>Ga0255055_10000338_pt1 | contig 36249 bp, 31 predicted proteins | sample JV7_2_27_MG_FD_188633 | JGI IMG/M metagenome (GOLD analysis project Ga0255055, IMG submission 188633) | Seawater microbial communities from Jervis Inlet, British Columbia, Canada - JV7_2_27 | ecosystem: Environmental > Aquatic > Marine > Inlet | place: Canada: British Columbia | collected... | reverse complement strand
GCATTTTATTCAAGTGCTGAATACCAACCCTATTTGGAAAAACGCAAGGCAGGTGCATCTACTCAACTCGTGTTGGTGGCTGGCGAAGACATAGCTCGGGGTTGACATCACGGCAATCATCGTCAGCTTCGCGACCTCGTAGGTGTTGGTGAGACGCGGCCTAAGGCCGTATTCGTTTTAAGAGTGTTGATACTGGCTATAATAGGACCAGTGTTTCAAGAATCATCAAAGAACTTAAAGATCTTTATTAAAGTGGTTTCTGATAAAAACAAAAGTCGGAATATCCATACCACACAGATACTTTAAGAGGAAAAAATGAAAGGAGGGTACAGTTATGGCAAAGACTTTCAATCAAATGGTGGCCGCGGCGATGGCCGAAGTACCAGTTGTTAACCCGGCAGAAGCCCATCGGCGGATGCAAGAAGATCCGAGGACTTTAGTGATTGATCCACGTGATGCGGCAGATATCCCTGTCACAGGTATCATTCCTGAGGCGATGAACATATCCTACGGCGCGTTGACCTATAAAGCGGATAATGAGCTTCCCCCGGAATGGCGCGAACCGGAACTCGAAGACCGCTCTCGCCCTATTATTACGGTTTGCGAAAGTGGGGAACTGGGGGCCCTGGCTGGTAAACTCCTGAAGGATATGGGTTTTTCAAACGTCTCTATTCTTGAGGGCGGCACCCAGGCCTGGAAAGATGCGGGATTTCCAACTCAGTAAGACGCCGGAAAGGTAAACCGATCAAGGCCCGGAGTGGCCACCCCTTTGGAGGTGGCCTTATATTGGAGTCTCGGTGGGCGCGGCTGAAACGGCCGTAAGGAGGCGACATGTCAATTTGTGCTTAAAATGAAACAAACCACGGAAGTTCGTAATCAAAGGAGGGGGATATGACAAGTACGCGAAACCCTAACAGGCTACAAACACAGTTGGCTCATATGATAGCTCTCGAAGCCGCCATTGAACAGAGAATTGAGGAATTGATACCTGAAGTATCAGACCATGCTGAAGCGACAGCTTTACTCACGGGCTTTCAAACTTTGAGCAAGGACCAGCGGCAAGCTCTTGAAACCCGACTTCATACCATAGCCGACAATGCACCTCAAATAAAAGACCCTGCTACCGGCTTTGCCGCCAACGGATTGAGTGGGGGGGGAAACTATCCAGTCTCGACGGCATTGCAGATAATTTACACCCTGTTCAATCAGGCAGTCATCGGCTACTCGGTGCTGCATCCGCTTTCTACCCGTTTTCTGGACAGTGCGTTAATCGCGGATGAAGGGACCTCTTTCCATCTGACCCGGCAGCACACGCAAAATTATGTTCAGGCCATTCAGCAAATATCTCGCTTGCTTCACGACGTCGTATTATGGGAACTTGACCGTGAAGGTCTTGAGTGTCAATGCATCTGCCCATCATGTGGTGTCGGAATTTGTGTCTGCGCAATGGCTGGTCGATCGTTTTTGAGCACAACCTGGGTAGAAGCGGGACCAATTGCGGATGATGAGGGTGTTTATGTCCAGCTGCCGAAACAGAATAGCGCTGCGGCGAAAGCTGGATTACGTGGCGGGGACGTCATCTTAGCCGCTGCTGGTAAAGAAATCGAGTCGTTTGGAGATCTCCAGAGTGCTGTGAAGAAAGGCGAACCCGGAGAAGAAATCCGTTTGAAGGTACGTCGTGGTTCAGATGAGTTAGAGGAGGTTGATGTCGTACATCCATAGCCGTAACTCGCCATATGCTATACTCGGTCTAAGATCGCTGCTCGGAAGGCTGAGTTTCATGTACCTGCTATGTACTACAGGTTTCTAATCTATTTTGAAACCTTTGATACCTCCAACATATCAGCACTTTTGAATCCGTGAAAAAGTTGTGATACTCATTTTATATCTCAAGTCTAAAAATCCCCTAATTCAGTTTCTCCAAGATTATATATTAGATTGCGCAATCCACATTTTGGCTGAATTGTAGATTACGGCTATCAATCCACAATCCTCTTTATCAATCGCAGCTTGTAGATTGTGCTTACAAATATACAATGGATGACTCACGAGAATGAAAAGCCGGGAAAAGTGTAGATTAGCAATCGACATCTACAAAACTGCAATTTGTATATTGCTTCAGCTAATATACAAGAATATGGCAGACCTAAAATTGTAGATTACGCCACCCACCCCTAAATTTTAAGCTTACCCCAAAAGTGTATATGTCGGCTATGAATCCACAATTCCATGCGAAGTTTTTAGGTTATTTATTGTACTTACAAATATATAATGAACGGGACTTGAGAAAAAAGCATTTCAAAATTTTAGATTACAATACCCATAGATTTTAAGACTAAATGATACCTAAATTGAGCGATTGTCGAGGTTGCCGCAGATACAAGGAAGATGCCGTCCCGCTATAGTTGCCTATGCGGGACGGCATCTGACGCCGTTCGAAGATCCCGTTTGCGGGGAGATGCGGTAAGATCGGCAATCCCAAAGGGTTTCAAATTTTAAAAATTAAAAACGCTCGTTCGACCCAGAGGCTCTCGACGGGTAGAATCCCTTAAAAATATTACATGTTCCCCATTTTTTAAAATTTGAAACGCTCATTTTAGGTGATAGTTACTACTATTAGCTTCCACCGATTGTGGCCCTGATAACCTTATACCCTTCATTTTCGAAGGTTTTTGCCACAGCTTCCTGGAGGTCTTTGCCCGGAGTCAAGGAACTCATATAGCCGCCCATCCCCCCGCCGGTGACTTTGGTCCCCAGGGCACCTTTTTCAAGGCCAAGCTTGCATAGATAATCTAATATTTCGTGTGAATACCCCATCTCTCTCACAATGCCGTGATTTTCCGTCATGAGCTTGCCGACGCGCTCTAAATCATAGGCTTCGAGCGCCTGCTTCATTTCGTGGGCCTGACCGGTAATCGTTTTGAGGCGTGAGGCAAACAGTTCGGGGTCCTCTTCCTGATTTTTTTTAACAATAGTATCCATAAGCTTTGTATCGGCCGTTATGCCGCTGTTGGCCAATACGATCTCGATGGGTTCCTTGACCGGAATTTTCTCAAAAGTCTTTTCGCCTTTTATGATGCGGTAGAAAATAATCCCGCCATAGGTGGAAGCCGTATTATCCACCCCGCTGGGGGTACCGTGATAGGCGAATTCTCCTTCCCATCCGACATGGTTGATCTCTTCTATCGAAAGACCCAGGTTAAATTCGTCATTTAATGCCCGGGCCAGCGAGACACAACTGGCAGCGCTGGCACCGACGCCGCTGCCGGCCAGCAGCGTTCCGCCATAGGTGATTTTGATGGGAGTCTTTTTGGCATCGATTTTCATCACTTTCAGGATACGATTGATGGATCCGATCTGGTCTTTCTTTTTCTTTTCCTTATAGCCCGGAACCTCATTGCGGGTGTCTTCCAAAATCCATCCTTCGCCTTCATCCAACTTTTCTACTTGCGCCACGGTTTCAAAAGGGATGGCCGAGACAATTGCCGGAACCTCGTTTAATACAAATTGATCACCGATAAGTATTGTTTTTCCAAATGCTGATCCTTTACCCATAATAAACTCCTTTAGTTAGTTCCATGTGATATTGTTTATTTTATTGATAAATAATAGACAAAAAATATTGGTATGTTTGTGATCTAATACCGAATATCAAATTTTACTTGCGTAAAATTTGCTCCATTTCCTCAATTAACTCTTCCTCTTTGCCTATGGCCACCGTGGTGGCGGCGGTCAGCGTGTGGCAGGCATCAGAAAAACCGCCAAGCTTATTGGTTGCTTCAGGCAGCAAAATATCCAGTCCCATTTTTCTTCCGGCTCTGATTTCATCCTCCATTTGTGCTGATACGCGCATGGAAATTTTGACATCGTTAAATTGTATAGGACCGAATCCCGGGATTTCATTGGGAATAATTTGGAAACCGGCAAGGTAGCGTGCGGGATCGATGTAGGCTGCGTTTTTAATCGTATCACAGAACATTCCGATCATTTTGACGCCCATCGGTGAAAATCGATCCTGGACATGGAACCACTGAATGTGGGGTGTTTTCCTAAGCTCACCATTTTTGACCCTTGCAATTTCTTCTTCAAAAGCTTTGTTTTGTATTATTTTTAATTTTTCAAGCATCCGGTCTGATTCGGGTGTCATTCCTTCAAGACAGACCTTAATGCCCATATCCGGGCCTTTTTGGTAAAATCCGGCGGCTCCCAGGGTATCCAGATAAGCGCCAAACTCATCGCAGGGTGTCTCAGCTTCAAAAGATTTTAGAATGTAACGTTCCCCGTGTTCATGTTTTTGGATTTCCAATTTTCCCTGATTGATCGCTTCCATAGCGGCTTGGCGGTTTTCACCGGCCAGACAACCATCTACAAAAAATTCATCACCCACCGCTCCAATCGCTGCGATGTGAGCCAAATCACTATTAGCCGGATCCAGGGTTTGCGCAAAAAGATAGCATGTTGTCGAGCCGGATATATCCCGATCCCCTTTAAGTCCATAGAGATCCGGGTCCAGGTTGTGAACCTTCAGGTCGGTTGATGCTTCAGCCACGTGATGATCTAAGATCAGCGTTAAGTTACGTCCCCTGTTCAAATCTGAAAGCATCGGCGCAATACGGCCGGCAAAATCCGCAAATACGATTAGTTCACCTTCCTGCTGATATACTTTTTGTAGCAGCGCCGGGTACGGTTTCTCCAGACAGAAGCGATTCATCTTAAACCCGGCTCTTTCAAAAGTTTTTGTGAGAATCGCGCCGGAACTGAGCCCATCGGAGTCGTTATGGTGAAATATTTGGACCGTTTTGTCGGGCAATTGCTTAATTTCCCGGATCGCATTTTCCATTGCCCTGATTAACTCTTTGCGCAATTTATCCTCCCCTGATCGATCATTTATTCTTAACGAAGGTAATTATATCCCGCCTCTTTAACTGAGAGAAAAGTTAATGTCAAATGTTTCATAAGGTGCTTTCAATGCAATTGTTTCCTGTTGACAATCACCGGCTAATCTCTGTATTCAAAATTCTATGAAGCCTTTTGAAAAGTTTCCCGGAGATTTGAAGAAAAAGATTCGGTATGTGCTATCGGATATCGATGATACGCTTACCCTGAATGGACGCTTGCCTGCAGTTGTATTTGCTGCCATGGAGCTTCTTAAAAAAGAGGGCATTCGAACCATTCCGATTACGGGCCGCCCGGCGGGCTGGTGCGATCACATCGCCCGTATGTGGCCGGTGGACGGGCTGGTGGGCGAAAACGGCGCCTTTTACTTCAGATATGATGACAGTCAGCGCAAAATGCAGAGACGCTATTTTAAAACCGAAGACCAGCGAAACGCAGACCGTCAAAAACTGGAAAAACTCAAACTGGAGATTCTAAAAAAAATCCCCGGCTGCCGCGTCTCCGCTGATCAGGCCTATCGAGAAGCCGATCTGGCGATTGATTATTGTGAAGATATTCCGCCGCTGCCAATGAAAGACGTCGATGGTATTGTGCGACTCTTTGAAAATGCCGGTGCGCGGGCCAAGATCAGCTCGATACATGTCAACGGCTGGTTTGGTGAATATGACAAGCTGACAATGACCCAGATGCTCTTTGAAGAAGTCTTTAAGGATGATCTGGAGGCAGTTAAGGAAGATGTTATTTTCATCGGAGACTCTCCCAATGATGTGCCCATGTTTCAATTTTTCCCGCATTCGGTCGGGGTCGCTAATATTTTGGAGTTCAAAAGCAAAATTGCGCATGAACCTGTCTGGGTAACCCAAAAAGGGGGCGGGTATGGGTTTGCGGAGATGGTAAATATATTGCTCACTTAAAGAATAAGGCTTGCTCTTCTTTCAATCCTGTCGAGCCATGCGACTTGACGGTGGCCCCCACTTGATTGATATGGCCGCTGATGCGAAAGTTTTTAACTTTCAACTTTAACGGTTCTTTCCGGAAAAGCCTTTCTCACCAGTTCCGCCGCATAAGCTTTATCACAGGCGCCGAATTCCTGGCTGGCGCTGTAAATAGTTATGGCACCATCCGGTTCGAAACGAACCAGGGCCCCTCCGAGCTCGTGGACCAGCGCGTTATCAAATCCGAGGTTTTTGATTTCGGTTTCAGTGTTGCGCAAAATCTCTCTGTGCCAGAGATCTCCGGAGCGGAGCAGGACGGTTTTTTTGATCCCGTCACCGCTGACTGATACCAGTAGAATTTTACCGTTATAACCTTCCGGCAATATGACCGGGCTGATTCGGCTGTCCGGTTCAATACTTTGCCCGACGGGATCATTCAAAGCGTTTCGGGGTGGTTTCCCTTTTAAGACGCGGAAAATGTTATCGGCGAAGAATTGGAAACGTTTTTTGTGAAAAAACAAACCCTCTGGCTCACCGGCGTTGTGGGGCGAAAGAATCACATTATCCAGTTTCCTCAACAGACTTTCTTCGGGCAATGGTTCGGTTTCAAACACATCCAGGCCGGCACCGCCGATCCGGTTTTGGCGCAAGGCCTCGATCAAAGCAGGCTCATTCACAACAGCTCCACGGCAGGTGTTAATAAAAAAGGCGTCCTGTTTCATCAACTTGAATTCTTTCTTACCGATCATGTGGTGCGTTTGACTGTTTAAAGCCACATGCAGCGTGATAATGTCAGATTGTTTTAGAAGGGTGTGCAATTCGACCACATTGATGCCGCTCACGGACCGGGTTTGCCGATAGTGGTAACCGAGGACGTTCATATTAAACGCACCCGCCAACCGGGCGACATCTCTGCCGATGTTTCCCAATCCCACAATTCCGATCACCTTATCGCAAAGCTCAGCTCCTCTATAATTCGGCGTGTCATCTCCAGTCTTCATAACGGCATTCAATGGAAGAATATTTTTGTACCAGCAGAGTATAAAGGCAAATACATGTTCAGCCACTGCCTGGGCATTTATACCGGGAGCATTGGCGACATAAACTCCTCTTTTGGTGCATTTTGCAATCGGGACATTGTCATAACCTGCCCCGGTTTGAATCAATTTTAAGGTCTTCGCATGGCTAAGAATTGGAACCGGGATAGTTTCGTTTTCCGGGATCAGCACATCGGCATCTTCAATTTCCTTGGGCAGTTCCTTTGCAGCAACAAATACAACATTCCAATCAGCAGGAAACTGACCGGCAATCAAACGCTGCGTCTCGTGGGAGGCTTTTCTTATGATTACGATTTTCATAATATTTCTTTCTTGACATTTTTATGGTCAAATCGCATTTAAACGGTTATTAAATTTGCGTCATTACAATACCTTTGATCTTTTGAAAATTCCATCCAAAAATGATTGCTTCCAACTCATGTGCGAAATGCACATGCTTGAGAACATCGTCGTCCACTCCCTGCAGGTGTGCCGGGTTAGCATGTGTCTGGTGGATCATCTCAAAGCACAGAGGATTCATCTGGATGGTCAACTGGTGCAGGCGGCTGCTCTGTTGCATGATATCACCAAAACCCGCAGTTTCAAAACCGAGGAAAATCATGCGCTCACCGGAAGCCGGCACTTAACCGATTCCGGGTTCCCGGAGGTTGGCGATCTTGTCAGACAGCATGTTCGACTCGATGATTATTCCGAACCGAAAAGGCTCGCAGAAGCTGAGATTATTAATTATGCCGACAAGCGGGTGCTGCACGATCGGATCGTTTCACTGGATGAACGCATGAGTTATATTATGGAAAGATACGGTCGTCAGCCGGAGCATAAGCAGCGAATTCGATTGCTATGGAAAAAAACAAAAGATCTCGAGAAACAGATTTTCGGTTATCTGCCTTTTTCAGCGAATGATCTTAACGATCACCTCACATCCCGGGATATTTCCAGCGAAATTTCGAGCTATCAAAAACGGTGTTCACAACTCTCAAGCGGTCGTATTTAATCCGATGAGCGGACTATCCCTGGGAATTGTTCTTATCGCCGCTCTTTTGCACGCCTTCTGGAACACCCTGACAAAGAAAAGCCGTAATAAGATTGTTTTCATCTGGTGGTTTATTCTGATCGCCTTGCATAAACATTGAACTTTATGGTACGGGCTGATATGATAATCCAGGATTTTTATGAAAAGACTTGGAAGTGCCCATTTCAGATTATCTGCCTGCGTACCCATATTACGACGGGGTAGTCCCTCTTTCGACACTTTTCTTTTTCACTGCCGGTGATTGCAAAATATACATTTGATCATTGCTCAGCCTCCGGCAGCATTAACGGATTGGCGGCTTTGGCATTATGAATTTTACCCATCTAAAAGCATTTTACAGTGTAGTCAAATATAAAAGCTTTACTCAAGCCGCGCGCGAGTTGAATGTCTCTCAGCCGACGCTCAGTCTGCAAGTACAAAATCTCGAAAAACAGTATGACATTCCCCTGCTAAAAAGGACGAAGAAAGTCATTGAATTAACCGATGAAGGCAAAATCGTCTTTTCCTATGCGGAAAAAATTTTTTCCCTCGCCGGCGAGATGGAAAATACAATAGAAGATTTGAATTCCTCCAAGTCAGGAGATTTAAAAATCGGTTCAACCCCTACGCTGGCCCATTATATGCTCCCGAACCTTATTCTCAAACTTAAAGAAAACAATCCGAATTTGAAATTGCAGCTATTTACAGGCCTTTCCAGGGAGGTGCTGGGCAAAGTGCTGGATTTTGAATACCATGTCGGCATCATCGGCAGAGTATCTTACCCCAGTAACATCATTTATAAAGAACTTTTAAATCCGCGACTATATTTTATCACAGCCGATGAAATGAAAGAAAAAATCTGGTTGAAAGATTTATCCAATTACCCGATCATTTTTCCAGAGCACGGATCCGCCACCCGTGAGTATATCATCAATGAATTCCAGAAAAGAAATATTGCGTTGAACAACTACATTGATTGCGAAAATGCATCCGCCTTGAAAAACATGGTTCACCTTGGAATGGGGGGCGGATTTTTTCCTTTATACGGTATCGAAAAGGAAGTGAAGGAAAGAAAATACAGATGCCTTGAAATCCTGGATGAGCTGTCTTTGCATATTGATTTAATTTACCTGCTGGAAAGAAAAAAATCGCAAACCATGAAGACCTTTGTTTCCGCACTTAAGGGCTATTCTTTTCCCTGAAATTTCGGTTATCGCTCAAAGTAAAAACCATCTTTCCATTAATCCATGAGCGCATCAAAGAATCAGGCCTTAAAAAATCCCTTATATTTTCATTGCGTTGTAGAATTTCCAAGACATTTAATTAGTCTATCTCTTTCCCCCGTAGCTACCGGTTATTGTCCAATTGCTAGATAAACGATTTCAATAATACTATTTAAATTATGTATTTTTCTTTCTTGAATCGATCGTATATGTATAAGCAGACTGCGGAGAAAGAAACGAAGGGCCTGGCAAATCGACGCTCATGCAAAGACGGATTTTGCAGTTTAAATCTAAAGAAAGACTCTGGCAATGATCTCTTTATCAACCTATTCTCTTTTTCTAAAAAAGAATTATTTGGAAGCAATTCAATTTGCCATTGATTATGGATTCCAGGGAGTTGAAATTTGGTCCAATGTTTTTGACTTCGCGCCCGGAATGATAAAAGCCGGCGAAATTGCGACGCTTAAAAACATGGCCCGAAAAAATCACCTCTCCCTGGCTGTACACTTTATCGGCGACGCAAATCTTGCCGACATCAATAAGGGACATTTAGCTGAAAGCCAAAGGCAGCTTAGAGAAACTATCAGGCTTTGTCGCGATATCGGAGGAGGGGTGGTTATCATTCACCCGGGAATTGTCGCCCCCTTGTCTATTCAAAAAAGGAATCCACTCACCCAATACCCGAAATTTACGCTGGAAAATATTAAAAGAGAAGCCCTGCTGCGTTTTAAAGAATCTTTGTACGATGCAACCTCCGTTGCTGAAACATCTAATGTGGTCATTGGGTTGGAAAACTTCAGCCATGTCAAGAATTGTGTTCAGTCAAAATATGAAGAACTTGTCGAATGGGTAGATGAAATTAACAGTCCCGCCTTGAAGATTACCCTCGACATCGGACATGCCAACCTTGAAGGTGGTGTCGAAAAGGCGATTGAATTATTCGGCTCGCGCATCGTGCATATTCACTTAAATGATAATGACGGACAATCCAGCCTCCACGGTAAGCTCGGTTCCGGGACCATTGACTGGCTGGCGATCGCCCCTTTTCTGGCGACCTTTGATGGCATGCTTTCCCTGGAACTTATCGGATTTGATAATCCGGAGGATGAGGTTTTACGCAGTAAAGCTTTTCTGGAAGATTTATTAAATCAAAAAGCCGTTGACTGTCAGGCCGAGCAATATGGGCCAAAGGATTTTGAGGTGTCTTAAATTTTTTAAACCCTGGCTTGTTTGGATAAACAAGTTTTTTAAACCTAATAAAATAAGGAGGCATGGTTATGAAAAATGAAAAAGGGAAACCGAAGAAAGAGCGAAAGATGGAATTAAAATCAGGTCTTTCGCGCCGCGAGTTTATAGTCGGCACCACCGCCGGTTTTGTTACCTTATCACTCGGTGACTTGCTTTTGCCATCTCTTGGCAAGGCGGCAACACCGAAAAAAGGCGGGAAGTTGGTCTATGCAGGCAGCTACAAAAACAGCAAACACAAAAGCGCTAAAAATGCAAAACATCCATATTACGGTATTGAAATCAGAACCAAAAATACCTACAACCAGCTGACATGGGTTGACGAAAACCTCAACGTGGTGCCGGAAGTCGCCACGGCCTGGGAAGCCAATGCCGGCCAGGACGTTTGGGAAGTCACCATCCGGGAAGATATTCAGTTTCACGACGGTCGTCCCCTGAGGGTGGAAGACGTGGTGGCCTCCTATAATTTGCATAAAAACCCCAAACTGGGCACCTCATTTGCAAAAAAATTGGTCGACAAGGTGGAGAAGATCGGTCCCAGCAAAGTCCGGTTTTTTCTCAAGACTCCCAACAGTGAGTTTGCCTGGAACATGGCCGAGTACCGGCAGGGAATCATGCCGGCGGCGCCGCTGGAAGAAATGGGGCTGTCAGGTATTGGCAGCGGTCCTTTCAAGTTTGCCAAAGTCGATGTGGGACGTAGAGTTATATACGAAGCTAACGAAAAATACTGGGGCAAGGGACCTTATCTCGACACCCTGGAATGCGTCAATCTGCCGGGAATGGATCCCTTAAACGGCTACCTGTCCGGACAGTTTGATGTGCTGGCGAGCGTCGATCCATCCCTGATCGGCCAGCTGCAAAAAACGCCAAAGACCGCCATCGATATTGCCGTCGCCGGTGACCAGATACTGATGGTGCTGCCAAAATATGAGGGATCTCCTTTTATGGACAAGCGCATTCGTCAGGCGCTGTCCCTGGCACTCGACCGGGAGGCCGTTATTCGCATTGTTTACGGCGGCAAAGCCGGTTGGGCTTCCAACGACTCCCACATGGCGGCCACCAATGAGGATTTTCTGTCGAAAAAACCGCTGCGTGATGTCAAGAAAGCCAAGCAGCTGCTGGCCGAGGCCGGATATCCCAACGGAATCACGCTGCCGACATTTTATTATGCCCCCTATGTCCCCGAAATCACCAGCGTGCTATCGGTGGCGGCGGAATCCGTAAAGGCAGCCGGTATTACCATGAAGATCGAGGAGAGACCGATGGCCGGTTACCGCAAATGGCGCGTGGAGGACAAAGAAAAAACTCGCAAACACCGTTTTGCCATGGGTCCCGTCGGCCCGCGCAACCCCGCCATGAATCTGTTCCGCATGGCCCGTCCCACCTATAATGAAAGTGGATATTGGCACCCCGGTGCAGAAGGGGATCGCTACATCGCGCTCTATAAAAAGGCAATGCGAACCGGTGATCCTATGGCGCGCCGAAAGATATATCATGAGATGCAGCGCCTTTTGCAGGAAGAGGTGCCCGCCATCTTTTTGACCGGCCGGCGCGAAACGATCGCCTTCCGATCCGATGTGCATGGAGTGAAGGCGCATCCGCAACACTGGTCGCTGCGCTTTACGGAGGTATGGAAATCATAGGCCTCTGATTGAAGGAAAGGGGAATGCGGGTTGCCCAAATTCCTATTTAATTAAAAGTTCTGGATTTCTGCCATGATGGTGGGAAAAATAAGGGATTTTTTCAAGACTTGAGAAATTGATAATTTCGCATTGAGACGTGGAGGCTAACCATGTTGACGACCATATTGCGACGGATCGGATTGTCGTTGCTGATTCTTTTTTTGGTTTCCGTCTTGGTTTTCCTGTCAACAGAGGTGCTGCCGGGCGATGCCCTCGATGTCTTTTTGACCGCCGATGATCTGGTGACGATGGAGCCCGAACAGATCGAGGCTCTGCGGCGCGATTTCGGTCTGGATAAACCGGCTATTTGGCGTTTTTTTCAGTGGCTGTCGGGTGCTGTGGTCGGGGATTTTGGTGTTACCTTTATCGACGAGACGCCCGTTTCCGAAGTCATATGGGAGCCCCTGCTGAACTCATTGCTGCTGGGCCTCGTAATTACCATTATTGCCGTACCGGTTGCGCTGGCCATCGGCAGCACTACCGGCTATTACCGGGGCCGCAAACCCGATGCAGTCGTATCTTCCCTGGCGATTATCGGATATTCCATACCTGATTTTGTCATCGGCACCCTTCTCATCATTTTTTTCGCGGTCTGGATCCCGCTGTTTCCGGCCCTTATCCTGGTGTTTGCGGATGCCTCCGTCTGGGAGTTGCTCAAGGTTTCAATCATGCCGGCGGTCACCGTCATTATCGGGCATGTTGCCCATCTCAGCCGGCTGCTGCGGGCGGGATTCATCGAAGCCATGAACTGCGAATTCATCGAAAGAGCAAGACTTTCCGGTGTGCCGGAAAAACGTATTGTATTCCGGCACGCCCTGCCGGCAGCGGTCATTCCCTCGCTAAATTCGGTGGCGCTCTTCATTGCCGGCCTGCTCAACGGGCTGATCGTGATTGAAAAGGTTTTCGGCTATCCGGGACTCGGGTTGCAGTTGATCGAGGCTGTGGACAAACGGGAAGTGCATGTCGTTCAGGCGATTACTTTTCTCGGTGCTGTGCTTGTGATCGGCATGAATCTCCTTGCGGATCTATCCATCATTATTCTCGATCCTCGTGTCAGGAGCCATAAAAATGAGTAAAAAATCCATTATATCCGTTTTGACCCACAGTCCCGGTACAACAATCGGTGTGGCTCTGGTGGCAATACATTTGCTGAGCGCATTGCTGGGCCCTTTGTTTATTCCTTACGGGCCTACCGAACTGGCCGGTCCAAGTTTGCTGGCACCAGGATCATCCGGGCATGCGCTGGGCACCGATGTGATCGGCCGTGATTATCTCACTCGTTTGGTGATCGGGGGGCGCACCTCGATTTTTGTCGCCATGCTTGGTGCGCTCAGTGCCGTGGTTATCGGCGGATTGATAGGTGTTTCGGCCGCTTACATCGGAGGGTTCTATGACGATGCCATCATGCGTATCGTAGACACCAAGCTTTCCATCCCCGGGGTACTTTTCGTGGCGTTGTGTGTGGTGGGTTTTGGACGATCCATACCGGTATTAACGATCGTGATTGCCGTTAATTACATGCCCGGTGCCCTGCGAATCATCCGTTCCCAGGCCTTGACCCAGGTGCCTCTGGATTATGTGAAATCCGCCCGGTTGCGCGGTGAATCAAAACTTGCGGTGATCATTCGCGAACTGTGCCCGAATGTGCTGGAAGTGGTGGTCGTCGAGTTTGCCCTCCGGACGTCATCGGCGATTCTGGCCGTCAGTGCCCTCTCATTTCTCGGTCTGGGCATCTCACCGCCGACACCCGATTGGGGATTGATGGTTTACGAGGGCATCCGTCAGATCTACATTGCACCCTGGCTGGTGCTGCTTCCGGCTTTTTTTATCAGCACGCTGGTCATCGGCCTGAATTTTGCCACCGATGGGCTGGCCAATGCCCTGGGCCTTGACGCCGCCCGGGGCCTTTACTGAAAGATTTATGAGCTTACTCAACTTAAAAAAACTTACCGTCGGCTATGTTAATCCGTCCGGAGAACTCATTCCGGCCGTCAATGATGTTAGTTTCCATTTAAAAAAAGGGGAAACCCTGGGCATTGTTGGCGAAAGCGGATGCGGCAAGTCAACCCTGGCTCGGGCTATTCTCGGCTATTGCCGCCCCGGAAGTTTAATCATGGGCGGCGAGGTGTTGTTCGATGGTGAGGATATATTGCAGATGAGTTTATCGCAGCTGCGTGATTTGCGCGGCCAACGCATCGCAATGGTACCGCAGAACCCCCTGAGCTCATTAACTTACCATATGAAGGTGGGACCGCAAGTGGATGAAATTTTGAGAATCCACAGAGGGATGGACAGCAAAGCCGCACGCATCCATACCCTTGAGCTGTTTGCCGGAACCAACTTGCCGGATCCCGAGCAGATTTATGATCGCTACCCCCATGAGATCTCCGGTGGGCAGCGGCAACGGGTGGTGATTGCCGGGGCGTTGGCCTGCCAGCCGGTCCTTATGGTTTTAGACGAACCCACAACGGCCCTTGACACGACCACCGAGATTCAGGTCCTTAAGCTAGTTAAAGATTTACGGAAAGAAAATGACATGGCCCTGATCTATATCACCCACGACCTCACGCTGACCGATTACATGTGCGAAAATGTGCTCGTTATGCTGGACGGCAAAGTTGTCGAGCAAGGGCGGGTGGCTAACATCTTTAAGCATCCTCAGACGGACTATACAAAAATGTTGATTGCGGCGATACCGCGGGTGGATTCAAAATCGGGTGCTGATGCTTTCTTGCCGGCTGCCGGCGTTCCACAGCCATTGTTGGAAGTCGACCGCTTAAAATTTCGCTATGGGCAACGCCGATCCCTGGCCACAATATTTAAGCCCCAGGAAGAACCCCCGGCCGTAAATAATGTGTCCTTTGATCTGGAGCACGGTGAAACCATCGGTTTGGTGGGTGAATCCGGCAGCGGTAAATCAACCATCGCCAATATCATTTGCGGTCTGCTGACCCCGACGACGGGCAGTATCATATTCGATAGTCAGCCTATCAATACCCCCGCCGAAAAGCGGTCTCTGGATCTCCGAAGACGGATTCAAATCATTTTCCAGGACCCGTTATCTTCGCTTAATCCCCGTCACAGAATTGAAACCGTACTGACCCGGCCGCTTAAAATATTTTTCGGTTTCAAGGGGCAGGCTGCGCGCGACCGCGCCGTCGAGTTGCTGGAAGCCATGGAACTCCTGCCGGAGCATCTTTCCCGATTTCCCCGGCAACTTTCCGGGGGTCAGCAGCAGCGGGTAGCGATTGCCTGTGCGTTTGCCGCTAAGCCTGATCTTATTTTGTGTGACGAAGTGACCTCCGCGCTTGATGTCTCCGTGCAGGCACATGTATTGGAACTACTTAAAGTTATCCAGGAAAAGACCGGAGTCGCCTGCGTATTCATCAGTCATGATCTCGGGGTTGTCAAGCAGGTGGCAAATAAGGTCATCGTTTTGCAAAAAGGTGTCGTTGCCGAAGCCGGTCCAACTGAGGATGTTTTCGCTAAACCAACCCATAACTATACCCGATTGCTTCTGGCGGCTGCATTACGGGAAAATCATGATCCAATTCACGATTACCTCGACAGTTCGGTTTAGCGATTGAAACCGGTGGGCTAAACGCAACTGAAATGCATCACTGCCGCAACAACTTAGAAGATATGTAGATACACTCGCAACTGCCCTTTATGTATCTTTTAGGGCTGCGCACGTGCAGGGCGGAAACAGTGCCGTGGGCGCATCATGTCGAGATCATTATATAGAAGGAGAAAATTCAATGACTTTGAAGGCCAAAGCGGCAATAATGACCTCACCCAACAAGGATTTGGAAATTATACAATATCCCCTTCCATCAGTAGAAAGGGGCTGTATTCTGGTGAAAATAACTTGCTGTACGATTTGCGGATCAGATGTACACTCATGGACCGGTCGCAGATCAGCCCCAACGCCCATTATCCTTGGACATGAAATCGTAGGCAAAGTCGTAGAGCTGGGAGAAGGGGTAATCCATGATTCCGGTGATCGTCCGCTGAAAATCGGCGACCGAATCACCTGGACCATCATGGACAATTGCGGCAAGTGTTACTACTGCCGCCAAAAAGGGCTGATGATGAAGTGTCGCCACTTAAAAAAATACGGTCATGACAGTTGTGAAGAACCACCGCATTTTATCGGCGGTTTCGCCGAATATTGTTATATTACGCCGGGAACCTGCGTCATAAAAATCCCTGACGTTTTAACGGACGAAGAAGTTGCGCCGGCCAATTGTGCCCTGGCTACGGTCGTTGCCGGCTGGGAAGCGGCCGAAGTCAAACCGTTTGAAAACGTCTTGATTCAGGGTGCCGGCGCGCTCGGATTCTATGCGGCTGCTCTGGCCAAGCATTACGGATGTCAACGAATCATTGTGACCGATATATTGGATCATCGTCTGGATTTTATTAAGGCCTTCGGTGCCAGCGATGTCCTCAACGTCAGCCGGATGTCAGATGAGAATATTATTCAGGCCGTCCATGATATAACGGGCGGTTTCGGTGTGGATTGCGCAATGGAAGTAGCGGGGATTGCCGACCTGATTCCACTGGGTTTAAAATGTTTGAGAACCGGCGGACGCTATGTGGAAATCGGCAACTCAGCCCCGGGCGCACATTTTACCTATGATGCCTGCGATATCGTCTGGCGCCGGTTGACGCTCAAAGGAGTCCACAACTACGATGCCAGGCATTTGCAGGCGGCAGTTGATTTGCTGGCAGCAACCCGCGCAATATTTCCGTTTAAAGACATTGTCACCCACCGGGTGTCATTGGAAAATATCACCGAGGGGATGCGCATGGCCAAATCCGGAGAGGCGATCCGGGTGGCCGTTCTGCCGTGATTGTGCGCGGGTATCCTAATTTACCATTACTCCAAACTTTGTTACTCAAGCAGGAAACTTTCATATGAGCGGGCTATCCCTGGGAATTGTCCTTATCGCCGCTTTTTTGCACGCCTTCTGGAACACCCTGGCAAAGAAAAGTCGGATAAAAATTGTCTTTATCTGGTGGTTTATTCTGATCGCCTGCATTTTTTATTCCCCCATGTTTTTGTATTTTTATGCCGCGATTGAAATTTCAGCTGTCGGTTGGGCCTGCATCGTTGCTACAGGCATATTGCATGCATTGTATTTTTTCTTTGTCGGCGGTTCTTATGAACGGGGTGATCTGTCCCTGGCATATCCTCTGGCCCGGGGGTTCGGGCCCTTTTTGGTGCCTATTCTTGCTGTAATCTTATTGCGCGAACAGCTGAGCCCGTCGGGGATCGCCGGTATCGCCTTGGTAGTTATCGGCATTTATCTCATTCATTTGCGTTCTTTTTCTTTGCAGTCTTTTTTTGAACCCTTTGCGGCAATTCGCGGCAATGCCTCCATCTGGGCGCTGCTGACGGGTTGCACGATTGCCGCGTATTCATTGGTGGATAAAGTGGGGGTAGGCCTTGTTAATCCACCGGTCTACATCTATCTGATGTTTGTCATTTCGTTACTTTTGTTGACGCCCTATGTGCTGATTAAAGAAAGGAAGGGTTTAAAGCTGGAATGGCAAACAAACAAAGGACCTATCCTGGTCAACGGCTTTCTGGTCTTGTTTACCTACATGCTGATTCTTTTTGCCATGCAAATCAGCAATGTCAGCTATGTGGCTGTTGCCAGGGAGGTGAGTATTGTGTTTTCAGCTCTTTTCGGAATCATTTGGCTTGGCGAAAGCCATCGGCAGCAGCGATTGATCGGAGCGCTGGTGATGGCATTGGGTGTTGTATTTATCGGGCTAAGCCGCTAGGGATTTACGAGTCGGTTTTCCATGACTATTTGTTATCATACAAATGATAATTATTAGTTTGACTTATAGTATATCGACTCACTATATTTTACCTAAATTGAGCATTTCAAATTTTTAAAAAGGGCTCATTTTGTTTTATATTCAAGGTGTGCTGTCTAATTATATTTTTAAAATTTGAAACCCTTTGGGCTTCGCTTTTAGCTACGCCCCAACAGGTCGGGCTTGCCGATCTCACCGCATCTACTGTGTTAGATGTAGTCCCGCATAGACAACTATCGCGGAACAACATCTGCCTTGTAGCTGCGGTAACCTCGACAATCGCTCAATTTAGGTTTTAATATGTGCTGATTATAAGCCTATGTGGCGGGTATTGAAAGCGACTTTGGATATCCCGACGCTGTTTGCAGATCAAAAAATACCCGGCACGGTGCGTGCCGAATTTAAGATAAGGAGGAAATGATGGATAGAAAACCACCGTTTCGCAGAAAGACGGCCATTTCTTACAAAACCGAAGAAAAAACAGTCATGCGCGGATACGATTTAAGTGAATTGGCTGAAGCGGGCTATTCTTTTTATGATGCCATGTTTGTATTGTTCCAAAACCGGATTCCCACGGAAAACGAAGAAAAAATGCTCAAATATGAGATGGGCGTATTTTTGGAGCATTCGATGTCGCCGTCGGCCGTCGGCTCTATCGGCGTAAGTGCGGGCCGGCCCAATCTTCCCGTTTGTGTGGCCGCTGCGGTTTCGACCTTCGGCGGCGTTCACGGGCCCGGGGCTGCGCATGGATACATGCTCAATAAATATCTGGAGCGGGGCAAAAAAGAGGGCAAAACGGTCGCTGAAATGGCCAAGATCCTGGTCGATGAATATATGGACGCCAAGAGGCCGGTCATGGGCATGGGACAACCCCAGCACATCGACAGCGACCCCAGGGCGGAGCCGATTCACCTCAAGCAGGAAGAATTGGAACTGGAGGGAGTTTATCTCGAATTTCAGCGCGCCATTGAAAAGTATTTTCATGCCCAGCGCAAAAGGCAAGGCCGATCTTATGTGGGGGTCAATGTGGTCGGCTCCGGGAATACGGCTTTGATGGAAATTGGATTTTCTCCCAATGCGGGCTGGTGTATCGGCAGTGTTGTTCGGGGGTTTAGCTGTGCGGCGCACGCCCTTTTCAATATGAAGAAAGGCCGCGCCTGGGGGGCTTCCAGGAACGAGCCCATGGTGCAGATGATCGATCTTTCCATGATTAAGTATATCGGACCTGAAGACAGGGTCGTTCCCAAACAGGAAGAGCAGCAGGAATACGCCAGGAAACAGAAGGAAGAAGGAGAATACAAGCAATGGGTTATCTAGATAAAGAAAAAACAGATGAGCTGAATAAAATAAAAAGGGACCGCAAAATCGGAAATCTAGGCAGCCCGAAGAATCCCTTTGACTATTATGAAAGGGAATACGGCACCGTGCCGCGAGACACCAAAAGAGCGCCATTTCAGTGGGTATCCGAAGTGGCTTACAAGAATGTCCACCGGATTGTGACCAGGGGCTATGACACCACGGAGCTGATGGAAGAAGGCTACGGTGTCATCGAGGTCCTTTTTGTGGACTATCAGGCGCGGATACCGACTGTTGAAGAGGGTCAGATGCTCAATTACGTCATGATCCTGGCGTTAGAGGATGGACTGTCCGCACCGGCGGCCATATCCAGGATCGTGGCCAGATCCAAGACCTTTTTGACCCAGGCCTGCGGGGCATCCATTATGGCCTTTGGTCATGCGTATGGTGCCTATTCGGCCTTCGGCAATCGGCTCGATGGCTATCTTGATCGGGTCGACAAAGGGGAATTTTCCCGGGAAGCGGCAGCCGAGCTTCTTGTCAAGGAAAACCTCCATGACGAAGCCCTGGGCGTTTCAAGCTTGATGCTAAAAGACCCGGCAGCCAAAAGGATGGTTGCCCGGGCAGAAAAGCTGGGTGTGGCCGGCAAATATATTGCGTTTACCAAGGAGATTGTTAAGGCCGCTCAGGATTTGAGCACCGAGCCTGTGGACCTGGATATGCTGGGGGCGACCGGCGCCGTCATGATGGATCTGGGGTTTACCCCCGAGGCCACCTGGGCGATTCTGGCGGTCACCCGGTCCTTTGCCGCCGGTGCCCATTATATTGAAGAAGTCGAAAGGGAAGAATCTAACCGGCTGGGCCAGCAATTAACCCCCAAAGAAGATTACGACGGACCGGCAGACCGGCCGGTGCCGCCTTTGGCGGATCGGGAAAAATTTGCCAAATCCGCTATTTGCCGCACCCCGGAAGAGTGGAAGGCGCGTTTTGAAGAGATGAAAAAAGTACGCGGAAGCGGGTTCAGCATCGTTGAAGAGATCGAGGATCCCAGCAAGAAGTCAGGGATCAAGAAGGTAGGTAAACTTTAATCAATTTGAAATGCCTAAAGTGAACTAAAATGAGCTAAATTGCCTAAAGTTTGAATTGGGATAATATCTTTTTTTAATTTTAGGCATTTATAAGCCGGAGGATTAAACATGGAAGTCGTAAAACCCGTCAAAAGAAATGTCCTGCTGAATCCCGGTCCTGCGACCACCACCGACACGGTTAAATACGCCCAGGTGGTTCCGGACATCTGTCCGCGCGAGGAAGAATTTGTTGCGATCATGGACGAAGTCCGCCAAGATTTGGTAAAAGTCGTTCACGGTAACCCGGAAAAGTATACGGCCATACTGTTTACCGGCTCCGGAACTATCATCCAGGATGTCCTTATAAATTCCCTGGTTCCTGAGGGCAAAAAAATCTGCATTGTGAACAACGGGGCGTATTCCGCACGAATGGTAGAAATTGCCGGCTACTACAACATTCCCTGCGTAAACCTTGAATTTCCAACCACCGGGTTGTCGGATCTGGATGTCGTCAAACAGACCCTCGAGGCGGACAAGGACATCGCGGCGGTAGCCACCGTTCATCATGAAACCGGCACCGGGGTTTTAAACCCTGTACGGAAAATCGGCAAGATTGCCCATGATAGCGGTTGTGTTTTCATTGTAGATACGATTTCAACCTACGGTTTGATTCCCATCAATATCGAAGAAGAAAACATCGACTTTTGTATGTCTTCGGCCCAGAAGGGGCTATGCGGCATGACAGGTGTTTCCTGGACCGTCGGTAAAATCGATGAAATTGAAAAATCGAAGGATTATCCAAAACGATCCTATTATTGCAATCTTTTCATGCAATACGATTTTTTTAAGCGCGTCGGAGAAATGCATTTTACCCCGCCGGTTCAAACCGTTTATGCCTTAAGCCAGGCCATTAAAGAATACCGGGAAGAAGGGGAGCAGGCGCGCTACGAAAGGTTAACCCAATGCTGGGAAGCCGTCCATACAGGTTTGGAAGAGATCGGTCTCGACACGGTTATCGACAAGGAGATCCAGGGACATCTGGTGGTAACGATTAAAGCCCCGCAAGGCGATAAATTTGATTTTTTTAAACTTCACGACTACTGCTATGAGCGCGGTTTTACGATCTATCCCGGCAAGATGTTTGGGCTTGAGACGTTCCGATTATGCAATTTAGGCCAGATCACCCATACGGATATTGAAAATTTTTTTGTAGTGGCCAAAGAGGCATTCAAAGAAATGGGATATAAGATTCCACTCACTTGACTATTTTTTTATAAAGTTCATAGAGGAGATATTGAGATATTTCTTTGCTGAAAATAGATCAATAAATCCGAAACACGAAACTCGAAACAATTTCGAATTACCAAAATTCAAATGACCGAAACATATCACAGTCTTGAATATCAGTGTATCCATTGTTTTGATCATTGGGACATTTGGATTTAGGATTTGTTTCGAATTTCGAATTTCGATATTCGAATTTAATAAAGGCCACGATTTGAGAAAAACATGTATTTCATTCAACATTATAAGCTAATAAAATTTAGGGAGGAATAAAAAATTATGGAAGACAACATCCAGGAAATGTACAAAAAAGCCATAAAAGCGTTTAGAGAAATCGAATATTGGTCCCAGGAAAAAGTGGACGAGATGGTTCAGGCCGTGGCCTGGGAGCTTTTAAAAGAAGACGTTCGTCATAAGTTGGGCCATATGGCCGTGGATGAATCCAATATCGGCAATGCTGAAGATAAAGTCAATAAGATCAAGAATAAGACTCTGGGAACGCTCTGGGACATGCGCAACGCCAAAACCTGCGGTCTGATCGAAGAGAACAAGGCTTTGGGAATCCGCAAATACGCCAAACCGATCGGGGTGATTGCCAACGTCGTGCCGTGCACGAACCCGGAATCGACCATCTGCTGCCTGGCGCTGAGCACATTGAAGACTCGAAACGCGCAGATCGTCTCGCCCCATCCACGCACCCAAAAGACCTCCTATGAAACGGTTCAACACGTGCGCAAGGGGCTTGAAAAAGTTGGGGCTCCGGTGGATCTGATGCAGTGCATAAAAAAGACCAGTCATGCCAGAACCGCCGAACTGATGGCCAACTGCGACTTTGCGGTGGCCACCGGGGGTGCCGCACTGATAGAAGTTGTGTACCGGGCCGGAAAACCCGCACAGACCGTGGGTGCCGGGAATGTCGTATCCATTGTGGATGATACTGTCGATTTGGCGGCCGCTGCCCACAAGATACGGCTGTCAAAAATCGCCAATAATTCCGCATCATGTTCGTCTGAGAACGCGGTGGCACTTTATGAAAGTATATACGATGATATGGTGGCGGCGCTGAAATCAGAAGGCGGTTATCTGTGCAGCACGGATGAGCGTGAAAAATTGAGAAAATACATGTGGCCGGATGGAACCCACCTGAACCGGGACATCGTAGCCAGACCGGTTACATTCATTGCTGAAAATGCAGGGTTGACGGTTCCTGAAGACACCCGCTTCCTGATGGTCATCGGAGAAAAAGTAGGCCCGGAGGATCGTTTCTCAGGTGAAAAAATCTCTCTGGTGCTCACCGTCTGGAAATGGACCGATTTTGACGAAATGCTGGATCGCTTGGAGAAAATCCTCAAGTTTTCCGGCGAAGGTCATTCGGTGTCCGTACATAGTGAAAATGATGAGCGGCGGGTTAAACTCGCGCAGCGGGCTAACGTGGGGCGGGTCGTCTGCAACATGCCGCACGCCCATGCCAACAGCGGCGGCTGGACCACCGGGCTGCCCACCACAGATACGCTCGGTTGCGGCTCCTGGGCCGGCAACATCTTCAGCGGCAACATAAACTGGGAAAACTTTCTCAACTATACCTTGCTGTCAATCCCCAAAGAAGAATACATCCCCTCAGTGGAAGAGCTTTGTGGGGAGTATCTCAACAAATGGGGACGCGATTAATAACAGCAGTGCCTAAAGTGCCTATGGTTTCAGGTTTCAAGGTTCAGAGGTTCTGGGTTCAGGGGTTCAAGGGTTCTGGCCTCTGGCTGCTGGTTTCTGGCTACTGGCTGATCTCCTCTGTCCTTTGACAGCACATCTGACTTGTTTTTGCTGTTATTTAACCTCTGAACCTTTGAACGTTGAACCTTTGAACCAGGCGACTGACACCCGAAACCTTAGTTATTCATTGCAGCTAGTTAACAAAGCTGTGGGGATACAGATGGACTCAGGTCAGAGGAAATAGATTGGGCGGGAAAAATATTATCAAAGCCATCATATTTGATTTTGGTCAAACCCTGGTGGATGCTGCCAATGGCTTCCGCAGGGCCGAAAAGGAGGCCCAAAAAAAGCTGTTTGCGAATATGAGCCTGACACTGCATGCAGATTTTATGGACAATTACCGGCGAATCCGTAAGGAGCTTCATGAAAGATCAAATTTTTCAAGGATTTTGCTCTGGCGGGAGGTATATTTTTACTATTGCCTGAAGTTCGATGACCCACTTCTTGAAACCTGGGAAACGGAGTACTGGGAAACCGTCAAAGTAAAAACCACACTATTTCCGGAAACCGTTAGCGTCCTGAAGCGTTTATCTCCAAAATATCAGTTAGGCATCATATCCAATACCCAGGGGCAACAACACAGCGGTACCCATCGTCTCAGTCAATTTCCGGAGCTGGAGAAATATTTTCAAGAGATCATCATTGCCGGTGAAAACGGTATCGCTCCCAAACCGGACCCCCAACCATTTCGCCTGTGCCTGGAGGCATTGAACCTTAAACCTTTCGAGGCGGTATACGTGGGCGATGATTTTCGCATCGATGTTTGCGGAGCCAAAGATGCCGGTTTGCATGCCATCTGGATAAAACATCATACCGTGAGCCGGTCATGGCCGGATGTGGAGACTTCAGCCCCAATCATCACCCGCCTGGATCAACTGTTGGATCTTGAGCGCATGCTGAAGGTGTTATGAAGGAAAAAGATACCCGCAAAAAGGCAACCGTGAAAAGTACGACCGAAGTCTATAAAGGGCGCGTTTTTGACTTTGTGACCGAGAATATCGAACTTCCAAACGGCCGCAACACCGACATGGCCTTTATCCGTCATCCCGGATCAACTGCCGTTGTGCCGTTACTGGACGATAACACCGTTGTTATGGAGTTGCAGTATCGGCATCCGGTTGCCGAATATTTGTTCGAAATCCCTGCCGGCACGATGGAGCCGGGCGAATCACCCCTGGATTGCGCCCAGCGGGAACTGATAGAGGAGACCGGATTTCGAGCGCAGGAATTCATTAAACTTGCAAAGATTCACATAATTCCGGCCTATTCGGATGAAGAGATCCATGTATTTATCGCTAAAGGCCTGACACCGGTTAAACAGGACCTTGACCCGGATGAGATTATTGAAGTGGTAACTTATCCGCTCGAAAAAGTTTTACAAATGATCAAAAACGGTCGCATAACCGATGCGTTGACGATTCTTTCGATCCAGATGGCCTGGTTTTATATTAATGGCAGAAGCAGAGATACTATAAACAGAGGTTAGCGCCATAACATGTGGTCAGGGTAGTGGAGTGATATTGATTTTGGATTTTAGATTTTGGATTTTGGCCCGCGACGAGCTCGGCCGAGTCGATTGCGGATCGCGGATTTTATAAGGTGCATTCTACTCTACCATCCTTTATTTAAGCTCTTTAGAATACTGAGATGTCCATTCGAATACCATGTCCATCAAAAGCCGCAGGGACTCGGAAATGTATTTGTCTTTGTGGTGAACCATAAAAAATTTGCGTTTCATTGCCGGGTGGGCCAAATTAATCGCATTCATTCTTTTGGCGCGTATCTCTTCGTTGGCTACTTTCCTGGAAATAAGGGCAATCCCGATTCCTTCCTCCACGGCGCGTTTAATGGCGCGGTTGCTGGAAAGCTCTAATGGAATTTTTACAGAAATGCTGCTTTTGCGCATAAATTCTTTAATGGCCCGCCGGGGAGCAGATCCTTTCTCATGCATGATAAACTGCTGCCCTTCCAGATCCTTAGGGGCCAAGCGCTTTTTAACCGCTAACGGGTGATGGCGTGGGGTAATGATGACCAGTTTATCTTCCAGAACCTCTTGTACGACCAGCTTTTTATGCTCGATGGGGTAAGAAATAAACCCCAGATCGCAATTCAGGCTGGCCGTATTTTCCACTACCAGTTCCGTAGGCAGAATGTTCATTGAAACCCGGATACGCGGATACGCTTTGCTAAATGGGATGATGATCCGCGGGAGGTAATAATCGCCGAAACTCTCACTCGAGAGAATTCGGATATGTCCTTTTTTTCTTTGTTGAAAATCACGGATGCTTTCCTCTGCCTGGTTTTCCAATTCAAAAATCTTTTCCGCAATTTGGTACAGCACTGCCCCTGCATCGGTCAGGACCAGCTTTTTCCCAACAAAGTCAACAAATTTGATTTCATAGTGTTCCTGCAGCCGTTGGATCCCTTTGGTTACCGCCGGTTGGGTAATGAACAGTTCTTGCGCGGCTACACTCAGGTTACTGTTCCTGGCGGCGTAATAGAAAATCTTCAGCTGGTTTAGATTCATTTGTTTATAACCTTTTATAATTAAAATATCGTAACTTATAATTTTGACTTATGATTAAAATAATTCTGTTTGTTAAACAAGGCTAAAATTACCCTTGACAGCGGGGTGACATCATATTAAAGAAATCAAGACCGACCGGTCTGTCTCGCCAACTTTTATAAGGATTCGCATGATGAACTTAAAAGAAAAAATTATCCACGAGTCCTTGAAACTCTTCTCCTTAAAAGGCCTTTTAAGCACATCGATTCACGATATATTAGAAGCTGCCGACACCTCCAAGGGCGGATTTTATAATCATTTCTCCAGCAAAGAGGACCTCTTCTTCGCGGTCCTCGATGAAGCTCGCCGAATCTGGCGTGAAAAGAATCTTGCAGGTCTGGATGCAGTAGAAAGTCCAACCCACAAGATCACCACACTTCTGAACAATTATAAAGACCGCTACTTAAAAGATGCTGAAAATTTTCCGGGGGGTTGTGTTTTTATTACCCTTTCGGCCGAACTCAATAACCAACGCCCGCATTTATCAAAAGAAATTGAAAAGGGCTTTATCGGACTTAAGGGCCTGATCAAAAGACTATTAGAACAGGGAAAAGAATCCGGCGAATTAGGAAAGGGCGTCAACACCGACGCCGTCACCGAAATTTTATTTAACGGAATGCTGGGTGCCTCTTTATCATATGGCGTCAATAAATCCAAAGATAGCCTCGACAAATCCATCAAGTCACTCATTGAATATTTTGAACAGTTGCAAAAATAAACTGTAAACTCCTAATCCGGATAAACCGGAACAAATTGCCACAAAGGCACCAAGACACAAAGCGAAACCTTTGGTTAATATTCATCTTTGTGTCTTGGTGGCGTAAATGTTTTGCCACAAAATGCAAAAAAATAATTTCTAAGGTACTAATACATAAAGAGGAAAGGAAGGTTACCCATGATTGATTTTACTTTTACCGAAGAACAGGAAATGTTCAGAAAAGCCGCACGCGAGTTTGCGGAAACCAGCGTGGCGCCCCACGTGGCTGAGATGGAAAAAACTGGCGAGGTCAGCGATGAAGTCGTCAAGGCCCTGGGCGAGGCCGAGATGATGGCGCTAACCATTCCGGAAGAATATGGTGGGCTGGGATTGGGCTATACGGCACGTATGATCGCCCTTGAGGAAATCAGCCGAATTTCGGTTGCCACGGCCATGATGCTCCAGGTTTTTGCACTGGGAATCGAACCGATTGTGCAGTTCGGAAGCGATGAACTCAAAAAGAAATATTTGCCCGCACTGGCCAAAGGCGAGCGGCTTTCGACAACGGCGGTAACCGAGGCTACCGGGGGCTCCGATCCGACAGGAATCCGGACGTCCTATAAGAAAGATGGCGATGATTATATCGTCAACGGCCGCAAATGCTTTATTACCAATTCCCACATTGCCGACACCATTAATATTTTAACAAAGTCCGAAGATGATCCCAAACTATTTTGTGCCTTTACGATTGACAGGGACATGGACGGGTGGAAGGCAACCCATATTGAGCACAAAGTCGGTATGCGGGGCTGCAACACGGGAGAACTGGCCTTTGAAAATCTGCGGATTCCAAGGAGCCAGCTGCTTGGCGAGGAAGGCAAAGGTTTGCGGGTTTCAATGGCTGCGATTGGCGATGTCGGCAGGGGCGGCATGGTGGGTTGTGCTTTAGGATTGCAGGCCGCCTGTCTGGAAGAGTCTGTAAAATTTGCCAATGAAAGAATTCTCTACGGCAAACCGATAAGCGCCTTACCCGCAATCCAAAACAAACTGGCCGAGATGAAAATAGATCTGGAAGCCGGTCGTCTTCTGGCATACCGGGCAACAGCTATGCAGGACAAAGGTCAGCGGTCAAGCAATGAATTTGCCGTAGCAAAATACTTTACCTGTGAAGCCGCCCAGAGGGCCGCCAAAATGGCCGTTGATATTCATGGCGGCTATGGCTGTCTGGAAGAATATGCGGTAACGCGATTCTTGCGCGATTCGTTTGTTCTGGGACCCTCGGCCGGCACTTCCGATATTATGAAAGTGATCATCGGCCGCTGGGTGCTCGCATAACCTGCATTAAATTGAGGAATAGGCTAATCTTCTTTTATCATATTATGGAATAGGGTTTAAGCTATGCTGAACATTGTCGTTTGCGTGAAAGCCGTTCCCGACCCCAAGCAGGCGTGCAACATCAAAATTGATCCGCACAGCAAAACCCTGATGCGCTGTGACGTTCCACTGGTGGTCAATCCGCTTGATAAAAATGCAATGGAAGCTGCGCTCCAGCTCAAAGAGCAGTTTGATGTTCACATCTCCGTGCTCAGTATGGGACCTCCTGAGGCGGGTAATATCGTTAAAGAGTGTTTGGCTCTGGGTGCCGATCAGGGATTTTTGCTTTGTGATCCGGCTTTTGGCGGTGCGGATGCCTATGCCACGGCCTTTACGCTTGCAAAAGGTATTGAAAAGATCGGCGCTTATGATGTGATCATCTGCGGAATGGCCAGCAGCGATGGGAGCACCGAATGGGTGGGTCCGGAAATTGCGGCGATTTTAAATATACCCGTCGTTACGATGGTAAAAGAAATTGTTGAATCCGATAGGGACTGGTGGAAGATAAAGGCGAGCCTTGAAAATGGATACCGCCTGATGCAGGTGAAACTTCCGGCGGTCTTTACGGTAACCCGAGATCTGAACACTCCCGGGACGCTCAGTTTTTCAGGAATTATCAAGGCCCGCAAAAAGGAAATTATCCGGTGGGCAATCAGCGACCTGGGAGTGCCGGCCGAAGCTGTGGGTTTGAAGGGTTCACCGACAATTGTTTCAGAACTCAGCACCACGGAAAGTAAACGCGAAACTGAAATAATTGCCGGCACCAGAGAGGAAAAAGCAGAGCTATTGGTCCAAAAACTTGCAGATGTAGGAGTTTTATAAAAAAAAATGGAAAATACACAGGGTTCTGTCTGGGTCCTTGCCGAGCAGATTGACTGTCAAATTTTGCCCGTGTCGTTTCAACTCATCGGTCAGGCGCGCAAACTGGCTGATGCGTTAGGGACTTCTGTAGAATCGGTCCTTTTGGGGGATCATATTCAAGAACAAGCCCGGCTGTTGATTGCTGCCGGTGCGGATAAGGTCTACCTGGGCAACAGCTCGGAACTGGAATTTTATCAACCGGAAATTTATTGCGAAATGATCATTAATCTCGCCAGAGAGCTGCAACCGGCTATTATGCTTATCGGCTCCACCTTTATGGGAAGAGAGCTTGCACCATTGGTGGCCGCCAGACTGCAAACCGGTTTGACGGCGCATTGCATTGGTCTGGTGTTGGATGAAAATAAAATCCTGGAACAACAAATTCCGGCATATGGTGGTTTGCTTTCGATAATGTGTCCGCAAAAACGCCCGCAGATGGCCACCGTTGCGCAGGGGGTTTTCCCTAAACCTGAACTGGATGAAACCCGGACAGGTGAGATTATACCCCTTGATGTCCCCGTGGATATCTCCCGACGGATTCAAACTCTGGAAGTCGTCCGGGAGACGACCGACGGTGTGGCGCTGGAATCCGCTCCCGTCATCGTGGCCGGCGGAGCCGGCGCCGGTGATCCGGAGGGGTGGAGCCAAATTGCTGATTTAGCCCGGGCACTTAATGCTGCCCTGGGGTCAACCCGGCCGGCTGTTGACGAAGGTTGGGTCGACCTGGAAACGATGATCGGACAGAGTGGTAAGGTGGTGAGTCCGGAACTCTATATCGGGGTCGGGCTCTCCGGTGAACAGCAGCATATGGTCGGTATCACTAACGCCCAGGTCATGGTCGCGATTAACAACGATGCCAAATCACCCGTATTCGAACAGGTGGATTACGGCATTGTTGATGACTGCCGGGAGTTTGTGCCGGTATTAATTAAAAAAATCAAAGAATATCAGGAAAAAAAAGTAACCTGCTAAGGGATTAAGGAGGTTGTAATGGCAGATTTGAAAGAAGTCGAACAGGCATTAAATACCTATATCCGGCCGCTCACCTTCCCGCTGGCCATTAAGATGTTGAAATCCGAAAAGGAAATACCTGAAAAAACGCGTCGCCCCTTTCAGCAAATGAAAATAAAGGTCGCCATCTGCCAGGGAATCGGTATGGCCCGGAAATTAGGCTGGGCGGTGGCGATGGGCAAAGACGACATGCAGTGCGCTTTGGGGGCGGCTCCCTTTGGTTTTTTCAAAGATATCGACTTTTTTAATGAAGGCAATATCGCCGCGGGAATGTTCACCGCTTCGAAGGAGACCGGAAAAAAGGAAGAGGACCTCATCGATCGTTTTGAGCACGGGCTTTACAGTCATATCATGGTGGCCCCCTTGAAGCGTGCGGCCTTTGAACCCGATTTGTTGATGGTCTATGGAAATCCGGCTCAAATTATGAGACTTGTTCAAGGGGCGCTCTATAATGAAGGGGGAGCTGTTTCTTCCTCTTCCATGGGAAGGCTGGGGTGCGCATCCATTATTACGGTGATAAACAATGATGAATGCCGTTATGTGGTTCCCGGAAACGGTGACCGGGTCTTCGGAATGACCCAGGATTATGAGATGGCCTTTATGATCCCGGTCTCAAAGACAGATGCGGTTTTGGACGGATTGGCCAACACCCATAAAGCGGGTGTCCGTTATCCGATCACCAGTTTCCTTAATTTCCAGGCAACATTTCCCCCGTCCTATCAGGAACAGATGAAAATCTGGCAGGAGAAGGGAGAATTATAGATGCAAGCATTTAGCGGGGCGCAGAGAATTTCGGCGGCTTTTAAAAAGACGTTTACGAATGAGAAGCCTCAGATCGATCGAATCCCGGCTTACCTCTTCACGGGTCAGTGCAACACTCAGCTTATCGGTGCATCCATCAGGGAATTCTTATTGGATCCCAAAATTTTTGTAAAGGCGCAGGTCGCGGCTTATGAGCGCTACAAACCGGATATCCTTCTGATGATGTGGGATTTACTCACGGACGTAGAGGCCATAGGCAATGAGCTTAAATATCCCGAAGACAGCCTTTGTATTTCTACGAAATTTGCACTTGAAGATAAGGGCAAACTGAGCAGCCTAAAGCTTCCGGACCCAACAAAGGATGGACGCCTTCCCGGTTATTTGGAGGCGGTGGCCGAGACCAAAAAGATCATCGGTGATGCGATTGTATCAGCGGTGATAGCAGGCCCCTGGACAATCGCCATCGGCCTCAGAGATGCCACTGAATTGATCAGGGATGCAATCAAAGATCCGGATTATGTCCATGAGCTGATGCAATTCTGCACGCAGGCGTCTATTCGCTTTGCGGAAGCCATAATTCCCCTGGGGGTCGGTCTCGGTTATTCCGAAGCCCCGGCATCCTGCAGCCTTATCTCGCCTAAAATGTACCGAACATTCGTCTTTCCCTATCACAAGCAGATCGTTGACCATTTCAAGGCCAAAAAGGTTGGCCTGGGGCTTCACATTTGTGGCTATGTTGATCCTATTTTAGAAGATATGGTCGATACCGGCGCGACCAATATCAGTATTGATGCGCCGACGGATCTGGCAAAAGCGGTGGAGGCAACCCGCGGAAAGGCAGTCCTCATCGGTAACCTGAATACCAATCTTTTCTTTTCAGGCAGCAGAGACCAGATGAAGCAGGCCATGATAAATTGTATTGATAGCGCCCCACGCGACAGTGGATATATTCTGGCGTCCGGCTGTGAAGTGCCGGCTATTGCTCCGCTGGAAAAGATTGACTGGTTTAAGGAGTTGGTTGATGAACTCGGTCAATACAATTAGTTTCCATTTTACGGGGTAATGGATGATCGAAGCCATGGAATTTTGATGACACTTATGAGAGAAATGAGGTGATGCTTTATGGAGGTATAATGCAGGAGTGGCGGTCGTGAATCCGGTTTCGCTGACCGGTCATCGGGTCAGAGATTATTGTGAAATATGATTCAGTCCGGGTTGGAGCCATGCTTACCGTATGCAATTGAGGATTATTGTCTTTAATAAAATGAATACCATCCATTAGGTGATTTTATTTCATTTTTTTCTTGCACTTGTGAGTTTGTATATGGCATAAACATTCAGTTGTATTCTGTATTCATACAGGCAGATTAGCTGATCGTGATTTGTTTGAATAAATATTAACCTGCTGGATTTGGCAACGAACGAATCCGGCTTACAAAAGGAGGAGTTGAGTATGTCTACATTAAAAGAGCTAGAAAAATTGTTAACCCGAGGAAAAATTACCCGCCGCGAGTTTATCACCCGCGTATCTGCTTTAGGCCTGGCGGCAGCCGTCTCCCCGGCGCTGTTGGGCACATCGGCTGAGGCCGCAGGTCCCAAACGGGGTGGCCGTTTTAGAATGGGTTCGGCCGGAGGCTCGACCACCGATTCGATGGATCCCGGGACGCTGTCACACACCATGCCCCAGACGGTCAATCAATGTCTCCGAAACATGCTGGTTGAAGTCGACTATAAGGGCAACGCCGTTCCCGAGCTGGCCGAAAGCTGGGAAGCCACAGCCGATGCCGCCAAATGGACTTTCAAGCTGCGCAAGGGCGTTGAGTTTCACAATGGCAAAACCATGGACGCCGAGGATGTGATCTATTCATTTAACCTGCATCGCGGGGAAACCAAATCGGCCGCCAAGGGTGTTGCCGAGCCCATCAAAGACCTCAAAGCCGACGGCAAGAACACGGTGGTTTTCACGCTGGCCGAGGGCAATGCCGACTTCCCCTATATCGCCAGTGACTATCACATCCCCATCGTACCCAAGGGTGTTAGCGGTAAGGAATTTGAGAAAGGCGTGGGCACCGGTCCTTTCAGCATGCAGGCCTGGGAGCCCGGAGTTCGGTTTTTGGGCAAACGCAATCCCAATTACTTCAGAGAGGGACGCCCTTACTTTGACGAAGTTGAACTTATCGGGATTGCGGACACCAATGCCCGAACCAATGCCCTGATGACCGGCCAGGTCGATGTGATGAACCGCTGTGAGCCGAAAACCTTCAATCGGCTGGAAAAAGCCCCCAACATTCAGGCCTTAAAATTGGAAGGGTCCAGGCATTACACCATCCCCATGCTGACCACCATGAAACCCTATGACAACAACGATGTCCGGCTGGGACTCAAATACATCATTGACCGTGAGCAGATGATCAAACAGGTTCTGCGCGGTTACGGCTATCTGGGCAATGATCACCCGATCCCGCGGAACAACAAATACTTTGCCAAGGATCTGCCCCAGAGAAGGTATGATCCGGACAAGGCCAAGTTTCATCTGAAGAAAGCCGGGATGCTGGATCATACCTTCAAACTGCATGCGGCCGATGCTGCCTTTCCGGGCGCCGTAGACGCGTCTGTTCTGATGCAGGAATCAGCGTCCAAGGCCGGGGTCAAGATCAAGGTCGTGCGCGAGCCGGATGACGGTTACTGGGAAAATGTCTGGATCAAGAAGGAATGGGTCCAGTGTTACTGGAGCGGCCGTCCGACCGCGGACTGGATGTTCTCGCTGGCCTATACAGCTACGGCCAGCTGGAACGACACCAAATGGCAGAACGCGAAGTTCAACGAACTCGTCACGGCTGCCCGCGCAGAGCTTGACGACAAAAAACGCCGGCAGATGTACGTGGAGTGTCAAAAAATTGTTAGCGATGAAGGTGCCACCCCCGTTCCGGCCTTTGCCTTGCAGCTTTCGGCCGCAGGCAAAAAGTGCGGGTTCAAAAACCCGGCTGCCAACTGGGAATTTGACGGCTTCAGAGCCCCCGAGCGCTGGTGGTTCGTGTAAAAAAATCGACCATTAGACTCTGGCAGCTTATTAAAGGATCCCCTCACCCTTGCCCGTCGAAAGCGGGCGGGGTGAGGGATTTAACACTAAATCATTAGCTCAAAACCCGAAAGGGAATGAAAAATGAGTGGACTTTCTGGATTGGTGATCAAACGTGTCGCCATGGGCTTCCTGACGATGTTCGTCATCTCGGTGCTTATTTTCGTGGGCGTGGAGGCGCTTCCGGGTGATCTGGCAACAGCCATCCTGGGCCAGGAGGCAACGCCGGAGACCGTGGCCCAGTTTCGCAAGGAGCTGAAGTTAGACGAACCTCCGGTGAAGCGCTATTTTTTATGGCTGGGTGCCTTTATGCGCGGTGATCTGGGCAATTCTCTGGCCAACAAACGGCCGGTGGCCGAGTTAATCGTCTGGCGTTTTAAAAACACGATGTTTTTGGCGGCCTCAGCAGCCGTGATTGCGGTGCCGGTGGCGATTATCCTGGGAATTTTGGCGGCGCTTTACCGTAACACCTTATTCGACCGTTTCATTTCCATGGCAACGCTCAGCACGATCTCTTTTCCGGAGTTTTTTGTGGCCTACATTTTAATCGCGCTGCTGTCGGTGCAGGTCATTATTTTCCCCAGTATTTCCAACATCAACGATTCGATGTCGTTCGGGCAAAAGATTTTTGCGATTATCCTTCCGTGTCTGACGCTCACGATGGTTGTCGTGGCCCACATGATGCGCCAGACACGCGCAGCCATCATTAATATCCTGGCCAGCCCCTTTATCGAGATGGCCAGGCTAAAAGGTATCAAACGCATACGCGTCATCGTTCTGCATGCCTTTCCGAATGCGCTTTCGCCGGTGATCAATGTGGTGGCGCTGAACCTGGCGTATCTGGTTGTCGGCGTGGTGATCGTTGAGGTGGTATTTGTCTATCCGGGTTTGGGTCAGCTGCTGGTGGACTCGGTAACAAAGCGTGACATCCCGGTTGTGCAGGCCAGCGGCCTTATTTTTGCGTCGGTTTACATAACCCTTAATCTTCTCGCTGATGTGATGTCAATTCTCACCAATCCCCGAATGCGAAATCCAAAATAAGGAGAGAAAGGCAGATGGCGGTTTTCAAATTACTGAGACAATCACCCTGGAGCGCCCGAGTCGGCATGGCCATGATAGCACTGAATATCATTGCTGCGGCACTTACATTTACGCCGTGGCTTCCCTACACGCAAACCGAAATCGTCGGCGATGTCTGGCTGGAAGCGAGCAGGGACCATCTGATGGGTACCGATCACCTAGGACGCGATCTGTTTACTCGTATGATGTGGGGGGCCCGCAACACCATTTTTATAGCCTTAATGACAACCGCGATGGCATTCGTTTTCGGTATTCTTTGCGGATTCTTTGCGGCCACACTTGGCGGTTGGACGGACCAGATTCTCAGCCGCATTATCGACATTTTGATGGCTTTTCCGACCCTTATTTTTGCACTGATTGCACTGTCGGTGGTTGGCACCTCCATGACCGCTTTAGTTGTGGTGGTTGCACTGCTGGAATCTACCCGGGTATATCGCCTGTCGCGGGCCGTGGCCATGAATATTGAAGTCATGGAATATGTTGAAGCCGCCCGGCTGCGCGGTGAAGGCATCTGGTGGATCATGCGCCGGGAAATTTTACCGAATGCCATGCCGCCGCTGGTGGCCGAATTCGGCTTGCGCTTCTGTTTTGTATTTTTATTCATCGCCGCCCTGAGCTTTCTGGGCCTTGGTATTCAACCTCCTGCCGCGGACTGGGGCGGCATGGTAAAGGAAAATGCCGGCGCGATTACCTTCGGTATTTTTATCCCCCTAGTTCCGGCCGGGGCGATTGCATTTCTAACCGTCGGCGTCAACTTAATTGTTGACTGGTTCCTGCACGTTGCCAGCGGGCTGAAAGATTGAAAATTTAAAATTGAATATTCAATTTTATTAAAAGGGATGATCTATGACTGAAATACTCAGAATGACAAACCTGAAGATAGAGGGATTCACCGATGAGCAATGGGTGCCGATTGTCAAGGGCGTCGATGTAACGCTGAATAAAGGTGAAGTCCTTGGTTTGATCGGGGAGTCCGGCGCAGGAAAATCGACCATCGGTCTGGCTTCCATGGCTTACACCCGGATGGGGTGTCGCATCACCGGCGATTCGATTGTCTTTGACGGCATGGAACTGTTCGGTCAGTCGGAAGAGTTTCTCAGAAAGATCAGGGGCACGCGCATTTCTTATGTCGCCCAGAGTGCCGCAGGCTCATTTAATCCGGCCCATCGCCTCATCAAACAGTATGCCGAAGCACCGGTTCAGCACGGCATAATGAATCTTGCCGAAGCCGAAAAAAAAGCCGTGGATATCTATCGACGTCTGTTGCTACCGGATCCTGAACGGATCGGTTATCGCTACCCGCATCAGGTTTCCGGCGGACAACTGCAACGGGCCATGGTGGCCATGGCCATGGCGTGCACCCCGGATATTATCATATTTGACGAGCCCACCACGGCTCTGGATGTGACCACCCAAATCGAGGTTCTGGCGGCCATCAAGAAAATAACCCGGGAATTCAATACGGCGGCGCTTTATATTACCCATGACCTGGCGGTGGTGGCTCAAATAGCCGACCGCATCATGG
>Ga0255055_10000336_pt1 | contig 36265 bp, 26 predicted proteins | sample JV7_2_27_MG_FD_188633 | JGI IMG/M metagenome (GOLD analysis project Ga0255055, IMG submission 188633) | Seawater microbial communities from Jervis Inlet, British Columbia, Canada - JV7_2_27 | ecosystem: Environmental > Aquatic > Marine > Inlet | place: Canada: British Columbia | collected... | reverse complement strand
TGTGGTGGCCAAATCTCAGAAAGCCAGCAGCATGCAGGGCAATCCAATTCGCCTGACCGAAGAAGAATTACTGAAAATTCTGCAGATGGCCCTTTAAGACAACTGGCGGAGCGGTCAGAAGGCGGCAGAAATTGCCGGAGGCCAAAAGCTTAAAGCGGTAATTCGGGGGCGCGAAACTGCATGGTTTTCATAATAATGTTTCGAATTGCGAAATTGCGGCATAAGCGATTGTACGGTTTACCTGAAGACAAACGGTGGTGCGTCGTCGTCCAGGGTCACATGTCTTTTTGCGCGGTTGGGGGGCTTCAAATCTTTTTTGATCTTGGGGCGGCCACGACCGGCGAACAAACCCGTGAGGGTAAAATGGACAAACCGATACAGCAGCCGCAAAAAATTCAGTACCACGTAAAACAGGCCCATACCGAACGCCACCTGCACAAAGGTCGGTTGGGTTGAAGTCCACAGGCTGAATGCATTCCAAACTTCTGCCAGCCAATTTAAGGTAAGATCCATTTTTTCATTCTTTCCGGTATGGTCTTCTGATACCGTCGTCCTGATTCAATGTCAAGCGAACATTCAACGGTTTAAGCGGTCAAAATTTTGACAGACGCCGGCCACTTCCATTTGATTCTCTCTCCGAATCCTGGCGGGGTGCTTTTAGTGGTTGTCAAAAAAACGTTCCGTTATTCAAACGTTTTTTTCTACAACCACTTATGCCCCTATTCCGTAATTCGGAACTTTATGATGGAAAGCGGTATATACTCTCAATCTTTTCGTAAAGTCCGGCGCCGCAATAGAATTGGCATGAAAGTTGAATAAATAATTATTCGGTGCGCATGGGCGTTTAGGAAGCTTTAACCCGTGCGGTATTTGTCCCAAGGGTCTAAACACCCCGGGGGCTAACCTGATATTGGCGTTATAGATCATAAAACCCCATAGAATGAAAGGTTTAGTCGATCATGATTTGCGTGGTGGAATACGGCGAACACATCGGAACCCTGAGAAATCTTTTTCCCGACAGTCAGCAGGCGCTTGTTTTTGCACAACAGATTATTGCTCTATCTGACGGTGAATATCGATCTATCGGACCGCATCAGTGGTACTGTCGAGAGAAAAAGGAGTATGTCAAAATCGAAGGCATTGGGAATTGAAATTTTACCTGACCCTGAAATCTGATAATTGATGAATTTAAAGGTAAAGTTTTCTCTAAAAGCACCGATAAATAGAACAACAGTGTGCAGGCGGGCACGCTGTTTGATATAATTCCTTAGGGAAGGGGTGGCTCATCACGAGCCGCCCCTATTTTTTTGGTTTTATAAATTCCCTGATCAAAACCGATGCCACCTCTTTCTATAACCCATCTCAAAAAGCGTCTAAGTGCCCATGGCTGCTGAATGATATCGCATTCATCACCATACCGATCGTACGGTTGACCCGCTCAAAATGAATCCCTATAATATTATTATTTTAGACCGGTTAGAACATTCGCAAAACGAAATTTGATTTCAAAGACAAAGAAGAACCCATATGATCATCCGAAATCCTGTTGCTGCAGCCGGTTTGTTCATCGCGCTGATGGTTGGCATCCTTTTATGCCGGACGGCGGCTTCAGCGGATTCAATTGAAGTGCCCCGCATTTCCATTGAACACACCAAGCAGCTGCTTGCCAACCCGGATGTGGTGATCATCGATGTCCGCACGGCCAAAGCCTGGTGGCGGAGTCCCTCGAAAATCACAAATGCGGTCAGAGAAGAACTCGGCTCGGTGGCGCAGTGGGCGGAGAAGTACCCCAAAGATAAAACCTTGATTTTTTATTGAACCTGAAAAAATGAGAGAACCAGTGTCCGGGCGGCACGGCATTTCATTAAAAAAGGCTATGCGAATGTATACGCCCTTAAAGGCGGCTGGTATGCCTGGAAAACGGCAGGATACCCGGTAGAAAAAAAATAATCTTGAAAAATGATTTTTCAGGATATATGCTTTGGGCGGTTATCTTCCCCCCCTTTTTTCATTCAGAAAAGCAAAAACTGCGGATTGTTTTTTTTGCAGCTGGTCTTTTTCGGGAGAATACCCCATGAGTTGTTTGGATAATTTAATCGCATTCATTGATAACGGCGGCACCCGCTCGGGCTCTGAAAGGCGGCACTTTTGCGAAATCGAATATATGCCCGAAAGACGAACGCGATATGATCGCAGAAGCGGCGCTGATCGCAGAAGATCCCTGAACAAAAAAAGAAATGAGGGCAAAGAGCGCCGCACCATATTTGTCGATTGACGCTTTTATCAGATTAAAAAACCCCCAGGCAGCCCTCACACTGCCCGGGGGTGATTTAATTGTGCCATAGGGAAACATGATCAATATCCGAATTCAACTCAAACCGCCTCGTCGCTATCCACTATGGCCCACATGGGCAAAACCACCGATGGGTTCTGCCCTGCCTGCCCTCAAATGATTATTACCAATGGCCAGCAACAATCATTATTATGCTGATATATTTCTATCACAATATATTGATAAATGTCAAGAAAAAATACCATATATTGTATATCCACCCGCTTATCGGCAACTTTAAGGCCCTCAAAGCAGCATCTCGTTGTCAAATATGAGAACCTATTGACGAATTATTCAGAAATAATGCAATACCGCTTTATTATTCCGGTTTTATGCTTATCATGTGACCTAAAAACATTGTTTAGGGAAGTTTTTAGATTTTCAGGAGCAAAAAGCTGATGAAATTAAAAATACATATGATTCTTTTGTGTCTCCTGGTGATGGCGTGTTTCAGTTCAGCGATGGCTGAGACCGATTTAACCGAACTGGTAAAATCCATTCAGCCGGCGGTGGCCACTGTCGTTGCCTATGATGTGAACAGCAATGTCGCGAACCTCGGCACTGGGTTTTTTCTAAATAAAGATGGGCATCTAATAACCAATCATCATGTGCTTGTCGGAAAATTCGGTGCTGAAATCAGAACCTCAGACGGGAATACATACCCAATAAAATCCATTATTGCCGAGAATCAAGGATCGGACTTGATAAAAGTAAAGGTGGATATTCCGCCCGAAAAGGTGCATTGGTTGGAGGTCAGCGCTGAGCCGCCTCCGGTGGCCCAGCACGTGGTTGTCGTGGGCAGCCCGATGGGACTGGAGCAATCTGTCAGTGACGGAATTGTTTCTTCGGTGAGGGAAATACCGGGCCTGGGGACCTTTTACCAGATGTCCGCCCCGATATCCCCCGGTTCAAGCGGCAGTCCGGTGGTCAATATGGAAGGAAAAGTTGTCGGCGTGGCCACCTTTCAATTTTTGCAGGGTCAAAATCTTAATTTTGCCATATCGGGCAATTCCATCCTCGACCTGAAAACCGATAAACCCGGCCAATCACTCTCGGAATGGACCTTCAATCAAAGCAATCAAAAGGCGCAATTGGCGGAAAAACTGTGCCGCAAAGGATTCAGTTTTTCGATAGACGGGCAGGATCAGAAAGCCCTGCAGTATTTTAAAATGGCAACCGAAAATGACCCGAACAGTACGAAGGCATGGTACGGTCTCGGATATTGCTATGCCGGCAAAAATTCCCACTCAGACGCCATCATGGCGTATAAGCAGGCCATTCGAACGAACCCGAAAAACGAGATTCCCCATTTCCACCTGGGAAATTACTACCACAAAATCGGTCGCTACGATGAGGCGATTGAAACATTCAAACAGGTGGTTTCGATAAATCCTGAATTCGAAGCCGCGTATTTTAATATGGGAATCATTTACATTAAGGTGGGGTGGTTTGACGAGGGCAGAAAAGCATTTCAAAATGTGGTTCGTATCAATCCGCAAGCAAAAACAGCCTATTATAATATCGGGGTGACCTACACCAAACACGGCCAATATGAACAGGCCGCCGGCGCCTACAAAAAAGCAATCGACATCCAGCCGGCATTTACCGCGGCCCTTTTTAATCTGGGTGTTGTTTACGGTGAACTCGGCAATATTCAGGATGAAATGGAAGCATATAAAAAAGCCCTTCGGGTTAATCCGGATTTTGCACCCGCCCATTATGCCATCGGGCAGGCCTATTTAAACCAGGGGGACAAGGTCGCCGCACTGGATCAATATAAAATTCTCAAAAAAATAGACGAAGCCACAGCGGATAAATTATTCGACGAGATTTACCGTTAGCCACAACCGATGGATTTAAAAAGCGACGCTTATATACAGCTGCCCGATAACCGTGACCACAATTGTTTCGGCTGCAGTCCGCTGAATACATCCGGCCTACGGATGACATTTTACACAAATGAAACGGCGGTATATTCAAAACTGGTCGTGCCCGACCATCTCTGCGGTTGGAATAACCTGGTTCATGGCGGAGTCCTCACGACGATTATGGACGAGATCATGAGCTGGGCCACGATCTATTTGTTAAAACAGATACCCATGACAAAATCCATCAGCGTTGATTTCCTCAAACCGGTTTATGTTGGCAATCCATTGAAAGCTGAAGGCACGGTTTTCGATAAAAAGGGCAAACACGAGGCTTTAATGGAAGGCAGGCTTTTTAACGAAGAAGATGTTTGCTGTGCCAAAGCCACGGGAACGTTTGCCGTATTTTCTCCCGCTGTGGCCAAAAGGCTGAGTATCACCGATAGCGAATCGCTAAAATGGTTCGAGCGAATTTTTAATTTGAAGTAACTCACACCTTGAATACGCCGCCCATTCATTATTACCGTTATAAGCAAATCGAGCGAATTTGATTAATTAAAAATTCATGGTTTTCACGGGTTAGATGAAAGAGCTGCACATCAGATCGTTTCTTTAGTTCCGCAATCAGTCCGCCGCCTTTTTGGGCGATGGTTGCGATCAACTGCTTTTCAGAGTCCAATATATCCTTGATAATCTCTGTGAATGTATCCGATAAACATTCCATCTTCCCAATCTCATCGATCATGACCGGACCGGTTTCCGGGCTTAAAAACGGCAAGGCACCCAAAAAGACCTCAAATCCGTTAACATCAACACCGTATTTTCCCACCCGATGGCCGGTACGAAAGTCCACGTGGGCAAGCGTCCCGGTTCGTCCATCCAAACTGTAAAGGCTGAAGCCCAGGCGTGCCCTGCCCTTGCGGATTTCTGCGGTGTAAAAACCGACCGGATTCAGGTGCCGCAATTCCCGAACCAGTCGCCGAAAAAGGGTGGTCTTACCCGTTCCCGGCAGCCCGGTAATCAGAATGTGGGGTTTGTTTAACACGACTTTATCCAATATTCTGCTCACTGTTTTTTCAATTAACCGACTTTGGCGGCGGTACTGCCTGGAGTAATGAGCTACTAAGGTTTCGGGTGTCAGTGTTCATACGAGAAGATGCACATTCCCGAGCCGCACATTATTCAGCCCGGAATCCCGGGCGGCTTGGAGACATTGATTCGCCAGCGTTTTTGATGTCGTGGGCATATCAGACATGAAAAATTGGGGATGAAAAGCCAGCAGGCTGTAAGGAATATCCGGGTTGCACTCGACAATGAATCCGGCAATAGCGGCAATTTCTGCCGGATCGATATAGCCGGGTACCAGCAGGGTATTGGCAATCAGCAGCGGCGGGGCCGGCCGGCGGTTGATTTTTTCGGCTGCGCGGGCAAAGTTATCGAGGGTGCGTCGATTGGTAACACCGGTAAGGGCAATATGCAGTGATGGGTCCCAGGCCTTAAGGTCGAACTTCACACAGCCGCCGGAGTCAATTGCGATTTCCAGCATCTGCGCAAGCAGGTCCGGATTGACGGAACCATTGGTCTCCCAGCAGATCCGCAGAATTCGGTCGGTTGCTTTTTCCCGGGCCTGCTTTGAAGCTTTCAGGGAAAACGGCATCTGCGGTGAAGGATCTCCACCGAAATAACAAATACAGGATGTCCGCTCATCTACATCTGCCACCAATTCTTCCACTGTGCGAAAAGGAGATGTAAATGTTTCCTTGCGGAAATGCCAGTTCTGGCAAAACAGGCAGTTAAATGTGCAGGCTTGAAAAAAAACCGCCAGATTCTTAAAACCGGTTTCAGCCCCGCAACGATTGGCGTATTTGGGATAACCGGCACCGGTTCCGCCGGGGCAGACCCAATCGGCAACGCAATTCGTCGGCAGAGGATCATGATACCATGAAAGTTTGCCGGTGATTGAGGACACCCCGGCTATGCGACCGTTTCGGTTACGGCGCAGGCCGCAGTAACCCGTCTCATCCTCAGCCATGCGACAGCGGTTCACACAGATATTGCAGGATACACCTTCAGGGCTGTCCGGTGGGACGGGCGGCAGTCCAAATTCCGCCCGGATTTGCCGGTGAACCTGCGCGGCAATTTCCAGTGCTTCCCGCGGCCGCTGGCGAATACACGCCAAACAGACCCCCAGCGTGTTGGAGATGTCCTGTGCAATCCGTTCGCATATTGTGCATTGTGCCATAACTCAAGACCAAATTTTTCGGTTTCAGAGTTCTGGTCTCAAAGTTCAGAGGTTCTGGGTTCATGGTTCAAGGGTTCTGGTTCAATGGTCGCTGCCATCTAATTGCTGACCATTTGGCGTCAGATCTCAAACGCAAGGCAGCGCATCAATTTTCCAAGTTTTGAATATCGAATATCGAACAAGGAATTTCGAATGACAAAATTTTCTTAAACTTTGATATTCAACATTCGATATTCTACGGTTCTCTGTTTTCTGACTTCTGTCCTCTGACCTCTGTTAGCTAACCTCTGAATCTTTGAACGTTGAACCTTTGAACCTTGACAGACGATTCGCTTCAGCCAGAGCTGCCAGGCCCAGCACGGTTTCGAGCTGGGATTTTAGCGGATTTTGATTTAAGGCGTTCAAATCGTCAAGCTGGCCCTTCAGTTTTTCAAACGCCTTGCCGGTAATCCGTTCGCTGGAGGCGGCCGCCCGGATGCACAGCTGCAGGAGGAAGAAACTTAAAAACAGGACAAGACCGATGGCCCAGAAGGCGTGCATAAAAAAATCTCCGGAAAGATAGCTGCCGGTAAAAAAAGTTTGCAGGGTTAACCAACCGCAGTAGCCCAGGAGACCGATGGCGGGCAGGTTAAAAAGGGTTTGCAGGATCAGGCCGCTGAGTTTAGCGGTTAAGCGTTCGAGTTCGGCGTCTAAAGCGTCCGTCCAGATGGAAGCCAGCTTGTGTTTGAAGCCTTGCGTGCCGGACAGCGCGTCTTCCACTTTACGAATCGAGCTGTCAAAGCCGCCCTGGACCATGGATCTGGCAATATCCGGCCAGTTTTCCAGGACAGCAAGCCGGTAATTTCTGAAAGCCGCTGCCATCAGTCGATCCTTTTGGGGGTCTTCAATTGCAGGTTGGGTTTCCTCTGAGTGCTTTAGGGCCGAAAGTGTGTTAAGCACCTGGCGCACCGGTCGGCCGAATCGAAAAACAGCCATGATCCCGCTGCCAAAAATCAACAGCCGCGCCCAGATGGCAATCATCCATCCCATGGGTCCCAGCCACCGCTGGGCCAGCTTCTGGTAAACCAGGACATTCAACCCGAATAGCGGCTGCGTTTCGATTGCCTGCATGCCGGAAATGGCGTTACCCAGCGCTTTTTTTTCGGCATCGGTAATCCGGCCGGCCGCATCAGCCAAAACGGCTTTCTTTTTTAGAACTTCGCGACCGGCTTCCTCAAAGACAAAATCCCGCAGGCGTTCGGCGTTTTCAATTCGGCGGTCGATGACATATCCGGCCCGGTTGATCGTGTTTACGACCAGTTGTTTCAAATCCTCAAATTCATCAAAATCATGCCGGGGACCGGCGTCGGCGTCCCAATCGGAATCTTTCAGATTCCGCCGGGCGGATATACAAAACACTCGATCTGCCGGCATTTGCCAGCCCATCCGGATGTGCTCGAGAAAATCCGGTACAATTTGATTTTTGAGTTCGGGCTCATCCAGCCGGTCACATTTATTCAGGACACAAACCAGGGATTCTCCGCTGAATTTTCGGGTGAATGGCGCCAGAAAATCCACGTGATCCCGTCGTTTGGGGTTTTCCGCGTCAAACACACAGATCAGCATGTCAGATTTGGCAATGGTCCGTTCAACAATGGGGATATGTTTTTTAAAAGCCGTGCTATCCGTATCCGGGGTGTCGATCAAAAGCACATGCTCGAAGTCGGCGGCCGCCGGGTTTGAACGCGTTTCGACGATTTCGCTGTCAAGCGCCTCTATGAGTTGCCCGCCATCGTTTGGATTCCCGCTAAAAATGATTAAATGATCGGTGGTCGGCCGCCGATGGCCGATCTCCGAAAGATCATCCACACCGGCCAACGCATTCAAAAGGGTGGATTTGCCTGAACCGCTTGGCCCGACAAGCGTGACCACCAGCTTGCGGTCGAAGCGCTCGGCGATGCTTTCGATCATGCCAATGGCCTGGCCGCATTGTTTTTCAAGCCGGCGGCCCGGAAGCCACAGGGACGCGTCGCTGAGTTCGGAATTCAGCCGGTGTAAATCATTTTTAAATCCCTCGATTCTGCCCATGGCCTTCAAGAGAGCCGTCTGGCGATCTAAATTCATTTTTTACTTTATTTCCTCCGCACAGATATGCAGGCTGCTTTGCATTTCTGCCATACCGGCGGCTGCCCGCTCAATGGTTTCGTTGACCGTGCGTATCGTACCGGCGGTAATCGTTTCTTCAAAAAGCTGCTGCACTTTTTTTAATTTGTGATTAAACCAGGCCTGGGCAATCGGCCCCAGCATGGTTTTGAGCTGCTGTTGATCGGCCTTTTTCAACTGGGTGGTCACCGGAATGGCAACCAGCGCGTAAAGGTCTTTGGCGCCGAAAAGCCCGGTCAATTTCACTTTGATCCCGGCAGCACCGATCGGGTCTCCGGTGGACAGTACATAGGTAACAGCCGCCGTTGCCGGCAAGACGTTTAGAGAGGCCCAAAAGGTTTGACTGATTTTGGACCAGACTCCCATTTTACTGCGAAAACGGTCGGCCAGATCTTTTAGATCCGCCAGCATGTCTTTGGGCATGTCCACCAGTTCCTCCTTTTGGGAAAGGATTGTTTGCAGCATGGATCGAAATTCCTGATCCCGCAATCTCTTCTGTTCCGGGAAAACCGACGGATGGGTATCGACGAAAAAACGCAGAATCTGATCTTGATCGGTGGATTCCGCCCGGGGGTTTTGAACATCAGCATTCGCCCGTTGGACGCGAATGCGATCAACCATCTCCGACATCCGTTTGACAACCGGATCGTTTAACGATCCGGTAACGGTAATCTGGGGGCCGATGGCTTGGGCATGCAAACTGGTCACCGCGGTGACCAGATCTTCTTCCAGCTTTTTGCTAAAATCGCCGGAATCAGCAGGCACGGCTTTGCCGGAGGTGAGGCGGTCTTTGGTCCAACCGGCGGCCCCGAACAAAACCTTCAGGGGAAACTCGATCACATTGCCCGTTTTGCGCATAAACTTGATGTGGGCCGGATCGGTTTTGGCCCAGATTTTGGCAAAGCGCTTTATAACCCGATCCATCGGGAAATGTTTGAGGGCTTCATGCACGTATTGGCTCTGGGCGGTTTGAAAAGCATCCAGATAAAGTCGCAGCTCAGTCAGGGAGTGCTCCGCATCGCCAAGGAGGTTTTCGGCTTTTTTCAGTACGTCTTTCAATATCGAAGCGTGCAGTTCAAGTCGCAATTCAGGGGCGTCAATCGCTGCCAGGGTAGAAAGAAATTCGAGACCATCAGCCGGCACGGGCCGCAGCTTCATGAATCTTTTTTCAGCTGCCACCCGGTTGTCTTCGTCGGCACGGTAAATCCCCAGAAGATTTTTCCCGGCATCATCGCCGTAAATACCACCGGCCACGGTCATGGCATGCTCGCGCACCTCCTGGTCGGTAAAGCTGGGGTAAACGCGATAGATCAGGAAACACTTTCGGGTGCCGATGCCGGTGAGCATCTGTGACATAAAATCGGTGTTGTCCCGGTTGTTGTAATTGGAGTTCGTAAAAATATAAATAAATATATCTGAAGCTTCCAGGGCCAGGCGGGTCACATCCCGGTTGATGTACTCGCCTCTGGCGCCGGTGTCAAAGTCGGGCGTGTCCAGTAAAACCAGGTCTTTGGGCCCCGAGCGATTGATAACATAAAGCGGGTTGCCGGGATGGGTGAGATCGGCGCTGTCTTTTAGCGGCTGCAGATCCGATTTAAACGGTTCGGCCAGATCGGAAACCACGCGGCTTTGTTCCACCAGGCTTGCGGGAACCGAAAACAGCACCCGGCGATTCATACCGGCACGGCCGCCGGCGGGCGCCAGCCCCTCACCCGACAGCGAATTAAACAGGGTCGACTTTCCCGAGGAACCACCGCCGCAAATAGCCGCAACAATTGGAAAATCTGATGAAAATCGGGGGATCAGCTTGGCTTCGACGATATTGATCCAGGAGGCAATATCGGATCCGTCACCGAATTTAAGCAATTGCGCCAGGCCCGGAATGCCTTCTTTTAAATTTATTAAGGCATTGTGAAATGCGGGTTCCATCCAGCCCTTCCTTTTTTATGCATTCAATTTTCCCGAATTTTGGCCCATAAAAATAAATAAGATCAAGACTATGCGACAACTGAATACCTTTTAACATATTGACATCATTAAAACAAAAAATAAACCGAAATTCCAATTTTTATGCAATATGCCATATTTTGGAAATGGGCTTAACCTGCAATGCGGCAATATGTGGCCGGAGTTATAGAGTAGTGGAGTATTGGAGTGTTGAAAAAAAATAAGGTCCATTATAGTTCAGGATTTTTAAAGCTATATCCATGCTATCAGAAGGATAAATCAGCAGCTTTGACAGGTACTATTCTATTTTGTATGGATATTGTCATATTTGCTAAACTCTGTTTGATGGGCGGGGATAAACCCCGCCCTTACAAGACCGATTAAACAGCTTTTTGTAGGGGCGGGCTTTATGCCCGCCCGCGCGCCGAACCAGAGACCAGAAGCCAGCAGCCAGAAACCAGTAGCCAAGAGACACTTAAAGATGTATTAGAATCGAATTTTCCGAATAATTATGAACCTTGCCGACTTAGAAATTTTAGCGCTTGATTGTCAGACGACCGGGGCCAACCCCGCAAAGGGATGCCTCCTTGAAATTGGCTGGGTACAAACCCGCGCCGCAGTGACCGTCAGACCGCAAGACCTGACCGTAAAATCCTATCCGGTTAGTTTGCCGCCGGAAGTCGAAATTCCCAAAGCCGTGCAACGCGTGACGGGCATTTCTAAAGAGACTTTTGGGAAAACGCTCCCGTTCCCATCAGCCGACATCTGGCAAAAAATTGTCAAAACCGCACGTTGCATCGCCGCTGCCGATCACATGGAACGGTGTCCCGCCATTATCCATTACGCCCGCTTTGAAGCGCCCTTTCTGTGGAACCTGCACGCTGAAAGCAAACGCCGGGGGGAGTTTCCGCTGCACCTTATCTGTACCCATGAAATCGCCAAACGTCTGCTGCCCGGCCTGCCCCGCAAAGGCCTGCGGGCGGTGGCCGGTTATTATGGGCACAGCGTACCCCCGTCGCGCCGCAGTGCAGACCATGCCGTTGCCACAGCAGTAATCTGGCAGAATTTGATTCAGCAGCTCAAAGCGGACCACGGTATCCAAAATCTAAACCAGCTCACAGACTGGCTGGATTGCACCGCTGCCCAAAACCGAACAGACCGCGTATATCCCATGCAACGCGAAATTCGTCTCAACCTTCCGCAAAAACCCGGCATTTATCGAATGCTGCGCTCCAACGGTGATTTGCTGTACATCGGCAAGGCTACCTCGCTCAAGCAGCGCGTCAACAGCTATTTCCGACAGAAAGGGTCGCGGGCGGAACATACCTTGGAAATGCTCAGCCAGGCTGCCGACCTGGATGTGACCCTGACCGGCTCGGCCCTGGAGGCCGCCTTGCTGGAATCGGATGAAATCAAGCGGCATTCTCCACCTTATAATGTCGCCCTGCGAAAAGGGCAGCGCAAATTGGTGTTCTGTTCCAGAGATCTCCGCAATTGCGCTGTTAAACCCGATAAAATCCATGGCATCGGCCCGCTGCCTGAAGGAAACATAACTGCGGCCATGACAGCGTTCGGTGTCTGGCATAACGGTCTCCGGGACCCAACCAAAGATGAATTGCTCAAAATCGAATACGCCATCTTGGGCGTGCCGGAAACCTATGCCCCGGAACCGGATTGTCTTGCTGAAGGATTGGCTTTATTTCGCCGCAATCATCTGAAGCGGTTAGCGAACCCCTCCGCGTTGCGCATCATAACCGGGCTTGGCCGTGAGCTCTGGCAGGAACGACTCGCGGCCCTCGAAAACGCAGAATCAGAAACGGAGGAGGACGCTGTTGATGCGAAGTCCGTCGATCAGGAGCCTGAACCTGAAGAGGCGCCGAGCTGGACGCCCGAGACGGTGGCCCGCGGAATCGAAAAATTTACCATGCGCAGTGCGCTTTTGATTCGCCGCGCCCGCTGGCTGTGCCTGCTGAGTGAATCCTCACTGGCATGGGAGGCACGCGGCTCGGACGGCCGCCGAAAAATAGTTCTGCTGTTTGAAAACGGCATTGCCGCTCATCGGGAAGAACTGCCCGGCGAAGCCGAAGTGCCCCTTTCAACGGGATATGCCAAACGCATTGCCAAGCGACAGAAAATATTTGATTTGACAACCTACGAGCGGTTGCGGGTGGTCACCACTGAATTGCGACGACTCGTCGCCGCTGGCCGCAAAGTTGAGATTCGTTTGAGACCGAATGCAACCTTGAGCCGCAGACAGCTCGCCAGAATGCTACCATGGGTTTAATCCGGGTCCTGCTGATGGCCGATACCCACCTGGGATTTGACCTGCCCTTGCGCCCGCGCATCAAACGGCGAAGAAGGGGCCCGGATTTCAAATCTCAATTGCTATTGAGTTTATCAAATGAATATGAAATAGATGACGTGGAAATTTGCAAATCCCGCAGTAGCACACTGATAAACCAAAAATAAAGACAGATGCATCGAGGCTGAGACCTGATGGAGAAGATATCCGGGTTGCAAATCGCAAGAAAAAATCGAGTACTAAGCACCTTAATGCTTATCGCTTCCTTATCGGCCCTTTTACTGCCGGCGGTTGATGCTCAATTAACCTACCACGAAACCATATCCGTTCTGCAGTCCCTTTACCAGGACGAAATCCAGGCCATGAATAACTATCATGCCTATGCAAAAAAAGCGCTGTCAGAAAATTATCCCAATATCGCTAAATTATTTATGACCCTGGCCGCTTCCGAAACCGTTCATGCCCGCAATTTCAAATCGCAGTTATCCGGTCTAGGCGTCGAAACGGAAAAATATCCTCAATTGAAGGTAAACGTTTCAAGCACCCGTAAAAATCTTAAATTCGCCATCGCGGTGGAATTGGAAGAAATTGACAGAAAATACCCTCAGGTCCTTGAACAGATAAAGCCCGAGAATCATGCCGCAGCGATCCAATATATCACCTATGCCTGGGAATCGGAGAAACAGCACCGTAAGCTCTTAAAAAGGATACAGTCCGGTACGGGTATTTTTTTCGGATTGTTAACCAAACGGATCGAAGGAAACCCTTATCAATACTTTGTCTGTCGAAACTGTGGTTCAACACTTTCCGAAATTCCCGAATCCGCATGCCCCATCTGCGGGCAGTCGCCTGCTAATTATAGAGAAATCAAAATGGACCTGGACCATGAAGTCGTCGATGCAAAAACACCCTGATGTTTAAATCTTGAAAGGTGGCTGCTGGACGACATCACCATTATCGAAGTGCGGTTTTCAGGTCAAAATACTTCCAGTTAAAAAGGTCGATAATTAGCTTGCTTTCGGTTTAAAGAAAGACTATAATATATCGATTCAATTAAGTCCTGCCTTACAATATCAGGACGGTTACTTTCTGAAGGAACAATCCATTTGTCAAAGTGGCATCCTCCAGTTTGCGACGTTGAAAATTATTAAGAAAGGAGAATGTTATTATGGCTAATGGAACGGTTAAGTGGTTTAATGACCGCAAAGGGTTCGGTTTTATTGAACAGGAAGACGGACCGGATGTGTTTGTTCATCATTCAGCAATCAACTCAAGCGGTTTTAAATCTCTCAATGAAGGCGACCAAGTGACCTTTGACATAGAGCAAGGCCAAAAAGGTCCTGCTGCTGCAAATGTCACTGTGATTTAATTTTCGTTTCGCGCAAATAAGGGCATTCCTTCAAATAATGAGGGGGTGCCCTTTTGTTTCCTTTGAATTCGTACCAGTGCGATCCGTAATTACAAGATCGCAAACCCTAATAAATCCTGTCCAAATTCCTTTTCTTTTTATCACCATCAAGAACAACGGCCAGCGGGGTGACAATATGGCGAAATCACATTATTCATTTAAAAAGCGTAAGAAAGAATTAGCAAGGAAGCTAAAGCAAGAGAAAAAAAGACAACGCAAATTAGATAAAGGAAAGCCAGAAGAGGCTTTAGATGAGTCTCAGAATGAGGCTTTAGATGAGGCTCAGAATGAGGTTTTAGATGAGGCTCAGAATGAGTCTCAGGATGAGGTCAAAAATCCGCTGACATAGAAACGCAAATTTGTTTTTACCGAATCCGACAAGGAAAAAATAATGTTTCATGGTTTACCTGGAGTTGTCCGGGGCAGTTTGTCTCTGGCCTTGTATATTTTGAACACACTGTTCTGGTGCATCCCTTTGTTTATTTTGGTTCTCGCCAAAGCGGCGGTTCCTTTGGAATCCTGGATGCGAAGATGCAGCCGGATACTAAATGCAATTGCCGAAAATTGGATTTGGGTAAACAACCAAACCCAGAATCTGATGGCCGGCAACACCCGATGGGAAGTTCAAGGTATAGAGACTCTGGAACGCTCTGAATGGTATCTGGTTCTGGCCAATCACCAGTCCTGGGTGGATATTCTGGTGCTTCAGAGGATATTTAATCGGAAAATCCCATTTTTGAAGTTTTTTATTAAAAAAGAGCTATTATGGTTTCCGGTTCTTGGTCAGGCATGGTGGGCGATGGATTTTCCTTTTGTCAAAAGGTATACGAAAAGCGATCTCCAGAAAAAGCCTCACTTAAAAGGCAAAGATATAGAAATAACGCGCAATGCCTGTAAGAAGTTTAAAAAAATGCCGGTCTCTATTATGAATTTTGTGGAAGGCACCCGTTTCACAAATGAAAAGCATCGCAGGCAGAAATCGCCATATTCTCATCTGCTTAAACCAAAGGCCGGCGGTATTGCTTTCGTGCTCGGTTCCTTGGAAGAACAAATTCACCGGGTACTGGATGTTACCATTGTGTATCCCGACGGCGTCACAAACTTTTGGGCACTTCTCTGTGGTAAAATCCGGAAGATTAACGTTCGAGTGCGATCACTGCCGGTGAGCCCTGAACTGCTCGGTGATTATGCCAATGATAGGCGCTTTCGGGCAAGGCTGCAGCATTGGTTGAACGACATATGGGCAGAAAAAAATCAATATATCGAAGAGATGATGACCTCATGACTGAGGATGGTTGCAGTAATGTAATCAAAAAATCATAAGTTTAGCCCCTTCAAATTCCACCATCACGATAATTAAAAGCTTATGGCATCCGATAAATCATAGAATTTATATTCATTCCTGCGCCAACTGAGGCGAAGAGGGCGATATCTCCCGAATCAAGTCGATGATTTTCCAGTTTTCCTTTCTGTATTAGATCGAACAAGGTCGGCAGGGTGGCAACCGAGCTGTTACCACACCAGGATATTGTCATCGGCATAATGTCGGCAGGGATTTCTTTGATATCGTAAAGCTTAAACAATCTTTTTAAAATCGCCTCATCCATCTTCCCGTTAGCCTGGTGAATCAAAACCTTTTGCACATCACTCAGTTCGATTCCGGCTTTGTCAAGATTTTTCTTTACCACCTCAGGAACTTTTCTTACTGAATATTTGTATATTTCATGGCCATCCATTTTGATGAATAGATCATTCCCCTTTCTTTCTGGCTTGTAGGATTTGCCCGACCTTAAAAGATATGCATTATCATATGTATCCGATCGGGTGACGTGGGATAGAATGCCAACATCCTGGTCTGTGGCTTCAATTAGAGTTGCGCCGGCGCCGTCAGCATATATCATGCTGTCAATATCATGGGGGTCCGATACCCGGGACAGGATTTCAGCACCAATTATTAGGATACGCTTCGCATCACCTGATTTGATGTAATAGTCGGCCATTATCATTCCCTGCAACCAGCCAGGACAACCAAAAGGAATATCAAAGGCGATGGTGTATGGATTTTTTATTCTCAGTTTGTGTTTCACTCGGGCCGCGATGGTGGGGACCATATCCACTCTGATGTTGTCCGCTTTAACATCCCCGAAATTTTGAGCCACAATGATGCAATCGAGGCTTTCCTTATCTATGCCATCCAGTGCCTCTTTTGCTGCCATGCTTGAAATATCCGAAAGGGTAAGATCGTCGGTTACATATCGTCTTTCCCGAATGCCTGTAATCTCGTAGAGTTTTTTAATTATATCGGGGTTTGATCGCTCAAGCTTATTACCGTCCTTGTCATAGAACTCATTGCCGAGAAAATGCGTGTTCGGTATGGTCGCATGTGGAATGTAACTGCCAGTTGCCACAATAATTGAATTCATCATTTTAAAAATATTGTATCTCCTTTATAAAAAGGCTGCTTTTCTGACTTTTTACGAGATTATCAAAATTATATAGCACCATGATGCAACACACAAGGTTGCGCTAGTTTTGACAGATCAATATTCGAATAGGCCAAGTTTGTCAATAATACAAGTCATTGGTGAGATAAGAAGAAAATCACCAGGCTTTCCACAACCTCGGCCATAAATCCAAAATCCAGCTTGTCCATGGTGTCGGCAGCGGTGTGATAATAGGGGTTGCGGAAAAAGGCCGAATCAGTCACCATGACGGCTTTAAAGCCCTGATCCCAGAATGAGGCGTGGTCACTGAGCCTAACCGCCGGCATGATCCAGCCGTTAAAGGGCACCGTCAGCTTGACCACCGGGAGCCGCTGGTTCTTTTGAAACTGCTCAACCAATCCTCGCGCAAATCCGCGGCTTTTAAAATTATTGACGATGCCGATAAAATTACCCTGTTTGGGGTAGTCCATGAACATCAACGGGAAAGGGTAATCCTGGCAGCCCGGCTCATGGCAGGCATAGCCTACCATTTCCAGGCAGATCATGCCGTCAATCTTTTCTTTTTGGGTGCGCGCCATTTTCGCATACACCCGACTGCCCATATGCCGGGTTCCGTAGACCGGCGGCTCTTCCAGCGCAAAGAAAACAAATTTTACCGCAAGATCAAGGGTATGGGTACCCGCCTGCTCGGCCAGATACCGGGCGACCTCCAGCTGTACGGCAACGGCGCTGGCATTATCATCGGCCCCGACAGTGCCGCTTACCGAATCATAGTGGGCCCCGATAAGAAAGCGGTGCTTCGGATCTGCACGGAATGCTATCTCGGCCACGATATTGTCAAGCGGCAATTCTGCATATGAATATGCCTGGCTCTCAACCGCAACACCGATGTCCTGGTAGAAGCAGGTGATATATGCGGCAGTTTTCTCAAGGTTTTCAGGAACGCGGACGCTGCGTTCTCCGATGTTCACGGTCAGGGCATGCAGATGATCCTGAAGCCGCTGTTTAGTTTGCCGGATATCAATCATAGATCCCTCCCTGTTATCGGCATAAAGTCCCCCTATTGGAGACCCTCCAAGGATAACGGTAAGAATACAAACTATGGTTGAAAATTTAATCAACTTCCCTATGATGGCAGTCGTGGAAAAATCGATTCAAAAACCGATTCACACCTGGGATTTGAAACCTCTGGAAGCAACGGCGCTTCAAGCCGGGCTTTCCCGATGGGTGGTGCGCCAAACGCGCATAAGTCCTGAGGATATGGATACCGTGGCCGGCGTAGACACCGGGTACCGCAACGACACCGCCTACGCAGCAGTTGTGGTGATGAACCTGACAGACATGAAGATCCTGGAAGAACCGGTGGCAGCGAAACCGGTTCAGTTTCCCTATGTTCCCGGTTTGCTTTCGTTTCGAGAAGGACCGGTAATTCTGGAAGCGCTGGCCAAATTGAAAACACCACCCGATCTTCTAATGATCGATGGTCAGGGAATCGCTCACCCCCGCCGTTGCGGCATTGCCAGCCATATCGGCGTGCTCCTGGATATTCCGTCCATCGGCTGCGCCAAAACCAGACTGGTGGGCGATTATGAAGCACCGCAACGCTCGGGCGGAAGCACTTCATACCTGACAGACGCAAAAGAAACCATCGGGGCGGTCGTGCGTACCCGCACGGGTGTCAAACCCGTATTCGTCTCAATCGGGCACCTCATGGATTTAAACGACAGCATCCGGGTTGTTTTAAAATCCTGCCGCGGCTATCGCCTGCCCGAACCCATTCGCAGAGCCGATCATCTGTCACGAAAACAGATAATCTCCACCGGTTAGTTAAAAACTTTTAGCACCACAAAGATCACGAAGAACACAAAGAAGGACTTCTTAAAAGCAAATTTAACCGATCTTTGTGAACTTTGTGCCCTTTGTGGTTTTATTTATATCTGATTAATTCCGGTCAATCAGGATCCAAGCATAAATTCTTGTAAGGGATTCATAGGGCCGCGCTATTTTCCCTGGTTCATTAAATCTTCAATCTCTTCGACTTCCCGCGGGATGGTTTCCGTTAAATCAACAGGACCTTTTTTGGTGATGAGGATATCATTTTCAATGCGAATCCCGATGGATTCATCCCGGATATAAATCCCGGGCTCACAGGTAAAGACCATGCCGGGTTCAAATTTGCGATACTTGTCACCATAGTCATGCACATCCAGCCCCAGGTGGTGGGAGGTCCCGTGAGGAAAGAATTTTTTATAAAGCGGTGAATCCTCAGGCTGTTTTTTGACGTCGGCATTTTTTAACACACCCAGGCGAATCAGCTCGGCTTCCATTAATTTGACCACCTCTTTTTGATAGGCTTCCAGGGCATTGCCCGGTTTGAGCATCTGAGTGGCGGCCTTTTGAATTTTCAGGACGGCGTTGTAGACTTCTTTTTGTCTTTTTGAAAACTTCCCGTTTACCGGAACTGTTCGGGTCACATCAGCGGCGTAGTTGGCATACTCGGCACCGAAATCGATAAGCACAAGGTCCCCTTTTTTGCATTGTTTATCATTTTTGACGTAATGCAGGGTGCAGGAGTCGGTTCCTGAAGCCACGATCGTTTCAAAGGCCGGGCCCCTGGACCGATTGCGCATAAACTCATGCACAATCTCGGCTTCCACCTCATATTCCCACACACCGGGCAGAATAAAGCCGAGCAGACGTCGAAATGCTTTCTCGGTTATAGAGCAGGCCTCTTTGATCAGTTCGATCTCCAGCGAGGATTTGACGGCTCGCAAATCATGCATAATGGGCGCCAGGCGCTCGTAATGATGCAGCGGAAAAACCTGCCGGCACCATTTGATAAAGCGCATGTCCCGGGTCTCAACGGTAACTGCGGCCCGCAAGTGCTCATTGGTGTTCAAATAAATATTTTCAGACTGAACGATTAGCGGCCGCAAAATCCCATCCAGCTCAGATGTCCAGTGAACCGTCTTAATTCCGGAAATATCCTGCGCGGCCGCTTTAGAATGTTTCTGCCCCTCCCAGGTGGCAATCTGCTCGTTGGTTTCCTTTATAAACAGGATTTCTTTTTGCTTCTCTTCAGGGGTGTCCGCACAAATAACCAATACGGTTTCTTCCTGCTCGATGCCGCTCAGATAAAATAGGTCCGTTTGCTGAATAAACGGGTGGGTGCCGTCGGCACTGGTCGGCATGAAGTCACTGGAATTGAAAACCGCAACAGAATTGGGCTTTAGTTGCTTGCTAAATCGTTGCCGATTTTGGACAAATAAATTGGGATCAATTTTCGGATATTTCATAATGGTTTACCAATCAGAATTGAGAGGTTATTTTAAGCTCAGCGCGCTGTCCGACAAAAAATTTATACCCTATCTTTGATAATCTCGTAAAAAGTCAGAAAAGCAGCCTTTTTACGAGTGTGTTTTGTATTTGGTGTTTAGTGTTTAGTATTCTAACATACCGATATAGCATCATCTATTTCATACCAAATACCAAACACGAAACACTTGATGAATTCGACTTTTTACGAATTCATCATCTTTAATTACATAAAATGCGGAATCGGACGTGTCAAGCAAACAATCCAGGGCTTAGTTCGGTATTGGAAGAAAAACACGGTGATAAGATTGGAGTAGAAGCCATAAAAAAGCGCCTAAGGCTGAGAAGCTTATCATCTATTTCTCAGCTTTAGACGCTTTTGCTAATTTTTGGGATTTTAGGTACGTATTATTTAAAACGCCGGTTTTCCGCGTTTTAAACTAATACCAGCGGATACACCTTGATAACCGCATCGAATTTGGCCTTTTTATCATCTTCGCCGGTTTCAACGCCTTCCTGGCCTTCGATAATCGTTAAAATCGTCTTGAGGGGGTAGCTGTACTGCAATTTTTTATCTTTTACCATGACACTGAAAAATTCTTCATTGGCATCAATTAGTTCGGCTTCTCTTATTTCAGAAGAATTATCATAATTAATCCCAATGGCCTTGCCTTTGTACTTTTTGAGCAGGCCCAGCAAGCGCTCATGATGGTTCGTGCTTTCTGCGACGGCCGGTGGCATCCCGCTGCTGGCAACCTGCATTTCCTGGGATGATGCCTCGGCCTTGGCCTGGGCTTCTTTTTGATTATTCAATGCATCTGCCTTGGCCCGAGCTGCTTCCTGTTTTTTGGACGCCTGCGCTTTGGCCAGGGCTTCTTTCCTTTTCTTTAACGCTTCGACTTTGGCCAGAGCCGCTTTTTGCTTTTTTAAGGCCGCGGCTTTGGCTCGAGCCAGCTTTTTCTTTTTTAAGGCCACGGCTTGGGCCTGGACAGCTTTTTCATTTTTCTGAGCTTCGGCTTTTGCCTGAGCCTTTCGCTGTTTTTTCAGGGCTTCTCTGACCTGTTCCTCCTTGTTTTTTATCAGGGAATCCCCATCAACCGGTTCTTCAGGCATTTCTACCGTCGCATTCGTATGGATCTGCGGTTCAGCCTGCGCCGGTGCTTCTTCAGCCATAGTTAATTCGGGCTTTTCTTCAAGTTGTATTTCCTGTTCTGCCGGCTGAGTCGTATTTTCAAAAGTTGAATTGTCCTCGGATTTTGCAGGTTCAACCGCTTCTGCTGCCGCTGCTTCCGTTTTGGCGGGTTCGGCCGCTTCAGATTTGGTTTCCGCTGGTTCTTTTTCTACTCGGCTTTCTTCCTTTTGGGGCTCAGCCATGGGGTCGCCTTCGGGTGGTTTCAGCGGCAGCATCTCAGCTTTGTGATCCTGGCTGTCTTTCGGATTGGCGTCCGATTTACCGGTTTCACCACTCTGATCGTTCGCTTTTTCAGGCTCGGTCGGCATTCCGACAGTCGCTGCGGCCGTCTCCGGTGCTGTCGGTTCAGCCGGTTTGCCTGTATTGACTCCCGATAAAAAAAGCGCTTCAGCATCTGCCGTTTCATTTACGGTTTCCACTGCTGCCTCAATGGCCTCCAGCTCAATCTCATGATTTCCTGAATTTTTATTCTCTTCCGGCTTCGGCTCTTCCGGCGCTGAAGTTTCGGGTTTTATATCCGTCGTTTCTTCCGTGGGGATCTGCATTTCAATGGTATCCTCATGGGGATCAGGCCGCTTGATAATTTCATTCCCAAAAGCGTCAATTTCGGGCGACGCTCGGGTTTCGTCCAGCATCGCCTCAGCCTCTTCAATCGCTTTTCTTTTTTGTTCATCCGGCATTGTCTGAGCCTGCATGGCAGGGTTTTTGACGAAAATGATCCCGCATTGTACACAGGCCTCCGTAGGCTCATTATTTGCGAGGCCACATTGAGGGCAGGTTATCTGGTTTGCTTCCATTTTGGGCAACTCCTTTCGTGCTTCGAATGATATTCGGATTATAATGAGATTATCGGTTCAAAGTCGTTTTTTCTTAAATAATATTATAAAAAATACCGGTAAAAATTGTTGCCTGGCGATGGATGATTGAAAGCAAAGAATATTTATGGTATCTGCTGGCATCTTTAAAAACCGAATTTTAGGAAAAGGAGACACGATTATGGCAATGGAAATCAGCTTCCCGGGCGGCAAAAAGGTCGACGCGATTTTTAAAGGCTTTACGATAAAAACCGACCAGATCGAAAAAGATGACGGAGAGGGGTCCGCTCCAACGCCTACTTTTCTGTTTCTGGCCTCACTGGGCACCTGTGCCGGTATTTACGCCCTGAATTTTTGTGAAAAACGCAAGATCGACACCGAAAAATTAAAGCTTACCCTTGAGTTTGAGTCCGATCAAAAAACCCATATGATTAAAAAGGTAAATATGAGGCTCACGCTGCCGCCGAACTTTCCGGAAAAATACATCCCGGCAATCGTTAAAGCGATGGATCTTTGCTATGTCAAAAAGCACCTGCACGCGTCCCTGGAGTTTGAAACGATAACGCTGGCAGCAGACTAACTGAAAGGTTAGCGAAGTTACTGGATCCTGACATTTATTAGAATTCTTAATTCCCTCATAAGTAGCCAGCCATGCCAACGCAATCCGTTTCGGATAATGCTTCAACTTCTGTTTCACGATTAACACTAAATATCGTGGTAACCACCCTGTGCCGTCTGGTGCTCAATACAGCGCGTCGGTTTGCCTATCCCTTTGCCCCGGCATTGAGCCGCGGACTGGGGGTATCCCTTACGGCAATTACCTCATTAATTGCCGTCAATCAGGCCACTGCAGTTTTGGGTCTGTTTTTCGGACCGCTTGCGGATCGCCTGGGGTATCGTTTGATGATGCTTACAGGGATGACCCTGCTGGTTGCCGGGATGTTCGCCGGGGGCCTGTTTCCTTTTTACGGGGTAATTCTGGTTGCGCTATTTTTAGCCGGTTTAGGGAAAAGCATGTTTGATCCTGCCTTGCAGGCCTATGTCAGCGAACGGGTTCCATTCCATCGCAGAGGCCTGGCGATTGGCTTTCTGGAATTTAGCTGGGCCGGAAGCACCTTGCTGGGCATCCCGCTAATCGCCGTTCTTATTGATCGACTGGGATGGCGAGCGCCGTTCTTTGTGATGGGCGGTTTGGGCATTTTGGGCATCCTGGCATTAAGAATCCTGATCGAAAAAACCGGGCAAAAGAAAGCACCCGGGCCGTCTTTACCCATATTCAGAGGTGCATGGCAACAGTTACTGCGGGAACGCGCAGCGCTGGGAGCACTTTCGTATGCTTTCTGGGTCAGTGTGGCCAACGATAACCTATTTGTCGTCTATGGCGCCTGGCTGGAAAAACAATTTAGTTTGAGCATCGTGGCGCTGGGTTTAGGAACCGGCGTTATCGGTATCGCTGAATTGGCCGGTGAATCGATGACGGCTGCTCTGGCCGATCGCCTGGGTTTAAAGCGATCGGTGATCGGGGGCCTGACTGCCTGTCTTATTTGCTATGGTACCCTGCCATTTCTGGCTCAGACCCTGGGGATGGCTTTCACAGGACTATTTATTATTTTTCTGACTTTTGAATTTACCATCGTGACCAGCCTATCCCTGTTCACCGAACTGGTACCCACATCGCGGGCAACGATGATGGCCAGCTATCTGGCATCGGCCGGGGTCGGCCGCGTCGTGGGCGTTTTGATCGGCGGACCTATCTGGCTGGCGGGCGGTATATACGCGACGGCCCTGGTTTCAGCAGCCGTCAGCGGTCTGGCCCTGGTATCCCTGATCTGGGGGCTGCGTGGTTGGCAAAAGCCGAATTGAGTCCAAAATCGCCGGCTATTTTTTTATCGCTTTATTGCTATTGTTTAATTGGTTTTATGGGTTACATTGGTTTTATTGGTTGTTGGGTAGATTTGAAGCCTAAAAAACGCAAAACCTGGATATATGCTCAAAAAAATCATAAAATACGCCCTGCTTGTCTTTATTTTATCCGTTTTCGGTCTGGCTGTGTACGGCTGGTACCTTTCAAACCAGGTTGAAAAACGCTTCTCCGCCCGACCCTGGAGCATCCCCTCGACAGTTTATTCGGATACAACGCTTCTATATCCGGGTCAGCGCTTTGATCCTTCCCTGTTTAATGAGAAGCTGGTTAATCTGGGTTATCACCGGGTAAACCATTTGCCTTCCCGAAAAGGCGAAATCCAGATCAGGCCGGACGCGCTGGATATTTTCTTAAACGATCTGAAAACTCCCTGGACCCAACGCGCAGGATTTCCGGTTCAAATTGGCTTTAGCGAAGACAGAATTGGGACGATCAGCCGCAGGGACAGTGGCGAGACGATTCCGATCCTGGAATTGGAGCCTGAAGAGATCATGCAGTTTTTCGGCCCGGAACGTGAACGCCGACAACTGATTTCAATCGAGCAGGTTCCCGAACACCTGATTCGGGCCATTCTGGCAGCCGAGGACCACCGGTTTTTTCAACATTATGGTATCGATTTCCGGGGCATTCTCAGAGCCCTGGTCACCAACCTGCGCCACGGGGCCATCCGGCAGGGCGGCTCGACTTTGACCCAGCAGCTGGCCAAAAATTATTTTCTAACACCGGCCCGCACAATCACCCGCAAGTTAAAAGAAATTATTCTATCGATTATCATGGAATTTAAATACGACAAGCGTGAAATTTTAGAAATTTATTTGAATGAAATCTATCTGGGGCAAAAGGGTTCGGTTGCCATTAACGGGATCGGGGAAGCCTCTTATTTTTATTTCGGAAAACCGGTTAAACACTTGACGCTTTCGGAAGCAGCCATCATTGCCGGTTTGATCAAAGCACCCAATCATTATTCACCATACCGGGATATAACGCGCTGCCGCAGCCGCCGCGATGCGGTTTTACAAGCCATGCACCGCTGGGAATGGATTACGGAAGCAGCGCTTCAAACCACGCTAAAACAACCGATCAAAGCCGTCGGATTCATTGTATCCGATACCAAAGCCCCCTATTTTATCGATTACCTGACCGAACAGCTGAATACCCTGTACCGCCCGGAAGATCTCTCGAGCCTGGGGCTTTCCGTTTACACCACGCTGGACACCCAGGTCCAAAGGGCCGCTGAAAAGGCCCTGACCAAAGGTCTGACCCGTCTGGAAAGTTCGAATGCGAAGCTGCGGCGCGAAGCGCCTGAAGAAAAACTTCAAGGGGCCATTGTCGTCATGCAGCCCAAAACCGGGCACATCCTGGCCCTGGTGGGCGGACGCAATTACAGCGTCAGCCAGTTTAATCGAATCACTCAGGCCCGGCGGCAGCCCGGGAGCGCATTTAAACCCATTGTCTATCTGAGCAGCCTGTCTCAATTTACACCCACTTCGCTGCTGTCAAATGACCCCAAATCATATACGGTAAACGGGGAACTGTGGCAGCCCCAGAACTTTAAATCGGTGACGGAATATACCGTTAGCCTGAAAGATGCGCTTAAAAAGTCGTATAACCTGGCCACAGTTGATCTGGCCATGCAAACCGGCCTTGAACGCATCGTGGACATGGCCGGCCGGTTTCATTTTTCAACACCGATTAAACCGTATCCGTCACTGGCCCTGGGCGCTTTTGAGGTCATACCCATCGAGCTCGCCCGGGCCTATTGTGTGTTTGCGGCTGAGGGCGTGCAGCCGTTTCCGCTGTCTTTAAAGGGTGTCGTGGATGAACATGACAAAATCCTTGAGCATCAGCATCTTAATATCGAACGCTTAATTACACCGGCCGAAGCATTCGTCATGAACAGCATGCTGCAAAGCGTGGTCAAAGAAGGCACTGCCCGTTCGCTGCAATGGAGGGGTGTGTCCTGGCCGGTTGCCGGCAAGACCGGAACGACCAACAATTTTAGAGATGCCTGGTTTGTGGGCTATACCCCGGATATCCTGGCTCTGGTCTGGGTGGGCTTTGACAACGCAGATCCGATCGAAGCCACCGGCGCAGCAGCCGCACTGCCGATCTGGGCCGACCTGATGAACGCCATCCCCCAATACCGGTCTGAAACCGATTTTAAAATGCCCAAAGGCGTTGAAAAAATTCTGGTTTGTTCGGTCACCGGCCGGCCGGCGGTTGCCGGCTGCCCTGAACCAACGGAGGTTTATTTTCTGGCAGGCCACACACCGGAAGGGCATTGCCCGCTGCATGACAAAGGCGGATTCGCCGGAAAAATCATCAAAGGAGTAAAAGACTTGATCAATTCTGATTGAAGCTACACACAGTATCGCAATATTAGATTCGAATACTGGAAAATGGTACGGGAAACTGCCGCGCCGTAGCTTCAGCGAAGGCGGGTGATCGATGGGAATTAGATTCATTCAAATCGTTTTTTTAGCCCTGCTGGCGGTCGTGCTGGCCGCATGCCCGAAGCCGATGTTGAAAGAGGCCCCCTCTGAAGCGCAAGAATCCGTCACAGTAGAAGAGACCGCCGGAGAAAACCCGCGGGTGGTGGCCTCGCTGCAATTGACCGACCAGGGCCGCCGCCTGGTGGAGAACCGCAAGCCGGATAAAGCCATCCGGGTACTCGAGCAGGCGGTTAGCCTCCATCCCACCAATGGGCACAATTACTACTATCTTTCTGAGGCCTGGCTGATGAAGGGTTCCGCCGCTCAGGCAAACGAGTTCAATCAACTGGCGGAAATCCACCTCAAAGAAGACAGCCAGTGGATGATCCGGGTGGCAAAACAGGCGGATCGGATAGCGGAACTGGAAAAATAGAAGCGGTATGTATGGGAGATCACAATTGCAACAGATGAAAACACAGTCGATTCGGGTCAAAGGCGCCCGGCAGCACAATCTGAAAAATATTGATATCGAAATCCCGCTGAACCGGATCACGGTGGTCACCGGGGTCAGCGGTTCCGGTAAATCCTCTCTGGCCTTTGATACGCTCTATGCCGAAGGCCAGCGTCGATACGTGGAAACGTTTTCACCCTATGCCCGCCAGTTTATGGATCGCATGGATCGGCCGCAGGTGGACAAAATCGAAGGCATCCCACCGGCCATTGCCATCGACCGTAAAGATCCGGTACGAACCTCACGGTCAACGGTCGGCACCATGACTGAAATTACGGATTATGCCAAACTGTTATATGCCCGGCTGGGACAACTCCATTGCCAATCGTGCGGACAGCCGGTGGTACCCGAAACACCGGCCCACGTGTGGAATTACTTAAAGCAGCAACCAGACGGCACCCGGCTCATGATCACCTTCCCGTACCGGCTGGAAGCCGCCCCGGCCGAAGAAGTTCGCAAAATCCTCATGCAGATGGGTTTTGACCGACTTTTTCTAAACGGTCAAATCACCCATCTGGATGAATGGCAGCCTGCTAAAAAGGATAAGGAAATTCCGGTTCTGCTCGACCGCGTAATGCTGCGAACAAAAGACCGTGAGCGCATCCTGGACTCACTCGAATTGGCTTACCGCTTCGGCGGCGGACGGCTGGACGTCTGGATCCCACCGCACGGCCGCCATGCCTTCAGCAATCAACTGCAATGTGCAAATTGTAACATCCCGTATAATACGCCAATGCCGAATCTCTTTTCGTTTAACAGCCCGCTGGGTGCCTGTGATACCTGCCGGGGATTCGGCCGCACCATCGGTATCGATCTGGATCTGATTATTCCGGATCCCTCGCGTTCACTGGAAGACGGCGCTATTAAACCCTTTGGGTCGAGGGAAGGCGGGCGCATGGAGTTTGATGATCTGATGGATTTTTGCCGGCGTCGTAGAATTTCCACGCGGGTGCCTTTTCGACGCTTAAAGGCGACGCACAAAAGGGCAATTATCGAGGGCACTTCGACCTATTACGGCATCAACGGCTTTTTCCGCTGGCTGGAAACCAGAACCTATAAAATGCCGGTGCGGGTATTTCTTTCGCGCTACCGCAGCTATGACATCTGCCCGGATTGCGACGGCACCCGCTTCAAAAACGAATCCCTGCTTTATCAGCTGGCCGGCCGCACCATCGCCCAGGTATACCGATGCAATGTGGATCAGGCCCTTGATTTTTTCAAGACCCTGACGGTTCCGGCCCGGGATGAAGCCGGCCTGTTGGTGCTGGAGGAAGTCCGCAACCGCTTGGCCTATTTAAGAGATGTCGGCCTGGGCTATCTGACCCTTGACCGGCAATCACGCACCCTGTCAGGCGGCGAAGTCCAGCGGGTGGCGCTGGCCTCGTCCCTGGGATCTTCTCTGGTCAATACCCTTTATGTGCTGGATGAACCCAGTATCGGGCTTCATCCGCGTGACAATCACCGACTGATTCGCATTTTAAAAGGGCTTCGCAATCTGTCCAATACCGTGGTGGTTGTCGAGCATGACCCCGAAATTATACGCGAAAGCGATTTCCTGCTGGACCTGGGGCCCCGGGCCGGTGAAAAAGGCGGTGAGGTAATGTATTTCGGTCCCACCGCAGATGTCAACGCCTCCCTGACTGGCAAATATTTAAAAGGTGAACGCCGGGTTCCCGTTAATAAACAACGGCGTCGGCCTCAGAAAAACCGATGGGTTACGATAAAAAACGCGGCCGAAAACAATTTGAAGGACATCGATGTCCGCATTCCCCTGGGATTGTTTGTCTGTCTCACCGGCGTATCCGGATCGGGCAAATCCACCCTGGCGGAAGAGATTCTTTACAAAGCGGCCAAACGTGCGCTGGGAGATCCCAAAGACCGACCCGGCCGCCATAAGAAAATCACAGGAATCCATAACATCGATGATGTCGTCCTGGTGGATCAGCGTTCCATCGGCCGAACGCCCAGAGCCAATGCCCTGACTTACACCAAAGCCCTGGATCCCATCCGTAAGCTGCTGGCGGAGACCGATGCCGCCAGAGCCAAAAGCCTTGGGCCGGGTAATTTTTCATTCAATGTTGACGGCGGACGCTGTGAGACCTGCAAAGGAGACGGATTTGAAAAGGTTGAAATGCAGTTTCTTTCCGATGTCTATATCACCTGCCCCGATTGCAAGGGCAAGCGCTTTAAAGAAAAGGTATTGGAAATCGCCTATGAAGGTAAAAACATACACGACCTTTTGAATTTGACCGTCAATCAGGCCCTCGAATTTTTCCAGGTTCACCACAAAATTTTAGCCGCTTTACAGCCGTTGGCAGATGTCGGCCTCGGATACATTCGCCTGGGTCAGCCCATCAATACCCTGTCCGGCGGTGAAGCCCAGCGCCTGAAACTCTCCCGCCATTTAAAATTTAACGGCCATGAGGCCACCCGCCGGCTGTTTATTTTTGATGAGCCTACCACCGGCCTGCATTTTGATGACATCGCCAAACTGCTTACGGCCCTGCAGCGGCTGGTGGATGGCGGCAATACGGTTTTGGTCATCGAGCACAACATGGATGTGATCAAAACCGCGGACTGGGTCATCGATCTGGGGCCCGAAGGCGGCGATAAAGGCGGCCGGGTGGTTGCCAGCGGGCCTCCTGAAAAAATCGCTCAAAAAAATAATTCCCACACCGGGCGGTTTTTAAAAGCATACCTGGATGGAACGGGGCGCTTGAAACGAAAAAAATCGGGGCCGCGCGGGGTTGCTGAATCCATTTCCGGCTTTTCGGCTTCGCAGCCGTCCGGCACCATTGCATTGAAAGGTGCCCGGGAACACAATCTAAAAGACATCGACCTGGCAGTTCCCCAGAACGAACTGGTGGTGCTGACCGGCGTATCCGGATCGGGCAAATCCACATTGGCCTTTGACATTCTTTTTGCAGAGGGCCAACGCAGATACCTGGAAAGCCTGGCCCCCTACGTACGTCAGTATATGAAAATTCTGGAACGGCCGGATGTCGATCTGGTCACCGGCCTGGCTCCGACGGTGGCCATCGAGCAGCGCATCAGTCATTCCAGCCGACGCTCCACTGTGGCCACCCTCACCGAAATTTATCATTTCCTCAGGCTGTTATTCAGCAAACTGGGCACCCAGCATTGCCCGGGATGCGGACGCCGGCTGACCGCTCAAACCCGGGCAGCCATGGTCAAACAGATCCGCAAGCGCTATTCAAAAAAACCGGCCAGCGTGCTGGCGACCAAGGTTTTCGGGCGCAAAGGATTTCATAAAGAAGTGCTTGCCCGGGCGCTGAAAAAAGGATTTAAAAAAGCCCGCATCGACGGTAAAACGACCGTGCTTGAAGAAGGCATGGCGCTGAGTCGTTACCACGAACATACAATCGAGCTGGTCATCGGAAGTCTTCCAACAAAAAACCTCGGCCAGTTGGTCGCTAAAGCCCTGAAAGAGGGCAACGGCAGCCTCATCCTCATGGATCGCCGCGGCAACGAAGAAATCTTCAGCCTTTCAGGTATCTGCCCGACCTGCGGCATCGGTTTGGAACAGCTGGATCCGCGACTTTTTTCCTTTAACAGCAAACAGGGCGCTTGCCCCCAATGCGGCGGATTGGGCGTGTCCGACTATACGGAAACCGAAGATGAAGAACCCGCAGAAGTCACGGTTTGCCGTAAGTGCGGCGGAAGTCGCCTCAGGCCCCAGGCTTTGGCGGTAAAGGTCGGCGGTCATTCCATCTGGGACCTGGTACAGAAGCCGGCGCGAGAAGTATTTGCGGTCATCAAGAAATTCAAATTCAGGGCAGCGCAAAAACCCGTCGCCGAACCGGTTGTTGCCGAAATATTGACCCGGCTGTCTTTGTTGAATCAGCTGGGCCTGTCCTACCTTTCTCTGGCACGCAGCGGCGACACGCTGTCCGGTGGAGAGGCCCAGCGGGTTCGCCTCGCGGCCCAGCTGGGTTCCAATCTTACCGGCGTTTGCTATATTCTCGACGAACCCACCATCGGACTGCATGCCCGAGACAACCGCATTCTGATCGATGCTTTGCAAACCCTGCGGGATCGCGGCAACAGCATCCTGGTTGTCGAGCATGACGAGGAAACCATTCGCGCGGCGGATACCATCATCGACCTGGGACCCGGCGCCGGTCAGGACGGTGGGCACGTTGTCGCCACCGGAACACTGGCCAATCTAAAAAAAGTCAAATCTTCGATTACCGGCGCACTGCTTGACGGGCACCCCAGAAAGATTTCATCGCGACTCAGATCCTGTGAGAATACGGACAGTCTGAGCGTTAAAGGCGCAACCACCAACAACCTGAAAAACATCCGCGTGGATTTCCCCCTGGGCCGGTTGATTTGTGTTACCGGTGTTTCGGGCTCGGGGAAATCTTCCTTGTTGAAGGAAACCCTGTATAAAGGATTGCGTAACCGGCTGTTGAAAAAGCGATATCCTGCCGGAGCGTGTAAAGACATTGAAGGCTGGAATCATCTTCAGCGGGTCTTGGAAGTCGATCACAGCCCTATCGGCCGCACACCGCGATCGGTTCCGGCATCCTACGACGGCTTTTTAGTCCACATCCGCAAATTGTTTTCCATGACGCCGGCTTCCAGAGCCAGAGGCTATAAACCCGGTCGCTTTTCATTTAATGTGGCCGAGGGTCGTTGCGATGCCTGCAAAGGCCAGGGACGGCCCCGGGTCGCAATGAGCTTTTTACCGGATGTCTATGTCCCCTGTGAAGTTTGCCGGAGCAAACGCTATAACAAAGAAACCCTGGCTGTCCAGTACAAAGGAAAGAATATCGCCGATGTTCTGGAGATGACATTTGCGGAGGCCGTGCGGTTTTTTTCGGCCGTGCCTGTCATCCGACGCGCCGTGCAATTCGTCTGTGATGTCGGGCTGGGATATCTATGCCTGGGGCAACCCAGCCCCACCCTTTCAGGTGGTGAGGCCCAGCGCATAAAACTGGCAAAGCAGCTGGTTAAACGAACAAACGGGCATACCCTGTATATTTTAGATGAGCCAACTACCGGTTTGCACCTGGCCGACATTCAGCGACTGATTGGCGTTCTTCAGGCACTGGTCGATGAAGGCAATACCGTGGCGATTATTGAACACAACATGGAAATTATCAAGGAAGCCGATTATATTATCGATCTGGGCCCTGAAGGCGGCGATGACGGCGGTCGCGTGGTGACCTGCGGTTCTCCTCAGGCGCTTTTAAACCATACCGCCAAATCCCATACTGCCAGATGTTTTGAGAGGTACCTTAAGGGCGTGTAAAATGGCATCAGGTGATAGAAAACAGAGAACCGCAGAACACCGAACAAGGAATAATGAATGTCGAAGGGAAAGAAAACTTCACCATTCGAAATTCCTTGTTCGATATTCGATATTCAAAATAGAGAAAACTGATTGGTGTCAGCTCGATCAATTCTGACACCTGACACCTGACATCCGACACCTGAAACCTCTTGAACCTTTGAACGTTGAACCCTGAACCTCTGAACCAAATGAAAGGAAAATGACGATTATGAGAGCACTGACTCTGGCCGTTGTCCAATTCACCCCTCAATTTGGAGAAAAGCAGCAAAACCTTGCCCGCATGCAGGAACTGGTCGAAAATGTCACCGCAGATATCATCGTGTTTCCGGAGCTGTGCACAACCGGTTATTTTTTTCTATCCCGGGAAGAGGTCGCAAAAGCCGCCGAAACCGTTTCCGGACCCAGCAGCGAATTCTTCCGAGATATGGCCCGCAACAAAAATGCGGTGGTGGTGGCCGGTTTTGCCGAGCGCCATCAAAAAAATCTTTATAACGCCTGTCTGGTCGTGGTTCCGGAAGCAAAAAATCCATATGTCTATCGCAAAACGCACCTCTTTTATAAAGAAAAAGCTTGCTTTGACCCGGGAGACACCGGCTTTTTTGTCGTGGAGGATAAAAAGCGGGATGTCTATATCGGGCCGATGGTCTGCTACGACTGGCGGTTTCCGGAATCGGCCCGGGTGCTGACCCTGCTGGGTGCCGATCTGATCGTCTGCCCGGCCAATTTGATCACCGAGGCCTGGCGCCGGGTAATGCCCGCCCGTGCGATTGAAAACCATGTCTACTTAGCGGTGGCCAATCGAGCCGGTTTGGAGAAAAGAAAAGGCGAAGAATTGCGTTTTAAAGGCAATTCCGCCATTTATGATTTTAGCGGCCAGGAATTAAAAAAAGCCGGGGAAGAGAAAGATGAAGTCCTGCTGGCCGAAATTTATCCCTCAAAAACACGCGATAAATCATTTAACCCCATTAATGATGTTCTGACCGACAGGCAACCGCAGCACTATACGCCGCTGACAAGAATTGTAAAATAATGTCTGCCCTGCTATAATATAGAATTGGCTTTAAAAGCCTATCTAATGCCCGATGGCCACGTTATGATCCGCTTCAAAATGCTCGCGTACTGACGTGTACGCTCCGCTTTTGAAGCGGATCACGCCTTGCCCTCGAACATAATCTAAGATTTTAAAGCCAATTCTAAACATCCAAAATTCTTAATATTAAATGCAAAATGACGCGTAAAGAAATTAAGGTTTTTCTGCTGAATAGGAGAAAATATGTCGAAGAAATTTGAGCTGAAAGTATCGGATTTAAGACTCATTTGCGATCCCAAAATCTTCAAGTTTAAGAATACATCTGAAGTTAAGCCCCTCGATACGGTGATCGGACAGGAGCGCGCTGTCCAGGCAATTGACTTTGGTTTGAACATGCAGGACCCCGGTTACAATATTTTTGTCACCGGTCTGGCCAGCACCGGCAAATCGACGATTGTCAGAGATCTGGTGAGCAAACACACAAAAAATCTTCCGACACCCCCGGACCTGTGCCTCGTCAATAATTTCAAAGATGAATTTCGCCCCAAAGCAATAGCGATATCGCCGGGCAAAGCCATTCAATTCAGCAAAAAAGTGAACCGGGCCATCGAACGCTTAAAAAAAGAGTTGCCCGCGGTATTTGAAGATGAAACCTATTTAAAAAAATTATCCAAAATTAAAAATAAATATTCTGAAAAGCAGAATAGTATGTTTGACAGGCTTCAAGCCTTTGCCGTCAAAAATAATCTGCACATTGAGCAAACCGATACCGATTTCCAAACCATCCCGGTGGTTAACGGGCAACCGATTACACCTGAAGAGTTCAATACCCTGCCGGATAATGTCAAATCCAAAATCGAAGAAAATCTGCGATTGATTCAGGCGAAAATCGAAGCCACCGCTGTGGAAATGGATAAAAACAGCCAGACCCTGCACGCAAATATTGAAAAGCTGATGGATGAGTACGCGTTGTCTGTGGTAAAAAAGCGACTAGATCCGGTCAGAAAGGAATTTAAGACCAGCCAAGCGATTGTTGAACACCTCAACAGCGTTCAGGAACATATCGTTGAAAATTTCAACGTGTTTATCCCGCCGGATAAAAACGAACAGCAGCCGGAGAGCCCGGCGCCCCGTAACGCAGGATCTTCTTTTCAGCAATATAAAGTAAACGTAATGGTCGATCACGAGTCAACAAAAGGCGCACCGATTATTTTTGAAACCAACCCGACTTATTACAATGTTTTCGGCCGTATCGAAAAACGCGCTTTCATGGGAACCATAAACACTGATTTTACCATGGTGCAGGCCGGCTCCCTTCTGAACGCCAACGGCGGATTTCTGATAATGGAAATCGATTCCGTTATTATGAATCCCTATGTCTGGGACGCCCTCAAAAGAACGTTGCGAACCAAATGCCTGCAAATTGAAGATATCCCGGAAGAAACCGGTTTTAGCACCACGTCCCTGAAACCCGAGCCCATTCCGCTGGACGTCAAAGTAATCCTGCTGGGCAGCTATGACGTCTTTGAAATCATTCAGAACGAAGACCCTCGATTTAACAAAATATTTAAAGTGCGGGCCGATTTTGATTCCGAAGTGGATCGAACCCCGCGCACCATACAGCAATATGCACTCTTCATTGCCCGGGTTTGCAAAGAAGAAAATTTGCTGCCCTTTACACCAAAAGGCGTGGCCGCTATCGTGGAATACGGTGAAAAATACGTTTCGAACAAATATAAGCTTTCCATTCGATTTGGTCCCATACTGGGCGTTCTAAAAGAGGCGGATTATTGGGCCCGCAAGAATAACGCGCGGCAGGTAACCGATAAACATGTCGTCAAGGCCTTTAACGACCACCGCTTTCGCCACAATCTGTATGAACAGAAAATACATGAATCCTATCTGGACAACACCATTATGATCGATGTGGCGGGCGCGGTCGTCGGCCAGGTCAATGCGCTGGCCGTTTACCAGATCGGCGAATTCTCATTTGGCCGACCGATTCGAATCACTGCCGAAACCTATATGGGAAAACACGGTGTTGTAAATATCGAAAGGGAAGCGGAATTAAGCGGCAGTACGCATGATAAAGGTGTTCTGATTCTATCCGGCTATCTGGGAAGTACGTTTGCACAGCATTACCCGCTCAGTTTGTCGATCAGCATCACTTTCGAGCAAAGTTATTTCGGCATCGACGGCGACAGCGCATCATCGACTGAGCTGTATGCCATCCTCTCCAGTCTCGCGGATATGCCCATCAAGCAGGGAATTGCGGTGAGCGGGTCGGTGAACCAGAAAGGAAAAATCCAGGCCATCGGCGATGTCAACCAGAAGGTCGAGGGGTTCTATGAAGTGTGCAAGGAAAAGGGCCTGACCGGCGAGCAGGGCGTTATGATTCCCAAATCCAACACTAAAAATCTGATGCTTAAAAGAGAAGTGCTCAATGTCGTCAAACAAAAAAAATTCCACATCTATCAGGTCTCTTCGGTTGAAGAAGGCATCGAGATTCTGACCGGTGTCCCGGCCGGCAAACCAAACAAGAAGGGAAATTATCCGGAAGGAACCGTTTACGGTGCGGTTCAGAAGAAGTTAAAATACTACCTGGAACGCTCCCAGAAAATCAAAAAGCAATTTGAGGACCAGGAAGAATAAGACCGTCCTGAATTTGGACTAACTGATTTTATACCGCTTTCCATAATAATGTACCGAATTAAGGAATAGGGGCATAAGTGGTTGTAGAAAAAAACGTTTGAATACCGCAACGTTTTTTTGACAACCACTAAATACCGCTTTCCATAATAATGTACCGAATTAAGGAATAGGGGCATAAGTGGTTGTAGAAAAAAACGTTTGAATACCGCAACGTTTTTTTGACAACCACTATAAGAAGTCCAAATTCTGAAAATTCAAGATACGGAATATTTTAGAGTAGGAGCTAATTATGGCTGGTGGTTGGACCCGTGATGGGGGTGTGCAGGATCAAATAGACGCCAGTGTAGAAGACGCAGTAAAGCTGGCTAGGAGTCGGTTGCCTGATGGTGAGG
>Ga0255055_10000335_pt1 | contig 36274 bp, 41 predicted proteins | sample JV7_2_27_MG_FD_188633 | JGI IMG/M metagenome (GOLD analysis project Ga0255055, IMG submission 188633) | Seawater microbial communities from Jervis Inlet, British Columbia, Canada - JV7_2_27 | ecosystem: Environmental > Aquatic > Marine > Inlet | place: Canada: British Columbia | collected... | reverse complement strand
TCATTGAGATGCTAAAGGTCATGTCGCTCAAGGCCGATGTGCTCATGTTCACCGGGCGCAGTGAGGAATACCGTGAAACTACGGAGCATTGGTTGAGTCACAACGTCGGCCCCAAGAAGCTGAACTGGGACTCGTGCTGGATGCGCCAGACGGGCGACTATCGAAAGGCCCACCTGGTGAAACAGGACATGCTGATGAAGGCGCGAGAGACCTACAAGCCCTTCTTGGTCCTGGAAGACACGCCCGAGTGCGTTGCCATGTACCGTGAGAATGGCCTTATCGTTATGGATATGGGAAGGGAAGAACACTATGTCAAAGAACACAAGTTCGTACTTCCAGAAGGGGTGCATGCCCCTCTCACGCTCATGGTGGGAAGCCCGGGCACGGGCAAGACAACTTTCCTACGTGGGCTGCTCGACAAGGGCCTTATTGACCGCGGTAGCATCGTCAGTGCCGACAACATCCGCACTGAGCTATACCCTACCTACCGTGAGGGTTTCCCCTGGGCTGAGGTTGACAACGTCCGCGTATTTAAAGCTATTCGTGGCATTGCGAAGGCGCGTCTTGCGGCAGGTCTACCCGTCATTCTGGATGAGACTCATTACAACGCCAGCTCTCGTCGTGATTCTGTGGCCCTCGTCGGAGCCGGAACGGAGGTGGAATACTGGGTCCTCGACCGCCCCCTCTACCAGAAAATAGACGACCGCGGCTGGCGGAGTACTGAATTAGTAACCGACCAGCATCATAAATACCAATCGTCCCTGCCATACGCCCTTGAGGGCGATGGTTTCCCCAACGTCACTGTCCGCGACTACCGAGAGGTTGTCTGATGTACCAACTCAACAGCACATATGTATGGAGAATCCTATAATGTTAGAGATCGAGAAGCGCGTTAAGAAGATTCCGCCGATGCGTCGCTACAAGGTTGAGCCGATGAACGACGTCCCATGGGACGACATGGAGGTGGGCCAGAGCGTCTTCTTCCGCAAGCGCGGGCAGGGGCAAGCTGCTCTGCGTGAGCGTATCTGCACCGCCAAGCTGGCGCGCAAGGATGCGACCGGCAAAGCCTACTCAGTGCGTACCTATCCCCATGGTATTCGTCTCTGGAGGACAAACTGATGCGCGTCGCTGCCTACCCCAACTGCTGCGGTTCTGCCGTTATCAACGATCTCGCCTGCACCAGAACGTCGGGAGGGAGAACGGGTATGATATCCCAGGAAGATGCCGAGGAAGAGCTTCAAGCGGCCATCAAAAAGACCGCCAAGAAGGCTATCGTGTCGCTCATCATCAACAGCGATCAGCGAGACGTCTACAAGGATCTATTGCCCAAGCACGGCTTCCGTTGCGTGCATAAGGAGTTTTATGGCGGACATTTCCGCACTCTCTTCATGTATGTCCGTGCTGCCACAGAGGACACACCCACCAACAGGGAGGAATATTATGAGGACGCACGCCGTCGACAAGCGTTAGAGCGCGAACGCCGGGGCCTTGCACCATCATCATCGTGTGTCGAAATTGCTTGGGCAAGGCCCGGACAATGACAGACCGCCCAAATCCCTCCAACGCCGAGATCAACAAGGAGCTAGAAGATGGCATATCCGATGAGGATCGTCGAAACATCGAAGTTGGTACCAAGGCGGCTGAGAGACTCATTCGCCGCGCTGGGAATGAACGTCGTCGTTGGTGGAAGCTCTCGGAGGAAGAGCGGCGCAATCGCCGAAGAGCCAAGTACGAAAAGTACGGGGTTTAGACCGCACGGATGGCAGCATCGGCCAGACCAAATGAAACGCAAGCTAATTTTGGAGAGCAAAGATGAGCAACCTTGGTTCACCCCGCGTCCGGGCACGTCAAATGATACGAGCTGCGAAGAGGCTATCGACGCAGCATATGGTGACGGGACGCATCGTCCCGAAGAATCTGTCGAAGTATACCGCGAAAGACTGCGCCGGAACTCAGGCAGCGGCACGCCGCCGTTCCCAAATCTTGGCTCGAACAACGCGCTGTGATAGTGATGGATGCGAGTGATTGGGATGTCCAGATCAACATCGCCGAGGAAATCTACGAGCTTGACACGCTCCACTTCCAAGAGAACCCCGCGTCGCTTGGTTTTATTAGACACTTCGTACACGGCGAGATTAGCCCGGAAGATGAGTACCGCAGCTTTGGTCTTCAACCGGGCGTCCGAAAGGTTAGAGTCATGGGAGCCTTTGGGCGACCCATGTCTCGACAGTACTTCATCGAACCACCCGAAATCCCAAGGGGAGCGTTGATATGAAAAAGTTTCCGAAGATTTGGCACGTTGGTGTCGAGCAAGTAGCCAACATCCTTGACGGCCCGGTGGAGATCACCGAGAAGATCGACGGCAGCCAGTTCAGCTTTGGCTGGTTTCGACTTTCGCCCGGCGTGTTCCAGTATGGTATGCGCAGTAAGAATGCTACCATCGAGCAGCTTGCTCCCAACGATATGTTTAGGAAAGCTCATGACTTTGCCATCGAACAAGCCGAGTTCGTCCCCCAAGGCCACGTTATCTACGGAGAGTACCTTCGTAAGGAGAAACATAACGTCCTTAAGTATGATCGGGTCCCCCATTCCAACTTTGCCATCTTCGGTGTCTACAACTACATGGAAAACACGTGGCTCAATCATGCAGACTGTCAGAATATGGCTTACGAGTTGGGGTGTGAAGTTGTCCCACTACTCCACGAAGGACCCCTTGATGAGCTGTCTATGGGCTATCTCAATACTCTGCTTGATCGGGATAGCATACTTGGCGGGTGTAAGATCGAAGGCATCGTCGTCAAGAACCTCAACAAGGCCTGTGAATGGCGGGGTCTTATCTACGACATCACCTGCGCCAAGTACGTCTCTGAAGCCTTCAAGGAAGTCCACGCTTCTGACTGGGTGAAGGAGAACACCAACAAGGGCAAGCTCACGGAGCTTGTCGAGAAGTATCGGTCTGAGGCGCGCTGGAATAAGGCCATCCAGGCCAGGCGTGAAGCGGGTGAGCTGCAAGGACAGCCCCAGGACATCGGACCGTTGGTCAAGGCTATCCACGCGGACATCTTCGAGGAAGAGAAGGAGAACATCATGAAGGGACTGTTCAGCATCTTCAAGAGTGACTTCACCCGCAAGTCGACCGCAGGGTTCCCGGAGTGGTACAAGCAACAGCTCGTGGAGGGCTTGGACCTGGGTGGTGGAGACGCGGTGGCGAGTGACATCGACATCACCGTGCAAGAAGAGGTCGACACGAAGGATGAAGTGGTGGAGATGACAGACCCGGAGTCCACACCAAGTGTGCTGTGACCAGCCCTACTAAATAAAAATCGCGGTCAGACCACGAAAGTTCTTGCATCGCCCCGGTCTGATGTGCTATAATGTAATTACGAATTGAGAATTTCCTTCCTCTTGGGGGCGGGATGGCAGGAGATTCTCGGGGAGAGGGACGGCACCCAGCCAACCACCTCTCCCCACAGTTAGAGGGACCCCGACGCAGACGGGTTTAAAGCGGTGCAGGAGTGGCACCACCCCTCGTTATCTCCAATCCGCCCCGGATATGGAGTCCAATGCAATACGAATACATCTATGTTCCCCACAAGGACGTCAAGTCCCCGGTGGAACTAGCTGAGGTCCTCAATACCGCCGGTAAAGAGGGCTTCAAGCTCATGCCTGAACTCATTCACCACCAGAACTGTTACTGGTTCCTGCATGAGGTCAACACGCCAGCAGACACCACTCTATCCGATACTGCAAAGACTATCGTCAAGAAGGCGAAGGCCAACAAGACACAGCCACGAATCGAAGGCACTGAAACTACGGAGGCAAAGACGGATGAAGTTTAATGACTATCCCGCGATTGGGCGGGGCGTTATCATGGTGGTGGGAGACAGCGGGGCTGGTAAGACCAGCTCACTTGCATCCCTCGCCAATGCGGGCTATAACCTGCGTGTTTTAGACCTGGACAACAAGCTGAGTGTTCTACGGAAGCACCTCACAGAAGAAGGTGCGGGAAACGTCAGCGTGATGACGTTCAAGGACGCTCTGAACAAGAAGGCCGACGCGTACAAGCGGTTCAAGAATGTAGTATACAACGGCTGGAAAGACGATGACGAGGACCTAGGGAAACTGGAGACCTGGGGTCCCGACACGGTCCTCGCCATCGACTCAGCGACGTTCCTCGGAGACATCATTAAGAATGAAGCGAGGGCAATGGATGGGAAGGCTAACTTCGAGAAGCTCTCCCAAGCTAACTGGTACGATGCTATCCTGCAAGTGGAGAACCTGTTCAACTTCTTGACCAGTGATTTCTTCAAGTGCCACCTTGTGATGACAGCCTTGCCGCTCCTAGTAGAGGACGAAGCAGGGATCAGCAAGTTCTACCCTAACATCGTGACCAAGAACTTTAGTGCAGGTGTCGGGAAGTACTTCGACAATGTAGTGCGTATTAGTAGCAAGCGTGACGGCTCCCGCATCATCCGAACGGGTGGTGACAATCGAATGGAGCTTAAAGTGAGTGGTGATTTCCCTCTCGAAATTCCGGCAGATTTGTCTGTGTTGCTGGCGGGGATCACAGGTAACAAAACAGACACAACCAACAGCTAGGAGATAGCAAAGAATGAGTGAACTCAGTGAGTTTCTAGACATCCGAGTTGGGGATGTTGAAGTCCCGCAGGTACTTCCCTCGGGCGTGTTCAAGTGCATCATCACCCGCTACGGGATTGATCGTGCGAAGAACGAGAAGCGGACGCCGTTCGTCCGTGTTACCCTCAAGCCGGTCGACGTCGTCGAGTGTGAGGACGAAGTGAACCTCAACTCTACCCGCACGATCAGCTCCGACTTCTGGCGTACGCCAGCGGCCGACAAGATCACACTCGACTTCTTCGAGCGCAAGCTCGGCATGGAGATCGGAAAAGATGATCGCTTCGGTGAGTTGTGGGAGTCTGCGCTTGGTGCCGAGGTTATCTGCGAGGTCAAGCAGAGCATCTCCAAGAAGGGTAATCCCTACGCAGAGGTTGTCCGCTTCCTTAAAGTGGACTAACTGTATCAGAGCGTAGCGCAGCTTGGTAGCGCACCGGCCTTGGAGACCGGGGGTCGTAGGTTCGAATCCTACCGCTCTGACATTGCCGGTGGAAAGTTTGGGGGCGTTGGTCCGGCCTCCAGAAAAACCACGGACCCCCCACCGGTCAGACCAAACTGAAATACACGAAATTTTGGAGAGATGATATGTCGATGCGAAATGTTGGAAAGCTGCGTGGCTAAATGGAGTTGGGCGCGGGTGTACTTGGAGGACGAGGCACCCGTACTCGGCGCAGGGTGGAGGGATTTGGTGATCAAGACGGGGCGCAAGCTGGTCACCATCTACTGTCCTTACCGCAAGCGCCGCAAGGTATTCAACAACGCCAAGTGGCACCCAATTTTAAAGAGGGTTAACGTGTGGACAGATGAGCCTGCCGAGATACTTGAGAGACTCGAGCGACTGGCACCTGACGCAGCGTTCACCAGGGAGATCAAGAATGAGATCAAGCATCAACCCAAACCTGAAAGTCGTGCGGGATCAGCTACCCCAAAGCGGCGGAAGCGGAAACGGAATAGCCCTAGTCGTAGGAGTGCCCGATGAAGAGGACGCAGTCTCAGGCTATCCCCTTGCTGGTAAAGCCGGGCGGCTATTCAATAAGCTACTCAGTGCCGCCGGGATCGACCGACGTGAATGTCTCGTGGTCTCCTGCTTCTCCGAACGGCCACCGCAGAATGACACTAAGTTTTTCTACACGAAAGGAAAGCTAAATGATGAGTGGAAAGGAGAGCCAACGCGTGTTGCTGCTGCTCTCAGTGATTACAACCCTGTTGTTACTATCGCTGTTGGCCCTGTCGCTCTCGAAATTCTCACAGGACTCAAAGGCATCACTAAATATCGAGGAACTGTGCTGGACTCTCCATACGGAAAGGTCATACCGACACTACTCCCCACGACTATCCTTAAAGGACAGTTCCATCACCGAGCGACTGTTGGAAAAGACCTGCTTAAAGCACGGATTGAGTCGGGATACAGGGAGAAGGTCCGCCCCCAGCGAGAGCTATGGATCAGGCCAACACTAGATGACCTCAGCACCTTTGAAAGACTGCACCTGCCTGCGCCCGACCGACTGTGTGTTGACATTGAAACAGACCCCTGGACAACGAAACAAATACTGTGTATCGGTTTTGCGCCCACACCCCGAACAGCTTTGGTTGTGCCGTTCATGGACAAGACCAAGCCGGGCTGGTCGTACTGGGACACCCAAGAGGAAGAGTTTGAAGCGTATCAGTGGTGTCGTAGGCATATTGAGAACCCTGATACAACACTGGTGGGGCAGAACTTTCTGTACGATATCCAGTGGCTCGACCGTAAGTTCGCTATCCGTGCTCGACCCGAGCAGTGTGAGGACACCATGCTTATGCATCACGCGATGCAGCCTGAACTTGAGAAGGGACTTGGATACCTCGCATCAACGTATACTAATGAAGCAGCGTTCAAGCAGATGGTAAGCTGGGCGCAGAACAAGAAGGAGGCGTAGTCGTGGAGTATAACAGAGTACATTTCTTCCGAGACCTACCGACTCGGGACTGCGAGATCACAGTGCAGCGTTGCATCACCCTGAACCGTGCGATCATTGATCAGATGGTGGAGGACATGTGCATGACACCCAGGACGGGTGAAGAAGAGTACGCCAAGAGGGCGGCAGAAGTATGGTATTCGCGCAAGGTTCCGTATGGCTATTTGCATGCACCTTTCGACGAGATTTGTGACCTGTCTGACCTGCCTATCTTCTTCGTACAGGAACAAGTCAAGAGGTTGGTTGCATGCGAGCCTACAGAATAGAGGGGGATGGCTGGGAGTCCGACGTCTTTGTCAGCGAGGGTTATATTATCAGTGCTGAGGATGAGATCGAATGGATAATAGGCTTCGAGATGGAACACATCAACCGCTACTTTGAACAGTTCGGGTTCCAAGTCACAGACTTACGGGAGTTACAATGATAATCAATAGCGCAGAGCTAGGCGACTACAAGCTGGACAAGGAAGAGAACTTGTGGGCGTACTGCGACCTGGACTGCGGTGTAACACACGAACTGTCGGGTCTCTTCCTCTCCATGATGGAGCCAGAGGCGAGGCGCACGTACGAGCTTTCCAAATCCCTCCAAGCACCAGTCTATGCGATGATGCGCCGCGGCATGCTGGTGGACCAGGACGTGATCCGAACCACACTAGAAGGGGAACCCAATGCAGGATACACGCTCGCTGACGTCGGCCCGTCCAAGGTTTACGAAACATCCGCCATCGCTAAGAGAGAAGTACGGAACCGCCAACTCGGGTTGGTACAGAGAGCCATACGCCTTGGGGGGATGGAAAAAGATGACACGCGCAAGACGAATAAGTGGCAAGTGGTGGAGCGAGAGAGTCTGTTACAGTCACTTGCACTGGCCATTTCTGGGAAGACTGTTAACTATCACTCTCCAAAGCAGCTCCAAGAACTATTGTATAAGCATATGCGCTTGCCTACTCAAACCCAGCGGGTTAAAGGGAAGGTCAAGGTTGCAACTAACGCTGTTGCTCTTGAGTCCCTCGCGCAAAATTATCCTCGGGCCAAGCTGATATGCAACGCGATCCTAGAGTGCCGGACGCTAGAGAACCTAGCCGAAGTCCTGCGGAAGAGAATGGATACCGATGGAAGGATGAGATGCAGTTTCAATATATGTGGAACAGAGACGGGACGCTTCTCGTCATCCACCTCAGTGTGGGACACTGGGATGAATTTGCAAAACGTCGCCCCCGAGCTGCGCAGGATCTTTATTCCGGATACAGGGAAGGTACTGTGGAACGTTGATTTGGAGCAGGCGGAGAGCCGTGCTGTTGCGTACTTGTCTGGCGACGAGAATTACATCACAGCGTGCGAGTCGGCCGACCTCCACACCACCGTCGCCTCTATGATCTTTGGGATACCTGCCGACAAAGAGTACGCCGATGGGCACAAGTACTATCGTCACTTTACGTACCGAGATATGGCGAAGCGGGCTGGACACGCTCTCAACTACGTACTTACTCCCCATTCTCTCGCAAGAAACATGAAAATTTCTGTGAAGCAGGCATTCCGGGTGTACCTACTGTACCTCGGCGGAGAGATGAGGGCGGACAAGGCAGCGGGTCTTGACCTGTACGACTTGGCGCATGAGAAGGACGGACGCTACCTTGTGTTCCCTGGTGCCTTCCCCGGCATCAAGAAGTGGCATGCACAGACCGCGGTAGAGTTAGAGACAGACAGTGCACTCACTACCCCGCTGGGACGCAAGCGTTACTTCTGGGGCAAGCTAGATGATATGGGTACTCTGCGTGAGGGTGTGGCCTACAAACCACAGAGTATGATCGCAGAGATTTTGAACATGGGTATGCTTCGCATCTATCACGAGCTACCCGAAGCAGAGATCATGAGTCAGGTTCATGATAGTGTCGCGGGACAATGCCGCGAAGAGGACCTGGCCTATGTGGTTAAGCGGGTACCGGAACTCCTGCATATGGAAACCCCGATCAATGGGAGGACGTTAATCATCCCTAGTGAAATGAAGGTTGGGTTCAATGGAAGGGACTTGCGTAAGTATGTCGATTAGATATTGTAGTAACGCGTCCGCGTCGCGGACACTAGCCAAGAGCATTGAAGTGTATTGGCACCAGAAAGGAGCATACGATGTCAGAGTATGGGTGGAGAGAGACACGGGGACGTACAAGAAAGCCTTGTATGTTATCCGTAGCAACATGGTCCTCAGTTGTATTTAGCTAATGCGATACAGCAAGGACTGGATACGATCTGCGATGGCGGTCGTACCGGGCGAACACCTGCCCGATATCTGGAAAGAGTGGACTGCACTAGCATGTGTAAGTGCTACACTCCAGAGGCAGGTGCACTACGTCCAGGGCGCGTACACAGTACGTCCAAACCTCTTTGTCGTGCTTGTGGGGGCACCAGCTTCCGGTAAGAGCACGTCACTAAGAGTGCTGTTCGGAAAGGTGTTTAATGATTTGTGTGAGCCTGTCTTCTCTAACGTACATGAGAAACAAGAAGCACAACTAGTATACGATAGGTACCTGAACCCTGAAAGCTCGGCCGACATTGTACCACCAAGACACATGCTAAGAGGGGAAGCAACCCATGCAAAGATAGCACAGATACTGCCAGACTTTGTAACAACATCCAAGATTGATGAAGAGACCAGTTACGGCTCCAGCCTTGCAGTTGTAACCAGCGAGTTCGGATCGTTCATGAACAAGAACGACACCAAGATTCAGAACCTACTGACGGAGGCGTGGGACAGTGACGAACGCTATGAGAAGGGAACTAAAGGGCATGGAGACAACTTTATCAAAGGCCTCACGCTTACGTGGATCGCATGCGCCACGCCGGACATGTTCGTCGAAAACATGCCTTCCATGGCAGAAGAGCAAGGGCTACTGTCACGCATCATCCCTGTGTATGTTCCCGGAAACCTTACTGTACAAGAGCTGGAAGAGCCAAAGCTAGATGAAGACAAGCTCGAGTCTCTCCGCCTGCACCTTGGCACCATCGCCATTGAACAGGTGGGTAGCTATACATTCCATGCCGATACGAAGGGTGTGGTCGCTGCTTGGAGGGATTTGGAGGCTAAGGGTATCGGCAAGGTGGAGCCAGTCATGCAGCACTACGCGTCGCGGAAGCTGTCTCACCTGATCAAGATGTGTATGTGCTACGCCGCGGCGCGGCGGAAAGAGCTGGTCATCATGCCCGAGGATTGGGAGTCAGCAGTCCAACTGTTGTTGGAGACTGAGAAGACCATGCCACAGGTGTTGCGTCGGTTCGCTATGTCAGAGTCCGGTCGCTTTGCAGACACGTTGGTGCAAGCGGTGAAGGCTCAGAAGACAGGCATGGCAAAGGCAGCGTTGCTCAGGCTGGGCACTAACACAGCCAAGAGTGTGATGGAAGTAGGCATGACGGTGGACATGCTGATCAAAAATGGTTCACTAATAGCTGACGACGATTGGCTTACATCAGGGAGGAAGTAATGGGATTGCTGGACCATAAGGTGGGACCTCGTCCGCCCCCCATCCCGACGAGAAAGAAGCGGGAGATTGTGTACCCAATTGACCATGTGGAGTGGCGCAAACCCCGGAAGGCGGGGCGGGTCACCAAGCTCAAAGGGGCGGCGTACCACGGAGTCAAGTTCGAGCGAGCTTGGGTGGACTACATGGTGAACAAAGGGCACGAGGGCTTCTCAGCAGGGGAGTGGCTCTACTTCGAGGACGCCAACGGCTGGGGCTACTGCCAGCCAGATGGGTTGCTGTTCAACCACAAGGAGGTCATCATCTTCGAGTGCAAGCTGGGGTTCACGTACCGCAAGGCGTACGCGGAGATGAGCAAGCTCTACAAACCCCTGATCAAGGAGTACACAGGCTACCCTGACAATGCTATCAAGTGCGTACAGGTATGTCGGCACCTTAAGCCGTCGTCAAAGCGCACCACTGTGGTGCACACACTAAAGGAAGTAATGCAATGTCCGAAGAAACAACTGACGTGGAGATGGAGTCCGAGCGTGTGATGCCGTTCGATCAGCTAGTGCGTTGTGGCTTTCCGCAAGGGAACATCGAACTCAAGACTACGACCGCGACTGCTATGATGTTACAGTCTGCGTTCATGACAGGCGGCGCAGTCATCCTGACCAAGGACGATGCTGAGCTAAAGGCTGGTGCCAACTCAGTGGGTGTCAACTGCGAGCAGATGCTCATGCTGGAGATCATTCCGATGAAGGCACAGATCATCCAGGTGGCTAAGCCTTCGCTGATCATCCCGCCGCATGGTTCCTAATGTTAAAGGAGACGAACCCAAAGGACAGGGTGGGGGTCAAGAAGGCCCCCCTCTCCACCGTGTCAGCCCTCGTTCTCTTGGAGCTTGGGTTGGCGATGTTCGAAGGCGCGCGAAAGTATGGGCGTCACAACTACCGAGTGGTCGGGGTTTTGTCCTCGGTCTACTACGATGCTGCGATGCGGCACATGATGGCCTGGTGGGAGGGGGAGGACAACGACCCGGACTCCGGCATCAGCCACGTAACGAAGGCGATCGCTTCTCTAGTCGTGCTCAGGGATGCTATGATCCAGAGCAAGCTCGAAGACGACCGCCCCCCACAGGCGTGTGAAGTTTGGATGGCGGAGCTGAACATGAAGGCAGCCGAGATCATCGAGCGTTACCCCGAAGCAAAGGAGCCACACACAAAATGAGCTACTGGTATCTAGCGTCACCCTACACACACTACGAAGAGGGCAGGCAGGCTGCCTTTGAACACATCTCCAAGGTTGCTGGGGAGCTGTTCGGGCAGGGCATCCCCATCTTCTGTCCCATTGCACACGGGCACCCGATGTCCATCTATGGTGGGATGCCACCAGGTGAGGTGGGCGACAAGCACTGGCAGATGTGGATCGACAGCGGCAAGTACTTTATGGAGGGCGCTATCGGCTGCATCGTTAGCACCATGAAGGGGTGGGAGGTCAGCCCAGGTGTGCTGAATGAGATCGCCTACTTCAAGAAGGCTGGCAAGCCTATCATGTACCTACCCTACGGACAGACGGCCAACAACATGACCATAAGGAACCCCGAAGATGACGAATGAAGCTATCAACCAAGAAGATCTGTTCTTGTTAATCGACACCCTCGACGCGCACGAAGCAGATGTTATGGGTGTGTCCTGCCAAACTTTTGTGCACGAGTTGAAAAAAACCTTGAAGATCTACTATGGAGACAAAGCTTATGACGCCTAAAGAGTACTCCGACATCATCAGCCAGCTTGATCTATACCCTGTACACCACCGCCTGGAGTGCTATATCCTGGGCATCAACGAGGAAGCAGGGGAGTTGGCGGGCAAGCGCAAGAAGCTGATCCGAGATGGGTACGGACCAGACATTCGAACCCAAATGATACTTGAACTTGGTGACATTATGTGGTATAATAGTAGATTGGCTACGTTCTTAGGGACTACACTGGAAGAGGTGATGGACATGAACGTAGCCAAGCTCAAGTCTCGACAGGCCCGAGGCACACTCAGAGGAAGCGGTGATGACAGGTAGTACATTCAAAAAGGGAGTAGCCTTCATCCTCACGTGCGCGCTGTTCGTAGGAGCGTGGCACGTGGGGTGGTTGCACATGATATGGGAGGCTGACAAGAGCTACCTATCGGCAGGCATTTTTGGTCTCTTCCTCTATGGATGGTACGCTATCTTCCGCAACCGCTGGGACCGAGTGGAGTTCGCCGCGGAGCAGATGCCCAACCTGGGTCTCATCGGCACCGTCGTGGGCTTCATCATGGCCCTGATGTCCATCGATCCTGCGGTTGCCATGACCGCGTCAGGGGCACAGGGGCTAGTCACAGCCCTAATCTCCGGCATGGGCGTGGCACTATACACCACGCTAGTCGGGTCTGTTGGATACATCTGGCTAGCCCTGATGACACACCTGTTCGATGAGTAAACCCAAAGCACGCTTCCTGTTCCGGGACATCCTGCTCAACATGATGTTCCTGTTCGTAGCCATTGCCATCATCCTGTTGTCGCACGTCAACCCACCGGCTAGGAACGACGAAGCTAGGCCACCCGGCACGTTGTCGGTGCAGATACGCTGGCCTGATGGACACCGCGGGGATGTTGATGTGTGGATTGCCGCCCCCGGTGACGACGTCGTGGGCTTCAAGCGACCCAAGGGTGAGTTCATTGATCTGGTGCGGGACGACCTCGGCAAGGTCAACGACAACCTGGACCTGAACTTCGAGAACCTCTACAGCAGAGGGCTGCCCGACGGTAAGTACGTTGTCAACCTCCACTACTATCGCTACGCCGGGCCGGTGGCTGTCAAGGTGGAGATCATGATCAACGGCCGCACCGTCCACCTGAGTACCGTTGGCCTGGAGTTCTTGAATGATGAGGAAACAGTCATCCGTTTCTGGATCAAGAACGCCCACATCGTGAAGCAGGATGACATATATGAGGGGATACTACCATTCTAAGTCCAGACATGCTACTGTTCCTGTCACTCACGTTTGCCATCGGCGGCATGGCATGGGTCCTGTTCCCTAGTTGGCGCACCCTGGTTGGTGTTGCTGCCATCGTGGCAGGTATCTTCTTCATCGTACCCGAGATCCTAGGTAGGGGCAGACCAATGCCTACAACGGTGACGCGGGGAATCGTCGCGCACGTTTTGGAACACGAGGTACGCATACACATATGGGCACAGACGAAGGCAGGCATCCGCTACTACATTGTCCCTTGGTCTACGCGTCTCGCCAAATCCCTCCAAGCAGCAGGCAAGGCAAAGAAAAAGGGTAAGATCAGAGGCTATGACATCGTCCACAAGGAGGGCAAGTTCCGTGTACTACAACGGGAGTTGACTCCATCACCAGAGAAAGAAGTACCATGAAATTCATCCCATACTTATTGGCAGCAGCATGCTTTGTCGGCATCCTTCTGACTACCAATGTAGTGGGCCAAGAGGTTCCACAGTGGGTACCGTATGATCAGGTGCGCACCAGCTTGGCAGAGAACTTCAAAGAGATACCCATTGTGATGGGTGTTGCATTCAACGGCAACATCATCGAGTGGTATAGCGATGGGAATAACTGGACCATTGTGGAGACTACCCCCGCATGGATGTCCAGGTTCCTTGGAACAGGGAAGGGATTCACAGTGATTCCACCCGAAATATTAGGAGACGATTCATGAGCCATCACGACAAACTACACAGCGGTGCTGCCAACGACGCGTACCGTGATAACTACAGCAAGATCTTTGCTAAGAAGAAGCCGGTGAAGAAGCCGGTCAAATCGGGCGGCAAGAAGTCAGGCCCCCGACCCTAACTCCCTTAAATTTAACTGAGCACACCCACCCCCACGCGGGGGTGGGAGAAAGGTTTACTATGTTCCCAGGTCCCACAATGGAGCTAGCGAAGAAGCTTCATCAAATAAAATACCGTGCCAAAGACGAGACATTCAACGAGATGGTCATCCGTTTTTGTGACGCGACAAAAGACAGTCTTGAACACTTTGAACAGATGCGCCCCATCGTGGGCAACCAGTACTTCCTACCAGCAGGGCGACAGCAGTCCGCGGTGGGGGCGGTACGCACCGTGACTCCCTTCTCGTGCTTCGTGTCGGGTATCATCGAGGACAACACTGAGTCCATCATGCTTCGGCTGACCGAGGCGTTCCAAACCATGCGAGTAGGCGGAGGTATAGGCTATGACTTCTCACGACTGCGCCCGGCGCGTGCCCACATTGTATCTCTTGACTCGGAAGCTAGTGGTCCACTACCCTTTATCGACATGTTCGACATGTGCTGCAAAGCAGTTTCTAGTGCAGGACATAGACGGGGTGCCCAGATGGGTGTGCTTCGTATCGACCACCCAGATATTGAAGACTTTGTAAGGGCCAAGTCAGAGCCAGAAAGATGGACACAATTTAACGTAAGCGTCGGGGTGACCGACGACTTCATGAGGAAGATGGCAAATGATGAAGACTTTGACCTCGTCTTTGAAGGACGAGTTTACAAAACAGTACGGGCTAGAGCACTCTGGAAACTCATACTGCGCTCAACACTCGAGCACGCCGAGCCAGGAGTGCTGTTCCTTGACACCATCAACAGACAGAACAACCTCCACTACTGTGAAGTCATGGAGGCGACCAATCCGTGCGCTGAGCAACCTCTGCCACCGTTCGGTGCTTGTCTGCTTGGGTCGTTTAACCTGGCCAAGTACATGGTCCGAGATCTGGGAGGATTTAGATTCGACACCGATCTCTTTCTGTCACACATACCTCCCGTTGTTCGAGCCATTGACAACATCATTGACGGAGCACACTTCCCACTCCCGGAGCAAAAAGAAGAGGCGCTGAACAAACGTCGCATGGGCCTGGGGGTCACAGGTATGGCCAACGCCATCGAGGCTATGGGCCTGCCGTATGGTAGTGAACACTACATCAAGATGCAAAACAAGATCATGGAGGTAATGAGAGATGCAGTCTACGGAGCAAGCGTCAGGTTGGCTGAGGAGAAAGGCGCATTCCCTCTATTCGATGATAAGTATCTCGATAGTGGTTTTGCTCGCACTCTCCCTGATTCTATTAGGAATTCCATTCGCCTTCATGGCATTAGGAATAGCCACCTACTTTCTATTGCCCCTACTGGTACTATCAGTCTTTGTGCTGATAATGTATCTAGTGGTATTGAGCCTGTGTTCACACATCGAGTCGAAAGAGACGTCAAGTTCCCGGACGGAGAAGAAAGCTTCGTCATCGACGACTATGCCTACCGGGAGTGGGGCATCGAAGGCAAGACAGCGCACGAAGTCAGCGTCGCAGAACACGTTGCCGTTGTCAGCGCTGCTTACCGCTTTGTGGACAGTGCCGTCAGCAAAACGGTCAACTGCCCGAACGACATCACGTGGGACGAGTTCCGTCTCATCTACTGGACGGCGTGGAAGAACGGGTGCAAAGGACTAGCCACCTACACCGACGGCAAGTCACGTGACAACATGATGCGCGCGGCCGTGGAGGAAGACAGCGATGGTGCTGCCTGCTTCTACGACCCAGAAACAGGGACTAAATCTTGTGACTAATGAACAACTATACGCAGAGGTAGAGAAGTTGTGGCAACGCATCTTCCGCCTCGAGGCGGAGGTAGACACGCTCTCGCGAGAGATCAAGAACAACATAGCTAACGAAGGAAGGACGCGGTAATGGCATGGGGTATACCACTAGAGCTATTGACTATGCTAGGGAGTGGCTTGCTCGGCGGGCTGCTCAGTATCTGGAGTATGTCAATCAAGGCCAAGGCAGCGAGCCACAGCCAGACGCTGTCGATGCTCAAGACACAGAACAAGGCCGTGAAGGACGCACGGGAGTACGAGAACGAAGGGTTCCAATTCACCCGAAGGACCATTGCTATTTTGGCTGTATTCGCGGTGATTGTATGGCCAAAGATGGTGCCAGTTTTCTGGCCCGATATCATGACGAGTGTAGGATATACGCTATGGAACCCAGGGTTCCTGTTCTTCGACGGTAGTGAGTACGTGACGTGGGAGAGCTTCAAGGGGCTGGTGCTAACACCACTCGACACACACCTAATGAGTAGCATCGTGGGATTGTACTTCGGCAGTAGCTTAGTACGAAATGCAAAATAACTCTGGCAAATCCCTCCAACGTGTGTTATAATAGTATATAGAAGGAGACTTAAATTGAAACATCTTGTAATACCTGACTCACATGTGAAGCCCGGTCAAAACCTTAGACGGTATGCCTGGGCGGCACAGTGGGCTGTTGACCAACGAGCTGATGTCATCATCGACATGGGGGACTGGGCTGACATGCCCTCACTCTCCAGCTACGACAAGGGCAAGAAGTCTTTCGAGGGGCGGAGGTACTCCAAGGATGTCCAGGCGGCGCGAGACGCACGGGAGACGTTCAACAATATTATCAAAGACCACAACCGTAAGTACCCCAAGGACCAGTACACGCCGCGGAAGGTAGCCTTAGGTGGCAACCACTGTGAGGGTCGTATCCGCAGGGTAATAGAAGACGAGCCTATGCTCGATGGTGTAATTCACTGGAGGGATTTGGGCGCGGAAGACTATGGGTGGGAGTACGTGCCATTCCAGCAGGCCATCGGCATCAACGGGATACAGTACTGCCACTACTTTCCAAGCGGTGTTATGAACAGGCCCATTGGTGGTATCCACCCCGCGGCATCGTTGCTGCAGAAACTGTTTGTCTCCTGCACTGCGGGACACAACCACACGCGTGACTTTAGCGAGCGGACACGGGCGGATGGCAGGAAGATCTGTGGTCTCATGAGTGGCTGCTTCTTTGAGCACAACGAAGGCTACGCGGGGGCGGCGCAGCAGCTATGGTGGAGAGGGCTGGTGATGTGCAACGACGTCAACCAGGGTTTCTACGATCCCGAGTTCAAGCGGATAACTACGTTGCAGAAGGAGTACAGCTAATGGAAGAGTCACGCAAGCATGAAAGGAACCAGCTAGATGCGGAGAGACATTGGAAAGTGTTTCAAGAATGGTATCGGGAACAGTATGGCTATCGCCTTGAGGACGAGCCAGTACCGGAAAAGGATAGTACCTGATATCAAGAAGTACAATCGTAAGAAAGAGAAAGCCCGCTTGACGCGGGCTTCTTTTTAGTTGCCAACGAAGAAGTTGATGCCCAGGAAGGAGGCCACCCCTACACTCACAGTCACTAGTCCGGTGAACCAGGACTGCTTGTTCTCTATCCTATTGATGCGCGCCAGCACCTTCTGATGATCAAGCTCAACCTGCTTGTCCTTGACCTCAGCATCGTGCTTGACATCCTTCCAGTGCTGCTCTAGCCCATCGACCTTGCCCTCGATGTTGCCCAGCGCCCTCATTATATCATCGTTCGTACTCATTACAACTCTCCGCGCATCTGCATGATGCGTCTGCGTTTGTGCACTGGAGCAGACATGATGCCCCTAAGCTGAGGGTTCATATCAAAACGTGCGCTCTTAATAATGCCACGCATGTTAATTCTAATCCAGTCTTCTGGAGCTGCCTGTTCGTTGTGCCGCTGTATCTTGGCGAAGATGTTTTGCATCTGCTGGGCGTAGTCGCGCGCCGCTTCCATGTCACCCCTGCGCTGGGCATCAATCATGGCACCCACTATGCGCACAAGCCTGCCGCGGTACCTTTGTGTAGGTCCAGTGTCCTGCGACTCACGTTGCTCGGCACGTCGCCTCTCACCAGCATCAGCCAGGATGGCAGGGTTGAAGCCCATCGCTTTAAGCAGGTGGTGGTATGCCTTGATGTCTTCCTTCGAGACGACGGTGTGCCCACGCTGTGTCTTGTAGCCCTCGCCTGCATTCATGACCATGCTTGTTAGATTCTTGACGAACTGTGGTGTCATAGATCTGAAGAGTGCTGCAGGCATGCCTTCACCACCTTCACGACGTCGGTCATACTCCTTGTAGCTACCGACGAAGGTCGAGCCAGTTGGACCGGCGATCTCGTAGGCGTCACCCTCTCCAAATATGGAGCGCGCCAGCTCAGAGCCAGGGAACTTACCGAGGCCAAGCCGCTTGTCGATAGCGACACCAGCCATGGGCCGTAGCACACCATGCATCAATGCAGAGATAGCGCCGTCGCTCATGCCCATCTCATCACGAGCAAAATCTCTGAGGAATTGGGTGATGTCCAGGTCGTAGTCAGAGAACATACCATGGATTTCTTCTGCCAGATCCTCGGCATCCTCCGCCCCCGGCATGCCCTCATACCCAGCAAAGATCAGCATCATCGCACCCATCTGGAGAGCAGCCAGCTTGCCACCCGGTCCGCGGTGAGCTATGTTGCTCAAGATGGTGGACAGGATCTGACGCACCCAGGTCTGGAACTGGAAGACAATCAAACCGCCAGGCATGTTCTCGTACGGTGCCCGGTTGGTCTTATCGAACTGCCCCATGATGTCGTCAAGCATGTAGATGGAGAAGTTGTAAGCTGGATCAGTTGGGTCCTGCCTGTTCATCTCGTTCCACAAAGACTCGTCCTTGAGATTGCGGTTAGCATTCTGGAGGGATTTGGGGTCTTGTGCAATGCGGTAGGCTGCAATGAACTGGGCAATACGACCCATCTTCTCCATCGCGCCGAACGCTGCGGCACTGTAGTTCTGTCCCATCGTGACAATCTTGTTCATGTCCTTGGCGTAGCGCCAGTTGGGGATGTCATTGGTGGTCACGCCAACCTGCTGCAGCATGAGCATCGGAGCCAGGAAGCCCTCGTCCCACGCGCGCTTGACAGCCTCGAACTCTGCGTCGTTCTTAAATAGTTTGCGCACCTCAGGGCTGTCCCAATGCGGGTCACCTGTGACCTGTCCCGCGAACTTCTTGAGGCCCTTGGTCTTCTTCAGACCCTGCGTACCCATGAGTTTAGCAGCAATAGCGAACCCGGCGGTCACCTCCTGGTAGGCCCTGAGGCTCCCTGTAAGCCCGCTCAGGTGGGGTGCAGAGTACATAGGTAGGTTCATGAGCTGTATAGCAGCAGAACTCATGTTAAAGCCTAGGTACCAGAAGAACGTAAGCGCCCGAATCTTCTTCAAATCCTCGGTTGGCTCCATGATATTCTTGAGATACTTGTCCGCATTCTCTTTGACTTGAGGCATCTCAGCAGGGATGTTACCCACGATCTGCTTGAGCTTCATGCCATACTTCATGCGCGATGCAAAGCCAGCCGCACCAATGATATACCTGCCCCAAGCCTTCTCGAAGTCAGTGGAGTAACCGTCAAGCATCTGGGAGTGCTTGAGGTGAGCACCAAAGCCACGCTGCTTGACAAGCTGCTTGACCAGGGTGTCGATGTCTTTGTAGGCGTCCTTCTTGGCGTCACTGAGCTGCCCCACCAACATGTCCATAGCCTGCAGGGGGTTGCCCGCCATGCGGTTGATGATGTTCTTGGTCATCTTGAACATGGGCGCTTCGTCGCGCGTCTCTTCCCTGATGATCAAGCCTGGGTACTGTTCCTTGAGATCCTCTATAGTATCGTTGATCAGCTCAGGTGTAGCCTGCTTGCTTAGCTTCTTCCAATGAACCTCTGTGCCGGGTTTGCCTTCCTCGTCTAGTTCGTAGACAGCAACGCCCTTGCCATCACCCTTCTTAACACGCGAGCCTTCACGTCGGCCGAGAGCCTCAGCTACTTCCGTATTGACCTTGGCATTGTTGATCCTCTTACCCTTCACCGTCCACTCTTCCTCAAAGGACAGGAATGCCGAGTCCTCATAGACTATCTCGCCGAGATCGTCGGTGATTATGTTACCATCTTCATCGAGCTTGGGTGCCTCGAGAGCCATACCCCACTCACCGAACCGACTGAACGGCACGTACATGGAGTCTTGCATTTGATGCTCTAGCTCTTTGAGATGCTTAGCAATCTCCGTAAAGCGCTCAGCTTGTGTGCGGAACTTGTCTGCTATTCTGCTCTTCTCACCCTCGCCAGCAATCAGTTGTTCTGTCTGCGCCCAGGCTTTGAAGTTGTTCTTCATCTCCGTAGCCTTCTCGGCAGTCAGGTCAGTAGGCACCTGTGCCCGATGACCAGTCTGTGTCAGTGTGTACTCTTGTTCGTGCAGGTAGGCTTCCTTGAAATACCCGAGCATCTCTTCGCCCAACGTCTGCATGGAGATAAGGGCCTCAACAGTTTCCAGGTCCTCAACACGTACCACCTCATCCCTCTTAGAGAGTTGGAGGTCACGACCCGTTGTGTTTTCTATGACGATGTGGTTATCTCTAGTCAGGATAAGCTTCTTGCCATTTATGCGTGCCACCTCCATGACCTTGTTGGCAATGTCCTTCTTCTCACTACTGAGCTGCACGTAGGGGCGGATGTGCATAGTGGAATTGGCCACGATCTGGGAACCCCAGCGCTTCATGTCCGAGCCAGCCATGTAGGCCTTAGCCATGTATCCGTTGCGCTTGGCCGCGCCCCGCGGTGAGGCAAAGAAACTCTTCCACTTTGAGACGTCCGTAGGTGCCTGCTTCTCATAGTCCAGAGCAACCTGCGGCTTACGCCAGTTGCGTGTGATGTCGATGAGTGCCTGGTTGGCCTCGTGTACGTTCTCCTGCAAGTCCTTGGCGTTGTTGTCTAGTGCAATCCAGACACCGTCCATACGCATGCCATCAAAGCCACCCTTGCGTGCGATCTGGAGAGGAAACTCCGCAACCATAGGCGTATCAGAATTGATCAGATCTTGAAGAGTAACGGCTTGATCAATGGTAGCTTTAATACCTGCAGCTTCGACGGGGTAGTTCTCCACAAGGGGGTCAACCTGCCGGTGCATCCAAGCACGCTGAATATCTGTAATAGGTCTATCAGCATAGAGAGGGTCCTTGATAGAGGCCACACCAGGGAACACCTGAGGCCCTTGGAAGCCTGCGTTGTGCCACTCCTGCCACGCCTCTAGCTCTGCAGGCCCCATGTCATCAGGCATGAAGTCGCGCAGGTACTCGTACGCCTGGGTGTCCTCGGCGTGCTTAGCAGCGTGCAGTGGGTTGTCGTACATGTAGATGCCCGGACCGATGGGACCTGCGAAGTCCGTCATCAGGGGGTCACCTGTCTGCGAAGGGATGCTGAGGACTAGTGGTCGACCGCCCCCGTCGATGGCATGGCTCCCCTGGAACCAGCGCCGGAAGGCCTCTTCGCCCATGGCTAGCTGCTGCGCCATCTGAATCGCTGTCTGGTGTGCGGCTGGGTTGCGATCAAGGCTGAGCTGTGCTCCACGTCGACCGTCTCTGACCTCCTGGAAGATGTCATCCATGCGTGTGAAGCCGCCGCTCATCAGAGCATTTCGGAACCGTCGGAGCCACTTCATCAGACGACGAAGGAGCTTCTGCATGGGTACAGGCCAGCGCTGCATGCGCATGTCTTGCTGCTGCTGTTGGATCATGAACACGGAGGCGGTATAGGCTAGCGCTTCCTGTGGGTTAGCCTCCATCTCCTGCATGATCTTGTAGATATGTTCGCGACCGAAGCCAAGTTCCTGTCCGTAGTACTCAGCCACCAGAGCCTGCGCAGAACCGAGATCCTCTGCAATGATTGACTTGGCGTCATCCATCAGGTTATGTTCTCTGTCGAGGTAATGGACCATCTCATGGAAGGCCGTGAACAGCGCCTCGTTCCAGCGCTTCTCGCCTGGGCGCATACGGTCTAGGGCCAGCCAGATGGTGCTACCCATAGATATACCACCCCACTTCTTGCCGTGGTAAGCCTCGACGACAGCATTGTTCTTATCGATCTTGGCCCCGGGAGCAATGAGTGCAGCCAATTCCTGGAGGGATTTGTAGATGAGTTCATTGAGGTGGTCCTGGCGCTCCTTGCCAATCTCATTGAGTTCTCTCCAGGGTGTGTTGCTGGTGGGATCAGGTGCCACGGCCTTCATGATCACAGTGCCGTCGACCGGCACCTCCAGCATGTGCACACGCTTGGTGACACGACCCTTAGCACCGGCATCCCAGGCTACTTCACCGACGGTCGACTTGTATTTGCCCGGCTGCTCGTTGCCCATCTTCTTGGCGGTGCGTGGCATGCGCCTGTCATAGTGCGCCGTCTCCCACGATGTCTCGTGGAGCCACATCTTGGGGTTGTTCTTGTCCTCAGCCGACAGTTTGTATTCCTGCAGGTTGTTCTCTTTAGCCAGCGCTTGCAGCCAAGGTTCAACATACGTAATTACGTCGTACTCGCTGGTCGTGATTCTAGCATCTTGAATCTCTCGCATGAGATCTTCTGGAATAGCAGACTCGTCGATGATCTCTGCTTCATAGGCCATGGATGAGAATGCAACGAAGTGATCACCCTGCATCTCAACAGGCCACTCGCTACCAAAGAAGACTGTAGTAATATGTGTAGGGGAGAAGGGTATTTGAGCCTCGTCCTGAATCTCGTCCGCAACCATTCCTTCTGAAATGGTAGTCCGAGTAAACGGATGGTCAAGCAAACGCCCCACACTAGGGCCAGCACTTGCATCCGACATGTCATCCACTGACGTAGTCGTGGAGCTGGCGGCAACTGCTGCTTTCAAGTCATCCGACATAAGTTTGTCTTGCGCTTCAACAGTCGCAACGAACCAGTTGTTATAGTCTGACCAGTAGTACTTTGCCTCGCCTTGGGCCGTCGTAATCTTACGCACAGCGGTAGGCTTGACTGTGTGCCCATTGCGCAGGGCCTGTGTCATACCGTCCGTCCACGCCATCTGCTTGTAGCCGTTTGCAATAGCATAGGCATACGCACGCCGCATGAGCAGGCTCTGCCAATTCTCTTGCAGGTACGCGGGCATCTTGGCGAAGTTAGACTTGGTTGGTGGCTGCAGTTCCTCGAGCATGAGGACTGACTGACCGTCGTGTGTTACCATGTCGTGCATACGAATCCGCCCGATGGGATTCAGAATGTCATGTGCAAAGCCGTGTCCGTCATTCCATGTGGCTGGCACGTGGGGGGCGGTGAGATGGATCTCTTTGTAGTTCTTGAGCGCAGGGTTATCACCTATGATGGTGCCGCGACGGCCCATGTGTGGTGGAGACTCCGCAGCATTGACGTTGCTGACAACCTCAACGATGTGAAGCTGGCGCTCGCGCACCCAGTTCATCATGAAGTGCTTGGTCTTCTTCTCCGACAGCTCCTCGTCTGTCATGGGGTCAATGGAACCGTCGTGGGTGTCCTGCACCATCAGCATGTCTACGTATAGCTGGTTGGTGGCACCCCTGATGACGTCGAGCCAGTCCTTGATGGGCATGCTCTTGGTCGGTATCTTCTGTAGGACACGCAGCACCGGATCGTGCAGTCGGGAGAACCCATCATCGAGAGATGCAATCGACGTGTCCGCCAACATGAAGTTGACCTCAGGCAGGAACTCCAAGACCTGGCGCTTCAACAGCTCACGGTAGCTCGCACCAGACCCACCCAGCGCAGCATCACCCTGACGGGCCTTGCTAGTCATGTGGGCTAGGACAGGTACATCGTCTTGTGTGATCGTCTGCCCCAAGCTCCGCAGCTCCTGGGCCAGGGCTACTACATCGCCGTAGCTGGACATGTCCTTGTTGGCGATCGCCGTCCACATCCGCTGGTGCTCTTCGGCCAGGCCCTTAGCCTTGGCAGAGGTGGCAGCTTCCGCTTCAGCCCGAGCAGCCTGTCTATCAGCCTCCCGCGCCTGGGCCTGCAGCTCCACAATCTCCGCACGCAGCTTCGCATTACGCTCGTCCTGCGCCTCATCCAGCGCAGCATCTTCAGCAGCTCGCCGCTGCATCTCAGCTTCACGACGCTTGTTCGCAATAAGCTGCAGTTCGTGGCTGTTTGCTGCGTTAACTGTCGTTATAGGTGTAGGATCGATGCGGTGTTCGGACACTGTGCGGTGTTCTGCAACCTTTTCCTGTATTTCTTCGTCGATCTGGTGCATTGCCACTTCTTCAGGCTCGACGGGAGCCTCCGCAACTGGCACGATTTCCTTCTTGACAGCTTCCTCAACACGAGCCTGCGCCCGCTTAGCCGCGGCGCGCTTCTCCTTAGCCTTGCGCTTAGCCTCCGACTTGAAGTAACCGGGGTTCTGCGCACCCCAATCCTTGCGCCGCTTGAGCTGACGGGAATACTTGTTAGCGATGCTATTATATTTCTCGGTGTTCTCAGTCCGTGCAACAGCCTCTTCGTACGTCATTGCCGGACTGTCACTTCCAAAGATGTTGGCGTGCTTGCCCTCCCAGATACCGTGCTTAGTAACCCACAACTGCAGCGACGTCTTATCTTTGTCCTGCCGGATCTTCGCTTCCGCACGTTCGCGGGTAACATCCTTTTGGGTGATCGGCCGCCACTCTCCTGCGACATACCCAAATCCCTCCTTAGCGGTTCTAACCTTGTAAGGATCGACGTGCTTAGGATCACGGATCTCACTCTCGGTGAAGCCAGCATCACGCAGCGTATCAGGGTCGGTGCTTGGAGGGATTTGGGGGTCAACCGTGCCACCCTCTGTTGCTGCTGCGGCTTCCTTGTCCTCAGTCGTGCGTGTGTCGTTGGGGTCGCGCTGTGGTGTCCTCCGCTTTAGTTCTTCAATCTCCCTCTCGGCCAGCGTCTCGTCTTCACGGAGCCTATCCATCGTGGTGTTGAAGTCATAGACGGTGGCATCCTCGTCGCCGAGTTCCTCACGGTTGTGCCCACGCACCAGCTCTTCATAGTAGGCCATCGCAGAATCTTGCTGCTCTGGTGTGTCGTCGATGCCCGCTTCCTCAGACACAGGGTCCGTTTCCCGAGGCGCATTCTGCATGGCCCTATCGATGAGCCTGTCACTGTATGCAACCCTGCCAGCCTTGTATGCACTGCCGCCAGTACCGAGTGCCGTACCACCGATGGTACCCTTAGCCGCGGCGTTCATGATACCACTGAGATCCTCGGTGTCCCAGTCGCCATCGCCCACCGCGTTCTTGAATGCCGTGGTGATGACCTCCTGCGCACCTTCCGTGGTGCCCTCATAGCCCGCACCCTTGGCGCTGCTGGCCAGAATGTATTTGATTAGCGCGCCCTTGATCTTGGCACGTGCGTCCCGACTAGCGACCTGCGTGGCCTTACCCAAACCATAGACATCAAGCAGAGCGATAGGCACGCCCGCGATAAGGGAGAGTTTGGCTATGTCGTTGTGTGTGATTTCACCGTCGCGTATGCGCTGCTGCACGGTGGGGTCTTGCATGATAGCCTGACGAGTCTCGCCAACGCCGAATACGTATGATGTGGTACCTGCTCCGAGGGCAGCACCACCAACTGTGCCCAGACCTGGAGCTACTGTGGAACCCGCAGCCGCCCCCAGCAACGACGCAGCACCGACTGGCACTAGGGTGGCAGCTAGCTCACCGATGCCCTCACCAACATAGGTGAAGAACCCGCCGACACTGTCAACGTCCTCGAGCTTGGGTTCGTGTAGGTCGTAGCCCTCAGCGTTGTCTTCGCCCCAGCGTACGACGTCAGCACCCCACCTCTGGACGTGGTCTAGACCTGAGGTATCGCCGAGAGCCTGCATGGCTTGGCCGAGCATCTCTGCATTGCCACCACCAAGCTGGCTGATAAAGCCACGCGTGATAGCGCCCACATCCTCAGGGGTGGTAGTCGCACCCAGGACACGGTCAGTATACTCTTTGATTTCTTTGGGAACTTCTTCCGGCCGGGAGCCACGCTCGATCCACGTGTCTACCTTGTCGTCACCCCAGGCGTTAGCCATGACAGCGAGACGTTTGTTCTCGTAAAAGTTGTTGAAGCGTACAAAATCCTCGCCGACCGAGCTACTCGTCGGGTTGTATTCAGTGTTGCGCGCTGCCTCTGCTCTATGGAGCGCACCCACTATTGAGTTTTTGTTCGCCTCTGGAGAGAGGAAACGCTGTTGTATCGCTTGCGCTGCAGCCTCAGACCCGACATGCTCTTCAGGTACGTAAACTACTTCTCCAGTAGGCAGTTCGAATTCTGCCATTGGACCTTACTTCAATTGTTTAAGGTGCATACTATCCCAGGTTTTACCCTGTCCAGGAATTCTCCGCGGCCCGCTCATCGCTTCAATGCGAGCAAGGATAGCTTCCTTCTGTGGTCCCATCGTCATAGGATCGGCAGCCAAAGCGGCAAGTGCCTTCTCTTCAGCGTTAGGATACATCCGCGCCAGAGAACGCTGTGCAATGATTCGCCGCGCTTTCTCCGGTGAGATCTTGCCTGACACAACATGTGGCAGGACTTCCAACGACTCTTGTCGGAAGATGTTGTCGTACTCTTGGAGCTTCCCAGTGGGCATGCCCGCCTTCTTCCATGCAGCACGCGCCGTCAGCTCAGCCGCCTGGGCCTTGCGCTGTTCAATCTGCATCTTTTGCTTGGCTGCAGCCGAAGCCGAACGCTCTTGTCGCTGTGTCTTGTCGTCGAGGGCCGCAGTACCGACGCCCGCAGCAAGATCCTGCAGGAATGCGTTGTCACCCACAGCCTTGTTCTGGGACATGACTGCACCCATCTTGGCCAGGGTGTCCCAGTAGTTGGTACCGCCCTTATTCTGTCCAGCCTCAGCAATCTTCTGCCACCAGCCTTTGTCCTCTGCCTGGATGTCCTTGCCCTGCGTGCCACCGCCAACCGACGATGAAGGGACTGGAGCTATTTCCTCTGCTGGCGGATTATCATTCATGATGGGTACGCCAGCCTTCTGTGCCACCTCTGGGTTCGCTCTGGAGGGATTTGGGCGTGGCATATATAGCTTGCGCTCTGGTCCGTCCAGGATTCCAAGCCCTGTGGTCACCGGGTTACGGTCGTTGTCGACGCGGTCGAATGGGCGCTGGTCCTGGTAGGTAGTAACCTGCCCGTTTTGCCGCAGCTCCTCGCGCTCCCTGATATAGTCAGAGATCATGCCTGAGCCTCGTGGCGGAGTCGCCGGGGCGGGTTTAACATCAGTCGGACGCCGTCCAGCAGCACCCGCCACAGCGTTGTCATAGGGGTTGGGTACACCGACAGCCTTCTTGGTACCTGCTGGGTTTGTTTTTCTGCGGACGTTATCAGCTTCCTGTTGCTTCAGGAAGCCCATGATACCTTCGCCAATTACTGACATATCTCGCTCCTATATCCAGTCATTCGGATCACTGAGCGTATCAGAGAACGCAGACATGGTGTCCATACCGCCGCCGCCGCTACTGAACAGCCCGCCGACCCAATCAGAGACACCGCTTACGATGCCAGGATTGTTGCCCAGGTAGCTTCCGATGCCCGACACGATCCCACCAATCTGGGATATCGAGCTGGGGTCTGGTTTTGTTGTAGTCTTCGTGGATGATCCGTCCTGCCCATGTCCTTGTAGCAAGTTGTTATACCAGGAGATGTTCTGCCTCGGATGATTCTGTTGGCGCGTGAAATCATCGTAGGCCATGTTCAGGTTCTGCTGGTCGTAACCCTGGTTGACAGAGCCGATGCCTGCCAGCGAAGATACGTCCTGCGCATTCATGCCTTGGCGTACGCTTCCTTGTCCGGCAATGGCACCGCCGAGGCCCATCTGAACCTGCTGTTGGTTGTTGAATTGATTGAGGCCTTGTTGATAGTTGGCCTGGTTGGACTGGTCAATGTATCGCTGCTTCTGCTGCGACTGATTGCGCGCCATTTCGGCCTCTACGATCCCATGGCGTGAACCACCGAACGCACCTGCGTTTACTGCGCCAGCCTGCACTCTAGTATTATCGATTTGGTTTTGCCTATTCATCTCTTCCAGCGTGTTCTGCTGTACTAGATTAGAATAAGGATTCATGTACTGTTGGATGCCAGCCTGTGTAGGAGCCTGCCCAGCAGCCCGCATTGTCGCGAGACCCTCGTCCTGCAGCCCTTGTGCAACACCGAGATTGTCGCGCCCCATCTGGAACGCAGTCTCCTGGTCCTGGTTGAACTCAGCCAACCTGGGGTTGTTATACGTCTGGTAGCCCGTCTCGCTTTGCTCGCGAGCACGACCCATAAGGTGTTCATACTCAGCCGATAGCCACGGTGGAGTCGAACTAGATGTAACTACATTTGTTGTTGGCATTGCGCTATCCTATTCACTTCCCCACCACCAGTCAGGCTCTGTGCTGGGACCTGGCAAAGTTTCGTCCCCATCAATCGCACCCCAATTCGCACTCTCTCCGGTCGCTATCGCAATCCTGTTGCTCTGGGCCGAGATGCTATTACCTTGAGCTGTCCACCCCTGGTTCTTCATGTCCGCAGCTACTGCTGCCTGCATATTCGCACGGTCCATGTCACGCCGCGCTTCCCATTGCATCTGATTGTGCGGTGCCTCGTTGAACTTGAAGTCCGCGTTGTATGTGATCTTGCCGTCCTTGATCGAACCCTGCGTCGGGTTGTTCGTGTAGAACTCTTGGATGCTGGCCTGATCCTGCCCATCGAGAGCGTCGTAGCCTGCCTGTCCCAAGTTCCTGGCGTACCGTCCGCGGGCATCCACCCAAAGCTTATGCACCGTATCGCCGTTGGCCTGATTCAACGCCGTATTAAATGCGGGATCGATGCCCTCGAACGTGGACGCCTTAATCATTCGCACCAGCATGCTGTCGATGATCGGCGCGAATGGTGCTTGCTCTGTTTCATATCCGCCATCGAGATCGAAGCCTTCCTCGCCCCATGTTCCAGACATTACATCTGTATCAATCCTGATGGGCATGCGCGACTCGACGCCGTTGACCACCATCTCGTAGTTGCCGCGGTGCGAAACGAACGACACTGCTGGTCCGCTAGTAACCTTGCCGGTGCCGCCAAACGCCTTGGCAATGTTAGACAAGCCGCCTGACAGCGCAGGTCCGATTGCGCTGAACTTCTCGCTATTGAAGCCGTTGTCACCGCCGTGGCTGTCCACTCCATACTCGCCGTTCGCGCCAACAGTCATATTGAAGCCGCCGTTGGGACCAACCGAACTCTTGGAGAAGATGCCCTGCGCGATCTTCATGGCAAAGATGGCTGCCACACCTGCCGGACCTGCCGACATGGCTGTGGTAATGTATCCGATGTTAGACAGGAAGCCACCAATTGGCCCCATGCTGTCACCGATGAGCTGCCCTGCGATCTTGCCCGCGATGCCGATACCGGACGACATGCCCGCTGACATGCCCGCGCCCGCTGATGCACCCAAGGCTCCTGCATCTGATGCCGTCGAACCGATGCCGCCAGCGATGCCCTCAGCCCCGATAGATCCTGTTACGCCTCCAAGGTAGTCAGCACTGAGCTGTCCTGCCAGGGTTCCCGCCCCCGTAGGCAAACCGTTTAAACCGATGCTGCCCATGAAGTCGCTGACGCCACTTTTGAGAGTTGTTATTCCACTGTTGATCGAGTTCTTGAGATCATCGGGTAGAAGGTCATTCAAAATCCCTCCATCAAGAATCTCATCTCCACCCCCACCGCTGATATCGATGTTGCCTTCGTCTGTGACAACCCAGGCATCACCTGTCAAGGAGCCATCACCACCTGCGTACGAGTCAACGCCACCATAGATAGCGTCAGTCGTACTTCCGTCAGCTGCCCAGGTTCCGTCGTACCAATCACCTGCCGCACTAAAGTCATCAGTAGCCAATGAATCAAAACCATCGACTACTGGGGTTACCGTATCCACTGAAACGGCAGGTTGGGCAGCATTTGCAGCAGTGTCAGATACAGTAGATGCAGCAGTGTCAGATACAGTAGATGCAAGGTCAGGCGCGGCCACGCCCGCTGCCACACCAGCATCAGACGTTGTGACAGAAGTATCAGGTGTCTCGCCATCGTTGAGAACGCTCTTAGCAATACTGCCGAGCAGCTTACCACCAGCACCCAGGATGACAGGACCTAGACCAACAGCCGCCGCGCCCATAGCCTGAGCATTGCTAAGACCATCATCACCTGAATCACCACCGCCCCCGGTTGCAGCCGGAGATGGCACAAAGCCTTCCACGGGACCCGCACCTGGGACTCCATTTGGAAAGAAGTTGTGCTCTACGGTAGAACCATACCGCGCAATGTTTTGTAGGGGGTTGTTCCCTACTGCGCCATGTGGATCTGGAGTCGATTCGTTTGCCATATACTATTATACCACACTTTGTGGCTTCCTGTCAAGTTAAGGGCGGACCCAGAAGATCATAGTTGCTGTAGCTGCACCCGTCGCGCTAGCTGTGCTTACGTTGATACGCCCTACGATATTGGTAGCAGAGACACTCTCCACCTTAAGGAGGTTGTAGGCCCAGTCATCTACATCAGTAGCTTCTACTATACTAATGACACAATGAGAGATTTCAGGGATGAAACCAAACACATTGGCGACTGTTACAGTCTTGTTACCTGTGCTGTCGATGGCAAAGGAGCCACTCAGCTCAGAGAGTGTGAGGGCTGTGTTGACTTCACGATCCCGCGCTGCCAAAATGCGCAGCATGTCAGCCATCCACCGTTGGACCAACGGGTCTGCTGAGCCTGGTGGGTCCGGGTACCGGGGGCGGCGGGGAAGCTGTAGATCACCATGTGCCATTACCGACCTCCAGTAATCTTGGTCTGCATACGCATGTGACCCATGCGCCAGTCATCACCGATTCCGTCGCTAGCAAACCTCAGGGCAAACTGTCGCCCTTTAGCTCGGAAGCTAATCTTGCCGTCGGAGCTGGTAGCTGTGTATGGACCCTTGGTGATCTGGGTCGCATTGGGGTAGCGCCGTGTGTAAATAGTGATATCTAGGTTGCCCGTAATGTCGGCGTCAAGGATGAGCTTGTCGAGTAGCATTAGCCTGTCGCCCGAACCTACCTCGTACTCACCTGTCTCAATGTAGGAGCTAATAGCCGAGCCAGCCGCATCCACACCATCCTCCTGCGAGTACAGCTTGGTATCGGCATCCATCCACATAGGATTCTGAAATAGCCCGATGTCGATACCCGCGGTGCGACCCATGGTGCCGGTCACCCAGGTTTCCTCAAGGTAATTGTAGATCACGTAGCGGTCGTTCTCATTGCTGCCTGCGCTGGGATAGAACCACCACACCTCGTTGAACTGCGTGTTAGGTATGCAGCACACCAGGTCCTGCTGTTCCGTATTGAAATCCTCTTGGATCTTGCGCAGCACTGGGCACTGTAGCACCCGCACCGAGCCATCATATACATAGAAGTTGCGCGAGATGCGCCCCATCCAGAATACGCGTGAGGCGGCCTCGGCACGGGCCAAGGGACCTGCAATACCTGAACCCTTGCCGAGTAGCTCGAACCCGAACGTATACGGGGGTCCGATAAATTGCATGGAGTAGACCGCGGTGTCCGTCCAGATGAGCGACAGCGCCCGAGTGTTGATGCCCGAGATCAGTTCGTTGCCCTCTGTGACACGAAACGTACCCGCGGTATTGGTTGCCGCAGCAGTCCATGTGGTGTTGTCTTCTTGATCCGACCAGTGCACTAGCAGAGGATCAATAGTGCCCCCTGCTTCATCACTGCCCAGCACTACGGCGTGGCGGTCGCCTTGAGACACGAAGACATAGTTACACTTCGTTGGGGCGTTACTCACAGCGACCGCCCGCGTTCCTGTTCCTACGCTAGCATCCCACGTGTAGAGGCCTGCGCCTCGAGGACTTGCCAGCAGATCTTCACCCCAGTTAACCAGGGACCATGTGCGCGCGGGAAAGATGTCGGTGCCGCCCGTTGAGGGATCGCCCCAACCATCGTCACCCCAGCCACCGATACCCCAACCTTCACCGAGCACTGAGCTGCTCAGCCCAGAGTCGATGTAATTTTGAAAGGTGGCCGACGCACCGCCCGTCGTAGCGTCTGTCGATGTTGCCTCCGTAGAGTGCGTAATCGTGTACGTATCGTCGTCCACCTTTGTCACTAGGTAATCCCCCGCAATCGTGATGCCGCCACCTGCGGAAGCACCAGCAATTGTAACGCGGTTACCTGTAATCTGTCCGTGAGAAGTCTCTGTCACTGTCACCTGCGCCGACGTCGCTACGACCGCGAAGGAGTCCAGAGCATATGTACCGTTGGTACCTACTGGTGTGATGTCCACCCACGTAGAACCAGTAAAAATCTGTAGCATGACTGATCCACCGCCAGCAATGTGCTTGACGTTGGCCAGCGTGTTCCACCCAAGCAGGGTTCTGCAGGAACCGAAGTCGAATGTGTCGGTGCCGTTCTGCACCCAGCCGCCGATCTTCTCTGGCATGGCTTGTCGGAATCGTACATAGTCAGCCGCGATCCACCGGGGACCGGCAGCATAGTCTGTGATATCCTCGACCAATCCGGCTGCAATGTTGATCTTACCCAAGGGCATTTGCGAGTCTCTCCTCTGCATTCTTGATTGGCCGCATACCTTTGCGCGCGGGATGCTCATCCGCGAGGCCGAGGAACTTAGCATAGTTGTCGATATTCAGGCACGCCTTCAAGTGATCATTGCGCCTATATGTCTTAGGATCAGCGCCGTCATGGAAGAGACCATAGCCACCCAGAAACATAGCCCACATGTCCCACGTTGCGACAGGAATGCCGCTGTTCTCAATGTGCTCATGATAGAAATCCAATTGTCCCAACCTGGACCAAGTCATTTCTTGGAGGGATTTGGGCAGGAGCGCATACTGTTCCCAGTGTCCTGGGCCGAAGCTGTCTGGCTCCGTGCGCATCTCGTCCGCGGGGTTGTCCCAGAAGTAGTTCGGGCAGCGCATCCTTACATTGGACGCGAGCCTGCGGTGGATGCCAAACAGCTCTTCCTTGTTCCAGGTCTGTGTGTTCTGTGCGTCCAAGCCCTTCCACAGTTCGTCAACTCGCTCCATCGCTGCGTGCCGCGACATGTCTGTCTGGCGGGCGAGGATGTGGCGAAAGCAGTTCTTGCCGTCGAAGCCGGGTCGAAGTGGGCGCGCAGTGTTGCCCACCGTAAAGTCTGGAAACGGAGACATGACCAGAGGCTCACCCTTGTAGTCCAAGAAGGTAGTCTCAGCCGTAATGGTTTCAAACTCCCTGTAGACATCCTGCATGAAATCTGCTATCTGGGTGCCGCGTCTAAAGTTCTCTTCGTTGAGTTCACGGTATTCCTTCGTCGCCTCCCACATGGCTGGGCTATTGTTCTCGGGTTGTACCGTCAAGCGCAGTATTGTAATTCTGTGATCAGTCTCCGTGAGCGCCTTCCACAGTAGGTATGAGGAATTGACGCCACCACTGAACGGGATCATGATTTTCATTAGTTTTGTGAACTCCCTGTTCTTGTGCCAGTCACGACAAAGTTTGCATAGGTCGATAGGCCGTCGCAGTAATAGCCGTTGGATGCGCCACCTGCACCACTAGCACCGGCCACAGCACCTGCACCTGCTGCACCTCCTGCTCCTCCTGCGCCTCCGGCTCCGCCAGCTCCGCCAGCACCACCAGACCAGTTAGGTCCGCAGCCGCCACCACCTGACAGACCTGTTCCACCTGTAGTACCTGTTGAGCCGGTCGTGCCTGTAGCCCCGCCCGCCCCAAGGCTTCCGGCTGAGCCAGATGCGCCTGTGCCACCTGCTGTAGCGAACGTGCCACCTGTGCCTGTTGCGGCCGAGTCGTTGCCAGCACCATCGCCACCTGTAGCACCTGTGCCACCTGTTCCTCCGGTTCCGCCGGTCGATCCAGTAGCACCCGCTGCTCCAGTAGCACCTGTTGCTCCGGTGTTGCCGTTGAAATCGGCGCAACCTTTATTGCTAGTATACGATACACCCGAGCCGCCTGTGCCACCTGTACCGCCTGTGCCTCCTGTGCCACCCTTACCGCCAGTACCGCCAGTACCGCCTGTTCCACCAGCGCCTCCGCCCCCGCCGCCACCTTGACGGATTGAGCCACTGTTGTAAATGTCAGTTGCGTAAACAAGCTTGAGCGCTGTTCCCGATGCCGCGCCACCTGCACTACCTGCACTACCCGCGGTAGCTGTATTACCTGTGTTGCCTGTGCCGCCGGTTCCGCCGGTTCCGCCTGTGCTACCAGGGTAGCCTGCGTGGTGTCCTACACCGGAGTTACCGCCAGCGCCTCCAGCTCCACCTGTACCACCTGTGCCACCTGTTCCTCCAGTGCCTCCGGTTCCACCGCTACCACCAGTTCCACCCGCTCCACCTGTTCCACCCTTGCCATCGATGATACCAGCGTTTACGAGGATGACCTTAGTCTTGTCAGCGGTAAGGCCGGTCGCCGTGATCGAGAGGGAGAGTGTGCCCGCCTCTGCGTCACTGCCGCCGATGACTGTACCTGAGCGTACGATACCGATGACATCACCACCGCCAGCGCCACCAACCCAGTCGCCATCAGGGGCAGCCGACATCAGGGTGTTGAAGACTTGGTCATTGCCCGCCGCGATCTCAAAGCAGATCATCGGGCGTACGTTCATTGCCATCATGACTAGGCGTCCGTGTTAGTCGAGCCGGTCCAGTACAGCTTGATGCCCAGCAGCTTCGCGTCCACGCCGAGGGTGTCCGAGGAGACCTGTCGGTATACACGGAAGTGGGTCAAGCCGTCGTCCGCTGCGTTGGTGATTGTGATCGCCGCACTCTCTGGTCCAACGTGGACGTCGAGGGCTGTGATCAGGGTGTCTGCCGAGACGATCCCCGTGCCGAAGTCAGCGCCGTCGATGGCAGCCGAGTCGATCATGGTGATGCCCTGCAGCATGAAGTGAGCCGTGCCCGAGCCTGAGGCCGCGGTCCAGACTGGCTGGAAGGTGACCGTGCCAGCATTCCACCGCTTCGGGAAAGCGTATGTGAACTGCACGTGCTCCTGCGTGGTGGTGTCGAAGTCAAAGGTGCGCGACATGATGTCGTGAGTCGTGGACTCGGTGAGCCCTGACGCTGCCCCGTTCGTAGCCTGCGAGGTCATGCCACCGGCTGGGACCCAGAGGGTCTCCTTGGTGGTGCCGGTGATAGCCGTGTCGAACACGAAGGTGTCCGCCCCGATCTTGCCCGCACCAGGATCGCTGGAACCTTCCATGTAAAGGCCCTCTTTAAAGTTAGCATTGGCAGTCAGCGTGGAGTTAATCATCGTGTTAATAGTAAATCGCCCATACTCGATACCGCCCGTAACATCCATAATTGCAGCATCAATAGCAGCATACGATGTTTGGTTACTGCCAGAATCTTCACCAGCAAAGACAATCCGTCCTAATATGTCATTGGTTGCCGGAGAAGCACTATTACGATGCAGCGTCAGAATTGGCCCTACATTCGCACTAGTGTTGTTGCTTGTGTACGTCAACGCACCTTCAACCGGTACGACACCCGAACCAGCCTTTGAATATACTAGATGCCTGTGTCCCGCATTAATGTTGGTTGAGCCATTGCCATTGGTCAGAGTAATGGTACTATTATCGGTGCAGCCGTTGTAGACGATGTAGACCTTGTCGACGTCCGGGATGGTGACCGTGTGCGTCTGGCCGGGCGTACCGGAGAAGTCCAGTACCGCGGCCCGCGCCTCATCCGCCGAGTTGTTGGCAGTGGTGAGCGACGAGCTGGCCCCCGAGAGGGTGATCGACTGGACGTCCGAGATGGCGTCCTCGAGCATGTTGAAGGCCGCGTCAACGAGGTCACCCCAAGCGCCCGAGTTCGAGCTGTTGGTCTGGTTAACCAGCCGTAGATTTGTGGTATATGTATCAGCCATTAGTTAATGTTCCTAAAGTTTTTGATCCGCTTGCCCTTCTTGCGGGTGATTGGATCATCACGTTCGTAGTTGTACACAACCTCTCGGTCGCGCAATTCTTTCATCTTTGCTTGTAGGAGCTGCTTCTCCGACAGGACCACCTCAAATCCCTCCGCCGTGTTCTTAATCCACTGCTTGAAGTCGGCGTTGGAGAGGATGGAGCCGTCTTCGTTGAGCGGCACCTGGTAACGCGTGCCACCCTCGCCGTCGAACTCAATCCAGATGTAGCCTTCATCGTCTATGTCGCTAATCCAGTACTTAGATTTCGCCATGACTCTCACCAAAGCGCGCCTCGGTCCGGCGCTGTTTGCGCATCTCTTCGTCTCTCAACCTCTTAATACCTTCTAAGTATGCCTTCTCCCACACTGGCAGCATACCCGGCTCTTCGCCGCGGTTAAGTTCTTGAAGAAACGCTGCAGACTGTACAAGACAAGCGAATAGCAGTACATCAGGCGCGTTGGTTGACAGCCAGGTCGTTGTGTTGTCACTCGCAAGCCGCGCAGGGCGATGGGTATATTCCAAGGTATAGACGTAGGAGGCATCTGGAGTGGGGGCGATGAGGAATGTGTCGTC
>Ga0255055_10000334_pt1 | contig 36332 bp, 32 predicted proteins | sample JV7_2_27_MG_FD_188633 | JGI IMG/M metagenome (GOLD analysis project Ga0255055, IMG submission 188633) | Seawater microbial communities from Jervis Inlet, British Columbia, Canada - JV7_2_27 | ecosystem: Environmental > Aquatic > Marine > Inlet | place: Canada: British Columbia | collected... | reverse complement strand
GTCCGTGCAATTGAGAATGTCAACGTCTACACGCTGTGGATAGACCCGATGCTGAATAGAAAGGCATACATACTCCCGGGGCTTGGTGATGCAGGAGACCGTATCAACTATACCGATCGGGATGACAAACCGAGAAACATCATACAATTGATAGCCGATTATGGTGCAAATATTGCGTCCCTGTACCGTGATCAGCTCATGAAGATTGAGGAAACGGTTCTAGGCAATAGCTAGACCAGGAGGCTTCTATGCAGTATGTGAAGATGAGGGCAAGTGAAACGGATTGGGTCTTCTCAGACAAGAGATAAATATATAGAAATTAAGGGGACAGCTCACTTAATTGGACAGTTAGTTAATTAATTGAGCTGTCCCCTTAATTACTTGTGTTGGGGGTGTGTGTTGTGATTTCAAAAAGTGCCATACTGATACTGTGTCTCTTTTTTCTCCTCTCATTTGGCCTTCCCCTGGTTATGATGAGCAGAACCGTGTCTCTTCCCTTGGAACCGGTCGATTTCTTCTACATGATCGGCAGGTACTTCGGCCTGGTTGCCTACTTTGTTCTTCTCTTCCAATATGTGTGGACTGCCAAGTTCAGATTTTACGAACGCCTCATGTCCTTTGATCGGCGGGTTGCATTTCATCGGACCCTCGGTTTCCTCGGTATTTTGACAGTGAGTTTGCATCCCATACTCATACTGGGTACATACGCTGCTGAGCAGATCCCCCTCATTGTTACGCCCCCTCTGGCATACGGGTTTGGGTCCTTTCTCATTTTGCTGCTTATTGCAGGATCAACCTTTCTTGGCAGAATCTGGGGAGTGCGGTATGAAGCATGGAAGTATATGCACTGGTTTAACTTCGCTGTAATTACACTGGCTTTCTTTCACAGCTTCAGGCTCGGAAGTGACATGTTTGGATTTTTCCGTTACTTCTGGCTGGCACTCTGGATACTGCATGCTGCCACCATAGCCCTGAAGATCATACACAAGGCAGTGCGGTGGTCAAAGAGTTTTGAAGTTCGCGAGGTGAGGGAGGAACGCAGGGGGGTGTTTTCGCTCATCATGGAAAAGCCTGAGGCAGCCTATCTTCCAGGGCAATTCGGATTTCTCAGTGCACGATTGAATGGGAAATGGCAGATATGGCACCCGTTCAGCCTAACGTCTACAGATGATGAAGACTTACTTTCCATGACCATCAAGGCTCTCGGTGATTTTACAAATCGTATTGAAGAGATACAAAAGGGAGATCGAGTCAAGCTCGATGTGGCTTATGGAGGCTTCTGCACTGAACTGGTGAAGGATGAACGGTACATCATGATAGCAGGTGGTGTGGGCATCACTCCGATCTATGCGATGTGCAAGCGGCTTAAGACATTGAAGAATCCACCTGAAGTGAATCTTTTCTATTCTGTTCACCACGAGTCAGAGATACTGTTCAGGGAGGATCTTGATTCCTGGTTTGAAAGTATCCCCAACTGGAAACTCTTTTATATTGTTACATCACAACCTGACTGGAAGGGGGTTACAGGGCGTTTGACGCCTGACAAGGTGGAATCCCTGCTTCAGGAAGACCTGTCCGGCACTTTCTTCCTCTGTGGGCCCCTTGCACTTATCAGAGCGACACGAAAGTTTCTTATTGCAAAGGGAATACCGAAAAGGAAAATCCGAGAGGAGCAGTTCGTTTTTCTACCGTAGAAGTTTTGGAAAACAAAAAAGGGGACAGCTCACTAAATTACAATTTCAATAATGAAATGAGTTTAACTTTTTAATTGTAATTTAGTGAGCTGTCCCCTTTTCTAAACCTTTAATTAGTCGACCTTTAGTGCTTTTTTCAGTGTATTGATGAGCACTTCATGCTTGATGGGTTTCTGAAAAATACCGGCAAGACCGAGTTCTTTTGCATCGATGTTGTATTTTACGGTATCGCCGGCAGCACTCAGCAGGTAGATCGGACCGTCGAAGCCGTCCTTTTTCAGCTGTGAGGAAACTTTGCTTCCCGCATCAACGGTTTCCATCATCAGGTCAACGATGACGGAATCGGGTGTTACCTCTTTGGCGATCTTCAGTCCTTCCCTGCCGTCACCTGCTTCGCCAATGGAAAAGCCTGCAGCTTCCAGTACAATACGAATCGATGCCCTGATATCGGCATCATCATCAATAATAAGAATCGTTTTCTGTGCCATTGTTTTTTCCTCGTGTAATCGTAGTATATATGTAATGAAATCGAGAGCCCGTTTATAATTCACCGAAGCCCTGTCGGTGAAACCCTCACTATATTCAAACTCGTATCCGCGTACGCCAATCAGCCATGCCACCGGAATTTTTTTATACATGTCCTCACACATGGCAAGGATGGATTCCGGTTTCACCAGATGGCTCGTGAAGGTGATTTTCTTTGCCGGTTCGAGCCGGCGTACGAAAAAATCATCCACCTCCTCAACCGTGGTGTCGACAAAGATGACAAGATCATATTGAACGATCTGCGCTGCGTCCTCTATTTGGGGCTGATAGTTTGCATCGGTCTCAACCCCGGGAAACTGCAGCTGCTCGATCTCTTCAACGAGCACGGGACCAAGCCCATCATCCTGGCGACCCGGGTTCCCGTACCCGTAAAGAAGTATTCTGTTCAATACATTCAGTCCCTGACCTTCTTGTCGAGAACGCTGCCATCGGCGTCGACCAGCGTTACCTGCATGGGCATCTGCCCCACGGCATGGGTTGCACAACTCAGGCATGGGTCGTAAGCCCTGATGGCCACTTCAACAAGGTTCAGCAGGGGTTCTGTGATCTCCTTGCCTTCAAGATGCTGTTCTGCAACGATCCGCACCGATTCATTCATGGGTTGATTATTGCTCGTTGTTGAAACGATGAGATTGGCCATGGTAATCTGGTCGTTCTCGTCAACCCGGTAGTGATGGAAGAGAGTCCCACGCGGTGCTTCGATAATGGCGATACCCTCTGGTCTCCTCTCACCCGTCACGAGCAGGTCATCCTTTTGAAGATCAGGATCACCCAAGAGCTCTTTGATTTTCTCAGCGGAATACACGGTTTCGATGAGTCTCGCCCAGTGATATGCCATGGTGGAATGCACTGGTCTTCCCTTGCCGAGAGCTTTGAACTCCTGCCGTTCCTTTTCTGCAATCGGTGAATCGATGAAATCGCAGTTGTTGACACGCGACAGAGGACCTACCCTGTACCAGCCCTTTTCCTGTCCCAGTGAAACGATAAAGGGGAACTTCATGTAACTCCAGTTACGCACCCCTTCCTTGATGTACTTGTAGTAATCGATTGGTTCCATCATATCGAAAATATTGTTGCCGTCCTTGTCGCGGGCGCGAAGCTTGCCGTCATAGATGTCCAAAGCACCGTCTTCACGTACGAGGCTCACGTCATTGGACTCGAAGCTTCCAAGGGGTCCGAGCGTGTCAATGTCCTTCATGTACAGCTCTTTGTACAGGTTCAACCCATCAACTGCCCACTGAATCATCTGGTCAGTATCTTTGAGCAGAAAATCTCGTTCCTCAATTGAGAGGTTTTTGTTGAATCCTCCTGGAATCGATCCGGTGCCGTGAATCTTCTTCCCTGCAGTGGCTTTGATGACCTCCTGACCCCATTTGCGCATCTTTACGGCCTGCACAGCCAGTTCCGTATGCTCAATCGCAAGGCCGATTACGTTTCGTATGGCTGGGTCGGCATCGTACCCGAGCAGCAGGTCTGGAGCGCTTAAGTGGAAGAAGTGAAGGGCATGAGACTGATAGGTCTGCCCGAAGTGCAGGAGCCTGCGCATCTTCTCAGCGGTTGGTGTCAGCTTGTCCACTCCGGCCACCATGTCCATAGCTTTTGATGCGCATAGCAAATGGCTGACGGGGCAGATCCCGCAGAGGCGCTGTACAATGACGGGAGCTTCCCAGTACATGCGGCCCTGTACAAAACGTTCAAATCCCCGGAACTCCACTATATGCATCCGTGCCTTGTCGACCTTGCCCTTGTCGTCGAGCCTGATGGTGACCTTGGCATGACCTTCAATCCTCGTGACCGGATTAATTACGATCTTTCTTGCCTTTGAAGCCATGTTACGCCTCCATGTTAGTCATATTTAATCAATTCGTAGGGCAATTCTGGTTCTTTGCCCTCGAGCAGCGCGGTGAGGGCAGCCCAGTATGCATCCGCGGGCGGAGGACAGCCAGGCAGGAAGTAGTCGATTTTCACCACTTCATGGCATGGGTAAACTCTGTCAAGCAGCAGCGGAATATCCGGGTCATTGGGTATAACGCCGTCCACCACGGTGAAGCCCTTGAGATATGCCTCTTCCACACACTCCTTCAGAGGCACGGTGTTGCGAAGTGCAGGGATGCCGCCGGTCAGTGCGCACTCGCCAACAGCAACGAGGACTTTGCAGTATTTTCTGAACATACGCAGAACTTCGACGTTTTCCTGTGTTGAAACGCCTCCCTCGATAATCCCCACATCCACAGGACCGGTAAACTTCTTGATATCGTCTATCGGCGACTTGTCAAAGTCCACGAGCTGAATCAGGTCAATAATGCGCTCATCTATGTCCAGTAGCGACATGTGACAGCCAAAGCAGCCGGTCATATGAGTTGTTGCGACTTTTGGTTTCGCCATTTTAGCAACCTCTAGTTGGATTTTATTTTGCTTTCTCGATCTCGGAACCGATGGGCTCCTTGTCGAACTTTCGTTGTCCATAGGGGATGGCGTAGCCAACCCGCTTTACCACGATGCTGCCCGTTGGGCAGATCGAAGCTGCCTTGTCTGCAGCCTTGAGCTGTGTGCCGGAGAGTTCTTCACTTTTAGCGTTGACACTGATTTTCTCGTCCGGCCCCCGCCCTTCAAACCCGAACACGCTCTTCCCATCAACATCGCGAGACGCACGAACGCATCGTCCGCAGAGAACACAGCGGTTTCTGTCTAAGAAGACGTCGGGATGAGTGGCATCGACCGCTATCTTCTTGTTCAGATATGGAAGGGTCGGCACAATCATGCCAAAACGGTATGCGAGAGCCTGAAGCTCACAGTTCCCCTGCTTTTCACAGAATGGGCAGAAATGGTTTCCCTCCACGAAGAGCATCTCGATGAGTCGTCGTCGCTCTTCCAGAAGCTCGGGTGTGTCGTTTTCTATGACCATTCCCTCACCAGCAGGATGTGTACAGGCACTCTGCGGTCTGCCGTTCACCATGACAGTACATACACGGCAATGCCCACCAGGAATAAGTTCCTGGCTATAGCAGAGATGTGGGATATATATTCCTGCATCGATTGCCGCTTCCATGATGGTCTGTCCGGCTTTAGCCTGGATTTCCTTACCGTCAATGTTAATTGTGAACTTGTCCATCTATCTACTCCTCCTCTTCCACTGGGTCCCTGCCGGCTATTTCAACCCCAATAGCAATTGCCTTTTCATAGTCGAAGGGTGGTATGTACTCGTCAGTTTTGCACAGGTTTTCATAGAGGCCACGAAAGTTCTGCAGCGTTGTGAGAATGGGGTTTGCGGCAGTTTGACCGAGTCCGCAGCGGCTCATGACCTTGATGGTGTTGCCGACTTTTTCGAGCATCTCCAGGTCCTGAGTGGAGCCTTTGCCCTCCATTACCTTGTCGAGCATTTTGAGGACGATTGTGGTTCCTGCTCTGCAGGGCGCACACCATCCGCATGATTCATCGTTGAAGAACTCGGTAAACTCCTTGACGATTTGGAGGAGATTTCTCTCTTTGCCGAATACGATTACCGAGCCACCTGTTGCGATATCCTCAAAGCATATCTTGCGCCCATAGTCCTTGGGTGCAACGCATGTACCCGAGGGTCCGCCTATCTGCACTGCCTGGGGATGGTCTGCACCAACCATAGTGAGCAGATCGTCGATGGCAGTACCAAGCTCAATCTCGTACACACCAGGGTGTTTGCAGTCGCCCGATACACTCAGTACCTTTGTGCCGGTAGAGTCTTTTGTTCCTATGCCTTTGAACCAGTCTGCACCCTTTTCAAGCACACGGGCACCGCAGCAGAGGGTTTCGACATTATTTACTGACGTGGGCTGTTCCATGTAACCGTAAGTCACTGGAAAGGGCGGTCTATGTCTCGGTGCACCGCGTTTGCCCTCGAGGGATTCGATAAGGCCTGATTCTTCGCCACAGATGTAGGCGCCTGCACCAAGCTGTATGCGTATATCGAAATCGAATCCCTGCTTCCCGGCAATATTTGTACCGAGGAGACCAATGTGACGGCGCTGTTCGAGTACCCCTTCGAGGAAACCCAGCAGGTAGGCGTATTCACCTCGCAGGTACAGATATCCCTCTTTCGCACCTATGGCGTAGCCGGCAACCGTCATACCTTCAAAGAGAAGGTCTGCGGCATCAGTAAGTATGACACGGTCCTTGAAGGTCCCAGGTTCTCCCTCATCGGCATTGCAGATAATATAGTGGGCATCACCTTTTGCCTTGCGGCAGAAGCTCCACTTCATGCCCGTGGGGAAGCCGGCGCCACCGCGTCCCCGAAGTCCTGATGCGGTAATCTCATCGATCACCTCCTCAGGTGATTTGTTGATTGCCGTACGAATAGCAGCTCCATGTTCCATGGGGGCAAAGATAACCTGCCCCTCCTTCATGAGGTTGGTTTCAACCTGCGCGGCGGGAATTGACGCTGAGAGTTTGTCAGCGCTGTATTTCTCCCCCTTTTTTAAATCCTTGATGATTCCCGGCACATCTTCCGGGCATATTCTTGTGACCGGAATGCCGTTGATGAGTGCTGCTGGCGGCTGATCGCTCATACCCATACAGGCAGTGTAGCGAAGTGCAATGTCTCCTTTAGTGCTGCCGAATGGTACACCAAGCTCTTTTTCAAAGGCTTTTGCGACCAGGTCCATGCCATGCATCTTCTCCACAACAGCATCGCAGAGCCGAATGACATTCTTGCCATCATCCTGTTGGGAAAAAAACGAATAGAAGCTTACCATGTCGCGGACCTCGACGAGCGGTAAACCCAAGGTCTGCGCAATGGTATCCATGTTTTCCTCGGAGATGTATCCGAGCTGGGATTGCACCTTGAGTGCAATATCCATCAAGCGGTGGCGATCATTTCCGAACTCCTTTGTGATCTCCTTGATGGTGCTGCTTTGATCCTTTGCCATCATTGTACCTCCACATAGGTAGTCACAACAAACATTCACTTCTCACCCATATAATCTACAGAATCTATAATGGATGAGTGACTTTACTTTCTTTTAGTTGATTTTCAACAGTCTGTCCCATCACCCCCCTTTCAAGTGTATGGGGTTTTGCACGCTTTCCGTGATACCGGCTGGCGTTCATCATCATGTGACTGTGCGTACTATCCGGTAGGTTTGTGAATGCGTCAACTCTTAGTTCTGGTGTGATTTTTCTTTACTTGACCGGTAAACATGCCGCTATTACATTGGAATTACGATGTATGTGGGTACGTTTTCCGTCAAATCGGATATTGTTAATTAACTAACAATATCCATACAGGAATAGATAGTAACCCCGCTATTTTGTCTTTGTCAAGCACTAAATGCACGAGCTATCGATTGCAGAAGAGCTCCTTCAGATCATCATAAAAAAGGCCTCGCAGCTAGGCATAGGGAAGATAGAACAGATCAATCTTAAAATTGGTGAGTTCTCTGGAATACTGCCCGATGCACTTGTCTTTGCTTTCGAGATGCTTTCGAAGGACACCATAACTGACGGTGCGAGAATAGAGATCGAGCGGTCCGAGGGCAATGAGCTCCAGGTGCTTTCCTTCGAGGGTGATTGAGCTGGCTTTCAGGAGCCACACTGAAAGTCAACTGAAAGGAAATGTCATGAAAGTTAACGTCATGAGCGATATTCTCAAGGCAAACGATCTCCTTGCACGGGATATCGAAAACCAGCTTAAAGAGAAAAAAATTGTGTCGTGGAATATAATGGGCTCTCCTGGAGCAGGTAAGACCGCACTGCTTGAAAAGCTGATTCCCATGCTCCCCGAGCATGCTGCAGCAGCTGTCATTGAAGGAGACCTGGCAACGTCAAATGATGCTGAGCGCATTGCCAGAACAGGAGTGCAGTCGGCGCAGATCAATACAAACGGGGCGTGCCATCTTGATGCTGCCATGGTGCGATCTGCCCTGGACACGCTCAAAATGGATGGTATTGCTCTCCTCTTCATCGAAAATGTTGGCAATCTCGTCTGCCCTTCCAGTTTCCAGCTAGGGGAGCGGGGTAGAATTATTGTGTCCAGCATAACGGAGGGGGATGACAAGCCGGAGAAATACCCCTCCATGTTCAAAAAGGCCGATCTGGTGGTTCTGAATAAAATGGACATGATGCCGTATACCAACTTTAATATGGACAATTTCAACGGGGGCATGTCCAAGACCAACCCCGACGCATCGGTGATTCCAGTTTCCGCCGTCACCGGAGACGGCTTTGATCAGCTCCTCGATTGGATTCTTCAAAGGCTTCCCTAGATGGACAGGATTGTCGGTGCAGTCATCCGATTTCAGGGGATCGTGCAGGGTGTCGGATTCCGGCCGCTCGTATACCGACGTGCACTTTCTCTGAATCTCAAGGGTGTCATACGAAACACCGACAGGGGAGTGTTTATTCAGGTTGATGGCACAGAAAACACCATCAAAGGGTTCTACGAAGACATTCTGCACAAACCCCCTGCGTTAGCAGAGATTCATGAGAGTTCCATAGAGTATGTGCGGATGCATGGGTATGAGGACTTTGTCATCACCGGCAGCGGTGAGGATGGTGGAGGATTCACCCCTGTGTCTCCCGACATCGGTACCTGCAGTGCCTGTCTGCAGGAGATAATGGATTCAACCGACCGGCGGCACCGCTATGCCTTTACCAACTGCACCGATTGTGGTCCCCGTTTCACCATCATACAGAACATCCCCTATGATCGTGTGAATACGACCATGCGGGTGTTCCCCATGTGTGAGCAGTGCAATGCTGAGTATGCTGAACCGTTGAACCGACGGTATCATGCACAGCCAAATGCCTGCGGAGTCTGCGGACCTGAACTGAAGCTCCTTAAGGGTGACGGTATGGAGGTGCAGGGCGATCCTATTGCAGAGAGTATCGCCCTTCTCACGAAGGGGCTCATCGTGGCTGTCAAGGGCCTCGGTGGGTATCATCTTGCCGTCTCTCCCCAAAGAGGGGAATGGGTTCAGAAACTGCGTGAGAGGAAGAGACGGCCTGGCAAGCCTTTCGCACTGATGACAAGGGATCTTGAGACGGTGAAGAGATACTGTGTTGTTTCTCTGCTGGAGGAAAAGCTCCTCAAGTCTCCTGCCCGGCCGATCGTCCTGTTGCAGAGAAGGGGAGCGGCGGAAAAGCTTCCCAGGGAGATCGCCCCTGACACAGATCGACTTGGGGTCATGCTTCCATACACCCCTCTGCATCATCTGCTCCTGCGGGAAGGTCCGCCCCTTCTCATCATGACATCGGCGAATTTCAGTGAGGAGCCTCTGGTGTACCGTGATGATGATGCGGGAAGGGACCTCTCGCATATTGCAGATGCCTTCCTCATACACAACCGGGACATACATCGACCCTGCGACGACTCTGTGGTGTCCATTGTGGGTGAGATGGTTGTGCCGATCAGGAGATCACGGGGTTATGTGCCCAGAATGATCAGGGCAGAGCATTCAAAAAGGCAGGTTTTCGCTGCAGGGGCATCTGAAAAAAACACCTTCTGCGTGTTCAAGGGTGGGAAGGCCTTTCTGAGTCATCACATCGGAGACCTGAACAATGAGAAGAGTCTGAATGCCTATACCCATGGTGTTGTCGACTTTCTCAGTATGTTCAGGATAAAACCCGAGGCTGTGGCGTGCGACCTTCATCCTGATTATGAAAGTACACGCTACGCCGAAGATGCTGCCGAGCAGTGGGGAGTACCGTTGCTGCGCATACAGCATCACCATGCCCATATCAGCGCAGTTCTGGGTGAACATAACCTGGGGGAAAGAGTAATTGGCGTGGCCTATGACGGCACAGGCTACGGTCCGGATGAGACTGTTTGGGGCGGTGAATTCCTCCTGGCCGATAGGGCGGGCTATGAACGTGTTGGGCACTATGCCACAGTCTCCATGCCTGGCGGTGAAAAGTGTATCGAGGAGATCGACCGCATGGGGGCAGCCTACCTCTTGTCCACCTATGGCTCATCAAAGCAAATACCCCGTCTGCCCTTGATCGAGCATCTGGGGAGGAGAAAGCTCGAGCTTTTCGAGGAGATGATCGGCGCAGGGCTCAACACACCACACACCTCTTCATGCGGGAGGCTTTTCGATGCTGTGTCAGCAATCATGGGGCTCTGCTATAGGCCTGCCTATGATGCACAGGGTGCGATTCTGCTGGAAAGAGAGGCGGGCGACTGCGAAGAGCTTGCCCCACCCTACCCATACAAAATTCAGGAAGGTATTCTATACTTCGATGACATGATCAGGAGTATTGTGAGTGATATAGGCAAAGGTGTGAGGCATAAAAACATCGCCACCAGATTTCATTCAACTGTTATATTATCGGGTATTGATATGTGTGAACGAATTCGGCATAAAAGCGGTATCAGCAAAGTTGCCCTTGGCGGTGGTGTGTTTCAGAACAGCATTGTACTGAAACAGTTTCTTGAAGGCCTGAAAGAAAAGGGCTTCCAGATCTTTGTAAACAGCATGCTGCCGCCCAACGACGGCGGCATATCCTACGGTCAGGGCATCACTGCCCTGGCACTCCTCGAAGGAGGTGCATTGTAATGTGTCTTGCCGTACCAGGAAAAATACTGTCCATTGAAGGGATGGCAGGTGTTGTGGATATGAACGGAGTTGAGGTCAATGTGGGGCTGCAGCTCGTACCCGGGGCAAAGGTCGGAGATTATGTACTCATGCATGCGGGATTTGCCATACAGGTCATTGAGGAGCAGGAGGCCCTTGAGACGGCCGAGCTCCTCGCAGAGTATGTCTTTCCCAAGGAAGATGAGTAATGGATCTCCACAGGTACAGGGATAAGGAACTGGTCATAGAGCTTGCCCAGGGTATTGCCGAGGGCTGCCCTCGGGGCAGAGTCAATATCATGGAGGTGTGCGGAACACACACCATGGCCATTGCCCGCTATGGCCTCAGAGGTCTGATGCCCGATGGTCTTCGGCTCATATCCGGCCCCGGCTGTCCGGTATGCGTGACTCCTACATCAATTATCAATGCTGCCCAGAAACTGTCGGAAATTCCCGGAACGGTCATCTCTACCTTTGGTGATATGATGCGGGTCCCGGGTACCGATAAAACATTGGAGGAGAGGAGAGCGGAAGGAGCCGACGTACGGGTCCTCTACTCTGTATACGATCTCCTGCGCATGGCCGAGGAGGAGCCTGAAAAGAGCTTCATATTCATCAGCGTGGGTTTCGAAACCACAACGCCTGGTATAGCCCTCTCTGTACTCGAAACGGTTGAACGGGATTTGAAAAACGTCTTCTTTCTGGCTGCAAATCGACTTGTTATCCCGGCCCTGGAGGCTCTCTGTGCTTCAAAGGAAATCAGCATACATGGCTTCCTGTGCCCGGGTCATGTGAGCGTTATCATCGGGTCCGATGCCTATAAGCCCGTTGCCCATCAGTTTCACATTCCCTGTGTGGTTGGGGGATTTGAACCGGTGGACATGCTGAAGGCTATCTATCATCTCGTCAAGCAGGTTGCAGAGGGTAAGGCCAGGGTTGAGAATGCGTATACCCGGGCTGTCAAGCCTGGGGGAAACAGCAAGGCCCTCCAGGTGATCGATACCGTGTTCGAACCTGTCGATGCCGAATGGCGCGGTATTGGTACCATCCCTCTCAGCGGTCTGAAGCTGAGGCAGGAGTATGCACATTTAGACGCACTGGATAGGTTTGATGTGACGCTTACCGCCATACCCGAACCCCGTGGATGCAGATGCGGCGATGTGTTGAAGGGGTTGCTCATTCCTCCCGAATGTCCCCTGTTTGGCTCTCGCTGTACACCTGCTTCACCGGTCGGCCCCTGCATGGTTTCTTCAGAGGGATCCTGCGCTGCCTATTATACATATGAAGGGACAGGCCATGCATAGGGAAAAAGTGCTGCTCACCCATGGAAGCGGCGGTCGGCGTTCCCGCGATCTGATCGAAAAGGTTATTGTGAATATATTCGATAATCCCATACTCCGGAGGCTCGAGGATTCTTCTGTTATTCTGGAAGCGCGGGAATCCGGGGGCAAGCTCGTTATGACAACAGACTCCTATGTGGTGAGTCCTCTCTTCTTTCCTGGAGGGGATATTGGAAAGCTGTCCATATGCGGTACAGTCAATGATCTGGCCACAGCTGCTGCCCGTCCTCTGGCCCTGTCGGTGGGTTTGATCATTGAAGAGGGGTTTGCTCTTGCAGAGCTCGAGCGGGTGCTTCGGTCCATGAAGGCCACTGCTGACCGTGTACCTGTGCCGCTTATAACAGGCGATACGAAGGTGGTTGAGCGTGGCAGGGCCGACGGGGTGTATATCTCCACCACAGGTGTGGGTGTGGTGCCAGAGGGTGCCGAACTCTCTCCCAGGAATATAAAAGCGGACGATGCTGTCATAATCAACGGACCTGTTGGGAATCACGAGGCATCCATACTCTGCGCACGCAGAGACTTTTCCTTTGATGTGGAGATTGCCTCCGACTGTGCACCCCTGGCAGAGATGATGCGGCTGGTTATTGAAGCGGTGCCTGAAACAAGATGTGCACGTGACCCTACGCGTGGGGGAATCGCCTCAGTGCTCACCGAGCTGGTTGAACATTCAGGCTTCGGGATAACCATTGACGAGGAGCTCATCCTTGTTGACGATCAGGTTCAGAGTGTATGTGAGATACTCGGCATGGATCCGCTCATGATGGCAAACGAGGGAAAAATGGTTGTTGTGGTTCCTTGGGACCGCGCTGAGCTTTGTCTGGGAGCCATGAAAAGTGTACCTGAGGGCAGGGAGAGCCGGGTGATCGGAAAAGTCAATGATGGGAATAAGAAGCTTACCCTCCGCACTCTCTACGGCACCACCCGCGTGATTACCATGCCCATGGGAAATCAACTCCCACGGATCTGCTAGGTCGAACTTCGAGTTTTCATATTTATGAAGGAAAAGCACATATATTAATTGAACAAGTGAATCCAACCATGCTTTTCTACCGAAGTTCTCAAAATTACCGTGTTACGTGTATGACAATGTTACATTTTCATACCAATGTATGAAACTCGACATTCGCCCTGTTAATCAGGTCCTAGTTCTTTATGCTGTAGTATACAGATCTTCCCTTGAACACAGCAGCCTCGCCTAGGCCCTCTTCAATGCGCAGCAGCTGATTGTACTTGGCCATGCGATCCGAACGTGAGGCGGAGCCTGTTTTTATCTGACCGGCATTCATTGCCACGACCAGGTCAGCGATGAACGCATCCTCTGTTTCACCAGAACGGTGGGAGACGATTGCCGTGTAATTGGCCCGTTTCGCCATTTCTATGGCTTCGATTGTTTCGGTGACCGTGCCGATCTGATTGAGCTTGATGAGAATTGCATTTGCAGCACCCTCATCGATGCCCTTCCTCAGAAACTCTATGTTCGTGACAAAGAGGTCGTCGCCCACGATCTGTATTCTGTTTCCCAGTTTCTCGGTCAGCAGCTTGAAACCGTCCCAGTCGTTTTCATCCAGGCCGTCTTCGATCGAGATAATGGGGTACTTGCCGACCAGATACGCATAGTATTCCACCATTGCTGCAGAATCCTTGATTGGATCTTTCTCAGCAGCGAGGTTGTATGATCCCTTCTCGTAAAATGAACTTGCGGCCGCATCGAGACATATAAGAATATCGTCTCCAGGTTTATAGCCCGCCTTTTCAATGGCCCTCATGATTACCTGCAGGGCCTCTTCATTGGATTTTAGATTCGGTGCATACCCACCTTCGTCACCAACGGCTGTATTCAATCCTGTCTCGTTCAGTATCTTTTTCAAGTGATGGAATACTTCGGCACCCATTCTCAGCGACTCCCTGAATAATGCTGCACCTGCAGGAGCGATCATGAACTCCTGAATGTCCACGTTGTTGTCAGCATGCTGACCGCCGTTGAGTATGTTCATCATGGGGACTGGCAGCTCCTTCGCATTGGTCCCGCCCAGATATCGATAAAGGGGAAGCCCAAGTTCATTGGAAGCAGCCTTTGCGCATGCCATGGACACAGCGAGTATTGCGTTGGCTCCCAGTCTTCCCTTGTTCTTCGTACCGTCCAGTTCGATCATGGTGTCGTCAATATCAACCTGCAGGGCTGCATCGTACGAGAGCAGCTCTGGTGCGATCTCATCATTTACGTTGTCCACAGCCTTCTGCACGCCCTTGCCGAGATAACGGGCCTTGTCTCCGTCACGGAGCTCAACAGCCTCATTCTCACCTGTCGATGCCCCGGAAGGCACAGCCGCCCGCCCCGCAACACCTGTTTCCAATACCACGTCCACTTCCACAGTAGGATTTCCGCGAGAATCGAGTATCTCTCTTGCAGTGATGCTCTCTATTGCAGACATTCCTGTCCTCCCATTCTGGTTTGTTCTTTTTTGTTCATCTGAACAGTCATTTGAAGGTTTGATGCTCGCTTTAATGTACTTAGGCGTAATTGCATTTGCAAGTATTTTCACCCCGCGATCACTGGTTTGGACCAGTTCTCGATGCAGCATCGCAGGTATTTATTGTTTACCTGATTTTCATTCCATACCGATATAAAAAACAGCTAAGCAGGTGTATTTCCATTGAGAGTATAGGGCCAGAAAGAGAGTTATGGAGAAGAGGGAAAGCTCGACACGGATATTGATTTTCAAGGCCAATGAGCGCCATTTTGGTCTCTTCGAGAATGATATAGCCAGGATAAAACGCTATTCTGACAAGGCGCTTGAAAACCTTGGGAACGGTGGAGAGGAATACGACATCAGGAGCTTCAGGGAGTATCTCTCCATTCCGGAGGATATGTACGCAACCAGGCCTATACTCATACGTCCCCATGAGGGCAGAAACCTGCTTACCGTGGACAGCATATGGAAGAGACGGCGTGTCAAGACATACAACATATTCCCGACCAGATTCGACTACATAAAAGAGGTCTTGATCGACAACGAACGCATCCCTGTTTTCGAATTGCCTGACCTCCTGCTTCTGGCCCCCCCCCTGGATAGCGCGGCGCTCGAATCTGTTAAAAACGGTATCGATTCGAAACAGGATGGAAAAACACAGGTACAGGCCGATGAGCAGATCGAACAGGTCGGGGCCATGGAAGAAGGGTCTGGTGTTGCGGGGGAAGGGGAGGGGATCGGCTCAAAAAACCCGGACCGCCGTGCAACCCATGGAGAAGGCTTTACCTATGCGCTGCTGGCACTGTCCTTCACTGCACTGATTGCCCTCGGAATATTTATGTATCGTTCAGAATACCTGCATGTGCTGAGGCCGAGGACAAACCAGGGTACAACAAGCTCTGCGCGTGCTCCAGATCATGTGCTTTCCTATCTCTCACACCAATCGAGACTTCAAGTTCAGCAAAATGTGTATGTACTGCTGCAGAAAGAAAAGGGTGAGCTTGAAGAGACCGAAAAAGCCCTATTGGCACTCGAGTCAGAGAAGAACAGCTTCGTGAGAAATATGGTGGAGCGCGATACTGTCTTTGACGAGCATGTCAGTGTGTTTGACATCGATGAATCGAACAAAGAGTTAAAATCGGTTGTGGATTTTGTCAGGAACAAGGTCTCCTTCAAAGGAGAGATGAGGCGGCGGTCCGACCATTTTCTCGCTTTATATGAGGTGAGAAAGGAAGCACTCAAAGAGGCAAAACAGGAGCATGAACAGCAGCTGGCCCAATTGACTGTCTTCAGCCAGGATATTGAAACTCCGTCACGGAATGAACGAACCTTCAACAACCAGACCCTGTATATAGATGAGGCAAAATCCAAACGAATCAATCGCTTCCTCTTTCTCCTCGAAAAGGGGGATTATGATGGCGCCCTGAAGGCACTGGAGACAGCCTCTGCACTTACCTACAGTGAGGAGGAGGAAGCATCACATCTTCTTGTAAGGCAGCTTCTCATGGTGCTCAACAGCTATGGGGAAAAGATGGCCCTGCTCGATGAAAATGGACCCTTTGATGATATTAAGCTCTCCTTTTTGAATGAGGATTATGGGGCAGCTCTGAGAAAGGTCAGAGCATTGCAAGAGGAGGATTATATCAGGCCTCTGCTCGGTGGAATTGAAAGTGGACTCTATACAAATATGGAGATGGATCGACAGATTGAAGAGAACATCGAACTGCGCGAAAAGGCAACCGGCTTGGCTGGAAAGGCTGCCCAGCTCGAGAAGAACGGCGAATACGGCAAGGCTGTCGATACCTTTGAGAGCCTCTTGATCCTGCCTCTTCCATCCTATGACCGTGAATATATATTAAACAGGGTCCATTCCCTGTGGCTCGAGGTGGAGCTGAAACGATTGAAACGCGAAGAGAACACAAAGGCAATAAAGTACCTCGAGAGTGCCCGCATACTCAACAGGGAAGGCAATGAAAAGGGAGCAATTGAGTACTACAGAATGCTTCTTATTGAGTGCCCCCACTCTGATTTCGTTGGTGATGCTGTTGATGAGATTATGAACCTCACAGCCATGTGACAGATCCAACCAAACAGCTGTGCTCTTTCAGGTTTTCCTGTCGTAGATCAGGAAGGTGAAGGGGATATCACCGCCGTGATTTTCCTCGAAGACAACCGAAAATTCACTCTCCGGGATGCTAGGCATAGATACATCTCCGTCATAATCCCGATGTACTCTGGTGAGATATATGCGGTCAACCAAAGCCAGGGTATCCTTGAATACCTGCTGCCCGCCAATGATAAAGATCTCTCTATGGCCCTCAGCTCTGAGGGAGTTCAACGCGTCATCCAGAGAGTGGAAGATGTGTGCTCCGGGAACCTTGAACTTCCTGTTCTTCGTAATGATGACGTTCTTTCGTCCGGGAAGCGTCCTGCCTAGGGACTCGTAGGTCTTTCTGCCCATGAGGACGGGATGCCCCCTGGTGTGATGTTTAAACCACGCGAAGTCTTCGGGAATGTGCCATGGGAGATGATTGTCTCTTCCTATAACGTTGTTTTGAGAAACAGCAACAATGAGGGATAGCCGTGAAGGCACGAAAGGGTTGCACCTCCTGAGGGATTGATATGCTCCATAGCTGTTATTGAAATAGTTTGTTGAGCTTCCCAATGTCCACGGGGCTTTTCAGGAATCCATGCACACCGAGAGCCATTGCCTCTTTGACAGTCTCGACCTGAACAGCCTTGCCAGTGACGATGAAGCTGCACGATTTCAGTGTGTTCAATTTCTGTATGGTTCTCACAAGATCAAGCCCTCTACCGTCTTCCAGTTCAAGATCAACAACTATAAAATCAAACACAATGCTTGTGGCTATTCTCAACGATTCTGCTATGGTTGGAGATTTCTTCACAGGAAAACCTTGGGATGAGAAAAAACTGCTCAGGTTTTCCAGCTCATCTCTGTCACTGTTTACTATGAGTATGTTCATTTTCAGGCGTTTCTTGGATTCATAATCCATGAGCTGATCAGGCATCATAACGCCGGTAAGATGAATGGCATCGAGCACCACATCCAGATCCTCATCGGCGACGATCTGACGGTCAGTATCCACCCTCGCTCTCCGCGTATAGTATAGAGACTTGACACCTCTGTTTTTCAGGGCATTCAGTTCCAGCTGTGTGAAACTCTTGCCCCTTTCCTTGATTTTATTTCCCTCCGCATCATACACATCCTTGAAGAGCACGGAATCAGGCTGAAGAAACCCCACTCTGATCTCCTCCCCACCCTCCTTTAAGTAGAGTGCCTTGAGTTTGTTCAGGCCTTCAATGTAGTTTTCAACGATTTCAAAGCGTGATGCCACGGGGTCCTGTTTAATGAGTGCTGTAATGTGTTCATTTGCCGTTAGAACCTTGAAATTGTCGGGTGGAGTTTTCTTGAAGAACGCGACGAAACTGAAGATTTGGCCGAATGACTCCTGTGAAAGCCCATCCTTCTCCAGATCGTAGATAATAATGTAGAATCGCTTTGTCAGCGTTTTATCGGCCAGGGCGATATCGAGTATCCTGTACTTAAAGGCGACAAGTTCCAGCTGCGTTAGATAACCCCTGATCTCAATAATGATGATACCGTCCCGTATATAGACTTCAGAGGTGAGATGTCGGTTATCATTTGTGGCAGGAATCTGGAGGATTTGTGATATGCACAACAGAAGCCTGTCGAGAGCTACAGGTTTCTGTATGGTGTCCACTATTTCATCAATATTCCTTGCTGTTTCAACCTTGTTTCCGTTCTTTTTGGTAATGAGGATTACGGGGATTTTCCTCTTCCCCACCATGTTTCTCAACCTTTCCATGAATATGTGAGTGTCCAGGTCCGCTAGATCATGGGAAAGGAGGATGAGGTCAGGCAGGCGGCTGCGAATTGAACCGATACCGAGCTGGCCGCTCTTAGCACGGGAGGTTTCATATCCCGCAGTTCGAAGGTACTCGGCAACCTTCAGTGCGGCGTAATCACTTTTTTCGACGATGAGTATGAATTTCGACATCGCTTCTGCATTTTACAATATCAATTTACACTCATAGTATAAACCAGATTGCAGTAAAAATGCGAGCAACCAGGATGAAATTCATCAATCTATCTACTGCAGAACCTGTTTTTCCACCTCTTTTATTCTGTCCAGGAACAACTTGAAGGCCAGAGAGAGTACAATCCCAAGCCCAAAGAAATACCAAAGCCAGAGGGGAAGCCCACCCACGAGAAGCGGCCTGCGGCCCCAGTTCCAGAAATCATTTCCGAGTATGAAAAGCAGAGCAAACAGGGGAATCCAGGCAAGTGCCCTCCGATCAATGTTGAAGACAATGTCTGTATTTTCATCTTTTGATGTTGTGCATATACTGACAATTACGAGCACAGCAGCAGTTGCACCTACAATGGGAACAACCGGCAATATGCCCTTGATGTGTAGGATCCCATAGTAGAATCCGAAAACCATAGCCTCACCGATGAGTATGCCTGCTAGAGCCCCATACTTGTTTGCCTTTTTCCAGTACAGCCCTGCGATGACTGCGGGGGCGAGTACTGCGAGGCCGTTGAAGGTTGTTTTGCTGATGAAATCCAATATGGTCTGTGGAGGGCGGATGGCAATAAGAAATCCGAGTGCACCAAGTACGATAATGGTGATCTTTTCCTTCAGGATCTCTTTCTTCCTGATCTTGAAAAAATCACCGGTGATCATGGATGTAAGTGTCAGGAGCTGGGAATCCATGGTGGACATGAGTGCGGCTATGCTTCCGGTGAGGAGTATGGTTCCCAGTGCCATGGGAGCGTAATTCCCAAGCAGCAGCGGGAATACGGTGTCTGTTGCTTCACGCGGTAAATTTGAAAATGTTCCTCTGCCCATCACACCTATGGAGACAGTTAGGAAGAAGAGAAAGGTCGTTATGATCGGGTAATACACAATGGTCGAATGAAGGGTCTCTTCGTCCTTGGCAGCCATGAATCTCTGGAACAACTGGGGAAACATCGGGTCAGCAAAGAACCAGAGAAACATGTAGCCGAACCAGATGCCGTAGGGCATGGCATTGTTCATCCCCGGTCGTAAGAATAGATCGGGGAATTCGATGAAGGTTCGCTGATGGGTGGACACAAAGCCTCCGCTCTTTCCCGCAATAAGCAGAAAAGCGATGAGGGTGAAGAAAATCATCATGAGCCCCTGGATGAGGTCTGTCCATACAATGGAGCGCAGGCCACCAAGAGCAACATAGGTGACGACGAACCCCGTTATGAGCAGTGCACCGGCGAGATAGGGGATGCCGATAAGGGATTGAAGTGATTTCCCGCTGGCTATGGCCTGTATCGATATATAGGGCAGTGTGAACACGACCATGACAGCGGAAAAGAGCTTTTTCAGAAAGGGAGACTTGTATCGATCGAACATGAAATCAGAAGGCGTGATGTAATTGCGTTCCTTTGAGAGTTTGAGAATTTTGCTACCTATAATATAGAAGGACAGTGCCATAAACCCTGTACCGAACCCCATGACCGGGTAAAATGAATACCCTATTCTGTATCCGGCACCTGAGAACCCGAATATGGTAAATGCGCTGAAATTCGTTGCTGCCATGGTAAAAAACAGTGTGAGTTTTGAAAGGTTTCTTCCGGCAAGAAAGAACTCGACCCTGTTTTGTTTTGCCCTCTTTCTGACAATTACTCCAATAACGAGGGTAAAGAGAAGGTACACGAGAACAATGAAAACCCTTGTATCCATGACGTTTCTCCCCCTACGTGAAGTAAAAAAGCCATCAAGGCCCCTCACAAGGGTCTGGATGGCTCTCACCTGGCATAACCCGTTATTTTGAAACCTACAGGGAATGCAGGTCTCTGTCAACCCAAATGTGAAGGATTTTTTCCGACGGATTGTATTAGACAGACATGCACATAGCTAGCACTCTCGAGGGGCAGGGCATATACAAAATAAGATATTTGTCATTGACCTGGTATACATATTTGTATATTATGGAGGGGTACTTTATATTGTGAGGGAGGTAACTGCATGGCAGATTTTAAAGGTATGGCAGAGGCATTGATAGCTGGCAATGCAGGCAAAGTCAAAGAACTCGTGCAGGGAGCCATTGATGAACGCATCGAACCGCAGAAAATTCTCGATGAAGGGCTCATCTCAGGTATGGAAGTTGTCGGTGTACGTTTCAAGAATTGTGAAATCTATGTACCCGAGGTCCTTGTAAGTGCACGTGCAATGCATGCGGGAATGGAAATACTCGAGCCAAAGCTTGCAGAATCAGGCGCAAAGGCAAGAGGAATATTCGTTGTAGGTACCGTGAAGGGCGATCTGCATGATATTGGCAAGAACCTTGTTGCAATGATGCTGAAAGGTGCAGGGTGGAAGGTTGTTGACCTCGGAGTTGATATTGATGCAGAGAAGTTTGTGCAGTCAGCGATCGATGAAACTGCGGACGTCATAGGATTGAGTGCTCTGCTTACAACCACCATGGTAAACATGAAGCAGGTCATTGAAATAGCCAAGAACAAGGACTGCAAATCAAAGATAGTGGTTGGCGGTGCTCCGCTGACACAGAACTATGCCAACGAGATTAATGCAGACGGTTATGCACCCGATGCTGCCACTGCCGCTGAGGTAATTGGTCAGATGGCAAGCTGATGGCGTCTGAAGGATTCTAAACAAGATCATTGAAGGGGAAGAGGGATTGTCCACCCTCTTCCTCTTTCTCTATTGATTTCATTGCCTTTAACGTGGCAATGATAAAAAAGCAAAACGTGTAGCACTACTTCAAATTCTTCTGTTTTCCAACCTATGTGACGGGATTCGAAATGGGTAAAAAATATGCCTCCTGGAAGACACTACTCCATGAGGAAATCATCTCCACTCCGTGGATGAGCCTGTATCACGACCAGTTCGAGATGCCCAACGGCAAAAAGGGGAACTACTTTTACATGCATACGCGCGGAAGCGCGCTCACAATTCCCGTTAACGATGAAAGAAAGATCCTGCTGGTCAGGCAGTACCGATACCTCACCGGCGACACCTCAATAGAACTGCCCTGTGGAGGAATCAAACAGGGACAGAGTGAAGAGGAGGCAGCCCGTGCAGAGCTCGTTGAGGAAACGGGCTTTGAATGCGCCAAGCTGAAAAAGGCCGGCAGGTTTATCCCCTATAACGGTCTTTCCGATGAATTCTGCACCGTGTATATCGCTCGAAAGCTCACTTTCATGGGGGCAAAACCTGACGAAACTGAGCAGATAGAGGTGATAACCGTGACGCCGGATGAGATGAATGCCCTGATTAAAAAGGGAAAGATCCTGGACGGGATGACCATCGCGGGATGGCTGCTTGGGCGTGAATCCCTCTAGTATACAATGAGCTTATCCGCCAGTGTCTGTTGGCCCTGAGAAAGGGCTATGAAATCACCCTTGCCATGAGAACACCATCTATTTCTCTTATCTTCTCTATACTTTTATCGCTGATCGCGCCGTCAATGTCGATGATGTTGTAGGCTAGGTCTCCCCGTGAACGGTTGAGCATATCCACTATGTTTATCCGATCATCGGCAAGCACCGTTGTGATCTGCCCCACCATTGCGGGTATGTTGCGGTTTGCAATAACCAGTCTCCGGTCGCCCCTTATGTCCATATCGCAGTCAGGGAAATTGACAGAATTTCGTATATTGCCCTTTTCGAGAAAATCTCGTAACTGGGAAGCCGCCATGATAGCACAGTTTTCTTCAGCTTCTGCGCTGGCAGCGCCGAGATGGGGTATACAGATAATCCCATCTGTCTTCAACAGTTCTTCATCGGGAAAATCGGTTATATACTTCTGCACAATACCTTTTGTCAAAGCCTCTTTCAGGTCTGTCGTGTTGACGAGCCCGCCACGCGCGAAGTTGAGAAGGCGAACGCCCTTTTTCATGATGGCAAAACGGCTGTGGTTGATCATTTCATGGGTTTCATCGTCCAGGGGAACGTGAAGGGAGATGTAGTCGGACTCAGATAAAAGGCTCTCAAACCCCCTCGCCTTTTTAATGTCCCGGGAGAGCCCCCAGGCGGAATCCACAGAAATGAAGGGGTCATACCCTGTCACCTCCATGCCGAGTGATGCGGCATCATTGGCAACCATGACTCCAATGGCTCCAAGCCCGATAACACCAAGCTTCTTGCCTCTGATCTCAGGTCCCACGAATTGTGATTTCCCCTTCTCAATGAGTTTGGGAACGGCCTTTCCCTTGTCTATGAGACCCTCTGCCCAGTCTATACCCCCCAGAATATTCCTTGATGTGAGGAACAGGCCTGTGAGCACCAGTTCCTTTACGCTGTTCGCATTGGCACCGGGCGTGTTGAAGACAACAATTCCCCGGTCGGAGCATCTGTCCACGGGAATGTTGTTCACCCCTGCTCCTGCCCGCGCAATTGCCTGTAAAGAGCGCGGCAGTTTCATGTCATGCATCTTGTGACTCCGCACAATGACAGCATCAGGGTGGATGATCTCCGATGCGATCTCGTAGAGATCATGGGGCAGTCTGTCAAGGCCTGCAGGAGATATTTTGTTGAGTGTCTGTATCATGAACATGGGTTTGCTCCGTTCAACTGTTATCTGATTCGAATCGTTTCAGGAAGTTGGTCAGTTTTTCAATCCCATCAAGGGGCATAGCGTTGTATATGCTTGCGCGCATGCCACCCACCGATCGGTGCCCCTTCAATGTGACAAGGCCCTCTTTCTCAGCTTCCTGCAAACACTTGGCGGTGAGCTCCTCGCTTGGAAGTGTGAATGTAACGTTCATGAGAGATCGGGAGGCCTGCTCAGCAGTGCCGCTGAAAAGCTTTGAGTTATCGAGCACGTCATAGAGCATACCCGCTTTTTCCCTGTTTCTCTCTTCCATTGCTGCAACTCCTCCCAGCTCCTTTATCCAGGCAAAGGTCAGCTTGGCGATATAGATACTGTAGCAGGGTGGGGTGTTGAACAGCGAATCCTTTTCGGCATGTGTTTTAAAGTTCAGCATTGTGGGAGTCATGTCAAGGGCATTGCCGATCAGATCTTCACGGATAATCACGATGGTCAATCCAGCAGGTCCGATATTCTTCTGTGCGCCGGCATAGATGATTCCGAATCGTGAGACATCGTACATCTCAGAGAGTATATTCGATGACATATCGGCAACAAGAGGGACATTGCCCGCTTCGGGCAGCTCAGGGAAAGCGGTGCCAAAAATGGTGTTGTTGGTGGTTATGTGAATGTAGTCGGCATCCCTGGAAAAAGTGATACCCGAAAGCTTTGGAATATAGGAAAAATTCCGGTCCTCCGAAGATGCAACGATATTGGAATCTCCATACTTTCGAGCTTCAGCGGCCGCCTTTTTTGACCATGAGCCTGTTATGATAAAGTCGGCTCTTTTGTGTTTCTGAAAGAGGTTTAACGGTATCATGGCAAATTGTGTGGATGCTCCTCCCTGCAAAAAGAGTACCTTGTAGTGCTCAGGTATGCCCATGATGTCTCTCAACAGCATCTCCGTTTCCTCAATTATGCTGGAGAAGGCGGCTGAACGATGACTCATCTCCATAACCGACATACCGGTTCCCTGATAGTCAAGCATCTCCTCCTGAGCCTTTTCCAGCACCCTTTCGGGCAGCATGGAAGGTCCGGCTGAAAAGTTAAAAACTCTGGCCATGCTGAAATCTCCTTGTTGATGAACAGTATTGAAGGTAGTAAAAAGCCTAGCCACAGGCTACAATCGATGTAAAAGATTGATAAAAAATTAACATTATTTCCACTCTAATATAGCACCGTCAATGGTGTTGGAAAAGCTGAATGGTGTGATTTCAGGAAAAATAGTAGAGCTAAGGGGACGGTGCACCCTATTGGACGGGCTTTTTTCGAACAGGCTCGTTTTCATAGAGCTTTTGGAAGAAGCGAAAGAGCCATTTAGGCCGGAAGAGGAGGAGTGCAATTGCCGCGATGGCCGCGACTGGTGTGAAGGGAAATGCGTCTACGATTGCAATGACGATGAGTATAATAATCGCGATAATCTGCAACTGTGTACTCTTTTTCATTCTATTATCCCTCCTCAGTACACTTTACTATAAGCTATTTGGGCAGTCAATAAAAACAGATGGGTGGAGCCCCGCTGGTACGGAAACTTCACCATTGTTGAAAAGTGGAACGATCGGGAGGGCCTCATGTCATATCGCACATTTACTCGAAGAGACGAATTACCTTGACAACAGGGTCATGCTTATACTAATTTTTGCAGGTTTAAGTATTTACTGTATTACAGGCAAATAGTGAAGAGAAAGGATAGTTCTTATGATCAATGTTTTGTATGCAATGCCCACAACAGGCGGAGGTTCCGCACAGGGCCAGGGTGGCGGAAATCCAATGTCTCTCATTTTTATGATTATTGCGATATTCGCCGTCATGTACTTTCTCATGATTCGGCCCCAGCAGCGTCAGAAGAAGCAGCATCAGGACATGCTCAGCCAGGTGGGAAAGGGCGATAAGGTTGTTACGGCAGGCGGTGTTCATGGTACTATCACAGGTGTCAAGGACAACACGGTTATTGTCAAGATAGCGGACAACGTGAAAGTCGAGGTGAACAGATCCTCAATAAGTCAGATCGTCTCTTCAAAATCTTCAAAAACAACTCAGCCACAAGCTCAGGCGAAAAAAACTGAAGACAAAGACGAAGAATCTGGCAGCTGATTCTCATACCATCTGTTAAATATCATTACTAGCTGAGACACTTATGAACAAGGCATTTCGAATCCTGATCGTTCTCATCGCCATCGGTATCGCTGTGTGGGGATTCTCGTCCACCTATATCTGGTATTTCAGGTATTCCAGGGAAGACCGGGCTCTTACCAATCTTACTGCCGAAGATCTTGCGAAGTATTCTGAAGACAAGCGATTGCAGATCAAGGAAATGAAATCGCTTCGTGGACGTATCATCAACCTCGGGCTCGATCTGCAGGGCGGGATATACATGGTGCTCGAACCGGATTACGATGAGCTCTGGAAACGGGCAGGCGGTGAACTTACCGCCGACGAGGTAGGGGATGCGATGCGGCGTGTCATGGAGATACTGCGAAACAGAATCGACAAGTTCGGTGTTTCGGAACCCTCCATAACGACGCAGGGAGAGGATAGAATCATAGTGGAGCTCCCCGGTTCGAAAGATCCTGATCGGGCGCGAACCGTTGTTATGGGGCGCGGCCTCCTGGAGTTCAAGATTGTCGATGAAGCAACGACCGGAAACCTCAGGCGGGACATGTTCGATGAAACGGGTTTACTTATCGATACTTCGATCATCCCCTCCGGGTCAGATTTGAGGTATCTCTGGTCGAAGAACAGATACGATGTACTGGAACGGCAGAGGGCGGTTGTTCTGTATGATGAGGTGCTGCTGGACGGCAGCACTATCAAGCGAGCGCAGGTGGCTAGCGATCAATTCGGCAAACCCGAAGTCACATTCGAGCTCAGTGCGGAAGGTGGGAAGCTGTTTGCACAGATTACAGAGGTCAATGTTGGGAAGCGGCTCGCAATCATCCTGGACGACAAGATCATGACCATGCCTGCCATCAGGGAACGTATCCCTGGCGGCCAGGTGAGGATTACCGGCGATTTCACCATGAAGGATGCACAGGATATTGCCCTTGTTCTGCGGGCAGGTGCATTCCCTGTTCCTCTTCAGATTGCAGAACAGCGTATTGTGGGGCCCTCTCTTGGTGAGGATTCCATTGAGGCCGGCATCAAGGCAGCTATTGTGGGCTCCATTCTCGTGGTGCTGTTTATGCTGATCTATTACAAGGCCTCGGGCATCATCGCTGATATTGCTCTTGCGTTGAACATCTTTTTGCTGCTCGGCGTGCTTGCATGGCTGAACTTCACGCTCACCCTGCCAGGCATCGCGGGTATGATACTCACAGTCGGTATGGCTGTGGATGCGAACGTCATCATATTTGAACGTATCAAGGAAGAGCTTCGCAGCGGAAAAACCGTGACCGCTGCAGTTCAGTCCGGCTACGAGAAGGCCTTCCGTACCATTCTCGATGCCAATATGACCACGCTCATCGCAACTTTTGCGCTGTCACAGTTTGGATCGGGACCTATCAAGGGATTTGCGGTGACCCTGAGTATTGGTATTGTGATCAACATGTTTGCGTCCATATTTGTCACGAGACTACTTTTCGCTATTGGAATTGACACTTTCAGGGTAAAGAAACTGTCTATATGAGGTTTTAAAAGAGGTTCTATGTTCGGCAAGAAGGTTATAAAGATCGTCCAACACAGGAAGATAACCTATATCGTATCCTTGGTCATCATCGTTGCTGGTCTTGCGAGCATTGCCCTGCATGGTGGTCTGGAGATGGGCATCGATTTCGCGGGCGGGAATATGATGCAGGTGTGGATGAAGGATGAGGTCAATATCGGTGAGGTTCGGGATGTCCTAATCGGTACCGGTTACGGCAACAATGTGCAGAAGATTGCAGATCCGGACAGGAACCTCTTCATATTAAAAACCGCAGCCCTTGAAAGGGATAATGACCTCGTTATTCAGGAGATCACCGACGCACTCAAGGAGGAGTTCGGCAGTGGCAGGGTGGAAATCGAGAAGGTGGATATCGTCGGTCCGCGAATCAGTTCCTACCTGCTGAGAACTTCCTATATCGTAGGCCTTGCTGCCATACTGCTCATACTTCTCTACACCACTTTCAGGTTCAAGTTCAGGTTCGGAGTCGCTGCCATTTGTGCACTCGTGCACGATGTTCTCATTGTTCTCAGTCTTATATCCTTTTTTGGTAAGGAGATGGATACGTTCATACTCGCCGCACTGCTCACCATCATCGGCTATTCACTGAATGACACAATCGTTGTGTTCGATCGTGCACGGGAGAACTTCAGGTCTGCCAAGGCCTACGAAGACTATGAAAACACAGTCAATCTCAGCATCAATCAGTCTCTTTCACGAACGCTTATCACCTCAATTACAACGCTGCTTGTGGTGATCTCACTGTATGTTTTGGGGGGAAATATCATGCGCAATTTTGCATTTGCCCTGATCGTGGGGATCCTTGCAGGTACATACTCATCCATGTTCGTTGCGTCAGCTATCCTTGTCGACTGGCACCGCCTGAAACCGGAAAAGATTAAAAAGGTGTAACAATAAGGAGAACTCTATGGTGAAAAATAACGAGACAAAGTCTGTTGAAGAGAAGGATGTTGATACCGTTCTCGCGGAAGATATCGATTTTTCAGGCACCATGAAGTTTAAAAACTCCCTCATGATCAAGGGAAAATTCGAAGGTCAGATCGATGCTCAGGGCCATCTCATACTTGGTCCCGATGCTGTCGTGAAGGCAACCATCAAAGCCGGTGTGGTTACAAACTATGGCAAGATTATCGGAAACGTTGAGGCGATCAAGAAAATGGAGCTTCTGAAAGGCGCCGAGCTCAACGGTGATGTGAAGACACCCGATTTTATCATTGAAAGTGGGTGTATTTTCAACGGCAAGTGCGCAATGAGCGCAGATTCCTATGGTCATAAGTCGGGAAGCGATGTCTCAGCATCAGGTGTGAAAAAGGTGGAGACAAACGAATGACATTGCGGCACAAGCCTCTGTGCTACATGATGCGAGTCACAGTAATTCTTATCTTCTCAGTATGTGTACTAATCCCCACACTGCTCAGTGCGAGCTTTCAGGAAGGATACAATCTTTACAAAAAGGGAAAATACTATGAGGCGGAGGCCATGCTGCTTCGTGAAAAAGAGCTGACCCCCAATAACCTCGATGTATATGCAGTTCTCGGCTGGTGTTATTTGAATACAGGCCGTTACAAGAACGCGATCGACATAAGCAATGAAGGTCTCGAGATGAACGCCGAGGATACACGATTTCTGACCACACTGGGAAGGTCATACTTCGAGCTCAAACGCTACAAAGATGCACTCGGTTATCTTGAACGATCAATTGCACTCAATCCGGAAAATTCCTTTAACTACTACTATGTAGGACGCCTGTACCTGGAGCGGGGAAAGTACATTCTCGCAGAAACAGCCCTGTCTGCAAGCATTAAGCTGAAGCGGGATCGGTATGTATTCTATCTGTTCAGGGGCGAGGTGTATGAACGCATGACAGACTATGCCTCTGCAGAAGATGACTATAAGCAGGCTCTCGCCCTGAAACCAAACGATCCACGGTTAAAGGAAGCACTGATTCGAGTGGTGAGCAAGCAGACTGAAGAAGCTTCCCCCATCCAGTAATAGTATAAAGGTGAAAAAAGGGAAAACAATTATGGGGACAGTGTACTTAATTATTGCATGAATAATTAAGTACACTGTCCCCATAATTAAAGTGAGCTGTCCCCTTTTTCCCGTGAATTAAGTACACTGTCCCCTTATGAACAATTATACAGTAACGATCATCAACCATGGCTGTAAGCTCAATCAGTATGAGGGGGAGTCGATCGAGTACTCCCTGGAGAAGAGAGGTTTTCGGATCGTTGATTTCAAGGACAATGTCAACCCTGACGTTGTGGTTGTAAACACCTGTACTGTAACCAACCGGAGCGATCGGAAATCGAGAAATACCATACTGCGAGCCGCTCGAACCCTTGCAGACAGGGGCTTTCTCATTGTTACCGGATGTTATGCCCAAACAGATCCCAATGACCTGAAGCAGCTTCAGGGTGTGGGCCTTGTGGTTGGTAATCGCGAAAAGGCCTCAATTCCCGATATCATTGCATCGCATTTCAGGGATAATAGCTTTACGCATGAAAGGTCGAATGGTCCATTCGACTATCCAGTTCCCATTACACCGCATCGGTCGCGGGTATTCATAAAAGTGCAGGATGGGTGCGATATGCGCTGTGCATACTGCAAGGTGCCCCTGGCCCGTGGGAAATCGGTGAGCAGTGACCCGGAATCTGTTATGTATGCACTGGACAGCGTGCACGAAAGTGGCTACCGTGAAGTGGTTCTGACCGGCATCAACATTGGAAGCTACGATTGGCACGGCCGGGGTCTGGTCCACCTTCTCACCCTGATTCTACAGAAGACGCCTGATACGCTCAGAATCAGGCTCTCATCCATTGAACCAGAAAGCTTCACCGAATCTCTGCTCAGCCTAATTTCGCATGACCGCATCATGCCCCACTTCCACGTGCCGCTTCAGAGTGGATCAGAAAACATACTGAAGCGGATGAAAAGACCCTGCGGGGTTGACGAGTATCTGGCGATTGTTGAGGGAATTCGGCGGATGAAGCCAAACAGCCACATCGCCACCGATCTCATTGTCGGTTTTCCCGGAGAGAGTGAAGAGGATTTCACACAGACCCTCAGGGTAGTTGAAAGTGCACAGTTTGCCTCTTTGCATGTGTTCAGGTTCTCCCCACGTGATGGAACCGCTGCGGCCCTGCTCAGGGACGGGCTTACCCCAGATAAAAAGGCGGAACGGAGCAGAGAGCTCATTGAGATGGGTGTACAACTGAATTATCGTTTCAGAAAACAGTTTGAGGGAAGGGTGCGGGATGCTGTTTTTGAGAAGAAGCGGGAAGGGTTTTGCGGTATTACAGACAACTATATACGGGTCATGGTTCCAAATTCCAATGTAAACCTCACACGGAAGCTGCTGCCGGTGAAAATACTCCACGCAGGACTGGATGAAACGACCGGCAGTGTGGTCTGACCTAGAAGGGCATTTTCTCTATTTTCAGAACCTTGTACTGTTTTTTGGTGCTCTTGGCTCCAAGTTCGACCACATCCCCAACCGATTTGTTGATCAGGTTCTCTCCCATGGGCGATGTGTAGGAAATTACATTCTTCGACGGCTCTGACTCCCATGGTCCCAGTATGGTGAACTTTTCTGTTTTGTCCTCTGACAGGCTATTGATCGTAATCGTCGTACCCACGGATACCACATTGGACTTAATATCTTCAAACTTGAGTATCTGTGCCTTGTTCAAGGTTTCAGTCAGATTCTTGACCTGCTGTTTCAGGAATTCCTGCTTTTCCAGGGCATATTTATACTCAGCATTTTCACGGAGATCTCCCTTCTCCATGGCGACACCGATCTCCTTGCTGTTGTTGGGAATCTCCACTTCCAGAAGATACTTAAGTTCATTCTGTTTCATCTCGTAGGAGCGCTGTGTAACGAGAAACAGCTGTGAGTTGTCAACACTTTCAATCTCGTCCTCGAATACGATGTCTGGAAATGCTGACTTTATGGCAAAGCGCATCTTGATAATATTCTCGTCCTTGAGCTCATCGATGTTGAGAATGGTCGGCATGAGCCGTCGTATCTTCTTCTCGTCCGACTTCTTGATATAATCGATGAGGAGGTTATCCTTGAAGAGGAGATCAGCGATGGTATTGAACAACTTCCTGTTCTGCACGACATTTCTTTCGTTAATAAGCTCTCGGTTTGCAATCTCGAGTAGATGGGACAGGCCCATTATAGTCTGGTCCAGATCGACCTTGAGGCCCGATTCCGCACCCCTGATCACAAGATTCTTACTGATCCAAATGAACAGGTCACAGTACTCTCTGTAGTGAGAGGTCACATTGGCAATGAGCTCATTGACCAGAACGGCGTTTCCAGTGTTGATGAGCTCATCAACGATGAATTTCATTGGATAGCTGTAAAAGCTCTTCACGAACAAATCCGGCCAGTTATCGGCGTTACGCTTTATCTCCAGGAGGAAACTCTTCTTCAGATCGTTTTCCGGAATTATGGAAAGATAGAGATGCATGTCCTTTAGATTGCGCAGGATCTCATTAAAATCGTAGACAAAGTCAAAGGGCAGATAGGAGTATGTCTTTTTCAGATTCTTTAAAAGGAGAAAGCTTTTCAGGCTGTTTTCATTGATGTTGTTCGGAGAGGCTATGAAGCCCGTGAAGTAATTGAGCATATCCTCGAAATACTCGGAATCGATGTCTCCGTGTGTGATAAACTCGTTGAAGAGATCGAAACGCTTGTCGAAGTTTTTCTCGGTTTTAAATTTGTTGAATATGTCCTCATCAAAGGTGATGGGGTTCTTCCTGATGAAATAGGCGTCATTTCCTTCGGGAGAGATACCGAAGTAAGGGTTTTTCTTCAGTATTGTTTTGGCCTTGTTCCACCACCGCGTCCACTCTTTTTGAGTCAGTATGCCCTTAAGCAGTTCATCCTTGAAGTCTTTAATAGTGGCTGAGTTGTTCTTGCTGCGGATGACTGTTTTCAACCCCTCCTCAACGTCATTGAGGATTGTTTCCCTCAGCTTGTTCAAATCCTTGCTCTTCATGAGCCAGATGTGGTCTTCGGGAAGGATCTGGAGGCAGGTGAGAGCCATCTGTAGAGTCATTCTATGTTTCGGTTTGTCCTTGAAATCGATAATAAGTGTATCGTCCTTTATATCAATGCATTTCCCGATTCCCCAGGTTCTGTGATACACATAGCTTCCCGTATCAAAGATAATATGTTTTTCAAACACATCGATCCCCTGTGCCACATCCAAGCCGGTATCACGCAAACCGGATTTATCAATATAACCCTCGAGAAAAGAGTGTTCCTCATACTTGCTTGTGTAGCAGCTTACAAGCTCCTCTCGCGCCTCCCGGTCGCGTGGATTGTATTGCAGAATTTTCTTCAAGAGATCGATTGCAATGTCATACTCTCCCTTCTCCTTGTAGTAGGGAACGATAAAGGAGAGAAGGAATCCTGATTTTTCCACACCTGCCGTATCGGCAATTCGTTTTTCGGTATTCAGGAAGAAGCTGAGGTCATCTGGTACAAGCTCAATGAGTTTTAACCATAATTCCTCTACAGGGTTATACATTCCCTTCTTGAGGTATCTGAGAAGGGCTTTCTTATAGTAGTCAACCGCTTCCTCGGTCTGATTTCTCTTTTCCTTGATAGAGGCCAGTTTTTTTGTCAGTTCTGCCTCGTCGTAGTCAATTTTGACGAGGCGCTCCCATACGTCGACCAGTTCATCCTCGCGATTGTCATTTGAATAGCATCGGGAGAGCGCTTCCAGAGCATGCCTGTTTTCCCCGTACTTCAATGTCTCATTGGCGAGGAATTCCACGATGTTGAACCGTCTATTGTCTCTGAAGAGGTTGATCAGTTTCTCGATGTGGCCCTCGTCAAGTGCCTCCTCTTTAAAATTGATCATTCCGAGGACATACAGCGCTATAATGCTGTTTGATGTGTGGTTCAGATGCTCCGTAACAAGGGTACGGATATCGGCCATTTTACCACCTGAAGATGCCTGGTCGATGAGTTGATCGAGATCGGTGAAGTTCTTTATGATGTAGTTGTTGAGTGTAGCTCTGGTCCACTTTTCCTCGTTCAATAATTCCGATAGCGTCTGTACTACGTTAACTGCCATGTCACTCTCCACAATATATATATGCCACTGTGACTAAGGTAATCATACAATCTCTACTGATCAATATCGAGCTCAGTTTGTCTTCAATTCTACTCCATGTACATAGAGAAGATTTCAGAGTCGATTTCGTTTAATCGCCCCAGGGAGGCCTCAATTTCCTTTTTGCTTCCACCTACAATTTTTAGTGAATCGATGAGCCAGAAGTAGTGGTTTATAAGTATTGGTTTGATATAATCTCTCCTCTTCTTGTTGGTGGAATACTCCGCCTCGAGTTTTCTTATCTCATCACGCAGCTTTTCAACCTCACCCTTCTTTGGCTCTCTCTTGACGTTGAATGCCCTGCTCACCTCTGCGATGACTGGAATCCAGTATATGGATACCTCGGGATCCTGGATCTGCTGAACCGTTTTCTTGTAAAGCATGTGTATGAAAGGTGATTCAATGCAATCCAGCTCGATAAGCCCGGGGTCAACGAAGAAAGCCTCACGGAAAAGCACCTTGGCTTTGGATGTTTCATCAATGCTGAAATAGCAGTCACCAAGCTTCGAGAGAAGTGATGGGTCCTCCTTGTCAAAGCTTCGGGCGTACTCGAATATGTCGATCGCCCTTTCGAAGTTTCCGAGCTTCTTGAAACAGTCGCCAATCTGAACGAGTATTCCCGTATCTGGTGCGACACCTTCGTTGTAGGCCTTTGTAAAGGATTCGATTATGTCGCCGAATATGTATTTCTGTATTGCTGCGGTTGATCGCCCATGCTTCACGCTGTTCTTGACCATAAATTTTTCAAAATCACGCCACTCTTTGAGCAGAAGCCTCGCCTTGTCGTAGGGGTTGCTGAGTTTCTTAAGCTTGTTTGCCCTGCCAAGCCAGAAACGGGCAGCCCGGATACCATCTGGAACGCCGGGGTAGCCCGCGTTGTCAGCCGCTATATTTTCAAAGAGATTGATTGCATCGGAAAAACTTCCCTCCTCGAGCAGTTTATGTGCCCTGTTCTGCTTTATGTAAAGAGGATCATCTTCAAATGTGAGCTGCCCGTCATTTTCCATCGAGTGTGCATCCGCTTCGTTCTATAACTTATTGCGGTAAAGGAAGGGTGGATGAAGCTCCCATGTTAACAGAATAGTAACATAAATGTGGTTTAATGTAAAGAAATCAAAGATATCGCTGCGCTAGCGCTTCGCTAGGTCGAGTTATAAAGAATCCCCTAGGAGAACCACAAACCCTTCATTGATTGATCGGTCTGAAAAAAATGTAATGCGCTTTTGGGAGCGGTCGACCATAACAATAGGAGTACCGTTTAAAAATTTCAGGGGGAAAAGGGGATGAAAAAGAGAATACTTGTATTTTTCCTTATTCTGGGTCTGATGGTCGCCATACCTATCATACTATTTCCCCTCAATGCTTCCGTTGAAGATGCGCAGTTCAATCTCGCTGTGGAGCTGTACCGAAAGGGCCAGTATGCAGATTCAATAGACGAACTTAACCGCCTGCACACGGATATGAACACAAAAAAGTATGTGGATGCCTGTTACTTCTATCGTGGGCATGGCTATCTTGCCATGAAGCAGTATGAAAAGGCCAATGAACAGTTCAGGCATGTTGTCGAGAGGGTGCGCGGAAGCAGCTATTACGACCGATCTCTCTATCAATATGGAAGAACCGAATATCTTCGTGGTAACTTTGAGTTTGCGATCAGTGTGTTTGATGCATACATCGAAAGCTACCCTACACTGGACTACGCGGACAACAGCCTGTACTGGAAAGGCGAATCACTGCTGGGTCTGGGCGAACGCGAAAGGGCACGGGTAGCATTCGAAGATGTTTTGCACGCCTATCCAACTGGCAATAAGGCGGATGCAGCGTATTTCAAGCTCAGGCTTATGGAAATGGAGGATGAGCTTGCCACACGGGAGCAGACCTTTCCCCAGGAACAACAGATGGTTGGGCAGCTTCCTGAAACGGCCACCCCTGAAGAGATTGCGAGGTGGCAGGCAAAGGAGAAGCAGTATCAGCAGGAAGTCGCGAGACTGAACGATCAGTTGGAGCAGCTTCGGGCGGAGATCGACAGCCTGCGCGAGATAGGTGAATTGTCTGACAGGGAGGTGGAAGTCCGGATCGAAGAGAGAATGAAAGCTCTCATCGCATGGGAGAACATCCTCAAGATCAAAGAGGAAACATTAATAAAGAAAGAACTTCAGCTCGATCTGCAGTTTGAAAAAATAGAGCAAATCAGCACAGAGCTAGAGCGAATAGAGAATGAGTAGAGTACTTCTTCTGACGGCACTGCTTTTTTGCACTGTTCCACTTCTTTTACAACCGTCAACACTCACCAACCAGCACCTTATCGTCACCGTTGACGACGATACAGGCAGGCTTACCATGGCAACTCGGGACGGTCTGGAGCAACGTGAAGGTGCTGAACAGAGCAACCTGCTCTTCTACGATGAGCCTCCCTCGAGCTATGCGCTGATCTATCTGGATGATGATCTCTTCATCTTTGGCGGTGACGAGGGAAGCTTCAGCAAGAGGCCCGTTATTATAGGCAACTACATTGAGGCTGTTTGGGGGAATGACCTCATCAGCGTAGCGCAGGTTGTACAGTTTGTTCAGCGGGAAAAAACGGGGTTGGAGGACGGCGTTATTCTGCGCTATGAAATAGAAAATCGTACGTCCCGCAATGTGGAAATTGGCATTCGAGTTCTCTATGATACATATCTGGGAGAGAAAAGCCCCTTTCATTTCGTTCTTGCCGACGGGACCCGGATGGAATATGAGACCGAGTTTGACGGTCTCTCCCTTCCCCCTTCATGGGTGTCGAAAGAGGAAAATGGGGATAGGCCCTGTCTCAGGGGGGTGCTCGAAGGCCGTCTGGTGACCCCTCCTCGAAAGGTTGTTTTTGCGAATTACAGATCACTTTTGCAACAACCTGTACAGTACAGGATTATGAAGACCCATCGTTTCCACAATCTTCCCTATTCTCGAAATGACAGTGCAGTCGCGCTCTACTTCGGGCCAAAATTGTTGGAGCCTGGAGAACCGGTCGAATTCAGTACCATACTGGGGCTTTGCGGTGAAGGGGAGTATGTTCTGGGTGGTTATGAAAAGGTATTCGGAGAGAAAACAGCGACCCTTCAGCCAATAATTGTTCCACTTGCAGCGGCTGAACGCGAAGAGATAGAACAGCTCCTGAAAGAAATTGGAGACATTAAGCGTCTGCGGGTCTCGATGGAACAGATCAATGCATTGATTGCGGAGTTGAACACAGCACTCGAGGGTGGGGATGTAACGATCACCGAAGAGAGGCTTGCGGAAATTCGACAGGCCCTGCAGGACATGACAGAGTAGTA
>Ga0255055_10000333_pt1 | contig 36341 bp, 34 predicted proteins | sample JV7_2_27_MG_FD_188633 | JGI IMG/M metagenome (GOLD analysis project Ga0255055, IMG submission 188633) | Seawater microbial communities from Jervis Inlet, British Columbia, Canada - JV7_2_27 | ecosystem: Environmental > Aquatic > Marine > Inlet | place: Canada: British Columbia | collected... | reverse complement strand
TCCCGGTGCTCGGTTAAGGCCCTGGTAAGTGAAGATTTCTCTTTGAAAATTCCGCAAAAGGCTTCCACCGGATCGTCCGGCAGCGGCGTGAGGAGTACCCGATCTCCTTCAGCTTTAACGGACAGCCTTTTGCCTGCAACAATATTCAGCCGTTTTCTAATTTCTTTCGGGATAACGATTTGGCCTCTGCTCGAAGCAGTTACAACTGGCATTATAAGCCTCTTTTATTGTGTAAAATGTATCAAATTGAATCCAACATAATTAATTACGTCTTATTAAATTTAAATTAACACCACAATTTAATTTTGTCAATCATTCTTATAATTGTTTTATCTTTTTATATAAATAAAACTTCAGGGACGTCTATGATTTTATGCGTTTAAATTCAACTTTGAAAATTTATGAAAATAAACTCAAGACTGAAGGCTCCTCGGTTAAATCCGCTACGCTCGTATTCTACGAATAATTTAACCCCAGTACCATCTTCCGGAGCTACGGGGTAAACTGGGCAGGCTCCCCGGTTAAATCCGCTTCGCTCCATATCTTCGATATATTTAACAGGGCAGGCAGATATATTCTAATCTGAAAAGAGTGTCAAAGGTTTAGAAGGGCATTTACTTAAGCAGTCCACTTTTAACAATCTGTTCAGCATGATCATTCAAGGTTTTTTCAATAGGGGTGTATTCAATCTGCAAATCCTTTTTGCTGTACGAATTATCAAATTTTATCGGGATTCCAACATTTAATTTAATATATTTCCAAGAAAGCCCCTGTAATGGGCCCAATAGATAAACAAAGAGCTTGGGTATCTTTCCTTTTGGTAAAGGATACTTGTCATAGGTCTTTTTTAAGATATTAACAATTTCAAAAAAATTTAAAGTATCTGCTACTAAAATATGTCTGCCACTTACAGAAGATTTAGTACCCGCCAAAACATGAGCCATGGCGACATCTCTCACATCGACTATGCCAAAGTAGAGATCGGGGAAGCCAGATTTATATTTTCCATTAATCATCGAAAGCATAAAATCAATGCTGGTTGAGTCAATTCTATTTGTTAAGGATGGTCCTAAAACGAAGCCAGGATTAATAATAATTAAATCCCATTGTTTTTGTTCTTCTGCGATTTTCCAAGCCTCTCTTTCAGCTAACGTTTTCGAATAGGAATACGGTTGATGATTCAGGCTACTTGTATTGTTCCATTCATTTTCGGTAAATATCCCAAGCGGGGTGTTTTTTATATCAATTGCATCCCCATAAATTGCGACTACGCTTGAAGTAAGAACTATCCTTTTTACTGATTGAGTTTTATTGGCTGTATACAAGACATTTCTGGTTCCTTCTAAAGCCGGGTCAATTAACTCTTTTTGGGGTTCTTTAATCCTCCAAATTTTGAAAGGGGAGGCATTATGAATTACCAGTTCACAATCCGTCATGGCATCTTCAAAAGAACCGTTTTGTATTAAATCCGCTTCAAATAATTCTAATTTACCGGGATATTCTTTTCCCATTTTCAACAGATGCCCAACTTTTCCTTCATTAGATTTATCTCTCACGGTGGCTTTTACATTCCATCCTTTTTCGAGAAGTAATTTAATAATCCATGAGGCCATATAACCGCTTCCACCTGTTACTAAGATAGGCTTACTTAAATTAATTTCAGTCAAAAAGACACCTCCCATGAAAAGTATTGAAAACCAATGAGCATACCCGGTCATGAATTTGGCTATCTTACAGATATGAAACGGGTATCACAACTTTATATTCGGCCGCGTTTCTCTTTTTCTATATTTTCCAATTTGTTCAAGAGCCTCTTGATGTTTTTTTGCTTGCCTTTTTCTCTCATTTTTTTCTGAGATTCAGTATAATATTGGTGGTTTTTTATAACTGCGAGGGTACCTCTAAACCATTTTGCGTCATCACTGACATCTAATCCTCTTGCATGCCGTCCTTGCCTTAATTTTCCATCCAATTTAAAAAAATCTTCTCGGCCCAGGTTGTCGAGATCGGCATCACAAAGGATCTTCTCAATATGGGTTTTCGGTTCACGCGCAAGATCAGTTGATAGGATCATCTTTTGGATCTTTTCAATTTCGTTTGACTTATAACCGATCAATTTAAGGATTCTGCCTGCCATTCGTGCAGCAATCGGCTCATTTTTATCATATTCTCTAATGTAACCGGTGTCATGAAAGTAAGCCGCGGCAATTAATAACTCTCTATCAGGGTCGGGGATTTTCTCAGATATTGCGATTTTGTTGGCAACCGCAACGACGCCTCTGTCAGGATGAAGTGTATGATTGGAATCATGAAACTTAATGCCGTCCGGCAACTCGTCTTTAAACAGCTCCTTTATATACTGGCCCACGATTTTCAGCCGAGGGGTATGAGGCTTGTAGCTTGGTTTCACATCAAGACCGTCCCTGTATTTTCCAGTTTTAATATTTTTTATGTGGGGGTATCCACAGGGGTTATCGAGATTTTTTACACTCAAATTCTACGGCAGCTCGGAAATGATTTTCCGGTATTCATCTTCGGTAAATACTCTAAAGGTTTCCGTCCGAATGGCACCGGCCGATGCGGTAGTTATAGCAAATTTGGTCGCGGTTTCATCATCCGGCCCTTCTGAAATAACCACGGCATCGTATCTGCCCATCGCCAGATAATAGGCCTTTATTTCACCGCCCATTGATTTAAACAGCTCTTTGGCTTTGCCAAGGCGGTTAGGGCTGTCTTTCATGTTTTCCACACCTTTCTGGGTATAATTGATAAGGGTGACATAAGTAGGCATGGGTCCACCTCCTTTCTTTTTAAAGCCCCGTGTTTACCCCCTAAATGAAGAACAACGGTTGTCATTTTGGAACTTCAAGCCAATTGCGGAAAGATCGAATTGAGTTTAGAGCGCGACGAGTGATATATAGATTACAGAAAAGTGTGAAATGACTCAGGTCAGCGGCGAGGTATCAGCTGGAGATCAGGATTGAAATCGAAGAAATCTAACACTTCGAATACCAAACCTGCAGTGAAAGTCAATCATCTTTATTAAAACTTGGGAAATGAGGGACGGGGTTATTCGATTGCGGAATTTGGAATGTGGATTTTGGATTAATAATTAGCCACAGACCCACACTGACACACACAAACTTTTCAGGTCAAAAAGGGAACGGCCGTGAATTTATTCTGCATTCGATTCGAAGCGGCTGCCGAATTGATTCAGGTAGATAATTTCTTCGAGGGTCTTTCTGCCCCTGGGAACGTGCTTGCCGGTCGGCAGGCCCAATGTCATACAGATCACCACTTTTTTATCCACCGGTACGTTTAAGACTTGTTTGATCCCGGTTTCATCGAAAGCGCCGATCCAGCAGGTGCCATAACCCAGCTCAACAGCCTGGAGGGCGAACTGGGTCAGCGCGATCGTGATATCCACCATGTGCCATTTGAGTGTGGGATCCGCCACGCCGGCGATGAAATAGGCGCAGTCCTTGACAAACCTCTGATTACTGCATGCCGGTACGAGGTGTTGTTTTACATCCGGATCATTGACCAAGACAAATTCCCAGTTCTGGTAGTTATTAGCCGAGGCAGCCAGCTGCAAAGCCTTAAACAGGATGTCCATGTGTTCAGCGGGAATCGAGGCATCGGCATAGCGTCGGATGCTGAGTCGTTTTTGAATCGCTTCTTGAACGTTCATTGCGGAAAATTCCTTTCGATTTATTAGGTTCAGGGTTCAGGGTTATCCGATTTTGGAATTCAGATTGCGGATTTTGGATTTTTTATTAACCACCCGGTTGAACCCCACTTCCAGTGGGGTTGCTGCGCAACCCCGAGAAAATAGCTTTCAGATTTCATTGGGCAGGCATTCAACCGGGCAAGCACAGATTAATTTTATAAAAAAAATAAGAAGCAGGGTTACATCCTAATCATTAACTATGAATAATTGGGACGGCCTTACTATATAAACAAGACGAGATTATATTTTAAATATTTATGTAGAGGAGTCAAGTCTTCGTTTGATTTTTGTGAGGGATGGGTATCAGAATGGCCGGCGAAAGGCCGGGCGGCCTAACGGCTTTGCGGGATTGAGGCGTTACGCTTTTGCGCATTATTGCGCAATTATTCTTTTTTATCCTTGCTAGATGAACTACCTTTGCCTTCGTTAATTGCTTTTAGAAAAGCATCTCCGAACTGCTCGGCTTTTTGCTCGCCAACCCCTTTGATCCACAGGAATTCTGCGCGGTTTTTTGGCTTATCAACCGCCATCTCCATCAGCGTTTTGTCATGAAAGACGACAAAGGGCGGCACCCCGAGTTTTTTTGAAATATCGAGCCTCCGGCGGCGCAGCTTTTCGAAAAGCAGCCGGGCCTCATCGGCCGGCAAGCCGGGCTTATGTTTTGCGGATACTTTGTTGAGCTTTTTATTGCCGGTCAAGCGGGGGTCTTTGCGAAATCGCACTTTACGTTCACCCCTGAGAACCGGCCAGCTTTTTTCGGTGAGACGATAACCTGAAATCATTCCGAGATTGACGCTCAGCAGGCCGGCGGCCAGCAGCTGGCGAAATACCGACTGCCACTTTTGCCTGGAAAGATCGTTGCCGGCGCCGAAGGTTTTTAGCCTGTCATGTCGCAGGTTTAAGATCCGCGGGTTTGGGTTTCCGACCAGTACATCGGTCAGGTAAGCGGCGCCAAAGCGCTGGCCGGTGCGGTATACACAAGAGAGTGCCTTCTGGGCGGCAACGCTTCCATCCCAGGCTTCCACAGTCCGGCTGCAGTTGTCACAGTTTGGGCATGGCGCCGGGTACTTTTCCCCGAAATAGCCCAACAGGGCTTCCCGCCGGCACGCGACGGTCTCACAGTACCCCAGTAAGGCTTCCAGTTTTTGTCGTTGAATACGCTTGAAGGCCTCGTCTCCCTCCGATTGGTCCAGGAGCTTTCGCATGGCGACCACGTCTGAGAGGGAGTAAACCATCCACGCATCCGCCGGTTGACCATCCCGACCGGCCCGCCCGGTCTCCTGGTAATAGGCCTCCATACTGGCCGGTAAATCCAGATGTGCCACAAACCGCACGTCGGGCTTGTCGATGCCCATGCCGAATGCGATGGTGGCAACGATGATCAGGCCGTCATCTTGAAGAAATCGCCTTTGGCGCGTTGTTCGGGTATGCGGGTCCAACCCGGCGTGATAGGAAAGTGCCGCCACGCCCTGGTTCTGCAGCCAGCTTGCAATCTGATCGGCTCGATTTCGCGTTCTGACATAGACAATCCCCGCCTCGCCGGAGTGCTCGCTTTGAATAAAATTGTGCAATTGCTGTTTGTCCTTACTCTTCAGCAGGACTCGGTAACAGATATTGGCGCGATCAAAGCTGGAGACGAACTGCGCTGCATGCGTCAATTTAAGCTTCATAAGAATGTCCCGGCGGGTGACCGCGTCCGCGGTGGCCGTCAGCGCGATTCGCGGCACATTCGGAAAGCGGTCGGTTACTTCGGATATCTTGAGATACTCCGGCCTGAAATCATGGCCCCACTGGGACACGCAGTGTGCTTCATCGATGGCAAACAGGGCAATCGGGAACCTCTCGAGAAGCCTCTGAAAGCTTTCGTTCTGCAGCCTTTCAGGTGCGACATAGAGAATATCGGTCCGGCCGGACATCACGCGTTTTTCGACAAGTTGAACTTCTTTATGAGGCAGGCTGGAATTGAGGAACTCTGCAGAGACGCCATTCTGACGCAAGGCTTCAACCTGGTCCTGCATCAAGGCGATCAATGGGGATATGACAAGCCCGACTCCCTGGCGAATGATCGCGGGAATCTGGTAGCAGATGGATTTGCCGACACCTGTGGGCATCAGGACGAACGCATCTTTTGCATCTGTTATTTTTTGGATGACTTCAAGCTGATGCTCGCGAAACGTATCGTATCCAAAGTATTTTTTTAGGATTTGGCGGGGTTGCATCTCTCACTTCCTACAAAATCTTTACATATTTCACAATGAAAAAGACGATAAAAGGGGTCTTCGCTAAAGCTTCCTCCTTCGTTAAAACTTCGGCGCGACAAGTCGGCGCGGCAAGCAAGGTTATCCACAGATTACGCAGATTACACCGATTAGTTATAAGAAATAGGCTCAAGGCATCAGGCACACGGCCCAAGGCCAAGGAATTCTATCTATATTTATAAACCAAATAAAAAAGGGCTCAGAGGGTTTTTGTTAGAATATTTAAGCTTGTCTCTCTGTGATCTCCGAGGGCTCTGTGTGATAGAAAGTCTAATGCTCACTGTTCTGTTCTCTGACGAGAAATTTAACCCCAGTGCCATCTTCCGGAGCTACGGGGGAAACAGGACAGGCAGAAATATTCTAATCTGAAAGGAGTATCAAAGGCGCCCTATTTTCTGCCCAGAATAAAAGGAAGCGCACTCAAGCCGACCCCGATCAAAATAATATATACTATGCCGTCCACAAAATAGGAATATCCCATGAGAGCTATGCCACAGATAAGCATTAAAAGTTGTCGGCTCTTTTTTCCATAAGCAAAATAGCCAAGTCCTATGACGCTGAAAATGACCATTGCAATAATACTGGCCTTTGTGTAACGGTCCGTAAGGTCTTTTAAAATTCCAACATCACCGGATAATTCTTTTGCCGTTGTCCTGAGATCATTTTCATTGGTTCTTTGGGAAAGATCACTTGAACGCTCAACGCTTGTTGATTTTTCGCCGGGTTTGTCTTGATAAGAAATAAGGAAATATGCGGCAAGCAAAGCCCCTGTCACAACCAGAATAATGGCAATCAACACAGCCCGTTTAGAGCGGGCAACCTTTGCAGACTGGGTTGATTCCCTGAACGCTTCAAAAACAAGTCCGCAATACTCGCATTGTGGTGATTCTTCTTGTTCGAGGTTACATCGCGGGCATTTTGTCATTGCACTAAGCTTTTTCAATTTCCTGGTGATGTTATAAACATTTTGATAATCGGGACCATGCCGGAAAGCCAAATATCATGTGACTGCTAATGCATTGAGAGTATCATAGTTTTGCGAATCTTACAGATATGAAACGGATATCACAACTTTTTGAAGGCAGCCTATAAAAACAGGGGGCCCATAATCAACAAAAGGCATCAGGCAGAAGGCTTCAGGCGCAAGGCGTCCCTCTTTCGCTGAAGCTACGGAGGACAAGTCGCCGGGACACGTCGCCGCGGCAGATTACCCCGCTGGAATCCCCGCTAAGAAGCGGGGTCTGCGACGCGGATTCCATAGGGTAAATATTTAACCCCAGTACCATCTTCCGGAGCTACGGGGTAAACTGGGCAGGCACAAATCTTTAAGCTCCGCCTTAGGCGGATTCGGATAAAAACTGTCATCGTTGCGCGAAAAAAAGCTGTTGTCAGTAAGCTGAGGGTTCTCGCAGGTGGGCACGGATATTTAGGCTATCACAGGTCTTAGAACTGCAAAGAGGCCTGCGTTACAGGTATCAAAAGATATGAATAACTTGCCTATTAATCTCTATCTGACAACTCCAAAAACAAACCGTCCTTCGACCGTTCCTTTTTTTACCGGGTGTTGTTCTTGACCACTGGCACGCGCAACATTGTCAGAGACATAAGGGTATAGTTCATCAATTGTGACTAGCCCATCACCATCGAAATCGGCTTTGCCTTTTAACCCTTCAAGCAAAAAGTAGCTAAAGATTCCGTGTTTGAATTCTTCACTCTCCATGCTAACCTCATTTGCCCCGCTGGCTGTTATGATGATGGTTCCTTTCCCACTGGCGACTCGATCCAGGAATGCTTCTGATAAACTGGAGCGTATTCCAGATACGTTGACCGTCCGTCCTCCGCTGGCGCCACTGTAACAGGCGTCTGCGATAAAAATAATTCGCTCTGACTTGATTCTACGAAATATATGACTGATCTCCCGCATGGGAATGGCTGATGTATAAATATCTTCCAGCTCGGCATCTACCGGTAGAAGGTATTTTTCCAATCCATCTCCATCCGGACTGGAGGCATCTTTTTCTGTAGCGCCGTGGCCAGCGAAAAAGATTATTACCATATCTTCTTTACCCGCTCTTTTTTTCAGTTGAGTTCCCAGAGCCCTGCGCAGGTTTCTTAAACTAGCCTGTTGATCCGTTAAAAGAATAACATTCTCTTTAGGGATCTGGTTCTGTTTTACAAGGAGGCTGTAAAAGGCCTGGGCATCATTGACGGCATATTTCAAATTTCTGACATTTTGATATTCATTTATTCCGACAACCAGCGCCCATACATTTCTCCTGAGTTCGATGCGGGTAATTCTCAGGACAACTTCGGAAGCAAGTCCGTCTGCATCCACAGATCGAATTTTAATAGTGTTAAGACCTTTATCGAGGGCAATACGTTCATTAAAATAATATCGCTTTGGCAACTCCATTTCTTTGACTCGGAGGCCGCGACCGTCTTTTGGCTTAATAGCTTTATTGTTTGCAGTAATATTTATTTGGCTGATGCCGGTATCATCTTCAGCAACGCCGGTCAGTTGAATTGTTCTTGATTCTGTTTTAACACCGTCAGACGGTGAGGCCACCACGATGACCGGGGCGGCCTTTGCCCCGACGGATAATTTGTTTAACAAATCTTGCTCACGCTCTGCTGTCTCTTCAAGCTCCAGTGAAAGTTGTTCAGTTTTCTTTTTCTCTTCTTCCCATTTTTTTTTCATCTCTTCCAGTTGGGTCAGGGTTGCAGTGAGTTGAGCTAGTTTTTCCTCTAGCTGTGTCATCCTTTCCTTTTTTTTCAAAGCTACCTCAGAGGTTGTGGCCAAAGGCAGAGTTTTACTTTCTGGAGCGCTCTTTATAGTTTCTTCCTTTGCTCCTTCAGTTTCCTCTTTCAATTCTTCTATTTCTTTTTCAACCTTTTCCACCTCTTCTGTCGCTTTCACTTCTGCAAGGTGTACCTCCTTTAATTTTCTGGCTTGAGCAAGAGCATTATCAACAAATTTGTTGTTAGGGTCCTGTTTTTTCAATTTTTTGAAAAAATCTACGATCTGAACGTAATCCTCTCGTTCCCATACTATAATATCCACTCCGATACTGCCTGTATTACTTTTAAAGTAGTCGGGGTTTAATGGTTTGCCGTATCTATCGCGTTTTCCATCCGTAATTCCTAAATGCAATTTCCCTGAATCATAAGCTATCTTTGGCTCACCAGTAAATGCCCAGTGGTACAGTCTGAAATAGGGATTGTTACCTATTCTAGCTATAGTGCGATGACCTGGAAACACTAAACCTCTCTTTTTGTCGGGATTGCTTGGCCATGCGTCTATTTCACCTCTTGCAAATAGAGTATAGGCATCACCTTTCTCTAGATGAACCCCTGTGTTTTGCATCCATGGTATATTACCGCGCACTGTTGTGTGCTTGTACTGCTTGACTATCGGGGGTATCGGCTCAGGCATCTTAAGAATCGGCTTGGAACATCCAATTGAGAGCAAAATCACAGAAATGAAAAAAAGGCAAAGAAATGAGATATATTTCAGCATGTTGAGCCTCCTTTTTGCCTGGAGGTTAATGCTAATGGGTGGTTGGAATATATTATAAATCAAATTGGACATATTAATGTCAACAAAATATCGAGAAACCCAAGGGGCGTTCAAATCAAACCAGTGGGATATATCACTATTTCAGCATGATGTCTGTTTTTGATATGTTGATAAAAACACATTGCTAAGGAGCCAAGTTTTCGTTTGGCTTTAGTTTATAAGTTATCATTGGGCATCAGGCATTGGGCGCCAGGCAAACAGGAATGGGGACTGAGTGCAGAGAAAAAAAGGTTGGGGAAATCGCGACTTGTGGTATGGTGATTAGATTATAATCAAAATTTGAAATTGATGGGAGATAGGAGCTGATTGGCCATTCGGTAATCAATCAGTGGAGAAATCATTATGTGGCGTTATCTTAACAGCATATCCGATCCAGTCCTGATATTTATTGCGGCTTTTATGCTGCTGGCGCCATTCAGTCCCATGCCGCATGTGCTTGAAAAATTGATCATGCTGAAAGATGGCAATCTGACCCGGCTCGTCGATATATTCGATCTGTTCTTTCATCTGATTCCAAGCATTCTGCTGGCCATAAAGTATTTAAGAAAGAATAATAAAAAATAGGTCTAGGGTTCAAGGTATAAGGTTCAGGGTTCAGGGTTATCCGCAGATTACGCAGATTACACAGATTAGTTAAGTAACAAATAAATGGAACCGTGTTGAAAAGTTGGCATATATTAGAAAGGTTCAAGGGTTCCCCGGTTAAATTCGCTGCGCCCCGGTTGAATAGCTGTCGGTTTCTGCTACGCAGATCTCAACTGGGCAAGCTCGATTTCTGCGAAATACTTAACCCCGGTTAAATAGGCTTCGCCCCGATGAAATTCACTTCGCCCCGGTTGAATAGGTTTCACATTCAACAGGGTAAATATTTCATTGGGCAAGCATTTAACTGCGCAGGCGGGGCGGGCCCCAGTTAAATTCGCTACGCTCCATATCTTCGATATATTTAACCCCAGTACCATCTTCCGGAGCTACGGGTAAACGGGGCGGGCACAAACCCTTTACTGACAGGTGGATAGATATAAAGTCCTTGCCATGGTATGATTAATGATTATCTTTTTCACTCTCGTTCGTCTGAAAATACGTTAGCGCAAACGGAAAGTTCGAAAACCATGACAAAAGCACAGCCAAACAACAGCTTAAGAAACATTGCCATCATCGCGCACGTCGATCATGGCAAAACCACCCTGGTGGACGCCATGTTCCGGCAAAGTGGTCTGTTCAGAGACAATCAGGAGGTCGACGAACGGCTCATGGACACCCTGGATCTCGAGCGCGAACGCGGCATTACGATCGCGGCCAAAAATTGCTCGGTGATGTGGAGAGATGTCCGGATCAATGTTATCGACACTCCCGGCCATGCGGATTTCGGAGGGGAAGTGGAGCGGGCGCTGTCCATGGCCGACGGTGCCATCCTGCTGGTCGACGCATCCGAGGGGCCGTTGCCGCAGACCCGGTTTGTTCTGAAAAAGGCTCTGGAAGCCGGCCTGAAGATCATCGTGGTCATTAACAAGATCGATCGCCAGGACGCCCGGCCAGAACCGGTTCTGGATGAGATCTATGATCTGCTGATCGACTTAAACGCCACCGACGAACAGCTCGATTTTCCCCTGCTGTACGCGGTGGGTCGGGACGGTATCGCGCGCCGAACCCTGGACGAAGAGGGAAAAAACCTCGACGCTCTTATGGATACGATTCTTGAAGAAATTCCGGGTCCTTTCTACGATCCCGATGCGCCGTTCCAGATGCTGGTATCGGACCTGGGCTATTCGGATTATCTGGGTCGGCTGGCGATTGGGAAAATTTTCAACGGGACGGCCCGGTCCAGGGACACCCTGGTCTGCATCGGCAAATCCGGGGAAAGTTCGCCGCTCAAGGTTTCAAAACTTCAGGTCTACGACGGGATCACCCTCAAGGAGATGGATGCGGTGGAGGCCGGGGATATCGTGGTGCTGTCGGGCGTTGAAGCGGTCGAGATCGGGGATACCATCTGTAACCGGGAGGCTCCCCACGCCCTGAAGCGAATCGCCGTCGACGAACCCACCGTATCGATGAAGTTCACCATAAACGATTCGCCGCTGGGCGGCCGGGACGGAAAGTATGTTCAGTTGAATCGGATCCGTGAACGCCTGTTGCAGGAGACACTCCGCAATGTCGCCATCCGCCTGGAAAACGGCGGCGACCGGGACACCCTTCTCGTCAAAGGCCGCGGGGAGTTCCAACTGGCCATCCTCATCGAGACCATGCGCCGGGAAGGCTATGAATTCAGTGTCGGACGACCGGAAGTCATCTATCGCTATGAAAACAATCAGAAGCTTGAGCCCATCGAGCGGCTGCTGATCGACTGCGAAGAGCGCTTTATGGGGCTGGTTACGGAAAAGCTTTCGATTCGCAAGGCCAAGATGACGCATCTGATCAACAACGGAGACGGCCGGGTGAGAATGGAGTTTTCCGCACCCGTGCGGTCTTTGATCGGATACCGTGACGAGTTTCTGACGGACACCCGGGGCACGGGCATCATGCACGCCCTGTTCGATGGTTACGAATCCTTCAGGGGGGAATGCCCCAGCCGCTTCACCGGCTCTCTCGTTTCCGACCGCAACGGACATGCCGTGCCCTACGCCCTTTGCAACCTGGAACCCAGAGGACGGCTGTTCATCTTGCCGGGCGATGCGGTATACGAGGGAATGATCATCGGCGAGCACAACCGGGTCAGTGATATCAACGTCAACCCCTGCCGCGAAAAAAAGTTGTCCAACATGCGGGCGGCCGGAAAGGACGATGCCGTCACGCTCTCACCGATCAAACCTTTTACCCTGGAGCAGGCCATCAACTTTATTCGTGAAGACGAGCTGGTGGAGGTCACGCCCAGGTCGGTGCGCTTGCGAAAGGCCGTGCTCTCGGCCCAGAAGCGCCACACGCTTCGCGCGTGCCGGATGAAAAATGAACAGGCAGCCTGATGCGTTCGGTAAAGCGCCCGATCTCTTTAGAAAGGAGATTTCCGGAATGGAAGGGAAAAACCGGCGAGACATCGTGCCTGGAGCCCAAGTGTGTGTCGTTTTGAAAAAGGACCAGCGCACCGGAAAACTGACCCGGGGTTTTGTCAAGGACGTTTTGACCCGATCGGCCGGCCATCCCCACGGCATCAAGGTTCGGCTGACCGATGGGCAGGTGGGAAGAGTCAAAAAAATCCTCTCCGTCGATTAAGTAGCTAAAATTTATCCGCAGATCACGCTGATTACACAGATTAGTTATAAGAAATAGGCTCAAGGCATCAGGCACACGGCCCAAGGCCAAGGAATTCTATCTATATTTATAAACCAAATAAAAAAGGGCTCAGAGGGTTTTTACTAGAAATATTTAAGCTTGTCTCTCTGTGATCTCCGAGGGCTCTGTGTGATAGAAAGTCTGATGTTCGTTGCGCTCCAATTCTTTGCTTGTGTTAAGCCTGATCGGCGACGATTTGTTTTAACAACTGGTAATCCAGATTGCCGCCGCTTAAAACCACACCCACTTTGCGATTCGGATCCGACCAGCGGTCGTGTAAAAGGGCCGCGACCCCGACTGCCCCGGAGCCTTCCACCACCAGCCGGTGATGCTCGATCAAAAACCGGATAGCGGAACGGATTTCAGCTTCTTCGACCAGCACCATGCGGTCAATCAGGCGGCGTCCCAGTTTGAACGTGATTTCACTGATGCCGCCTTCGAGCCCCTCGGCGATGGTCTCTTTGGACGGAAAAGTCAGATAGGGACGGTTTTCCTCGAGTGAGCGCGCCATGGCGCAGGAAGCGGTCGACTGGCAGCCGATGATCCGGATGTCCGCCTTGATCGTTTTTGCAGCGGTGGCAACTCCGGCAATCATACCACCGCCCCCGACCGGCACGATCAGCGCATCAAGGCCGGAAATTTCCTCCAGCATTTCCAGCCCCAGAGTCCCGTGGCCGGTCATAATCAGCGAATCGTCAAAAGCCGGGATAAAAACCCGGCCGGATTTTTTGGCATCTGCCAGGGCGGCGGCATGGGCTTCGTCGTATAGTTTACCTTCGACAACTACTTCCACCCTGTATCTTTGAATGGCTTCCAGTTTGTTTTGGGGGATGAGTTGCGGTACAAAAATGCGGGCGGGGATGTTAAAGCGCGTCGCGGCAAAACCAACCCCCTGGGCATGGTTTCCGGCTGAGCTGGTGACGATGCCTGTTGTTTTTTCCCGGGAGCTGAGAGAGGCAATTTTGTGATACGCGCCCCGCAGTTTAAACGAACCGGTGCGCTGCAGGCACTCCGCCTTCAGATAGACTTCCATATTTGTGCGGTCACTGAGAACATCTGATTTTTCAAATGGAGTTTGACGGACAATTCCGTGCAGGTGCCGGCGGGCCTGGAGGATATCGTTAAAGCCTAAAGGGGACATAGGTTTACTTTTATAAAAGGTTCAGGGTTATCTGATTTTGGATTTGAAATTGGCCACAGACCCACACAGACATACACAGACGATACTTTTGCCAGGTCGACGCCTCTATTAAGGCTTCGCCTTCATCGGGGCAAGCTGACCTGCCAAAAACTGTCAATCGCTGCGCGATAAGTTATCAAAGTGCCTTGAGTTAGGTTAATTTACAGTTTGAACGATATACCTTAAAATATCTACGAGAACCAAAAACCAACCAGCCCTCCTGCCGTCGTTACGCTTTTAGCGAGACCAGGGCGCGGCGGTTTGAGCTCTGATTGGTTGTCTCTATGATTTTAGCATATTCATATGTCCTGTGCGGACAGAGTCGACAATCAGTTTGCCGGTCAACTTTAATTTTCCCAGGCGACCTTTCTTGCCAGCCATAATGATTTCATGAAGATCTTCCCGTGTTTGGGGTGGTCTGACTTCAGCAGGCTTTTTCACAAGAGTTATGGATTTGGTCGGGCAATTGGGGACACAAACACCACATCCAAGACAGCGTTCAAGATCCACCACCGCCAGCTGTTCTTTTTCGGAAACGAGCACCGCACCGACCTGACAGCGTTTCTCACAGGCACCGCAGCCTTCGCATGTGTCCCTGTCCACTGCCGCCTGAAAGTTTGAGGCCCAAAATTCTAGTGGTTTGGGGAGGCTTTTTTGAATGCTTAACATCCCGCAGCAGCATCCGCAACATGAACAGATGAACTCGGCTTTTTCCGTATTTGACGGCTGCAGCACCAAGCCCTGTTTCTGGTTTTTTGCGAGAATCGACATTGCCTCATCTCTATCAATTTCTCTGCCTTGACTGGCTTGCAGGGCCATGCGACCCATGTCACCGACGGCAAGACAGGTTTCTTTGCGGTCCGTTTTCTTACAGGATCGACCCTCAATCGATTTTTTCTTGCGGCAAATGCACTCAAATATGACAAAGGGTTCTTCAGCTTCTTGCATCAGCGCCGCCACCTCGTCATACGTGCTGACATTATGCTGCGGGTGAATGCTTTTAGCGACCGGAATGGTGCGCATCTGGGGAAGTTTGGTGCTTAAAAATGCAACACCAAAATCTTTACCCGAGGTGTATTCATTAAAATCCTTGACAAATTCGGGGGTCAGACGGTCAAGTTGAAATTCGTACATCCCCACAATAAGGGGTGCATTGCAATAAAGAGTTTCGCCGTTCTTGATTTTAGATTCAATTCCCCCCTTTTTCTGAATGCGTTCCAGACACTTTTCCAGCTCTTGAGGTGAATCGACCCGGTGACCGGCTCTTTCAAAAATAATTTCAGACGGCTCGAATTTGTAGCTCAAACAACAGGCAATCTCAGCCTCTTCTGGTGTAAAAATGTGTTTCAGAATTTTTAGCTCAACTCCGGACCGGGTAGCCGGAAACCCGATGGCTTGATTATCCAGGTGCTTTTGCAATTTGATATAAACCTGTTGATTTTGTTCCATACGACACCTCAGTTTTAAAAAGTTAACGGATCGGACTACCGATTTGAGCATTTTTAAAACTTTTAAGCAAATAATAGGATAAGGGTCAAGTCTTCGTTTGGTTTTTGTGGGTTAAAGGTTCCCTCCTTCGCCTTTTAGGCTATGGTGGGCAAGCAGGGTTCTGGGTTCAAAGGTTCAGGGTTCAAATGATTTTTCAATTAGCCACAGACCCACACAGACTTACACAGACGATGCTTTTGCCTGGTCGACGTCGCTATATAAGACTTCGCCTTCATCGGGGCAAGCTGACCAGGCAAAAACTGTCAATCGCTATGCGATAAGTTATCAAAGTGCCTTGAGTTAGGTTAATTTACAGCTTGAAGATATACCTTAAAATTATCTACGAGAACCAAAAACCAACCAACCCTCCTGCCGTCGTCAAGCTTGTCAAATAATTCATGTTAAAAATTCAGGGTATTCAGTTTTTCAGTTAGAAGTCTACCAGAGGCCTATACCATTAAAAGCGCGTTTATACCGCGTTGTGGTGGTTGTCAACAGAAAATTGTTATCGGATTTATAAAACCCAGCGTCAAAATATCTTGACTAGCAATTGTTTAATCCGAAACCTGATTTAGCCAGTCAGATGCAAATTCTGCAATTTTTTCCCAGCCCGGCTCGCCTACAACCCAGTGAGCGTGATTTTCAAATTCTTTGTATGTTGAAACCGCTTTATATTTATTTGCAACTTTTCGAACCACAGAAGCAGGTGTCATTCTGTCTTCGGCTCCAGAAACCACTAGAACCGGACAGTTGACATTAGATTCATCAACTTTTGCTCCTCCCTTAAAGTCAAATAGCCAGAAGCCTATTTCTGCGGCCGCCCGTCCAGATTCGTATACGAATCTATCATAAGCCGCTTTTTGATCTTCTACGGGAAGTAAATTCAAAATGGAGTACACCGATGCATTGAAAGATAAACGATGGGGCTTACGCCAAAATCCCCACTTTGTGAGGACGCTCCAGAAGCTCTTGATGACCGAAAATTTCAATGCATTTATTCCGCTTGGCGATGCAGGTGTCAGCAAAACAAGGCCCTTGGCCAATCCTCGCGCACCTAAAATCTGGGCAAGCAGAGCCCCCATAGAATGCCCCATTAAGAATGGCTTTTGATCTAGATTATGGATATATTCTTCAAGATCTTGTGCATAATCCAGGAGGCTGGTTGTACCCAACCCGGGATCTGGTTTGTCTTTTGGAGCCATGTCATGATAGCGAAGGGTCGGCGTATAGCATCGAAAGCCTGTTTTCTCTAAAAAATTTTTATAATTTTTCCAATACCAGCCGCCTCCCCACATACCATGAATCATCACAATTGTTTCAGCCATGATCGTCCTCCAAGTTGCCGGTTTAACTTCATCGTTTTTGGATAACTTAAAAAACGAAATAAAAGCGTACCTGTCCTCCTAAGGATAATTTATTGTTTTTGGCGGAACACAGCTCAGAACATATGTGACCGAATACAAAATCGAATGAGTACATTTTGACTGTTATTTTTTCTAAATAAAACAGTCGCTTATAGATTCCAAAGGCAGTGCGTAGAAGGCAGATAGAAGTTCCCCGGTAAGATGGGCATATGATAGCGGAAACGGAGGAAAAATTCAAGCCGGTTCAATTTAGCCCGTAGCTGAAAGTCGAAGACCCGCCTTTTTTTTGGTGGACTCAAAGTTATCCACAGATTACGCACCCGCCCGCCTCGCCTTGCTCGCATGGCGGGCGTGGGATTACGCAGATATTTAAGCTCAGGGCTGAAGGCTTAAAGGGCCAATTAGGGACTAGGGGCTGAGTGCTGAGGACCGACAGCTTTTTAGCAGGGCGGTTTAGGGCTTAAGGGTTGCGGGTTTCTGGCGTGGCTTTATTTCTTGATTTGAGGTGCAGCCTCTAAAATTAAAAAGCAGGGCCGCATGGGCCCTGCTTTTTAATGACTCGGATGCTAAGGTTTGAATCTATTTTTTGTACTGAAACGCACGCCAATTTCAGATGGTCCGGATGTTACTCAATTAATCGATCCCACAGCTTCAACCAGCATAATCGGTTCCCTGTCATCGGCTTCATCATCCTGACGGCTGGTGATGTAATAATCCACACGGTCATCCTCATCGCCCGGCTGGCCGGTTATGCAAAAATCGTCCAACTTTTGCATATACAGATCATCCGGTGCCTTTGGCACGTTAAACTGATAGGGGGCCTTGAGGGTAATCATGTCAGATTCATTTCCCAGCTCATCCAGGGCCGTGATGGCAAATTCGATGGGTCCGCCATTGGGTATGAAAGAATTCACATCATCGGGTAAAACAATTTCAGTGACATTTCCCAGAATGGCGCATTTGGAATCATATTTTACGGCACCGTCTTCAGACCAGTATAGTTTGTAGCCAACAACCTGAGAAGAATCGGATGCGGTCCACTTGAGTTTTCTTCTTTTTATTTTGGACATGCTTGCGTTCCTATCTATTGGCGGTCACTTTTTTACCAGGTCGGCTTTTCATCATCGAAATCCTGCGGGTCCGCATATGAATCCGGTTCAGGTTTTTCATCCTCAACCTGTTGCGGTTGCGCATATGAATACGGTTCAGGTTTTTCATCCTCAACTTCTTGCGGTTGGGCATATTGAGGCTCTTTCTGGACCTCGGGTTCGCTCTGTTCCTGCGGAAGCGTGATTTCATCGCAGAGACTTTCGACCTCCTCAGCCGCTTTGCTGCTGGGAGCATATTGCATTACCGACACACCGGAAGTCATTGCGTCGATATAGGCAACTCTCTGGCATATTTCAGTATCCAGTACATCAATATCAAATACAGCCAGCGAATCCCGTGCTTCACGCCCCACCCGGGTTCCCGGTATCTTGCGATTGATCAGGAGCTTGACGTCCAGATCAGGATTTTCCTGCCGGGCTTCATCTACCATTTCCAATGTCCCTTTGCAGGACCAGACATCAAGAGAACTGGGACTCAAAGGAATTATGGAAAGGTCCGTTACCTCCAAGATTGATTTTGTTATATCACCAATTGCAGGAGGCGCATCAATTACTAAAAAATCAAAATCCTGTGAGAGCTCATCGATTTCGCCCCTGGTAATCGGTTCGGGGTGATGCATGATTTCAAAGGCGGTATTGTCTTCCACGGCGTGCCATCGCGTGGCACTGCCCTGAGGGTCTGCATCAATAAATCCGATTTTATAGTTTCTTCGTTTCAAACTGGCAGCAACATTAATTGCAGAAGTGGTTTTCCCGACGCCCCCTTTTTGGTTAACAAAGCTGATAATCATCTTGGCCCTCCTCTTGAGAAAGAACTTGATTGTGAAATATCGATACGTTTGCCAGGTTTGATCTGAAGCAGTTTCTACCCCCCTTGCTATTTTTCAATTGTATAGGCTGCCTCAAACCTGTGATTTGGTTATCGAAATTCAATACACTGCAATTTAAAACCTGTCAATAGGAAAACACACTATGTAGTATAAAATCAAATTACTCGATCAATATATAGTAGGTATCATTTCATCATTCTTAGCAGGATCCGGCAGGTAAGGTTCAGGGCATGGGCGCCTACGGCGCCAGCTCAAAGCTCATAGCTGAAAGCAAATTTGATTTTATCTAAAATTATAAACCAAACAAAAAAGAGCCTATCGGCCTGAAGGAGCGCCTTGGGCTTCGCTCTATGAGCTTCGGTCTTCGCTCTTGTGAGCTTCGCCCGACAAGTCGCCCCAACAAGTCGTTCAAGGAGCAGGCCGGAGGGCGATCGGATAAAAATCCTGTGCTTCTTCTGATTTTGATAATGTTTTCGCCTGATATGGAATTGACACCTTTTCCGCGGTGGGATAACCTCTTTTCTTCGTAAAATGTTGCGCCAGCGGTTATCGATCTTCATAAAAATTCCCCGGGAGAGTTCAGCGTGCACTGGTTTTTTATTATAACGGGTCTTATCTTTTCGATCGCCATTTTTGGCTTTGCGGTTAGCTCATTTCTGGAATATGAAAAACGCGCGGGTCTTTTAACGCTTGGATTTGGCGCGGCCTTTGCGTTGAGCTGGTCCGGGATCGGGTCGGCCTTTCCCGGTGCTACGCTCTATCTGTCTATTGCGGCCTGGGCGTTCACGGCTCTGGGAGCCTTTCTCCTTGCGCTGCCATTCGGCAAAACGGAACCCCTCAAGATCGATCTATCCAAAACAGAGCGCTTCGATGAGCGTCACATTATGTTTGGCCGGGCCGAGCTTCAGGAAGGCATGTCTCAATATGAGGAATATTACACGCACCTGAATCCCAAAATGAAAAAGACCGACGACGAGATACGTCGCATGCCGGAATTGGGTGCCGAGGGTGCCAAGTACTACCATCAACTTGACTCGTCTTATATGGTTTCCGTATTTGAATTTATCGAAGGTTACAGCCACCTGGCAGAGCCTGGCAAACCGGCGGTCAGGCCCATTGAGATCACGCCTGAAGAAGCCACCAGAAGAATAAAGGGATTTGCGAGGCATCTGGGCGTTCTGGATGTAAGGGTGACCGGGCTTCGGGACTATCACGTCTATTCCCACAGCGGCCGGCACCTGCATAACTGGGGAGAAAAAAATCAAATCAATCATACCCACGCCGTTGTTTTTTCAGTAGAGATGGACCACCCCATGGTGCATAGCGCGCCATTGCCGCCTACCTGCACCGAAACAGCGATTGAATACATGCGGGCCGCCAATATCGGGATCTGCATTGCCACATACATAAAAAATATAGGGTACAGAGCCAGGGCCCACATCGACGGGAACTATCGTGTCCTTGCCACAGCCGTGGCGCACGATGCCGGCCTGGGAGAGCTGGGAAGACTGGGCCTGATCATCACCCCTTCCCATGGCCCAAGGGTAAGAACCGCGGTGGTCACAACCGATATGGCCATGATAGAAGACAAACCCCTTAATTTCGGGGTTCAACATTTCTGCGAAATTTGCAAGAAATGCGCGGACAACTGCCCTTCACAGTCTATCGAAAGCGGTGATAAGAAAGAGATACGGGGAACGACCAAGTGGCAGAGTAAGATGGAGGGGTGTTATAAATACTGGCGAAGCGCAGGGACCGACTGCGCTATATGCCTGGCCGTCTGCCCTTATTCCAAACCCAATACCTTCTATCATCAGATCCTGCGGTTTTTTATCAAACGCAACGCGCTGGCCCGCAAACTGGCCTTTGTCATGGATGATCTGGTCTACGGTAAAAGGCCCCGTCATGTCTCCAAACCAAACTGGTTTTCCAATGAGTAATTCTACAGGCCTGAGCTTTTTAGTTAAAGGATTCGTACGCTTAACACACAATTGCAACAGTCCTGCCGGAAAGCAAAATATCAGCCGACGGACTTAGACTTTTACTTAAATCGAGATATCCAATACAGCAGCGTTTCAACCGAGCACTTAATCAACTGGCTATTTTTTACTCTTCGGAAACTTCCCCGGCTTTGGACCTTCGGTCGGTGGCCCGGCATAGGCCTGGGCTATCGACATCCATTGCTGCGCAGTTTCTCCGTTGATAATCAAATTTGTGTCGGCCACATGCCGCCGGTGAACCACCACTAAACAGAAATCTTCAGCCAGGCCCTTTACCGTATCTTCCGCTTCTTCAGGCCCCCAGCTCCACATATCGCCTGAAGGCCCGGTGAGTTCCACACGAACCGGTGTGTCAGGCACCTCCATTTTACGGTTGGCATAACTCCATCCTAATGTACTCACTCCTAGATGGGCAATATGACGCAAGCGATTTGTCGGTTTACGTATAATACCCAATGCATCCACAATATCCTGTCCATGCGTCCAGGTCTCCATCAGACGCGCGGTGGCAAAAGACATGGCACTCAAAGCAGGACCATACCAGGGCAGTCGCTTCTTGCGATCCATTTTTGCTAAGACTTCAAGCAACGCTCTGCGTTCTTCTCGCCACCATTTCAGAGTTCCTCCAGTAGTCAAATCTTTTCCCTTAGTCTCCATATGCGTTGTCATTGTATTTAGATTTTGCAGCATTTCTTCAAACCACTGTTTAAAGGCCTCCGGATTCGAGGCAGCCAGTTTGGCCCTATTCTCAAAATACGCTAAATGACGAATTTGTTCCTTGATATCCCAGCCCTTAGAGGGAGTCATGGTCTCCCATTCGGCCTCATCCAGATTTGCCACGACAACATCCAATTCCTGTTGTTCCATTGCCAGGTCATTACATATTTGTTCCATGGTCAGACTCCCTGTCAGTTCTGTATTGAGCTCTAATCGGCTTACTTTGTGCTACAGGCACCTTGCTTTTCTATTAAGCCGGCACTGAAAGTCGCCGTTGGACTCATATCCGCGACGTCAACAGCTGAGCTGCTAGTTGAAGAAGGATGGCTGCCTTTCAAATAACATGAGCCAAAACTTTTCATCTTATGCATTAAGAATCAAGCAAACCCAGGTCTGTAAGATCTTGCCAGTATCCCCTGTCGGCATCAACCTGTGATTTGCTGAGAGTATCATTATTTCGGCAATTTTACAGATAGGCAATGGCTATCACAGGTGATAGGGGCGCGCAGAACGCTCCCGCTTAAGTTAAATCTGCATGTGTTTTTCTCAAAATTTTGCCAATTTGAATTTTTTGAGGACAATTTTTTTCAGCTTTAGAATAGTCGGCTTTAAGAATACTTGCCTTAATATCCGCTGGCAGCGTGTTGAATAAGGTTAACGCTTTATCGCGATCTCCATAGCTGTGATTGTACATGGAACAGCGCAATAGATCGCTGATCGGAACGTCAAGTTCGACCGCTGATTCGCAAATATTTGCACAACCGGCACAGTAGCCAGGCGCAGTTTGTCGAGCATATTGTTGCAGGCGTTGTTTGTCACCCCCGGACAGGTTTTGCTTGTTCAAGGCCGCGGCAACATTCGCCTGCAGAATGGTCATATTCGACATTGCCGAGCAGATGCTGGCAATGTTCGGATTTTCCCACACCACCTTAAGTTTAGCCTGTTCAGCGGTATATCCTTTTTTTAAAAAGCTTTCGGTCATTTTCAGGGCATCATCCGTTTCAGACCCGATCGAAGCATAAAAGTTTGCCGAGAAAGCCGCCTGTGTTTTCATCGCTGTCAATCCTATTCCGGCCTTAACACAGGCATCAACCGCTCTTTTCATTTTATCTTTTACCATCAGCCTGTAATTATAACTCATCATTATGCCATCGATCCATCCAAGTTTTGCGCCCGCAAGCATAGTGTTTTCCATGTTTTTATGGGTGCTAAATCCAAAAAAGCGAATCTTTCCTTTAGCTTTGGCTTTTTCAGCCCAGGCTTTGACTTCAGCTGTCAATGATTTTTTTACATTCTTGACATAATGAATGAAATACAAGTCGATATACGATGTATTCATTCTTTGAAGCGAAGTGTCTAATTTTTCAGTTAATTTTTGCGGATTTGAAGTACCGGCTTTCGTTACCAGGAAAATTTTCTTACGGTCGTTTGGGAATTTGGCAAAATATTTGCCGATGGCTTTTTCGTTTTTTCCCCGTCCATATGAATCCGCCGTATCCCAATAGGTCACGCCCATTTTAAAGGCCTGTCTGAATATTAACTGGTCAGAACTCCTTAATACACCACCCAGTGAAAGAATAGAGACACTAGCGCCTGTTTTTCCAAACGGTCGCGTTGGCACCATAATCTGTTCGGGTACTGTGGCTGAAGAGCTGCCATGTGCGGGTGTCAAAGCGCTTAGGGGTATAAGTGTCGATCCTAAACCGGCTGCACCCGCGGTTTTAATAAAATCTCTCCTTGAAAAATTCCTCTTTTTGTCGGGCATGCTTAATTTCTCCTTGTATATTTTTTCCATCTGATCTTTTAGCATTAAGGCTCATCCTATTATGGGCGTCCGAACGAATACGGCTTCACCGCAGACTGAAATGCCAGGTGATCGGTTTCCATTGGCACTTCAAACGTTATTTCAGTACTGCCTTGACGCGGTCTCTCGGATGGTGTTTGGGCCAGGTAACCGGTATTGAAGACGGTCCTGGTTTGCAGAATCTTGCCCTGCGCATCAAGAAAAAACACCCAGACGGTTAATTGATCATACTTGCCTTTGGCTTCTCCCTGAACATTCAATTTAATCAAGCCGGGCTCATTAACATATTGATATTTCAAGATAATATCGCTTGATTCCCAGGTTCCTGTGTGGGGGCCGCCGTCAAGCAGAGAAATACGTTTTTCAGGTTCAATCACCTGAACGCCCTGACAGGCAATTAACAAAATTGCAAGCAACCATATACAAATCTTAACTTCTCTCCTGATTCCTTTTGCTAATTCCATTTTAATTCTCCTTGCCGGGAATAAAAACGTTTAGAAAAGCTTAATTACCTATTCCCAGCCGGTATCGCTATATAATGCCTAGTTTAGTGGAGATTGAGATTAACATAACTCCTGCAATTTTACAGGTATATTTTATAATCTGCTTATCTGGAAAGTCCAAGTTTCATTAGATAAACCCTCTGTGGGAGCGGCTTCCAGCCGCGAAATCAACTGTCGCGGCTGGAAGCCGCTCCCACATTCGATACCACTTGTTCTTTCTGGATAACCGGATTTTATAAAAGATGTTTGAATGGCATTCTAATAGTTTAGGCGGGTCTTATCACTTTGCGATAGTGTAAATTCGGAAAATTACATATATCGCATGGAGATTTAGGTGCCTCATCTATAGTGGAACCACAAATCTTACATACATGAAAGTCAAATTTCATTCCTTCTAATTTTTTCGCCACGTGCCCAAAAAAATATTTCGAATATGTTCGAATCTCATCTACTTTTCGTTTATGTTGCTGATGGGATTTCCATGAGTACATACAATTGATAACAGCTTGATCATGCGATTCCTTTTTTAGTTTTGCAAGGAAACCCGGATAGATTTTTTTGATCTTTTTTAGTTCACCTTCTGTCGCCTTTATTAAATTTGCTTTCGTATCTAATATTATAATATCCAAGTTAAAGCTCCCGAAAATTAAAATATCATGCAATTATAGATACAAGTTAATCGATTGGTAAAATTTTATATATGTTATGGTTATCTTAGGCTTTTGAAAACGTCAATACCGATGATGTGTTGAAGGTGTTTGGGGGTAAACCAGTTGACCGGAAAACACACTTACCCTTAAAGTTTTATCATGAAATTCCGATAATTATATAAACAGCTGTTCATATCCTGTCATATTTTCACTTAAAATTGCGGCCTTAGATGGTTACTGATGATAATACGATGTAAATCATGTCACTCCATGTTCCGATTAGACCACGGCCTTATAAAGCCCACCGGATCAAAAGCGAGGTGCTCGAAATGTGGAGAGATCTTTAAAGTCTTTCAACCGAATGAGACTGAGCGCAGAAAATATCAAAGGGTCAAAACACAAAATTTGATTTCTTACTTCGCATTCGATGAAACCGGCAAGATGATCTCCCATGGTCTGGGAATTGCAATGGATGTTAGTAAGGGCGGCGTATTACTTGAAACAACGAATTATATCAAATCAGGTTTAATTGTATTAGCAGCTACTGACAAGGCCAGGAATCTCATCGAGGTGAAAGGCAAAATAGCATATTCCAAAAAAACATCCACTGGAAGTTATTTCACCGGTATAGAATTTACCGGCGTAAACGAGCGCGTCACTAAATTTATTACGAAATTGATTAAAGAATATAATTGGCAAGGGTATAATCTATTTTATCGCTGGCATGACCGGGATCCACAGCCCATTCCCCACAAAGTTACCTAACTCTCAGGTTCTCTTTGCAAATAACCGGAGTTTAATCTCTCAATTTAATTAAAGATACAGCCAAATCAGACAACAGGGTAAGTTGCGATGCCGATATATAGAGCGTATTACAGTTTTGGTAAAAGCTGTAGATTTCATCAGGATATCGCAAAACAGAACCCCGCTTCTTAAAATGAGAAACGGGGTTCTGGATTTTTGGCCGTTGCAGCCCTCCCGCAGCGACTGCCTGAAAATCAGCTCAACGTACCTCCTGGGCGGTTGCCCATGGTCGATACGGGGGTGCCGTTTTTTGGGTCCATTCGCTGCTGCAGGCCACTATAAATAGAAAGATGAATAAAACCAGAATAATGTTTTTCATTATTTAGCTCCCTTTTTAAGGAGGTGTCCATTTAGCTTGGATATTTTAAAGTAATCACGGGTTGGCAAAAATACAAATAGGGTCCTACAATCACTCAATTTAATATTAAAGGTATAAGGTTCAGGGTTACGTGCTTTCAGGCTTTAGGCGTCAGGCATCAGCCGTTAGGTAAAAGGAAGAAAATAGGGATGAGGGGGTGGGGTTTGCGTGAGATTATTTTTTGTCCAATTTATATCGATTCAGAATCTCAATTATCTGTTGGGCAGTTGCGGATTCCAAGTCTCAGACAATTCTTTATAGGCCTGTTCGGCCTCCTCGATCGAGGCAGACATGTCAAGCCCTAATATTTCATAATATTTTTTCATGGAGGCCTAAGCCCCTTTTATTTGTAATCCGCCAGATTTTCATAAACATCATTGATGATTTTTTCTGAAGCCTCTGACATGGCAAGACTCATGGCTTCGGCTAAAGCTCCGGGGTTTCTTTGTTCGCAGGGCTTGCTCATTTGATAGGTTTTCTGGAAGCGGATTTTTTTATCCATTTCGGGTTCGTTCTGCGCCATTAAAACAATGCTGAGCGCCAAAACCGCCTGGCAGCCATCTGCGGTGTCAGATTCCAAAAATTCATCCACACTGCCCTCCAGCACATAGGCATATGGAAATTTGCTGCGACGGGTCAGGACGGCCTTAAAAAGTTGGGACTGCTGCATGTCCCGGGCTAAAAAATAGGTGACAGATTCTGCGGGGTTGGCCCGCCACTTGTGGTAGGTATAAGCCGCGCGCTGGTATGACTTGTCGCGGTAGATGATTTTATGCGTGTTATATATGGGAGCAACGCTAAACTGTTCGACTTTGATGACTTCCGCAACGGGTTGAAAATCGCGCATGCGGGGCGGATCATATTCAAGGCTGTAATAATCAATTTTGTTGCTGGGCTGCTTAAGATCAAGGCAACCGCTTAAATGCAACGCAATACCGATCAATAAAATCCAAATTATCTTCGTGCGTATCATCGATAATCTCCAATTATTGCTTACCACCATCGACATTACGGGGTCTGGGGGGTTCGCCAAACAGTAATTGTGACGGGTGGTCGGCCAGCAGTTCCATTAGCTGGTTCAGGTTTTGACTGGCCATTTCCAGATTCTGCGCGGCAACCACCAGATGATGCATCAGTTCGGATATGGACGCATCGGTTCCGCTGACCAGCGATGTGCCCTTATTTAAGAGGATATTGGCATTATGCATGGCCCGGCTAAAATTATCCAGACCGGTTTTAATGGTCTCCTCTTTGCTGACAACGATACCCTGCACGCGGGCCAGAGTGCGGTCGGCCTCGTCCAGCAGGTCGTTCAATGATTGACCCGCAGTTTCGGCCGAAGCTAAAACTTTATCCCATCTTTGGTCTGCCAGTATTTTCTCCATTTTTTCAAATGATGAATTTATCGTTTGAGAAATGCGCTCCACATCGGCATCGTCAACGCTTTGATTGATATTGTCCAGGGTCGCTTTTATTTTGTCTGAAATTTCCTCAAGATCCAGTGCTTTAATCTGGCTCAGAATCTGATCGAAACCGCCGATTAATCCGCTGATCTCAGATGGTTTTGAGGCGATAATCGGATACTCTGAAGGGAAACTAAGGGAAGGTGACTGATCGGGTTCGTCTTCTCTTTTTTGATCCAGTTCGACGAACATGCTTCCGGTAATTCCGACCGATTTCAACTGGGCCACGATATTCTGTTCGAGCTTCTGGCCGGATTCTATTTTTAAAATGACTTTGATGAGTTTTGAATCCGGCGCCACGCCAATGCTCTCGACGCGACCGGTAAACACGCCCCGGTATTTTACCGGCGAATCTACATCCAGGCCCTGAACAGACTCATCGAAATAGGTTACGTAAAACCGGCCTTTTTGCAAAAAACGGGACATGCCCAGCCAGATGGTGACCAGTATCGCCAGGGTAATTCCAAGGGCGACAAACAATCCGACGGCGAACTTTGTTTTCTGGGTGGCCATTAAAGCCCATCCTTTCCATCCGTAAGTGTATTGTCTGCGGGCAGACGGTTAAAGAATTGTTTCACAAATGGATTGCGGCTTTGATCCCTTAAATATTTCGGATCGCCGTCTGCGATAATACCCCGGGTGCTTTTGTGCAGCATGATCACACGATTGGCCACGGCAAAGATGCTCTCAAGCTCATGGGTAATGATGACCATGGTGGTTCCCAGGCTTTGATTGAGATGAATAATCAGATTGTCCAGTTCGGCTGATGTGACCGGATCAAGCCCGGCCGAGGGCTCATCAAAAAACAGGATCTTGGGATTCAGCGCCATGGCTCTTGCCAGCCCGGCTCTTTTTTTCATCCCGCCGCTGATCTCAGATGGCAAATGATTTTGATAGCCATCCAGATCTACCAGATTGAGCTTCATTTTTACCAGATGATCCACAGATTCTGCGGGTAAATCCGTGTATTCTAAAATCGGCAGGGCCACATTTTCAGCTACCGTCATGGAGCCGAACAGGGCGGCACTCTGGTAAAGGACACCGACCTTTCTGAGTATCTGCTGCAACGCGTCTTCATCACAGCCGGAAATGTCATCCCCATCGATGATGACTTCACCGGAGGCGGGCCGATGCAGTCCCAGAAGGTGTCTGAGCAACGTGCTTTTGCCGCTGCCGCTGCCCCCCAAAACGGCAAATATTTCACCTTTATAAACATCAAATGAAATGCGATCAAGAATAATGTCATCGCCGTAGCTGGCGACCAAATTCTTAACCTGAATGACGGCTTTTCTATTCATCAGTTCTGTCTTATCCCCAGTAGCGCAGTATGACCGCAAAAACCGCATCGGCCAGTATGATTAAAAAGATGCTGGTGACCACGGCCGATGTGGTCGCCCGGCCCACCTCGGCAGCGCCGCCCCTGACCTGAAACCCTCGCAGGCAGCCGATCCCGGCGATCAGCAGCGCAAACACAGCCGCTTTTATAAATCCCCAGAAGACATCAAAAAGAGTCAAGGTTTTTAACGTTTGCGCCATGTAGGCATTCGCCGTCAGATCCAGCATGAATACCCCGACCACCAAACCGCCCAATATGGCGAACAGATTCGAAAACAGTGTCAGGATGGGCACCGTAAGAACGGAGGCAACTATTTTAGGCACGACCAGAAAGCGTGTCGGGTTAAAGCCCATGGTGAACAGGGCATCGACTTCGTCGGAAATTTTCATGGTGCCGATCTCGGCCGCAAAGGCTGAACCCGACCGGCCGGCTATGATGATAGCCGTCATAATCGGTCCCAGTTCACGCACCATGGCCAGACTGACAAGGGATGCCACATAGATGTTGGCTCCGAACTGCTGCAGTTGAACCGAAGACATAAAGGCCATGATCAACCCCAACAAAAAGCTGATCAACCCCACAACGGGGAGCGCATCCACCCCGACGTTTTTCATGTACGAGAAAGTGTCGTCTGTTCGTAACGACCTTGGGTGCAAACAAACATAAATCAAGGCTAAGCAGACAGACCCGATAAAAGAGAAGATAAAATTCAAGTCCGCCGCCTGGCCAAAGACGCTTTCACCCAGGCGAATAAACATGTTGGGTCGTGATTTCCGGGTCAATGCGTGCGGTTCGCCGAAGGCATCGAATTTGAGGATCGCCAGGATCTCTTTGACCTTCTGATCGGCATTTTTGAGGGTTAGCCGGCTTTTATGGTCGGCCAGCAGATTTTTTAATTCGACCAGGACCAGCGCCCCGAAGTCATCCAGATAGGTTACTTTTTTTAGATCGACGGTCAACGCGGGAGGCAGCGGGGGCTGCAAAATGGATTTTATGCCGGCGATGGTTGCGGCTGCCGTGGCAGCATCCATACGGCCCTGGATGTGAAGCGTTACGGCCCCGTCATCAGCGCTCGAAATTTCATAGCGGCAGGATTGTAAGTCTTGTGAGCTACTCATAACTCAAGGCTTGTCAAACTGGAGATTTTTTAAATTTTTATCATCAATGCCATAGGTATCGGCCAGCGCATCCATATCCATCTGAAAGACCAGCCAGCCCATAAATGCTTTGTCGTTGTAAAGCTCAAAGGCGATCTCAATGCCTTTTTTGCCCATGGGATGATCTTTTTCGGTACGGTAAACAGTGAGTACTTTGTGAAGTGAATTTTCACTTCCCTGAAATTCAATGGCGGCATAACTGCTGCCGATCATATCGTCGGCAGAGATATCCGCCTTTGTTGAATAGGCATTTAGCACCTTCCTGTCTTTGTCCAGCAATACCAGGCCGGTATAAGGAATTGCAGTCGCCTGCTGAATATAAAAAAAGCGTTGCAGTACTTGACTTATGGCTTCTGTGTTATGACCGCCAAGCTGATCGACCAACCATGAATTGAGCAGAAAATAATCTTTGGCCAAAAGGTTTCCGAGTTCTTTTTGTCTTAAATCTACGGCCTGGTGACCTTTTGAATAGTACGGATAACCCAGGAAAATCGTTGCTGTCAGAAGGCCGATTAAGACCAATGCCGAGATCAGCCAAAAAAAGGCGTGTTTATATTTTTTTTCTAATTTTTTTGTGGCGGTGACATCGCGTCCCAGCGAGAGGACGCCCTGGAAGTTATGGTGACCGTCGTAGAGCACGGTGAAGCTTGTCGAGATACAGCGTATGCCGTCCCGGGGGTGTTTGATATCAAAAACTTTTTCTGTGGTTGAATATTGGGTTTGAATCTCTTTTAAAAAATTTTTGTATTCCTCCGGTTTGACGTAGATTTCATCGACATTGGTGTTGCGCATCCGCGGCCAGTCCCGTCCATATAGTTTTTCAGCAGCAGAATTCCAGACAAGGATGCGGCCTTCTTTATCCGTCACAATAACGGCGTCCGGCAATTGATCGCTTACTTCCTTTAAACCATAAAGCATTTGAGTTGCTTCACTCAGCCATTGCGATAGATGCCGGATGATCTGCGGTCCCGCAGTCGGGCATTCTTCTAAAAAGAGCGTGATCTCTTCTTTGGGAATGCAAACAACCTCCACTCTAGACTTTGCTTTAACAGAGGCTGTTCGGCGGTCCCCTAGAAAAAAGGAAACTTCTCCGAAGACAGATCCTTCTTCTGCGATGTCTCTTATTTTCTTGTTCCCTTTGAATATTTCAACCTGGCCGGCCACTAGAATGTAGAGGTCTTGCGAATCATCACCTTCTAAAAAGATGGTCTGCCCTGAAGTAAAAATGGTGAGGTATTTGGCTAAATCAGGATTGCTGATAATTTCATCTATTCTGAGGCATTCCATATCGTAGCAATGTAGTCCAATGCTATTGGGCAGTCAATTTAAAACCTGAATCCTGCATGAAACGTAATGAGAATATGAAAGCCTCCGACTTGTCCGCCAATCTTTGTGGAGGACTTGTCCGCCTCTGGAGGGCTCGTACAAAATCCAGGTAAAAACTTTGAGCGCACGCCCGGGTGGAATTCACCAGAGGCGGATGAATCTTTTCATAAAATAAGAATTCGAAGCGCGGAATTCAAGCGGGCAGGGTCGGGCGCCTCTGGCGCCAGCTCCCCGGTTAAATTCGCTTCGCTCGTTTTCTGCGAAAAATTTAACTGGGCCGGCATAGCTCCCTCCTTCGCCAGAAGGCTATGGAGGACAGGCAAGGCTGAAAGTCGAAGATCCGCCTTTTTTTTGGTGGACTCAAAGTTATCCGAATACTTTCTTTCCATGGCAACGATTTTTCGCTTTAAATCTTCGTGACCGATGTACATTTGTCGTAGGTTGATAACCAGACGCATGATTTGAATGTTAACCTGAATAGCCCGCTTACTTCTTAGAATGCTGGAAAGCATGGCCACGCCCTGTTCCGTGAATAGCATGGGTTTATATCTTAAACCCATTTTGTCACTTTTGGAGGTCACAAATTGTGACCTCCAATTTCTGAATTCGTCATCAGTCATTTCAAACATAAAATCATCCGGGAAACGGTCAATATTGCGCCTTACCGTTTTCCATAATAATGTTCCGAATGACGGAGTTGCGGCATAAGGGGTTGTGGGAAAAACGTTTGAATACCGGACGTTTTTTTGATGACCACTATAAAACGTCAAGCGGGTGACTAACTAGCAGCCGGCTCTGTCGGCTTTTTTATCAGCCACTTGTCCGGTTGATTCATCATTTTCACAAGTTGCCCCATGATTTGGTCATAGGCTGAGTCCAGATCTTTGCAGGCGTCATCATCCAGATAATTGCATTGTCTTGCAAATTCAATCCATACCTGGGTTTCGCAGGCCTCACCTTCGGAATCGTTCAACTTGGCAATAAAAGGTGTTTTGAATCGCCTTTTGCGCCAGGCGCGGGATATATTCGAACAAACGGATCGGGAAGAGCGCCATATTTGATCGGTTAAAGAATATTTTTCCTCCGGTGGGAATTTCTCGGTCAACTGAAAAATTTTCATAGCGGTATTCATCGCATTCTGAAAAACCCTCAAATCTTTATAGCTGTTTATTTTATCAGGCATTTTCTATCCTCCTTTTTAAATAAATGGCGGCTCATTATTGCCGCTGAATGTTCAGCCACCTGTTACCAGGCGGCTGATTTCACAATTTAATTGGCCTGCTACTTTTTGGCGCGCTTCTTTTTGGGGTTTTGGATGATGATCAAATCTTTGTTTTTTTCAAATGTTTTCTGACCGATTCGCGGGACCTGCATTAAGTCTTCCGGATTTTTAAAAGGGCCGTTTTTTTCGCGAAACTCAATGATGCTGGCGGCATGGTTGGAACCGATGCCCTTTAATTGCGTCAGCTCTTGGGCCGAAGCGGTGTTAATGTTGATTTTTGTTGCCTCTGAAGCAACTGTGTTCATGACGCTAACCCAGCCGACCAAAACCACCACAAGCACTGCAATAACCAGTTTACAATTCAACATTTTTTTCTCCTTTCAAATTTTGTGTTGCCGCCGCACATGCATGCAGGACGGCAGGGGATTAAAACTGCTGGCAAAAATATCTAGACATATGTCAATAAAAACTTGCCAACAGAGCAAAATTATATTAAGTTAAAAAACTGTGATATAGCCAATAAAAGAAGGATTTCAAAATGGCTTTATGCGAGCTTGTAATATGTCAAATTTTAAATGTCAACTAAAATTTGCATAAAAGGCAAAAAAAACTTGCCCTTCATCTCAATATATTTTTAGATAAATCTGGAGTCAGAACATGGAAAAGGATGAAAAGTTAAATAAAAATGGAAGCTTAAGAGTATCCTTAAGCCAAACGGAAGAGATTATCGGCCGGCTGAAAGACGCCCTGGGTGTTAAATCCGACGGGCAGCTGGCTCATAATTTGGGAATATCAAGGCAAAATATTGGTGCGGCCCGCAAACGAGATGATGTTCCTCCGGGATGGATAAATAAGGTAGCCGAGTTGACCGGTTGCTCCATGGATTGGCTTCGTTTTGGGGATGGCCCTAAAGTACGGGTGGCGTATGCCGCAGGGGAATCCCCTCCGGAGGGCCGGCTGGCCAGTCAGGAATCTGCCTATAAACTTCAGGTCAGCTGGAAGCCCCGATCAGCTGATGAGTTGCCACAGGAAGAGGATATTTCCAGTTTTGGTGCTGCCGTTGAGATGCTGGCGAAAATTTACAGTTCTGAAGATAAATTGCTGATTCGTACGATCAACGCCAATATCCACGCTTTTTGCGAGGCCATTGACCACAAACATCGTGATCAAAGCTCATCAAAAGAACTGGCCGGTTTAAAAAACCGGCTGAGCACGATTGAAAAAAAACTTCAGTAAACCGGGCCTTTTTCATCCTTTTACTAAGAAATTAAACGGACCTGATTTATTATCGAACCGAGGCTGCGGTTATTTATCCACTGATTCTGCGGAGCATTTTAATGTTTTATTTCTGTATTTAAGATCACGTAATCTGGTTTTTGTAAATACCGGGGGCTGAATGCGGGATTTCCCAGGCGCCCATGGTTTTTTTATAGTATTCAGTATCTTCCACTGCACCGACAACCGCGTATCCATAGCCCTTCAGCTTCATGTCGAGCAAACACGCGCTCATCAATGCCTTACCCGTTCCCCGGTTGCGACACGATTTTTCAACCCCAATGGGGCCGAAGAATCCCAATCCGGTGGCATCGTAGCAGGCAAAACCGATAAGCGCCGCTTCTTTAAGGGCCACAAAACAGGTCCGGGACCTGTTGGAGATGGCCACATCGGTTTCACTGGCCCAGCCGGCGCCGAATTGGCCTGATACCCAATTCACAATGGTGTGTTTTTCGGGCCCGATGGGTTTGCGAATGGTAACCCCGAGTTTTTTCTGCTCCGCTAAAAAGCGCCACTCATCTTCAATTTCATATAATTTAATTAACATGTCCGGCATCGTTCATCCCCCGTTACGCCGTGAGATATTGTGAAATAATAAATACGGTCTGTGGCAGCTATAGTTCTATATTCTATCATAATTGTCAATTTGCCCAAATTGAGCGTTTCAAATTGGAAAAGCTTTTTTATTTCTCATCTATTTTCACCCTGCGGCGGGTGCAAAATTAAGGCATCAAAATTGACATTATTTGTCATATGGGCTCAGTGCTAAATATTATAAGATCAATTAAGTGTTCGAAATTACGTTAAATATTAAGTTTTACAAATTTGGCCCGGATGTTGCTGTAAAAATTATCGAGGCAGGAAGGTATATTTAACGCTTTTTCTAAAAGGCCCGATATATTTCGTTAAGAGGAAAAAACAATGCCAACAGCAGCTGAAAACTCGAAAAAAAATGGGGTCATCTTATTCGTCGACGATGACGAATTGGTCCGGGAGGTCGGCCCGAAGATGATTCAGCGTTTGGATTATGAGGTACTGATTGCCCGGGACGGCCAGGAGGCGATCGAAGTATTTAAGAAAAATAAAGCCGCCGTCGATGTCGTAATTTTGGACATGCGCATGCCGGGGATGAATGGAGCGACCGTGCATGATCATTTGAGAGAAATCAAACCCGAAGCCAAAATCATTTTAGCCAGCGGTTATTTTGAGAACGATCGCGTCCAGGACATCATCGAACACAGATACAACGATTTTATCCATAAGCCGTTCCATTTCGATCAGCTGTCTCATAAAATAGAAGGAATGATGGAAAGGTAGCGCCTGCCGAAATGGAGGGCTGAGGTCTGAGTGCTGAGGACTGAGGGCTGAGGATTGAGTGCTGAGGACTGAGTGCTGAGGGCTGAGGACTGAGGGCTGAGGATCCGTCTTCGCTCCGGGGAGCTACGCCGGACATGCCCGCATTTCCATCCTCCCTAGTCCCGCCGAGGCGGACAGAGGACGGGCGCTAAAATTTCGGCGTGACAAGTCGGCGCCGCAAGCTGAGTCGGGCAGGTCTTGTCTTTGTATAAAAAGGGGTTTCAGGTAAAACTGAAACCCTTTTTTTTATTTGCGGTATGAGATGCTTATATGAGCGCTGAAAAATTTTAGACATAACATCATCTGGTTAAATCTGAAATCCAAAAAAAAACATCGTAGAGCGAAACTTTTTGGGAGTCAAAGTGTTTAAGAAAAGTAAAATCGAGGCCCGCCATATGATAAACAGTAAAATACACATAAAAACGGAGGTTCAGGTAATGAGAACAAAACTGATGACGGTATTAACCGGAGTGACGCTGTGTGTGGCATTGATATCGAATCCCAAAACCATTTTGGCTGAAGATACGGAGGAAAGTTTCGAAAATAAGGTTTCACTGCATGAGCGAATTGATACCAATGGCGATGGAACCACCGATGCTGCTGAAAAGGCGGCTTTCAGAAAGGACCACTTAAAACGGTTCGATCGCAACAATGACGGAAAGCTTGATAGAAATGAGAGGCGGCATGCGCGCAGAGCATTTGATCGCGCCGAGGATCGCCGGGACCGCAGAGAAGATCGATGGGATCGCCGGGAGGATGTTCGGGATCGCAAAGATGACCAGTTAAAAGCAAACCGACTCGAAAATCTGCAGGGGCGCCTGGCAAACAGCGATGATCCAAAAGAAAAAGCCCGGCTCCAAAAACAGCTCAGCCGCCTGGAAAATAATATTCGAAGAGACAAAGCTGAGGATCGCTGGGATCGTCGCGAAGATAAGCGGGATCGTCGCGAGGACAGATGGGATCGCAGAGAAGATGTACGTGACCGTCGCGAAGATCGACGGGATCGCTGGGAAGATGTGCGCGACCGCAGGGAGGATCGCCGGGACCGCCGCGAGGACAAACGGGACCGTAAAGAGGATATCCGCGAGCACAAAAGAGATCGTCAGCATAGCAGAAGCGCTTCCTCGCGGGCAGGTCGTAGAGGAGGAGGCCGGCGCCGCTAAATGAGTTGCTTTTGTTCATCACAAAGCGGCAGTCTGGGAATCAGGCTGCCGCTTTATTTAATTGCCCTAACCTATACTTGATTTAGCAGAATTGGAAGGCGAGCTAAAACGTCGCTTGACAATTCGGTATCTTGACTTTTTTTGGAGTTTCAAAAACACTGATATATTGCGTATCAACATTTAATTTTTCCACTGCGATATGATATCCACACTTTTCGGGCAGGGCATTTATGTCAGATTTGCGGATGACATCCACAAAAATTAGGTAATGTGTAAGCATAGCCGTTATGTTGTTAGTTTTATTATGTTGTGAGATTTAATTCCCCATAATTTCATTCCCATGTGATTCCTGCCTTAAAAATTTAAAGCTCCATATAATTCTTTTCATTCCTACATAAAATCGA
>Ga0255055_10000332_pt1 | contig 36344 bp, 29 predicted proteins | sample JV7_2_27_MG_FD_188633 | JGI IMG/M metagenome (GOLD analysis project Ga0255055, IMG submission 188633) | Seawater microbial communities from Jervis Inlet, British Columbia, Canada - JV7_2_27 | ecosystem: Environmental > Aquatic > Marine > Inlet | place: Canada: British Columbia | collected... | reverse complement strand
GGTCGGAGTCAGGAGTTTGCCCTTGAATTCGGAAGAAAACGTGCTCATCAGCGACCCCTTCGCATTATGTCGGAATCAATGTCCCGGCGTTCGATCGAGCGCAGCGTGCTCTCGCTGTTGAGGCTGCCGTTCGCGAACGTTCGACACGAATAGGCACGCCCCCCGGAACCAAAAATACCTGAAAGAAGAACTTCATTGGAAGAAATTTGAGAAACGAAGCCTGCTCGGTCCTTGGTAGTGTCTCAGGGTGCACATTCCGGAGACCAGCGGACGGATCGCGCTAACCGTCAGGCAAAACTGAGTGTTTCGCATTGATTCCCGCTCTCATCCCGAGGGGCTTCGCGCTCGACTGCCCGAACCGAGTGAACCCGAGCATGGCGAAGAAACACCGAACCCGGACGACCGTGCGATCGGGGGATCTTCAGCACGCAACGCGCGAACAGACCAGAGAATACGATTATCGATGGTGCCGGAGCCGAGACTCGAACTCGGACGACCTTGCGGTCAGGGGATTTTAAGTCCCCTGCGTCTACCAGTTCCGCCACTCCGGCATATGCCGGATACTATAACGTTTTCAGTGGTTTAGCAGGAGACGTCCTTTATGATGCACTGTCAACTTAGGGGATCACCCAGTTCGGTGCGAGCATGCGCGAGATTTATCTTTAGCCGACCGATTTCGACCCAGAGCGGCCTCTCACTAGATCGGGACTGTCGTCATTGACATACCTAACACCGTGATGTATCATGCTGTGATGGTTGATAAGGAACTCGTCGCGGCGACCTCAAAGCCACTCATCCTGTCGATACTGATCGAAGGCGACTCCTACGGCTACGAGATCCTTCAGCGCGTCCGTGAGTTGACGGAAGACGAGCTCCAATGGACGGATGGCATGTTGTATCAAGTTTTGCACCGGCTTGAGAAGAAGGGGTACGTTAGCTCGTATTGGCAGGCATCGCCCACCGGCCGACAGCGGAAATACTATTCGGTTAGCAAAGATGGGCTAGCTGAACTGGAGGAAAAGAAACGTCAGTGGCGGATTGCTAATGACGCCTTAACCTCACTTTGGGAGCCGGCGTGAAGAACCCGATCAAGAAGTGTCGAAATGGCACAACAGTCCGTAAACAATTTGAAGGAGTGAGATTATGGATGGTCTTAGCGTAGTGGCGTTCACGTTCGCGATGATGGCATTGGGTGTTGCGGTTTTTGTCTATATACGCCTCGATAACCTAGAGAAGAAGCTCAAAAAATTCGACGTGATACCTAATGAATTCTCTTCACAAGAACCCGAAAAGGAATCTCCATCACAAGATTGACTGCTCCATTCCTTGCGAGTTCGTTGATGGGCGAGTTCCAACGGAATACCAGATGAGATGGTGGCAACAAACCTGTATAGAGATCCTCGATGCGCAAGCCGCGAGTCAGCTAACCCCAGGAGCCCCTAGATCAGGTGTCCGTCTGGGTGTCCAGAACCCTCGGAGTTCTCGTTACTCCTCGGACTGCACGGAACACGAGAAGGGCGGCAAGTCTAGAAATCGTTAACCTGCCGCCCTTTCCTTCGTGCTTTTAAGTCCCCTGCGAGGGCAGCTCTCTGGCGTGTCTGGCCATCGCATCGTACGCCCCCTCGCCTGCCCAGCGGATACGCAAGAAACAGCTCCAGGTTCGAGTCCTGGTGGGCCCACCAGATGCAATTGGCTGGCCGCTCAACACTTGCCGAGCCGCGCTCGAACTCTTTCAGGTGTGACCATCGGATTGTCGGTCCGCTCCCTTTTGTGTCGAACCGCGGGCGACGCATTGAGTTCACAGCACTTCAACCGAAGATGTTGCTCCGAAGCCTACCCGTAGAATGCGCGTAGCCGACCGGGCTTTTTCTCTCCGTTACAACTTGTGACAGTCGAGACAAGGCTGGGCGAGCGAATCAAGGCGCAAATCAAGAACCGGCTCGGCCGCATGGCGAGGTTCCGCCACGCCGTCGTCGATTCGATCGAGAGAATGATGGAAGAAGCGCAGGAACGCGCCCTCATCGAGCACCTCGAGAAGGTGCGGATATCCGACCTCCGAGCCGGGCTTCGGGGACAGCATCATCATTATTATAGGGAAGTGGGCTGAAAACTTCGTCGGCCCTAAAGGACCGCGGTCAAAAGCCACCACGCGGCAACGAGGAGAATCGCCGCGGGGACGGCGAAGCGTAGCCAGTTGTAAAGCCACACGGTCGAGCGGGAAAGCCCCTTGGGCTGGAGCTGACCCAACGCCTCGCGACGATCGATGCACCAACCCACCGCGATCACCGCGAACAGCGCGCCCAGCGTCTGCATGCCGGATCCGAACGTCAGATCCCAGGGCACGAAGACGCGCATGTTGATCATCGGTGGCACGGACAGGACGAACACGATCGCGGTCATCAGCCAGACTGCCGCGGTGCGAGAGATCGACGTGTTGTCCACGACTCCTGCGACGAGCACCTCGAGAGCCGCCACGGCTGATAGATAGGCCGCACCGAAGAGCCCGACGAAGAACAGCAGCCCGAAGAACCCTCCGAACGGAATCTGATCGAACACCTTCGGCAACGTGGAGAAGATCAAGCCGGGGCCGCCCCCCGGCTCCATTCCCAGCGCGATGACCGCGGGAACGATGGCCAGGCCCGCCAGCAATCCGGCGATCAGGTCCCCGCCGGCGGTCCACGACGCGTTCCCGCGTAGCTCCTCGTCGCGTGCCAGGTAGGAGCCGTAGACGACCATGAAGGTTCCGCCAAGCGACAGGCTGAAGAAGGCCTGGCCGAGAGCGGCGACGACCACACCGCCGTCGAGCTGGCTGAAATCAACCTTCAGCAGATACCAACGAACGCCTCCCCACGCTCCGGGTAGCGTCAATGTCCGAAGAACGAGCAGCATCACGATGCCCAGCAAGGTCGGCATGATCAGCTTGCTGGCCCGTTCGATCCCCCCGCGCAATCCCCTCACAAGTACCACCGCACAGGACAACAGGACGAACGCCGTACAGGCGAGCTGCAACGCGAGCGAGTGGGAGTTGAACCCCTCCTGCGGCGGCAGAATCGCCGAAGGATCGTGGGTGATCCGGGCGAGACTCAGCGCCTCGCCGATTCCGTGATACAGCACCCAGCCGATGGCGTTCGTGTAGTAGCCCGTCGCCACCGTGACGACGAAGAAGAAGAACCACCCGATGTACCGCCCCAGGGGAACCCCCGCTTGCGCGAACGCACCGAGCGGACCGAGGCGTGTGTGGCGGCCCAGCGCCCACTCCGCCATCAAAGCCGGAATGCCCAGAAGCACGACCGCCAGGATGTAGACCGCGACAAACGACGCCCCTCCGAACTTCCCCACCATGTAGGGAAAGCGCCAGACGTTGCCCAGACCCACGGCCACACCGATCATCGTCATCAGCAGGCCGAACCGCGATGCGAAGGTCTCTCGTTCGCGACTCATCGACTTCGTCGCGAGCCGGTCAATCGCTCGCCTCCCGGTTGAGGTTGTCTTTCATGATTGCTGCGTGCCGTCCACCGGCTACGCGTTCGGCGGTGTAGACGTCCCCGTCGGGACCGGCGTTCTCGAAGGGTTCGAGACGCTGCAGATCCTCCTCATCCAGCTCGAACTGGAACACTCTCAGGTTGTCGTCGAGGTGGCCGGCATCGAACGCGCCGACGATGGCCGCGGCAACGCCGATCCGTTCCAGCGTCCAGCGCACGGCGACGTTGGCGATGCCGACGCCGTGTCGGGAGGCGATCCGCGCCAGTGTGCCGAGCAGGTCCTGGAACCGATCCCACCCCCCGAACTCGTCGACCATGAGCCGGTACTTGACGAGTGACCGGTGGGCGAGCGGCGGCTCGGGATCGAGCCGGTCCAGGTAGCGCTCCGAGAGAAAACCGCCGCCGAGCGTGCCGTAGGCCAGCAAATGAATGCCGCGCTCGCGGCAGAACCTCACCATACCGCGTTCGGGTCGCCGGTCGAGGAGCGAGTACTGAACCTGGTGCGCAACGAGCGGGACCCCGGCCTCGACGATCTCCGCCAAGTGCGGCACGTCGAAGTTCGTGGCTCCGAGCAAGCGGATCTTTCCTGCGCGCCGCTGCTCGTCCAGCCAGACCGCCGTCTCGACGTAGCGCGGCACCTCGTAGTCCCACCAGGCGAACTGCACCAGGTCCAGCCGTTCGACGCCGAGTCTGCGCAGAGATCGGTCGATGATCCGTTCCACGTGCTTCCTGTCGATGCGGGGCAGATCATCCCGATCCGGCACGAACTTGGTGTGGACCTGGACGTCGGCCGAGGCCTGCAGCAGATTCCCGAGGAGTGCTTCCACTCCTACGTAGATGTCGCCACAGTCAAATGCGGTCAGCCCGGCGTCTGCTAGCTGTTGCATCTCTTGGACCGCCGCGTCAGGATCCACGACGGTTCGCCGGTGACCCTGCGAAAGCTGCCAGCCGCCGCTGATGATGCGCGGCACCGTATAGCCCGGCGCCAACTCGCGGCGATGCACCTCGTGGGGCTCGCTACGACTCATTCTGCTGCAGGGGCACGACGCTCACGTCACCGTGGCGGAAGACTCTTTCTCCGGTCCGCGATATGCGAAAGATCGCACCGCAGTGGGGATCGGGACAGGCGACGTCCGTGTCCGTGGTCATCCAGTCGTTCTCGTGCGTCTTGCGTTGCTTGGCCGGTAGCAACGGAAGCAAGGCCGCGAGGGGATAGATCGGAAACGTCTGACCCGGAGGAAGTGAGAGGTTCTCCCCGGACAGCTCGAAGTAATCGCCGATCGCGTGATTGCAGACCATCTTCCCCCGACACTCGACCACCTCGACCCGCAGGTCGAATAGGGCGAATTCGTCCGGTGCTTCAGGCATGCTCACCTCCGTTTCGAGCGCACGCTCGACTGTACCACGGTGGTCCTGGGATAGGCTGATCTCCGGAATAGGAAGCGACCAGCAGCTTGTTGTCGGATACACTTTGATGATGCACAGGTCGTTCTCACGGACTTTGACGTCGTCGCTCCTCGGGGTTTGTGTCTCGTGGGTTGCTCTAGGCATGGTCTCGAGCCTGTCGGCCGGGGAGCGCGCCGTCGGCAGTGACTGGGCCGGCTTCATGGGTCCGACGGGGGACGGCAAGTCCACCGAAACCGGGATCTTCAAGTCCTGGAAAAAGGAGGGGCCACCTCTGCTCTGGCACATGCCGGTCGGCGAGGGCTATGCAGCCCCCTCGGTTGCGGACGGGCATCTGTTCTTGTTCGACCGACACGGGGACACGGTGCGGCTGACCTGCATGAACGCCCGAACCGGGGACGAGGTGTGGCGCTCCGAATACGCGACCGACTACACGGACATGTACGGCTACAGCAACGGCCCGCGGGCCGTTCCCGTGATCGATGGCGACCTGGTCTACACATTCGGTGTGGGGGGGCGGCTACGCTGCCACCGCGTCAAGGACGGTTCGCTGGTTTGGGACGTCGATACGGCCTCGGCCTTCGGCGTCGTGCAGAACTTCTTCGGCGCGAGCAGCGTTCCGGTCGTGGAGGGCGATCTGCTGATCGCCGCGATCGGGGGCAGCCCGGCGGACTCACCCGGAATCCAGTCGGGCAAGGTGGTCGGCAACGGCAGCGGCATAGTGGCGTTCGACAAGCGGACCGGGAAGGTGCGCTACAGGATCGCCGACGAGCTGGCCGGCTACAGCAGCCCGACGATCGTGACCATCGGCGAGCGGCGATGGGGGTTCCTGTTCGCGCGGGGCGGTCTGATCGGCTTCGAGCCGGCCGGCGGCAAGATCGATTTCCTTTTCCCGTTTCGCGCGAAAAAGCTGGAGTCGGTCAACGCCAGCAACCCCGTCGTCGTGGGTGACATGGTCTTCATCACGGAGTCGTACGGGCCGGGAAGCGCGGTTCTTCGCGTGCGACCCGGAGGATACGAGGTCGTGCGTCGGGACGCCAACCCCCGCGACCAGAGCATGAGCTGCCACTTCATGACGCCGATCCACCACGAGGGCTACCTGTACGGATCCTCCGGCCAGGGGTCGGGAGAGGCGGAGCTGCGCGCCGTCGAGTACGCTTCAGGCAAGATCATGTGGAGCGAGCCGGGTTTGGGGCGCGCAACGCTGCTTTACGTTGATGGACACCTCGTCGTGTTCTCCGAGCGCGGGCGTCTGCTGCTGGTCGAAGCGACGCCCGAGCGGTACAACGTGGTGGCCGACGCGATACCGCTGCTTCCGAAATCGGCAGTGGTCGAGGCCGAGGAACCGTCGAAGTCCACGGGCGAGGCTCGAACCGATGAACAGAAGGGTGACGATGGAACGACCCGTCAGTTGTTCCGGTACCCCGCCTGGAGCCCGCCGGTCCTTTCTCAGGGGGTCCTTTACCTCAGGGGCAAGGGACGGCTCGCCGCCTTCGAACTGATCCCGGCTTCCGCTCAGATCTGCAGCGCCTCCCGGTAGGCGCCGTGGACCGCCTGGCAGACCGAGGCCGGGTGGACCGCGTCGCCGATGACGCGTAGCACGTCGACACGGTACTCCAGGTCGCGCACGAGCTCCTGACGACTCGTCCGTGACTCGCCGACCACGAGCAGGTCCAGATCGAGCGCCTCCGGCCGCTCCTCCACCTTCGGCGGTGCATCCGCCGGATCGAAGCGCAGCCGCAGGCGACCCGAGTCGTCCCAGCGTTCTGCCGCGGCACCCCGCAGCACGCGGATGCCGAGCTCGCGCACCCACGCCGAATGGCGCCACTTGAAGGTAGGGGCCACGTCCCACCCCGTCCTCGCGTCGTCGGCGAGCATGGTGACCTCGCTCCCGCGCTGGGCCAGCACCTCGGCGGCAACGAGCGCCGCGCGTCCCACTCCGAGGACCACAACGCGCACCGCTTGCGGGGGGTCGCCGGGGTCGTCGGCGAACCAGACACGCACTTCCGGCGGTGCTCCGTCGGCCAACTCGACGCGCGGCACCTCCGCGCCCGTGGCGACGATGCACACCTGGGGGCCGTGGGCGGATACGGCGCGGCCGTCGGCCTCGGTCTCCAGACGCACGCGAACGCCGACGCGTTCCAGCTGGCGGGTGTAGTAGTCGATGAGCCGCAGGAATACCTCACCACCGCCGATCTCTCTCGACGCCGCCAGAAGCTGTCCGCCGAGTCGCGAGCGTCGTTCCCACAACTCCACCTCGTGGCCCCTGCGTGCGGCCACCAGTGCTGCTTCGAGACCGGCCGGTCCCCCTCCCACGACGAGCACCTTCCTTCGCTCGGGCGCCGGCCGGACCTTCAGCGCCGGCTCGTACTCGTGGCCCAGCAGAGGATTCATCGTGCAGATGTACGGCAAGTTGCGGAACATGCGGGAAAGACAGACCAGTCCCCCCAGGCAGGGGCGGATGTCGTCCACCGCGTCCTCGGCCACCTTGTGCACGAGCAGCGGATCGGCGAGCATCGGCCGGCAGACTTCCCAAAAGTCGAAGTCACCTCGGGCCAGCGCCGCCTCGGCCATTCGCGGGCTGCCGAAGCGCGGGCCGAAGGCGATCGGAACCGAGACCGCCTTCTTCGCGGCCTGGGCCAGGCGCAGCCAGCCGTCGGAGGGCACGTCGCGTCCCAGCGCCCCGCGCGTTGATTCGTGCCAGCCCACGACGAGCGAGATCCCGTCCACACCGGCGCGCTCGGCCATGCGCATGAACTCCAGACACTCCTCCTCGCTGTTGCCTCCGCGATCGTCCATCAGCTCGGCCCCGTTGAGACGGATCCAGAGCATCCGCTCGTCGCCGATCGCCTCGCGCATCGCCGCCAGCAACTCGACCATGAATCGTCCGCGGCCTTCGATGTCGCCGCCGTAACGGTCCTTGCGGTCGTTGGTGAAAGGGGAGAGGAAGTTGGAGAGCAGGTAGCCCATGAAGCTCGTCACCTCGACCCCGTCGAAGCCGGCGGCGGACGCGCGGCGGGCCGCTCGCGCGTGGTCGTCGATGCAGCGTTCGATCTCCTCGATCGACATCGCTTTCGGCGGGCGGAAGTGCCGCAGCGTTTGAGGCACGCTCGAGGGCTGCATGCAGTGCTCGTGGGCGATGCCGCCGTAGCGTCCCGCGTGCAGGATCTGCTGGACACCGAGCGCCCCTGCCGCGTGAATCATGTCGGCGATGCGGGCGAAGGCCGGGATCGCGCGGTCGTCGGCGATCGAGAGCTGCCGGACGTAGGCCTTGCCGTAGCCTTCCTTGTCCGGATGGGCGCCTTGGTTCGTGATGATCCCGCAGCCGGTGCGGGCCACGACCTCCATGCGCCGGAACTCGCGCTCGGTGATCGTGCCGTCCGGCTCGTTGAAGTTCGAGACCGAGCACGCGGCGTACTTGATCGAGTTGGGAGCGGTGAGCTTGCCGATCCGCCGTGGACGGAACAGCGCGGTGTAGCGCCGGACGCCCGGCATCGAGGCATCGATCGAATGGACGCCGCGCGCGCCGGCGAGCCGATCCTCCCAGGCGACCTCCGCGCCGCCGCTACCGCCGCCGCCTTCAGCTGCCGCGTCTCCGGCCACCCGCGTCCCTCCCCGAAAACAGAGCGCACAACATCGGCGACTGCTCGTCGCCGCGCTACTTCTCCTCCCAGATCCTGCGCAGGCAGCAATCGCCGCCGTCGGGCAGGGCGGAGAGCGTCTCGAATCGCAGTTTCGTGCCCAGCTTCTCGTTGATCGTTCGGAAGATCGCCTGGAACCAGCGGTCGCATCCCGGGCGGTCTTCCGGCAGCAGGCCGAGGTCCGCATGCCAGCGGTGCCACGGGCAGCCGTCGTGCTTGACGAAGTACTCGCCCGGCTTCTCGCCCGGCTCGAGACTTGCGTCCTCTCCCATGCACCGGCTCGACCAGACGATGGAGGCGCCGACCTGTTCGGCGATCTCCTCGGAGGGATTCAGGTGCTTGATGTACGACTGCGCGGTCTGCGCACCCGTGATCTCCCACATTTCGTTGACGAGCTTCTGCGGATCCACGCCGGGGCAGCAGCGCAGAGCCGCCTCCCTCCACGCGAAGTGGCTCGCGCGCGTGATCTTGACCAGGGTCTCGAACTTCTTTTCGACGGGGATGTCGTCGCTCAAACGAACCGTACTCCTCCGACCGCGCGGTCGATATTCATCAAAAGGAGCCTCTTTTAGTCCAGTTTATCATTTGCGATATCATCAGGTGATCGAGATGGTTGGAGCTTATCACAGGAGCTGAGCGCCTTGCCCGATCGTGTGCTCACGGCTCGAGCCGGGGAGAGACTGCGGCTTCTCGGCAACGAAGCGATCGCCCGGGGCGCTCTCGAGGCCGGTGTCGAGTTCGTCTCCGGCTACCCGGGCACGCCGGCATCCGAGATCGGCGAGGTCTTTTCGCGAGGCGGCGGAGACGTCGCGATCCATTTCGAGTGGAGCATCAACGAGAAGATCGCGCTGGAGACCGCCTTCGGCGCAGCGAGCATGGGCGCTCGCTCCCTCTGTTACATGAAGCATCTGGGCCTGGCCTACGCCGGCGATCCGCTGGGGACGATACCCTACGTCGGTGTTCTCGCCGGGATGGTCATCGTCTCCGCGGCGGACCCGGGGATGATGGTCTCGCCGAACGAGCAGGACCAGCGGCACCTGGCCCGCATGAACATGATCCCGGTGCTCGAACCGTCGTCACCGGCCCAGGCGTGCGCCATGACGCGCTTCGCCTTCACGCTCTCGGAGCAGTCGGGTCTGCCGGTGATCCTGCGCACGACCGCGCGCGTGGCTCACACGCGGGGAGTGGTCGAGGCGGGCGAGGTGCGCCGCCGCGCGGAACGGCCCGCTTTCCGGCGCAGGCCCGCGGAGCTGACACCGATTCCGGCAAACGCCCGGCGCATGCGGGTGGATCTCGATCGACGACTCGACCTGTGCGAGGCGCTCCTCGCGGACTCTCCGTTCTTCGAGCGAACCGGTTCGGGGCGGCTGGGCGTGCTCTGTGCCGGGGCGCCCGTGCCGCTGGTGCTCGACGCGTTGGAGCAACTCGACCTCGCCGGACGGTTGACCGTGCAGAGCATCGGCGCGACCTATCCCGTGCCGCGCTCCGTGATGGAGGAGTTTCTCCGGCGCGTCGATCGCGTGCTGGTCGTCGAGGAGCTGACGCCTTTCATCGAGGACCAGCTCCGCTCTCTGGCCTACGAGATCCGCTCCGAGGTCGAGATACTGGGCAAGCACACCGGCGAGCTGCCGGTGCGCTTCGGCTACACCGCCGACGTCGTGGCCGACGCCGTCGCGGCTTTCGCCGGCGCCCCGCGGGACCGGCCGGCGATCTCGGCATCCGCAGAGATCCCCAACCGGCCGCCGGCTCTCTGCCCGGGCTGCCCCCACCGGGGAGCGTACCTGGCCGTGCGCACCGTGTTCGGGGAGGACGGGATCTACTTCAACGACATCGGCTGCTACACGCTGGGCTTCGGCCCGCCCCTCGAGACGGTCGACGCGTTGCTCTCGATGGGCTCGTCGATCGCCATGGCCTCGGCGGCGAGTCGCGTGCTGGGCAAGAAGACCCTGGCCTTCATCGGCGACTCGACCTTCTTCCACTCGGGGATGCCGGCGCTGCTCAACGCCGCGCAAGGCGGCGACGACGTGGTCGTCGTCGTGCTGGACAACCGGATCACGGCGATGACCGGGCACCAGCCGAGCCCGTCCACGCCGGAAAGCGGGGGCGGCGCAGACGGCGAGCGGCCGATGCCCGAGGCGGTGGCGCGTGCCTTCGGGATCGGAACCGTCCACACCGTGGATCCGAACGACTTGAAGCAGACGGTCATGGCCTTCGTCGACGCGAAGCGAAAAAGCGGCCCGGCGGTGATCGTCGCTCGCCGGGACTGCGCGATCGTCAAGTTCCGGGAGGAAGGCGTGACGCCGGTCAAGCGCCGCTACGAGGTCGAACACGCGCGGTGCCGCCACTGCGGGCACGAAGCGCCGGGCCACTTCTGCGGCCAGGGTCCGGTGAAGGAGTACGAGCGGGCGATGGTTCTGCGCCGGATCCTCGACCAAGACGCCGGCGGCCCGCCGCGGCCCGTCGCGGTGGAAGCGGAGCCGCCCTGTTCGGTGGCCTGCCCGGCGAACATCTGCGTCCAGGGCTACGTGGGGAGGATCGCCGGGGGCCGCTACGCCGAGGCCCTGTCCCTGATCCGCCGGCGCAACCCGCTTCCCGTGATCTCGTCGCGGGTCTGCCACCGTCCCTGCGAGAAGGTCTGCACGCGCAGCGCGACCGACGGCCCCATCGCGATCAACGATCTCAAGCGCTGGCTCGTGGATTGGGAAAGGGCCGGCTCCACCGGGGACACCCGCTCGGCGACGGGGCCGCCGACGGGTAAACGCGTGGCGATCGTGGGCGCCGGGCCCTCCGGGCTGGCCTGCGCCCACGAGCTTCGCGTGCGCGGCCACGAGGTGGTGGTCTTGGACGAGCACGACGAGCCCGGAGGCGTCCTGGTCCAGGGGATTCCCGAACACCGCCTGCCTCGGGACGTGTTGACTTACGAGATGAACTGGATCCTGTCCCACGAGATCGAGTTCAGGGGCGGGGTTCGGATCGGCAGGGACGTCACGCTCGGTGAACTGCTCGATCAGCGCTTCGATGCCGTCTACCTCGGGATCGGGGCGATGGCCGGGATGCCGCTCGGCGTGCCGGGAGACGAGCTCCCGGGAAGCCTGCTCGCCTGGGATCTCCTGCGCTCCTACCACCGGGGCGAGCCGGCGGAGGGGGCGGGCAAGCACGTTCTCGTCGTGGGCGGCGGAGATCTGGCGCTCGATGCGGCGAGGACGCTGGTGCGACTCGGAGCCGCGTCCGTGCGCATCGTCTACCGGCGAAGCCGCGAGGAGATGCCGGCGCATCCCGAGGAGGTGAGCGCCGCCGAAAACGAGGGGGTCGAGCTGTTCGCGCGGATGGCACCGGCCCGAGTGCTGGGGTCGAGGCGGGTCGAGGGTCTGAGCGTGGTTCGGACCGAGCCCGGCCCGCCGGACGAGACCGGCCGCCGCTCTCCCCTGGCGGTTCCGGGCAGCGAGTCCGAGCTCGTGGCCGACCTGGTCGTCTCCGCGACCGGGCAACGGCCGGACCTGTCGTGCCTCGACGTGACGCCGGACCTGTCACCCGAAGGCTCGGTCCGGGTGAACGCGGAAACCGGTGCGACGTCGATCGCCGGCGTCTTTGCCGGCGGCGACCTGACGCCCGGGCCGAAGACGGTGATCCATGCCATCGCAGAGGGCCGCCGGGCCGCGTTCGGGATCGACCTCCACCTGGCACGGGAGGGGGTCCCCGTGGTGCCGGTGGAGTCCCTGAATCCCGAGGCGTTCTCGTTCTTCATGCCGCGGAATCTGGTCGCGGAGCCGGGGCACAGCGCGGAGCTGCGACCGGCGGCCGAGCGCAGTCGCGACCACGACGACGTGGTGATCCCGCTCACGGAGGAGCAGGCCAGAGAGGAAGCCGCCCGCTGCCTGCTCTGCGCCATGTGCCGTTCCTGTTCGGCCTGCACAGAGTTGTTCGGGTGTCCCGCCTTTCGCGAGGAGAACGGACGGATCGTGATCGACGAAACGCTGTGCAACGGGTGCGGCGTGTGCGTCGCCTTCTGCCCCAACGGGGCGATTCACGAAGCGGGTGCGTCGTGAGCCAAGGGTCGCGCATCCTGATCACCGGCGTGGGCGGGCAGGGCGTTCTCTCCGCGGGACGCTGGGTCGGAGATGCCGCGGAGGCCAGCGGGCTGCCCATGGCCGTGGCGGAGCTGCACGGGATGTCGCAGCGCGGCGGCTCGGTTCAATCCGAGGTCGCCGTGGGCGGGATGCGCTCGCCGGAAATTCCGGACGGCATGGCGGACATCCTCCTCGCTCTGGAGCCGATGGAGGGAGCGCGGGTGCTCTCCAAGCTCTCGAAGCGGACCACCGCGCTGGTCAACACCCGTCCGCTGCTGCCCAGCTCGCTGCAGAGCACGGGGCGCCCCTACCCGCCACTGTCGTCGCTGCTCGATCCGATCGGCGAGACGGTCGCGTCGCTAGTGGCCCTGGACGCCACCTCGATCGCCGAGCAGGCGGGCTCGTCGCGTTGTCTGAACGTCGTGATGCTGGGCATGCTCGCAGGCACGGGTTTGCTGCCGATTCCCGAGGATCGGATTCTCGACGCGATCCTCGCCGCGGCGCTGCTCGCGTTCGTCGAGATCAACCGCGAGGCCTTCCGCTCGGGAGCCGCGGCGGTCACGGAGGTCGGCACGCGATGAAGCTGGGGGTCGACGTCGGGGGCACGTTCACCGACTTCCTCGTCACGGACGATCACGGCGGCGTCCAGGTGGGCAAGGTCTTGACCACTCCCGAGGACCCGTCGATCGGCCTGTTGCAGGGGCTCGAGGAGATCGCGCGGGAACGCGGGCAGAGCATCACCGAGTTCGCCGGGAGGATCTCCACCGTCGTCCACGGGACCACCGTGACCACGAACGTCGTGCTGACCGGCACGGGCGCGAGGACCGGGCTCATCACCACCGAAGGAGTCCGCGACGCGCTGGAGATGCGCCGCGGGATCCGGGAGGAGCAATACAACAACCGCTACACCAACGTTCCTCCGCTCGTTCCGCGGTACCTCCGCCGCCCGGTGGGCGGACGTCTGGACCACGCGGGCCGCGAGGTGGAGCCGCTCCGTCTCGAGGAGGTCGAACAGGCGGCGGAACTGCTGCGCCGGGAGCGCGTCGATGCCGTGGCGCTCTGCTTCATGAACTCCTTTGCCAACCCGGAGCACGAGCGGCGGGCGGCGGAGATCGTGCGGGCGCGATTGCCGGAGGCCTACCTTTCCGTCTCGACGGAGGTCTTGCCCTCCATCCGTTTTTACCCGCGCGTCTCGACGACCGTTCTGAACTCCTACGTCGGTCCCGTGCTCAACCGCTATCTGGAGAGCCTGACGCGCCGGCTCGAGGAGGTCGGATTCCGCGGAGTGCTCCTGATCATGCAGTCGAACGGCGGTGTGGTCTCGCCGGAGATGGCCCGGGCCCAGGCCGCCGTGACCCTGCTCTCCGGCCCCGCCGCGGGGCCCACGGCGGGCATGGCCTTCGCCGAGCCCCACGGCTACCGCGACTACATCACGGTGGACATGGGCGGGACTTCGTTCGACGCGGCTCTGGTCCGCGACGGCCAGCCGCTCACCGTGACCGAGGGCGAGATCAACCGCTACGCGCTGGCCCTACCGATGCTGGACATCGTGACGATCGGCGCCGGCGGCGGGAGCGTGGCGTGGCTCGACGAGGGGGGCCTGCTCCGTGTCGGCCCGAGGAGCGCCGGCGCCGACCCGGGACCCGTCTGCTACGGCAGGGGAGCGACCGAACCGACGGTCACCGACGCCGACCTGGTTCTCGCCCGTCTCGACCCCGCCTTCTTCGCCGGCGGGCGCATGCCCCTCGACGTGGACGCGGCGCGCGGCGCGATCGAGGAGCGCATCGCCGGCCCCTTGGGCCTCTCCGTGGCCGAGGCCGCTGCCGGCATGGCACGCGTCGTCGACTCGAACATGGCCGCCGGCGTGCGCGAGGTCACGATTCGAAGAGGCTACGACCCGCGCGAGTTCCCCATGGTCGTGGCCGGCGGCGCGGGTCCGAACCACGCCTGCGCCATCGCGATGGAGCTGGAGATGCCGCTGTTCGTCGTGCCGCGGGAGTCCTCGATTTTCTGCGCGGCGGGCATGCTAATGACCGACCTCAAGCACGACGTGGTCAAGAGCCACGTCGCGCGCCTTTCCGACCTGCCCCGCGAAGAGCTGCTGGCCGAGGCGGAAGCGCTGGCGGAGCGCGGCCGCCGGATCCTGCGCGAGGAGAACGTCCCCGCGGATCGCATCCGCACCCTTGTCGATGCCGAGATGCGCTACGTCCGGCAGTACCACGAGGTCAGCCTGGCGCTGTTCCCCCTCGACGACCTGGAGCAACGCTTCCACGCCGAGCACCACCGGCTCTACGGCTACTCGCTCGCCGAGGAGGGGACGCCGCTCGAATTGATCAACCTGCGGGTGCGGGCGATCGGAGTCACCGACAAGCCGGCGTCCCGCGGCGAGGAGCGCGATTCGCCGGACCCGCGCCACGCGATGAAGAACGAACGAAAGGTCTGGGTGCCGGAGGAGCGGGGTTTCCGCAGCGTTCCGGTTTTCGACGGGCACCGGCTGCGCTGCGGGAACCGGATCGTCGGCCCGGCCGTGTTGGAGCAGCACAACACGACCCTGTTCGTCAGCGCGTCCTTCGACGTGGTGGTGGACGGGCTGGGTTCCTGTGTAGTCTACCGCCGGGGCCGGGAGGATCTGCTGACGGGGTTGCTCCTCGGAGAATCGCGATGATCGATCCGATTCTGGCCAGCGTCTTCGCCCGCGCGTTCAAATCGATCACGGACGAGATGTCGATCTCCCTCCAGCGCACGACGCGGTCGCCGATCCTGTGCGAGGCGAAGGACTTCGTCACCGGGCTGTACGACGCGGAGGGCAGGATGCTCGAGCAGACCGAGAACCTGCCCATCCTGTCTTTCTCCCTCGCGCCGGTGTGCAAGCACATCCGCAACTACTTCGGCGACGATATCCATGACGGAGACGTCATCTTTCACAACGACGTCTTCTCCCTGGGCAACCAGCTCAACGACGTCGCCGTGTACAAGCCGATCTTCCACGACGAACAGCTCGTCGGTTGGTCCGCGGCGAAGGGACACCAGGCGGACATCGGCGGTGCGGTGCAGGGCGGATACAACCCCGAAGCCACCGAGGTCTGGCAGGAGGGGCTGCGGATTCCACCGGTCAAGGTCGTCGAACGGGGCGAGCCGAGGAAGGACGTCTGGGACCTGATCTTCGCCAACGTCCGGCTGGACATCGTCCGCGAGGACATGAAAGCGGAGATGGGAGCCTGCGTGGTCGGCGACCGGCGGCTGCGCGGGCTCATCGACAAGTACGGCCGCGAGACCTTCGAGGAGGTGAAGCGGCACCTGTTCGAGTCCACCCGAAAGATGATGCAGGCCGAGATCCGCACGATCCCGGAGGGAACGTACGACGGGCGGGCCACCGTGTACTACGACGGCAAGACCCCCGGCTCTACCTACGAGATCCGGGTGCGGATCACCGTGCGCGACGGGCAGATCACCTTCGACTACTCCGGGACCGATCCGCAGACTCCCGGTTTCGTCAACGGGACCTACACCTCCTCCGCCTCGGCGACGATTCTGACCTTCCTGCAGATGGTGAACCCCGACATCCCGCACAACGAGGGGATGGTGGAACCGCTCGAGATCATCATCCCGGAAGGCACGATTCTCAACGCCGCCTACCCCGCGGCCACGACCTTCGGCAACCACCTCTGCCCGCCGAACGCCGACGCGATCATCCGCGCCCTCGCGCCGGTGATCCCGGATCGGATCACCGCCGGCTGGAATCAGCTGCTGTGCGCCTTGACCACCGGGCTGGACCCGCGCAACGGCGAGAAGTTCGTAGACATCGGTTTCATGGGCCTCAAGGGGGGCTCGGGAGCGATGAGCGGCACGGACGGCTACGACCACATCGGTATGATCGACGCGTCCGGCGGGGTTCTGGACCAGGACTACGAGATGTTCGAGCAGCAGACGCCTCACCGGCTGGTCCGGCACGAGTACCTGGCGGACTCGGCGGGGGCGGGAGAGCGGCGCGGCGGGCTTGGCGTGGAAACGCGCTTCCTCATCGGCAGCGAAGAGACCACGGTCGTCACCTTCGGCGACGGCGACGTGGAGCCGGCTTTCGGCCTGATGGGTGGAGGCGTGGGCAGTTTGAACAAGATCGAGCTCGTCGACGCCGAGGGGAATGTGCGGGGACTGCGCTCGAAGGATCTGGTGCGCGGCGTACCGAAGGGGACGCTGTACGTCCAGCACGCGGGCGGCGGCGGCGGATACGGCGACCCGCGCAAGAGGCCGCTGGAGAAGGTGCGGGAGGAAGTCCGCAACGGCGTGATCTCGCGCCAGGCGGCGTGCGAGGTCTACGGTCGGAGCGAAGCCGAGCTCGACGACGGGGAAGGGTGATGGATTTCTCGCTGACCGAAGAGCAACGCGCGATCCAGACCGGTTTCAGGCGACTCGTGGACGAGAAGATCGCGCCGCGGGCCCGGGAGATCGACGAGGCCGGGGTGTTCCCGCGCGAGGCGTTCGACGCCGTCGGCGCCCTCGGGTTCTTCGGCATGCGTTACCCCGAGGAGGTTGGCGGAAGCGCGCAGGACATGCTGAGCTACTGCCTGGCCGTCGAGGAGCTGGCTCGCGGCTCCCTGTCCGTTGCCGCCGCCTGCACCATGCAGTCGCTGATGGGCACGTACTTTCTCTACCGCTCGGGTGACGAGAGGATCCGCGAGGAGTTTCTACGGCCCGCGCTTGCGGGCGAACGAGTGGGCACGATCTGTTTCACCGAGCCGGGAGCGGGGAGCGATCTCTCCGCGATGACGACGCGGGCGGAGCGGAACGGCGCGGAATGGGTCATCTCGGGGCAGAAGACCTGGATCACGTCGGCCCCGGTCGCCGGTTTCTTCACCGTGTTCGCCAAGACCTCGGACGACGAGATCTCGCCGTTCCTCGTCCCGCGAGAGACCCCCGGGCTGACGGTCGGCCGCAACATACCCAAGATGGGAGTCCGCGCCTCGGTGACGTCGGAGGTCTTCCTCGCGGAGTGCCGGGTGCCGCAGCGGTTCCTCCTGGCGGCAGAAGGCGAGGGGCGCCGCGTGCTCGAGGAGATCCTGGAGAAGATCCGCCTGATGACCGGAGCCCTCGCCGTCGGCGCGGGGCAGGGCGCGCTCGAAGCCGCACTGGCCTACGCCGGGGAGCGCGTGCAGTTCGGGCGGCCGATCAAGGCATTCCAGGCGATCAAGCTGCGGCTGGCCGAGATGGCGACGGAGCTCGAAGCCGCACGGCGGCTCGTCCACTACGGCGCCTGGCGCGAGGACCAGGGGCTGCCCAGCCGCAAGGAGGCGGCCATGGCCAAGCTGTTCGCCTCGGAGACCGGGCTCAAGGTATGCGACGGAGCGGCGCGCGTCCTCGCCTCGTACGGGTACGCCGAGGAGTACTCCGTCGAGCGCTACCTGCGTGATGTGCGATTCACGTTGATCGGCGGGGGCACGTCGGAGATCCTCAAGCTCATCATCGCCAAGGAGCTCTGCGGATGACCACGCGCGTGCTCGTCGGAAAGCTGGGGCTGGACGGCCACGACGTGGGCGCGAAGGTCGTGTGTCGCTCGCTGATGGAGCGGGGCTTCGAGGTGATCTACACGGGTCTGCGTAGATCCCCCGAGCAGATCGCGGCCACGGCGCTCGAGGAGGACGTGGACGTCGTCGGCGTCTCCATCCTCTCCGGAGCCCACGTGCCACTGCTGGAGAAGTTGGCGCGGGCGTTGAATGATGCGGGCCTCCGAGACAAGCTGTGGCTCGTCGGAGGCGTCATTCCGAAAGGGGATCGCGAAACCCTGCGCGAGTTGGGCTTCTCCGGTATCTTTCCCGCGGGCTCCTCGCCCGACGCCGTCGCCGCTTTCATCCGGGAGAACGCGCCGTGAGCCGCGAGAAGAAGAGCGACGTCCGGCCGGCCAAGCTGGAATCGGGTCTCGACGTGCAAGCGGTCTACGGTCCCGAGGACGTGGAGCGCACGGGCGGCTGGGACTCCATCGGGAAGCCCGGCGAGTACCCCTTCACCCGGGGCATCCATCCCCTGATGTACCGCAAGCGCCCCTTCACCATGCGCCAGTACTCGGGCTTCGGGACCGCGCGCGAGACCAACGAGCGCTTCCGCTGGCTGATCGCCAACGGGCAGACCGGCCTCAACGTCGCCTTCGATCTCCCGACCCAGATCGGTCTCGACTCCGACGCCCCGATGGCCGAGGCGGAGGTCGGTCGCGTGGGGATGGTGGTGGACTCCCTGCTCGACATGGAGGAGGCCTTCGAGGGGATCGACCTCGAGCGCATCACGGCGTCGCTGACGATCAACGGCTCCGCCGTCGTGCTCATGGCGATGTACTTCGCCATGGCGCGAAAACGAGGGCACGATCTGTCCACCCTGCGCGGGACGGCCCAGAACGACATCCTCAAGGAGTACGTGGCGCGTGGTACGTGGGTCTTCCCCGTGGAGCCGTCGATCCGGCTCGTCGGCGACACGATCGAGTTCTGCGCGCAACACCTGCCGAAGTACAGCCCGGTCAGCGTCTGCGGCTACCACATCAGGGAGAGCGGCGCGCTGCCGCACGAGGAGATGGCCTACGGCTTCCTTATCGCGCGGGCCTACATGGATCACGTGATCTCGCGGGGTCTCGCCGTCGACGAGTTCGCCAGCCGACTGTCGTTCAACTTCGACATCCACGGGAACTTCCTCGAACAGATCGCCAAGTTCCGCGCGGGCCGGCGAATGTGGGCACGCTGCGTGAAGGAAGAGTACGGCGCGAAGGACCCTCGTTCCACGGTGCTGCGCATGATCGCTGGCGGCGGCGGCGGCGGCCTGGCCATCGAGCAGCCCGAGCTCAACATCGTCCGTACGGCCTACTACGCGCTGGCCTCGGCCCTGTCGGGGACGCAGACGATGGCGCTGTGCAGCTACGACGAGGCGTACACGATTCCCACCGAGAAGGCTGCGCGCATCACGCTGCGTACGATGCAGATCGTGATCGAGGAGACGGGAATCTGCGACACCGTGGATCCTCTCGGGGGGAGTTGGGCCGTGGAGACCCTGACCAACGAGATGGAGAACAAGATCCGGGAAGCCATGGCCGAGGTGGAGCATTGGGGCGGGATCGTTCAGGCGATCAGCGAGGGTCACCTGCAGGCTCACGTCTCTCGACGGGCTCACGAGCGTGAAAAGGCGATCCGATCGGGCGAGATCCGGAAGGTCGGCGTGAACTGCTACCGGATCGAGGAGGAGGAGCCCGCCGTCGAGCTTCATCCCTGGCGTCCCGAGGAGGTGGACAGGGCACGGCAGCGGCTCGCGGGGCTCCGCAACGAGCGGAACGGCGCCCGGGTCAGGCAGACGCTGGATCGGGTCCGGACCGCCGCGTCGTCCGGCGAGAACGTCATGCCCGCCGTGATGGACGCCGTCGAGGCCTACGCCACCGTCGGGGAGGTCATGGGTGCGCTGAAGGCGGAGCTCGGTACGTTTTCCGAGCCGGTGAGGTTCTGAACGTGATGCCGTTCACGGAATACCGTGCCCCGGTCACGCTGGAAGAAGCCCTGGGCATCCTGAGGGAGAAAGGCTCCACCGCGTGCGTGCTGGCCGGGGGTACGGACGTCATGGTCCGCGTCCGACGCGGCATCATGCCCGAGGAGCGTACGACTCTCGTCAGCGTTCACAGAATCGCGGGAATGCGCGGCTGCCGACGGGAGAACGGCGAGCTCGTGGTCGGCGCCGCCACCACGGCATCGGACCTGATCCGCGACCCGCTGGTGGCCGAGTGCGCACCGATCCTCGCGCGGGTCGCGGACCGTCTGGCGTCGGCCCAGATCCGCAACGTCGCCACCATCGGCGGGAACTTGGCCAACGCCTCTCCCGCCGGAGATCTGATCAACCCGCTCCTGCTCCTGGACGCCCGGGCGGTGCTCGCCTCGTCCGGGGACCGACGCACGGTTCCGGTGGAGCAGTTGTTCACGGGGCCCGGGGAGACGGTTCGGCGGCCGGACGAGTTACTCATCGAGGTGCGCGTCGACATCCCGCCTCCCGAGCGAATCTTCCGTTTCCAGAAGGCCGGGACGCGTCCGGCGATGGAGTGCTCCGTCGTCACCGTCGGGCTGGGCTTCACGCCGCGGGAGGATCGGCTCACCACGGTTCGCGTTGCATTCGGGTCGTCGGCGCCGACGCCTCTCCGTGGGCGGAACACGGAGGCGGTCCTCGAGGGCCGGCGCGCGACCCCGGAGGTCGTCGAGCGGGCGGCCCGGGCGGCGGAGGACGAGGTGAGCCCGATCTCCGACGTCCGGGGAAGCGAGTGCTACCGTCGTGCTCTCGTGGGTGCGTTCGTGAGGAGGCTGCTGCTTGGTTGACATCCGCTTCACGCTGAACCGGGCCCCGGTCTCTGCGAGTGTCTTCCCGGCGCAGCCCGCGGTGACGCTCCTACGGGAGACGTTCGGCCTGAACGGGACCAAGCTCGGCTGCGGGGAGGGGGAATGCGGGGCGTGCACGATCCTCCTCGACGGGGAGGCGGTGAACTCCTGCCTGCTTCCGGCCGCCGTCCTCGACGGCTGCAGGGTGCTGACCATCGAGGGCCTCGAGTCGCCGGACGGTTCGCTCTACCGCGTGCAGCGCGCCTTCGTCGAAGCCGGCGCGGTCCAATGCGGATTCTGCATCCCCGGGATGATCATGCGCACGGTCGCGTTCCTGCGGGAGTGCCCGCGCCCGACCGACGAGCAGATCGCTCGCTCCATCGAGGGGAATCTCTGCCGCTGTACCGGTTACGTGAAGATCCAGGAGGCGATCCGGCTCGCGGTCGAGTCGCTGGGGAGATCAACCGCCGCGAGGGAGCCCTGATGCGCATCGAGAAGGAGACGATGATCGGGAAGAGCTTCCCGAAGATCGACGCCCCGGAGCGTGCCACCGGCCGCGCGATCTACATCCACGACCTCGAGCTTCCCCGGATGCTCCACGGGGCGATCCTGCGCACGGACCGCGTCCGCGCGCGGATCGTCTCGATCGACACCACCGCGGCGGAGCAGCTGGACGGGGTCCGCGCGGTCATCACCGCCCGGGACATCCAAAACGTTCCGTTCGGGCACGGGAACGACAACACCCCACTCAAGGGGGACGTGGTTCGCTGCATCCGTGACGAGATCGCCGCCGTCGCGGCGGAGACCGAGGAGATCGCGAGACGAGCCGTTTCGCTCATCCGGGTCGAGTACGAGGAGCTCCCTCCGATCTTGACCACCGCGGATGCGCTGCGTGAGGGCGCCCCCCTCATCCATGAGGACAAGGGGAGCAATGTCCCGTTCACGTACGACTACTCCCACGGCGACGTCAGCCGAGGCGAGCACGAGTCGGACGTGGTGGTCGAGGAGACCTACCGCCTGCCCTATGTGACTCACTGCTGCCTCGGCACCTGCGGGATCGTCGCGTCCTTCGACGCGCGCGGGAAGCTCACCCTGTACTCGGTCACCCAGGTTCCGTTCCTGTACCGCCGGGACATGGCGGCGATCGTCGGCGTGTCGCCGAAGGACATCCGGATCATCCAGGTAACGATCGGCGGCGGCTTCGGCTCCAAGCTGGACATCTATCCCTACGAACCGATCGCCGTCCATCTGGCCCGCAGGGCCCGCCGCCCGGTGAAGATCGTCTTCGACCGGCGCGAGGAGTTCGTGGCCTCCCCCACGCGCCAGCCGACCGAGATCCGGATCCGCGCCGGGGCGATGCGCGATGGATCCTTCACTTTCCGCGACATCGAGTTCACGCATGACAACGGCGGGTACACCTCGTGGGGAGCGACGACTCCGTTCGTGATGATGCAGAGTTTCTCCTCCCTGTACCGTGTTCCGCACGTAATGATGAAGGGGAGGGTGGTCTACACGAACAACCCCTACGCGGGGTCGATGCGCGGCTACGGCAACCCCCAGGCCACCTTCGCCGTCGAGAGCAGCATCGACCTGCTGGCCGACGAGCTGGGGATCGACCCCTTCGAGCTACGGCTCAGGAACGCCCAGGAGCCGGGCGAGACGACGGGCCAGGGGATGGTGTTTCGGACCTGCGGCCTCAGGGAGTGCCTGACCGCCGTCGCCGAGCGTTCGGGCTGGCGGGAGAAGCGGGGCCGGACCGAGACCGAGCGGCCGAACATCCGCCGCGGGATCGGCATGGCCTCGATGATCCACGTGGGCGGCGGCGCGAAGATCTACCGCAGCGACGGGTGCGGCACGATCCTGCAGATCGACGACTTCGGCAAGGTCACCCTGATCACCGGATCCTCCGAGATCGGCCAGGGGTCGGAGACGGTTCTCGCCCAGATTGCTGCCGAGGAGCTGGGCGTCCCCCTCGATTCCGTGAACGTACTTAATAATGATAGCGATATCAGGCCCTGGGACGTCGGTGTCCACGCCTCGCGCACCACCTTCATCGGGGGCAACTCGGCGCGCCTGGCTGCGAGGAAGGCACGGAGGAAGCTGCTCGCCGCGGCGTCGGAGCAGATCGGGGTGCCCGCGGAAGAGCTGGATCTGCGCCGCGGGAAGGTGGTGCGCGATTCGGACGGCGAGGTGCTCGGAGACCTCGGCAAGGTGATTCGTGCGCTGCACTTCGAGGAGAAGAACGAGGTGATCGTGACGGATCACTACTACGAGCCACCCAGCCTGATGCAGACACGGGGGTACAAGGGAAACGTCTCGGCCGCCTACGCCTTTGCTACGCAGGTCGCCGAGGTGGAGGTGGACCTCGATACCGGTGTGGTGAAGGTGCTGCGCATGACCGTGGCCCACGACGTCGGCCGGGTGATCAACCGGATGGGCGCCGAAGGTCAGGTCCAAGGTGGCGTTGTGATGGGACTCGGTTACGCCCTCTCCGAGGAGCTTCAGGTGGAAGGCGGCCGGGTGACGAATCCGTCGTTCAGGGAGTACAAGCTGATCACTTCGCCCGAGGTGCCGCCGATCGACATCACGTTCGTCGAGACCCTCGACCCGGAAGGCCCGTACGGGGCCAAGGGAATCGCGGAGGCGCCGGCGATCTGCACGGCACCGGCGGTGGCGAACGCCGTTCGTCACGCCACGGGGGGTAGGTTCACGGCGCTGCCGCTGACGCCGGAGCGCGTGTTCACGGAGCTCCGCAAGTGAAGCCTCGAACGGTGCTATCCATGGAGCAGGCCCTGTCGCTGTCGTACGGGACGCTCCGCTTGGTCCAGATCGGTTGGAGGGTGATCCGGCTCGAGTCCACGGGGCGTCCCGGGGAGCAGACACCGGGGGACCCGAATCGGTACGTCGGCCGCCCGGCGGCCGGCCCGGACCGGCGGAGCTACTTCCTTGCACCGAACGTCGGTAAGGAGGCGATCGCCATCGATCTCAAGACGGAGGCGGGGCGGGAGCTCCTCTTCCGCATCGTGCGCGACCTGCCGGTGGACGTCTTCGCCTCGAACACCCTTCCCCGGCGTTACGAGGAGCTCGGTATCGACTATGAGACGCTCTCGCGCGCGAACGACAAGCTGATCTGGGTCGGTCTGTCCGCCATGGGTCCGGAATACCCTGAGGTTCCGGGCTACGATCCGATGATGCAGGCGCTGCTCGGTTACATGGATCTCACCGGCCAACGGGACGGGCCGCCGACCTTGATGGGTGTCCCCATGATCGATCTCAAGGCGGGGGACGAAGTCTTCGCTCAAACGATGCGCGCCCTGGCAGAACAGGCGGAAGGCCGGCGGGGAATGCGTATCGACGTCTCCATGGCCCGGGCCGCCGCCTCGTGGCTTCAGACAACGCTGCCCCTTCTCGACCTCGCCGCATCCGCCGGGGATGTCCGTCGCAGCGGGAACGAGCACCGCGAGTTCGTCCCGGTGAACGTGTACGAGACCGCAGACTCCTGGCTGTATCTGGCGATCGGAAACGACGTGCAGTGGCGCCGGCTCGTCTCCATCGGCCCGTTCGCGTCGCTGGCCGGCGAGAGTCGGGAAACGAACGAGGGGCGGAAGACGGAGCACGCCGCCATCCACGGGGAGTTGGCCGGGTTGATCCGCCGCCACCGGACCGAAGATCTCCTGGCTCTGCTCCGTCAGGCCGGGCTCGTCGTGGCGCCGGTCAATTCCGTCTCCGCCGTGCGGGAGATGTCGGGCGTCCAGGAGCACCTGGTCCGGACAACCCTCCCGGACGGCCGGGAGGTGCGGCTCCCGCCGGCCGCGGTGGCGACGGGACGCCGGGAGTTTCCACTCGCGCCCCGTTACGGGGAACACAGCCGCAAGGTACTCGAGGAGGCTCGGCTCGCACGAAGCGAGATCGACGATTTGATCAAGCAAGGAGTCGTGCATTGATCTCACGGGAAATGCGCCGGCTGATGGAGACCGGCTCCGCGATCCGGAAGCTCTGGGATCTGGGCTTTCAGATGAAGCAGGTCCACGGGGCGGAGAGCGTGGCGGACATGACGCTCGGCAACCCGGTCGCGCCGCCGCCCCGGGTCCTCCTCGAAGCTCTCGAGGAGGTCGTCGCCCATCCGCCTCCCGACCTGCATCGCTACACACCGAGCGCCGGCGACCCCGAGGTCCGGGAGCGGATCGCGGCCGACCTCGACGAGCGCGGCCTGCTTCCGGGCGCGCGGAGGGAGCACGTCGTCGTCACCGCCGGGGCGAGCGCCGCGACGAACATCGCCCTCCGCAGCGTGTTGGAGCCGGGCGACGAGGTCATCCTGCTCGCCCCGTACTTCCCGGACTACCCGGCCCACGTGCTGAACCACGGCGGGAAGCCTCTCGCGGTCGACACCGGCCACGACTTCTTGCCCGACCTCGAGGCGATCGATCGTTCGATGGGCCCGCGGACCCGGGCGGTCATCGTCAATCACCCGAACAACCCTTCCGGCCGCCAGTACCCGGAACACCTACTTCGCGGTCTGGCGGACCTCCTCCGGGACCGAAGCCGAGAGAGCGGCAGGCCGGTCTATCTCCTCTCCGACGAGCCGTACCGCGAGATACGCTACACGACGGAGCCGTTCGTGAGTCCCGCGGCGCTCTACGAGCACGGACTGATGGCGTACTCCTTTTCGAAGTCGCACTCCATCCCGGGAGAGCGGATCGGGTACCTGGTGGTGAACCCCGAGAATGCGGGCGCGAAGGAGCTGGTCGCGGCCTTGTCCGTGTCCGGCCGGGTCCTCGGTTTTCCGAACGCACCCTCCCTCTGGCAGCATGTGATCGCGCGGTGTCTGGATGCGGTCGTCGACGTCGAGCCTCTGCGGCGGCACCGGGACCGCTTGCTGGAGACCCTGACGGAGAAGGGTTACGAAGTCTGCTCTCCGGAAGGGACCTTCTACCTCTTTCCACGAACCCCCGGGGACGACGACGAAGCCTTCGTCCGCCGGGCGATGGAGGACCTCCTGCTCCTCGTGCCGGGAACCGCTTTTGGCCGCGAGGGGCATTTCCGCATGGCCTTCTGCGTGGACGACCGCGCCGTGAACCTCGCGTTGGAGCGACTGCCCTTGGCGATGTCACTCGGTTGAGTTGCGACCCACAAACGGACGACAAGAAAAAGAAGGAGCGAGATCCGATGTTTCCCGAGGCCCGAATCCCCTATGGCACCTGGGGCAGCAGCTTCTTCCCCGCCTGGCAGACGTCGGCCCTTGCCGAGGTCAACATCGGCCAGTTCGCCGGTGAAGCGATGAATCGAATCCTGGGTTTGAGGAAGGTTCCCAAGGATCGACTCGAGTATCTCGTCATCGGTTCGACCGTGCCCTGGCACTGGAAGTTCTGGAACGCGCCGATGGTCGCGAGCTGTCTCGGTCATCGCGTCCCCGGCTATCACGTGGAGCAGGCGTGTGCGACCGGGCTCCAGGCGATCCTGTTGGCGGCCTCCGAAGTCCAGGGAGCCTCGCACGACGTCGTGGGAGTGTTGACCTTCGACCGGACGAGTGATTCGCCGGTGGGCGTCTTCCCCGAACGTCGCGCCCATCAGAGAACATTCCCCATCAGCGACGTCTGGGACAACTTCGGTTTCGATCCGGCCACCGGCAACTCCATGATTGCTACCGCCGGAATCGCGGCACGGAAGTACAAGATCGACCGCAGCGAGGTCGACGAGCTGGCGCACTACCGCCACCTGCAGTACTTCGAAGCCAAGGAATCCGGCTTCCTGGAACGGGTCCTCGTCCCGCTGGACGTGCTCAACCTGCAGGGGCGCGTGCTGGGCCGAATCGACGACGACATCGGCGTGCGCCCGTTGAAGCTCGCCGGGCTGCGAGCGATGCGCGAGCTGGACACCTGTGTCACCGGCGGAACGCAAACGCACGCCTCCGACGGCATGGCCACGCTGCTGGTGACGAGCGCGGAGAAGGCCCGGGAGCTCAGCCCGCGCCCGGAGGTCGACATCCGACTCGTGGCCAAGACCGAGGTGCGAACGTCTCCCAGCCTCATGCCCGAGGCTCCCGCTCTTGCCGTGCGGAAACTGCTGAAGAGGAATGATCTGACCATGGCGGACATGGTCGTGGTCAAGAATCACAACCCCTTCGCGGTCAACGACGCCATCTTCGCCAAGGTGATGGACTGCGACTGGCGCGAGATGAACAAGACCGGGTGCTCTCTGGTCTGGGGTCATCCGCAGGGACCGACTCTCACCAGGCTCTTGATCGAGTCACTGGAGGAGGCGGTGGACCTCGGGGGTGGTTACGTCCTGTTGTTCGGTTGTGCCGCGGGCGATGTCGGAATCGCGGCCCTGTTCAAGGTCTCGTGAGGGAACGTCATGGCGAAATCGATGAGGCAATCGACACTCGAGACGCTCGGCCTGGGCTCGGTCCTCGATATCTTCCGACGCGGACGCCTGCCGGTGAATGCCGGCGACCTCGTCGATCAGGTTTTCGGTGATTCCGGCGGTCGCGGCTCGCTGGTCGTGTCGGGAGCCAACGGGATCGTCGGAGCCGGCAAGACGATGCAGCTCGGTTCGCGATTGGCGCCGTACGGTGTGCCGATCGTTGCGCTGGATTTCCCCGGGACGCCGGACGGGATCGGCGGGCAATACCCGGGTCTGGTGAGGGCGTTCGGCCGGGAAGGCGCCGACCGGGTCATGGCGAACATCAGCCGGCTCACCTACGACGGTGCTCACCTGCCCGCGGAGCTCCGGGCTTCCAGACCACGCTACCTGTTGGAGGCGATTCCGGAGATCCTCGACGTCAAGAAAGCCCACTACGAGCTCTTCCGCGGGACCTTTCCCGACATCGAGATCCGCTCTGTCACCTCGGGGTTTCCGAGTTCCGAGCTCGGCGTGGGGATCGCCCATCCCGCCTTCCCCCACGAGATCAACAAGATCTGGGAGGTCGTCGAACCGAGCCCGTCGTCGATCACACAGCTTCACTGGGCACTGGGAATGATCCCGATCCCCGTCAGCGACCACTGGTCATTCGTTCTGGACGTGCTGTTCTGCGGGCTGACGCTGGCCGGCACCCGATTTCATCACGCCTCCAACATGCCCTTCTGGAAGATCGACAAGTACGTCAGGCGACTCCTGGGGCCCAATCCCTTCAGGGCTCACGATGCGATCGGGGCGAAGGGCGCGAACTTCCTCACGTGGTCTTGCCTGACGCACCTCAGTCACAAGTACGGCGACCTGTTCGGCACGACGTCGGAGCTGGACGAACATAAGGACAGCGGCCAGAACTGGTTTCCGCCGAACCATCTCCGTCCCGTGGTGGACTGGAAGCTAGAGGCGGAAGAGGAGGACGAGTTTCAGAGCTGGATCCTGGGGCCGCTGTTCCAGATGACGAGCCTCATGCTCCACGAACAGAGAGCGCATCTCTCGCACATCAACTCCATCGGCGAGCTGTGCGCTCAGTTCCGTAGAGGGATCCTGGCGACGATGAGGAACCTCGGTCCCGAATCCGCGTTGAAGCGGGTCCAGTCCTACCACCGGTTGCACCCCCAGGCTGCCCGCAGCTCCTGGTACCCGGCCGTGTTCGAAGAAATGGATGGCGTGGACTGGCAACAGCTCTACGTCAACGCCGAGCATGACGGAACGGTCGGCGTCGTCAGCATCGGCCGCGAGAGCTACAACAGCGACGTGGACGCCGAGTTGAACCGCGCCCTCGATTGGCTCGGGGCCGAGGGGATCGAACGGGTGATCCTGAGCGGGGATTTCCATCTGTCCACGCAGCTTGTCGGTGCGGACACGAGCGAGTTCTTCCCCGCGCTGCAGAGTGTAGAAGAAGGCGCCCGGATCGCGGGCACCTGGGCCGGGACGGCCCGCCGGCTCAACGACGAGTTCAAGATCTCCGTGGCATTCGTCAACGGAAAACGATGTCTGGGCGGCATGCTGGAGCTGCTGATGCACTGCCATTACCTCGTTGCCGTGGAAGACGCCACGCTGGGTATGCCCGAGGTGACGTTGCCCGTCGTTCCCGGCATGGAGGGCTGCCACTGGCCGTTCCGCAAGACCGGTTCCGACGACTGGCCCAAGCTCCTTCGTCTTTTGCTGGGGGGCAATCCGGTCAGGGCGGGGGAAGCGGTCGGCTGGCTGATCGACTACGCGGGGTCCCTGGAAGAGACCTTGAAAACGGCGTGGCGCATCGCCACGGAAGGGGATCACGGTTTATCACGGAGAAGGCTGGAGGAGGGGAGCCTGGGAGAGTTGCCCACCGAGATCGGTGGCCTGCCGGATCCCGGAGATCCGGCGATCGAAGCGGCCAGAAAGGCGATCATGGACAGCGTCCGGAACTCGTGCCGCACGACGCTGAATCAAGCGCTCGAGGTTCAGACGAAGCTGTCCGCCGATTTCATGACGACTGCTCACTGCAGGAAGGGACGTGTCGGAGCGGAATACGCCAGAACAGCCGTGGTGTGAAGAACAGATCGCCGAGCGGTTCGAGGCCTACGACAGGCCACAATAACATCGGATCAGGGAGGCGGCAGTCTACAGCCCGCGCTTCCGATGTCCAGGCAGATCCGCCCCTGGCGCTCGTTCCCGGCGGAGTCCGTGCCCAGCGTGCCGTCCTCACACGGGCTCCTGGCGTAGACCAGGTAGTACGACACCTGATCCGGGGCCGGGGCAAGCACATCGATCAGCCCCTTGGCCTGAGGGCTCGCCGGAAGGCACTGGGCCGTCGTGAAGTCCGTGGCGACCGTGGATCGAAGGCCGACGTAGTCACCGAACAGGCCGCCCAGGTCCGTCGGATCGTCCCACATCAGACGAACCTTGTTGAGAAAACGCAGGTTCAGCACCGCGCCGGGGATGGCCCAGTGACACGGATCGGATTCGTCGCAATCCGCACAGACCCCGAATCCATCCCCGTCCACGTCCTCGTCGATCGCCTCGTCGCAGTCGTTGTCCGCCGAGTCGCAGGTCTCCGGGGCTCCCGGATGGGCGGTCGCGTCGTCGTCGTCGCAGTCGGTGGCATCGCGAACGTAGCCCGCCGGTTGGTAGCAAGTCACGACGGAATCCCCCGCGTCTCCGTAGCCATCGTTGTCCGCGTCCCGGTACCAGACCGAGGTCGCGCAGAGCAGCTCGATCCCCTTGATCGCCGGTTGCTCGATCTCGCCGAGAAATTCGACGACCAGCCCGGAGCCTCCGCTGACCGTGACGGACACCGAGCGGCTGACCGGCTCGCACGGTGCCTGAGTCGGATCGCACCTCCCCCCGGCCGCGACCACCTGGTCGAACTGCGCGAGCTGATCGGGCACGACGCCGTTGATCGCCACGGAAAACACTCGGTTTCCGGGATCCTGCGTGGCCACGGAGGCATTCATGAACAGCAAGTTCAGCAGATACTCGCCGTCCGGGACATCGAAGGTGTAAATCAGGTTCGGCGAGCCCACGGGCTCGTGGTGACCGCAACGGAACAGATCCTCCGTGTCGAGGTCGCTGCAGCCGAACACCGGGGTCGCGTCGACCGGGCAGCCGGACGCGAGGTCGCAGGTGTGAGGGTCGCCGGCCTGGTTGTAGCCCGAGCTCGAATCCGGCGCCCCGAAGTCGGCGATCCACGTCTTGCCGCGGCAGTCGGTCTTGGCGCCGCTGCACGCGTCGGACGAGGTGCTGTCGGTGTTGATCCGGGTATCGACTCCGGCCATATTGTCCAGCGCCACGGGACCGAAGCACTCGTTCAGCGGCTGGGCGGGACACGGGTCGCAGTTGTCCCCCAGACCGTCGTTGTCCGCGTCGCACTCGGGGATGCCGTCGGCGCAGCCGATCTCGCAGACGGTGGCCACCGCCTCGATGTTCCACACGACCGTGTCGCGGTTCCCGTCGTACTTCTCCGGCTTGATCAGGTTCGTGTCGGCGATCACGTCGCAGATGACGGTGTAGTCACCGAGCCGATCCAGGAGGTGGCTGTAATCCTCCACGTCGGTGGCCACGACAATCGGCTGGAGGTCGCCCGGGCCCTGCACGGACCAGGTGATGCTGTTGGTCACGGTACCCTGGCCGAAACGCGTGGTGACGGAGAATTCGACCTGGGAGTCGATCAGGACCTGGGCCGGCGCGGTCGATGCGGACTCCACGGGAGCCGTTGGAGAGACCCGCGGATGGCCGAAGAACACCAGGGACCCGCGCTGGCTGCAGACGGCGCAGAACGGCTGGTACAGGGAACGCATCTTGCAGTAGTTCTCGGGGCGGTAGATACACTGGGACCAGTAACGGGCGCCCTCTCTCGGCGCGCCGAGGTCGTCGATCCACTCCGGCCAGGCCCCTTCCGTGGGATTGGTCGAGGTGTTGACCTCGCCACCGTTGGACCCGCAACCGGAGTTGGACACGTATTCGTCGGCCAGGCCCAGAACGGAGTGCCCGACCTCGTGTGTGCCGACGTCCTCCCCCGCGGAGTTCGCCGCGGAGTAGGTCGCGCGCAGACCGGCACACCCGCCGTAGCGTGTCGTGTTGACCATGACGACCGTCTCGTCGTGGTACGGTGCGCGCAGCTCGGCCGCCACGATGTTGTCGGTGCCCGATTCGTCGCAGCCGCCGCCATAGCTCAGGCAACGGTTGTCGCTGTGGCCGCACTGTGGGTTGACCTCGGGAAAGCGCGTTCCCATCGCCGTGTTCAGGACGACGTCACAGTCGCACTGATCCGTGCCGTTTTCGAGCGAGTAGGCGTAGACCAGCGTGTAGTTGACGAAGGGGTCGTGCTCCGCCATCGGCGTCGTCTGTCGCATGTAGGCGATCAGGCCGTCCGCGTGCCGCTCCATCAGGGACTTGTTGGAGTGGGTATAGCCGTCGGGAACGATGACGATGTTGACCCTACGATCCCCTTCGGCGGGGTCGCCGTCGATGCGGTAGATGTCCGGGTCGGCGAAATCCTCGGGCCAGAGCACCGTCGCGTTGCCGCCCGTGGGAGTGGCGTCGGAGCTTCCGGCTATGGCCAGACCCTCGTAGGGTATGGCGCCGCCCGCCGGGTCGTAGCGTGCGCCGTCCAATCGCTCTACGCCGAGCGTCTTGCGGGTCGTCGTCCCGCGGTAGCTCTCGTGGTAGGCGATCTCGATCCGATCGAATCCGGCGATCTCCGGAAGCTCGATGACAAAGGAGTCGCGGTGCCGGCGAACGACGTCCCCCTCGATGTGGGCCGCCATGTACGGCTCGTGGTCGAGGCACAGCGGGCCGATCACCCACCGCCGCGTGTGCCGACGGTCGTCGGGCCCGAGCAGCACGACCTCGACCTGGAGCCACTCGTCCGCACGGTAGACCCTGGCTTCCTCGGGGTCGATCAGCCGGAGATACGGTCGATCCTTGATCGTGTAGGAGAGAACACGGGCCTGGTGCCGGTCGACTTCGATACCGACCCTCAGCGTCCTCTCCGAGTACACGCCGTGCCCGGGTCCGGAGGCCGTGACCTGCAGCTCGACGGGGGCTATCTCGCCACCCGTGGCCGCGACGCCGGTCAGCCACGCAAAGAAAAGCGCACCGAGCACGATCCGAGGCCGGCGAAAGGTCCCCTCCATGGAATCTCCTTCGCCGGTCAACATACGCCGGTTCTTGCCCGAAGGGTCAAGAACCCGGTCCCTACTGAAAACCTCGTCCGGCGTGTGGATTCTCGCGCATGAGCCACCCCGAGTAGAGTCCGGGAGCGACTCCCATCTATAGAGGATAAGAAGCCGGAATCCCTCGATCGAATCTGGCGGACGAGCTCAAAGTCCCAGAATTGCGTCGATTTCCAATGCCCGATTGGAGCCGGATCGCGGGAGCTCTTGGTTCGGCAACCGCTCGGCCGGGGCAATAACGCCGCATGGGGCCAGGCTTGCGCGACAGCCTGCTTCGAGGTAAGAGTAAAGTGCTCCCGCTCCCGCAGCGAAGAGGGAGGTGGCCATGCGATCGATCTCGGCCCGTTCTGGCGGAGTTCTTCTTCTTCTTTTGATTCTCGCCGCGCCCGCCCAGGCGGATGCCCCCACGGTGCTCTACCGGCTCGGGTCCGAGGCGTCGTTCCAAGAGGGTTGTTTCGGGCAGTGCATGTGCCCGGTGTTGCTCGCCGGATTGCGGGGCACGTTAGGTCTCACACCCGCCGCCCCATCCGGGGGGTTCGCCGTCTGGAACCTGAGCGACATCGACTGGTGGATTCCGGAGCTCGAGACTCCGGTGACCGGCTCCGGGACGTTTCGCCGCAGCCCGGGGCCCGATGCGCAGCAGCAGCTCGTGCTCGATCTGTCGATCGGCGGCGAACCGGTGGAGCGCTACGACAGCGGCGTCGTCCCGGCCACCGCGCGGTTCCCGCGGATCGACGCACTTGCCTCGCTCTACGATCTGCAGTGCTACGACCGGGTGTTCGTGGTGCGGGCGGCTCCCGCCCGGCCGGTAACGTTCCGGTTCCGAGGAGAGGTGTCGGGTGTCTTCGACGGGCTGGGGGCGCTCGACCCCTCGGTGACGCCGGGTAGAGTGCTTCACGGAAGCTTCACGTTCGACCCGGACACGCCGAACAGCGCGCTGCCCATCGATGAGGGGGAGATGGGCCTCTACCATCACGATCGGCCCCCGGCCGGCGTGCGCATCCGGCTAGGTCACCACACGTTTCGCAGCGTGCCTGCCCATCCCGACTTCGACGTCATCGTGAACAACGATTTCGGCTTCGCCGGGGCGGACGAGTTCGGCTTCGTCAGCCGCAACAACGAGGCGCGCGGCTTGCGACCGTCTCCGCCGATCGGGCGGCTGGATATCGACTGGTTGGCCTCGACGATCACCGGAAATCCGCTGACAAGCGCCGAGCTGCCGCTCAGTCCTCCCGATCTGGATCTGCTCGGCGGCGGGCTGCTGACGATCGAGGGGGAGTGCATCCTGTGCATGGGGCCAGCCGCCTTTTTCCGAATCGAGGCGACGCTCACATCGCTGACCTTGCCGGCGCGAATATCTGTGGATCGAGACGCGATCTGGTGGGAGGGTCCCGAGGGCGCGACCGCGTACGACGTCGTCTCAGGAGACCTGGAGCCGTTGCGCGCCGGTGATCCCGCCGGCTTCGGATCCGCCGAGGTATCTTGCCTCGCGAATGACGAACCGGAAACGACGCTCGCCACCACTGGGGAACTCGCGCCCGGGCAGGTGATTTGGTACCTGGTCCGGCCGGTCGCGACCATGGCCGGGACTTACGACTCTTTCGGACTCGTGCAACTCGGCGGACGGGACGAGGGGATCGAGGCGCAGGCGGGCGGTTGTCCCTGAGCCCGGTCGGCGGAGTGCCGCCGAGAATGCGCTTGGAGTCGCCTGTCCACTTCGACATCGGAAGAGCACTCGGGATCGACGAGTCTGAAAGTCAATCGACACGGTCCTCGGTGGTCTAAGGCCGTGGGAGAAGAGTCCATTTGGCCTTCGCCTTCTCGTCGAGTTCGTCCAGCAATTGCTCGAGCTCTTTACAGTTCTTCTCCTTCTTGGGGACCGTGAAGTGATCCACCGAGTTTAGCCCGTCTCGCACCTGACCAGAAACGCCCATTCTTCATAATGTTACGATGCCCCGCCACGCGGTTCTGTGAACCAGTCTCACGGGGTTCCAAGATGTAACATCAACCGCGCTGCGACGGTGATGTCGTCGAGTGCGGTGGGGTTTGTCTGATCGAACGAAACCGACGAGCCTCACGTCATCAACGACCGCGATCGGGCGCGATTCGGTCAGCGGTCCGTCCGTTCTGTCACGAATCACTCGGCGATCCGTTCCGCCATCTGCCTCGTGGAAGCCCTTTAGTTTCGGTGAACTACCACACCGAAAACGGCACTATCGGCCGGTAGCCAGCAAGTCTGTTTCGGCTCCGGGCAGGCTGAAGTACATAACGCCGCTGAGATTCACCGTGTAACCGACGCGGTTCGTGAGCCCATTGCGCTCGAGACAACTCAAGCCTTCGCCCACCTCGCGCGACTCACGACCGAGAGCCCGTGCAATCCCACCTACCTCGAGAGCCCCGGACTGGTTGCGGTAGAAGTGGCGAGCCAGATCCAGGGCCACACGACCTTCGCCATTGAGGCTGCGCCCTGTGACAAGAGCACCGAACCAGCTTGTCGCCAAACCGACGGTGAGCCGGGCCGCAACCGCGTCGGGGCTCTCCACGAAGATGTCGAACCGGTTGCGCGCGTCCTTGAGAGCACCCGTCGCTCCAGAAACCAGCGGCACAGCGGTGATGAAGGCGATGGTGTCGATCATGACGTGCTCGTAGAGATGAGCTAGGGCCAGGGGGGCCTCGACCGTCCGTCGGCTCTCGGCGAATCGGGGACCTCTCTCATCACCGGAGCTGAGAATGTGGTACTCCTCCTGGCCTCGACACTCGTGCTCCCGCAGGCTGGGACAGAGCTTCACGAGTCGCGCCTCGAGACTAGCCACCGCAACTGCGGGCTCCGTGGGCTCCCAGTTTATCTCGACACACAGCTTGAGGATCGGTGTGTCCCGTCGGAAGGACGTGTTCAGCGCCAAGGCCTCAGGATGCGATCCGAGGTCGGCATTCTGGACACAGATCAGCTCTTTCCCCAAGGGGACCCCAGTCCATCAGCGGGGCGGTAATTGGGGCGCGGCCTGGTTGTTCCTAATCCGCGCCCCTCAGAGGACTACCAGCCAGGAAGATCCTTGGCGCCGGAGTTTCACGGTTGCTCGAACTTCGTATCTTCCTTATCCAGCGTGCCCTCCAGTACGATGCGTTACTCCCACGTTTCGGGGTTCAGCGAGTCAACTTTTGCACGGAAGACCGTGCTGTTCACGATCATCTCACCCAGCTTGGAACGGAGCGAGCCGGGGCTTGTCGGTACGTTTTCCAGCAATTGGATGTCCTGTATGCGGAAACGGGGCATCTTTGAACCTCCTTCTCATGACACGGGTGATCGGTTACCAGGCCGGCTCTACTCGAACTTGCTCTCCTCCTTGTCCAGAGAACCCTGCAGAACGATGCGGTACTCACCGGTCTCTGGGTTGATGACCTCCACCTTGGCGCGGCAGACGGTGCTGTTCAGGATCATCTCGCCGACCTTGGACCGCATGACGTTGGGACTCGTTGGACTGTGCTCCAGACCTTTCAGGTCACTGATCCGGAAACGACTCATGCTCAAACCTCCTATGGAATATTCTGCGCCCTCCGCAACTACCACAGAATGTGCTGCTGCCTTCGGCGCAGGTTATTGACATCTTCTCGTTGGCTCTACTCGGTCTCTTTCTTCGTCCGGCAACTGAGAACCGTTCGGTACGCCTCAGAGCCCGGCTTGGGTTCGGCGATCACCTTCTTCGACCGCCTGATCGTGGGGTCCTCTGACGGAAGGGGGTAGGGTGCCATCGGGCGGGAACCGCCCGGTTCAGCAACCGGAGCCGCGGTCGCCGAGGCGGACTTCATCTCCTTGGGCTTCTTGTCGTTCTCGGGGTCGATCATCCAAACCTCCAGA
>Ga0255055_10000331_pt1 | contig 36439 bp, 28 predicted proteins | sample JV7_2_27_MG_FD_188633 | JGI IMG/M metagenome (GOLD analysis project Ga0255055, IMG submission 188633) | Seawater microbial communities from Jervis Inlet, British Columbia, Canada - JV7_2_27 | ecosystem: Environmental > Aquatic > Marine > Inlet | place: Canada: British Columbia | collected... | reverse complement strand
GGTTAGTGCCTTTAAAAGCGAAAATAAGAAAGAGTTCAAACCGATTGCAAATTCTGTGATGAAGCATTATTCAGATAGATACATCATTCTACAACATATAAATAGAAAATTGCTAAAAGCTACTCTTAAAGATGAAGAAGTTTACTATACAGTTTCCCCTAATGGTATTGAAATAAGAAATTAAAGAGATAGTAATATTCTATCCACCTTTTGCTTTAAACAACAAAAGAATTGCTACATACCAAGTAATTACTAGAGCTGCTGCTATAAATTCAACCTTTTGAGCTGTACTAACATCAAATGCATATTTTGTTGCATGATCAAAAAGATACAAACTTAATGCAGCAAACGCAAAAACAAAACCTGCAACTAAACCTTCGATAAGATATTGAGCATGTGTATTTGGTGCGATGAAAAGAGGACTACCACCTGATTGACCTATACTAACTAAGTCATCACTATTCACAATATCGTAGGCTCCACCACTAAAAATGTAGAATATAATACCATATAACAGTACATAAAGAACACTTCGTGGAATTCTTGTTGGAATTCTAATTGATATTTGATGTAGTGAGAAATTTGGTCTTCGAATACCGGGTAGTATCCAAGGTAATTTTTTTGCCATTCTTATCTATCGTTCGACATAAATCAAACCATTTTAAATATTTCGACGAAGAATAGGAAAACAGAAATGTACATTTTTCATTGTAATGTGTGCAAAAGCTAATTGTACCCTTTATTATTGTCGATTTTCTTCTTGTTCAAACCAATAGTATTGTTACAACCTTATCTATATCATCTAGAAATTATCTCTTTTAAGATATTATGTTAACCTTTGAATTTGATTCTTTTTTCAAGTGGATATATAACAAACAAACCTGGATTTTTCTCAACTAAATGCATTAGGTACTTTTCAACATCAGATTCCAAAACACTCAAATCATTTGAAATTTCACTAAAGCTAAGTTCTGGTGCATTATCTATTTTTTCATCTAAATAATCAGAAAACAAAGATTCGAATACCTCAAAACCTAAATAGGTGGTATTATCTTGAATTACTCCTTTTAGTTCATCTTCATCAATCATTTGCTGAACAATAGGGAGAATAAGTTCTAAATCAATTCCTAAGTTTTCACTAGTTGTAATGATATTATACTCCTCTGCATTTGATAAACTGGATGACAAGAGGTTATGGATGTATGTCAGTGTGTAAAATGTCTTTTTACCTTCGATTCCTCTTTCAAAATGATTTAGAAGACCAATAATAATATCAGTTTTAACTTTCCAAAGCTCTTTTAGGACAGATACTTCTAGTTTACCATTAGTTTTCAAATCGTCTTTTATCAGAGCTAGTTTTTCCTTTTCAATTGATAGAAAAAGCAATCGTTCGGGTAATAAAACACCCTGAAGCTTCCCTTTTGAGATGTAACTATTAACTAGATCGTACCTTTGTTGTATGTTAAGTTTTGAAGAGATTTTTCTAATATTCACATAATTCTTAGTTTCCAGCTCTTCTTTAAGTAATAAAACAAATTTTTTTTCTTTTGACATAAAGAGTTTAGATATTTTATCAAGAAACGTACTCATTATACTCGAAAAGATGTATTCTGAATTGTTTTTAAAAGATTACTCTTTATGTTTTAGTTAACAATATAAAGATAATTAGAAAGTTAAACAGATAAAAAAACTCTAGATTACGAAAAAACACTTTAGTAGAAATTGTGGAGTTTATTTAGCTTACTTATGTAGAAATATAGATGCATATGACTAACATTGATAGAATATCTTCTGGTATAGAAGGGCTTGATAAACTTCTGCAAGGTGGTATGATTAAGAATTCAATAAATTCAGTTGTAGGAAGTAGTGGAACAGGTAAAACTACAGTTGCACTAGCATACGTTTATCAAGGACTTTTAGAAGGCGATCATATACTTTACCTCTCATTTGAGGAAACACCATCAAAATTGATAGCAGAAGCTGAATCGTTAGGAATTAAGATAAAAGAGATTTCTAGTAATTATAATGATTTAATTCATTTAGTAGAGAGTGAAAAAATAGTTGAATTTATGACTAACATTCTACCAGCACTCGCTCAAAAACTAAAACATAAGAATGTTAAACATACTCGAATAATACTTGACCCATTAACACCCATCCTTTGGGAATTTCCATCCGAAAAAGAACAAAGAAAAGTTTTAACTAAAATTTATCATCATCTAAGTTCATTAGGGACTGTTTTGCAAACTATTGAAGAACCTAATGCCTTTGGTCAAACAGACATCGGTGCAGTAGAAACTAGAGTTCCAATTTATTTATCAGACAGTGTAATACATATTCAAAACTTAGGGTTAGGAGGGAAATACAACCGAACTTGTAAAATAATAAAATCAAGAAGAACTGCACATCATGAAGGCATATATCCATTGAATTTCGTTGTTGGACAAGGTATAGTAATTGATACAAGTTCTATTCCAGATATAATAGTAGAGCCTCTAGCAACCGATACAAGATATCTTGAACTAATGAAAAAAGTCAAAGAAATGTCTAAAGATAAAGATCCAAAGAAGAGAATCATCGCACAAATTGCCAAAAATCTTCTAGGAGACAGAGAAAAGAGAGAAGATACAAGAAGCATAGATCTAGTAAATGTATTAACTGATCCACAAGTTCTTCAAGAGGTTAAAAAATGAGTTCAAATCAAGGAATCTCCTCAGAACTTATGGATTTGATAGATTTAGAAGATGTAGAAGCTGCGATATTATTTAGAATAGATGGGAATGTTGTAGAATCATATTTTGGCGAAAGATATTCTCAAGAGCTGTTAAGGACAATTCAATGGTGTAAAGCCAATGTAGAAAAAGTTTCTCTTGAAATGAAGACAAACAACTTGAATAAGGTAACATATGAATTAAACGATTTTTGTGTGATGTTTTTTGTTGTAAATAAAGTTTCAATTTTAACAGCTGTAGCCACCGAGAATATCAATCTCAGTCTTTTGTCAATAGAAGCAAAAAGAAAGTCCCAGATAATTTCATCATTTCTGTGAGGTTTTATCATGCAAGTTGCAACAAGAACCAGTAGCCACAGATCAATTCATCAAGCTACAAAAACCGCGATTAATGATGTTATTGGAGATATTAATGGAACTCCGGATTATCTGATTGCGGCATATACAACTAATTATAAAGAAAGAAAAAAATATCAACAAGCCATTTCCAAAATCTGTGAAGAAAGCGGAACACAAAATGTTATGGGAGGAACGTTTCCAGGTGTTGCCACATCTGATGATTTACCTACAACCCAAGGATGTTCAGTTATCGCTATTAAGTCAAACGAATTGGAAATTAAAACACCCTTCTCATTTTCAAATATAAGAACAAATCCACGGAAGGGAGCGAAAAAATATGAAAGTCTATTTGAATTTGATGACAAAAAATCAGAAATGGGTTTTTTCCTAACACCAGGACCGTTTTATCAGCAAAATGCTTTTGAACAATTGAAAATTTTGGATACATTTTTTGCTCGTAAATTCAAGAGAATGTTCAATTTTATAGGCGATATAATTAACAAAAATATGGGTAAAAATGGTTTTGGACCAACGATATTTGCAGATACTGTTCTGAATGAACTTGCACAAAAAGGTGTAAAAAGTTTACTAGGTGGTGCTACAATTGATTTAGATATGGAATCTTGTTTTCAGTTTTGTGGAGACAAAATCTATAGAAATGCATTAGTAGGTACTACTTTTTCTTCAGAGAAACTTCATTTTGGACATAGTTGGGCTTTTGATAAATCACAAAAGAGTAAGGATTTTGGAATTACTGATTTTTTGAAAAGCGGATATGTGCAGAGTATAAATAAAAAACCTGCAAACAAAGCTTTTCATGATATTATTGGAATATCAGAGGATTTGTATGAAGAAGCATTCAAAAAATTCTCCTATGCTTCTCTGCTATATCTATCAGCAATCGAGTATGCTAAAGACCATATTCCATTCGTATCAGTTTGCCACCCAATTCTGGATGGGGTTGTTACAACTCTCCCTGAAAGAATTATGAACACTAATACTTCTAATGCAGATTTCTTCACTCAATCAGGAACTGGTATTCAAAAATCAGCATTCGAATGTGCAAATAATATGGTGAAAAATCTGAAAAACATTCGTTTTGGAATCTTTATCAATTGTAGTAACCGACTTCTGATTGCAGGAGATAAAATTCAGAAAGAAAACGAGAGTATTAAGGAAGCTATTGGCGAAGAAGTACCCTTTATCACGTTATATTCAGGTGGAGAGTTCTCATTAATCAATCGAAAACCCATTTACTCTTCTGTTTCTGTACATGGTATAGTAGCTGGGGAGAAAAAAAATGTGGTGTTTTAAAGTATTAATTGGGATATGATTCATGATGAGCTCCATACGCCCATATAACTCTGGACAAGATAGTATTCTCAAAATAGCAGTGCTAGGATTGGGATCTGTAGGTAAAACTACAATTTCAAAAAGCTATTCAGGTGAGCTATTAGATCCAGAACAAATATCTATGACAAAAGGTGTGGACATAACCGTAAAAAGAATCATACATAGCAACAGGACAGTAACGTTGCAAATATGGGACTTTGCAGGTCAAAAACAGTTCAGATTTATGATTGATGTCTTCTTGAGAGGGGTAAAAGGAGTAATATATGTGTATGATGTAACGGATATTGAAACTTTGCTTGATTTAAGTGATTTTGTTAATTTAACAAGAAATTACCTCACTAATCACTTCTATCCTGAAGTACCAGAGATTTTAGTAGGGAACAAATTAGATTTGAACAGCGTAGAAGTAACAATTGAAGATGTTCATGATTTTATGAAAACATATGAAATTAAGAAACATTTTCTTGTCAGTGGTCTCTTTTCAAACAATGTCTCTGAACCTTTTGAGTATATGGTTAATCAAATAATTAACAAAAAGAATCTCACAGATGAGTTAATGTCCAAATATTCAAGGATTTGAATATCTGAAGTTTAATTTGGTGATAGAATGGAAAACGATAGTAAATACATTATGAAAACATTCAACTGTGAAAAATGTGGAAGAAAAATTGAATGCAAAATCGAGAAAAAGCAAATTGAAGAACTAAAAGATAGCCAATTGTTCAATTTTGTTTTAATGCATGCTAATGATCATACTTTGATTGTATCAATCGATGGAAAGGGGAATATTCGAAGATCTAGAATAGCATCACTTAGCTCAAATCTGAAAGTTGAAGAGAATTTGGCACCCTTTCAAGATTATCAAATTATTGAGGAATGTAACAATATAGTAGATGCTTTTAATGTTTATCTCAAAAAATCGCTATCCAGTAATTAATAATATCTTTGGAAATAACAAAATAAGTAATAATAAAAAGTAAAGGAAAAAAAGAAGAAAAATTATTTTGGAGTAACTTTCTTAACTATTCCAACGGCAACAGTTTGACCCATGTCTCTTACTGCAAAGCGACCCAATGGAGGCACTTCTGTGTATGATTCCACAACCATATCACGAGTTGGTATCAAAACAGCTTCTGCTGTATCACCGTTTTTTAGGAAATCAGGTTTGTCAGTTTTTTTTCCTTTTGTAGTCTTTGACTTTAATTCAGCAAAACGAGTTGCAACTTGCGCTGTTCCACAGTGAATTACTGGTGTGTACCCAACTGCAATTGCAGATGGATGACGAATAACTTGAACAGTAGCAAGAAATTCTTTTGCAATAGTTGGTGGTTTGGCAGCATGACCTACAACGTCACCTCTTCGCACATCACTTTTCGATAATCCTTTACAGCTAAATCCGATATTGTCTCCGGGTATAGCTTCTAGAATATCTTCATGATGCATTTCAATTGACATTACAGCTGCTTTCTTACCTGTAGGCTGAAATATTACTTCATCTTTGGGCTTTAAAACACCGGTTTCAACACGTCCGACAGGAACAGTTCCTATACCAGTAATGGTATAAACGTCTTGAACAGGTAGTCTCAAAGGTTTATCTATGGGTTTTGGAGGGACTTCAAAAGTATCAAGTGCTGCGAGAAGAACGGGTCCATCATACCAAGACATCTTATCTGGTTTTTCACTTAAATTATCACCTATCATACCACTAACTGGTACAAATGTGACTCTCTTCATATCAAAACCGAATAGTTTAAGATTCCTTTCCATTTCATCTTTGATTTCTTGGAAACGTTCTTGTTTGTAATCAGCAAGATCCATCTTATTAACTGCTACTAGTAGTTGGTCAACTCCAAGTGTTTTTGCTAAAAGAGCATGTTCTCTTGTTTGACCAGTAGTGCTTATTCCTGCTTCAAATTCTCCTGTACCAGCACTTATTACTAAGATAGCTGCATCAGCTTGAGAAGTTCCTGTGATCATATTCTTAACAAAGTCACGATGTCCTGGAGCATCAATAATTGTGTAATAGTATTTCTTGGTTTCGAATTTGTAAAATGCAAGATCTATTGTTACTCCTCTTTCTCGTTCTTCTTTCAATTTGTCTAATACCCAAGCAAACTTAAAGCTGCCTCTTCCGATTAATTCAGCTTCTTTCTCATACTTTTGGATTTCTCTCTCAGAGATACTACCACAAAGATAGAGTAAATGACCTGTCATAGTAGACTTACCATGGTCAACATGACCAATGATTACTAGATTTAAATGAGGCTTCCCTTTTGAACTCATTTTTTACACCTTTTTTTATATTTGCAGTACTAACTAATATACTGATTGTACTTTAATATTTCCCTTAGCTAGATTTTTAAAAGCGTTTTGGTTTGGTTGTTTTTGCAAAAATATTCAGATTATTGATATTTTTAGTTTATAATGACTTTTATCTGAACTCAAAACATAGCTTCTATGAAAAAGAAGATTAAATGCATAAAAAAGGAGAAGAGAAGAAAAATGATATCATTTTCAGATATCATCAAGTGTGTATATGTAATCCAGCTCAGCTGAAAGCTGAGCAATGTTTTCAGGGTAGATAACTTCGTAGATTCGCACAAGAGGGAATTTGCGAGCTTCTTCAATTGACTGAGCCAATCCATAACTTCTAAAGACTTCCTTAAAGTAAACCGTATTATCTCCTTCTCCACCGGTTAAACTAGTAACAGGATAATCTCTAGCTAAGCTCAATATTCCTGGATTTTGACTAGTAGGAGTGCCAGGAATACTTTCGCTCCATGCGAAACCTGTTATGGGATCATAAGCTGAAAGTTTGTATAATACAGAATCATAGAATTTCTCGTAATATTGATAGTATCTGTTTTCTGCATCTAAACCATAGTAGTCTGATTCAGTTATCTGATATCGTGGTACAGTTGCTTCAGCAATTCTGATACACCAAATTGCTTTACCTAAATCAGAGCCAAGTCCAGGAATTCCAGCTTGAGTGTTAACAAGAACGTATTTTACGTTATATCTGTACATAAGCTTTACAGATTCTGAGAAATTCCACATTAGCATAGTACCTACCATTCCAATATGTGTTTTATTCGTAGTTGCATTATCTACTAGTGAAGTAGCATTCCCGTAATTCGTAATCCAATATCCATAATCCCACCAACTTAGAACAACAGAAGGACTGTTAGGCACAATTCCATCACCTTGACCATTCTCTCGCAACCATTGTAATGCTTCTTGCCAATCAGATGCAGGAATGCCAGGAGGATCAATATAAACAGGTGCCATCTCTGATTGAGAGAATCGATCAGCCATTTTTACACTATGAAAAGCAAATGTAACCAATAGACCAAATATTACAATGTAGGCAATGATTGCTTCATCTCGACCAATAGATTTAGTTATACGCATTTTTCTCTTAGTTAACGCTATTTTTCCGTGAGCACTCAGAGAATAAGTATAAAGGAGTTTATCAATTGCTATGGCACTCAACAATGCAGCAGCGGGTGCAAGAAGCAAAACTAGACGAACCATAGAACCTGAGAAATATATAGTAGTAATACCAAATACTATAATGATAATGTTTACATCTGTAGGCTTTTTCAGACAATAATAAAGACCCAAAGGAATGAAGAAAGCCATTATATGTATATTGCTGAACAATTCAGCCCAAGTTATTGGTTGATGCTCACTTACAGAGGAAATAATTGGAATATTTACTCTACCACCAGGTAGAATAACTGCCCAAAATTTCTCTGAAATGTTTGAAAAAATTCCCAGAGATAGAAGAACCGTTACAAGAATAACTAACAAAACAAGAGCACTTATTGCCCCTACGATTAATACTTGTTTAAACGTTCTTTCACTTAAACCTCTAGACAGATTTTGAATAATGCCTACAAGTACAAGAAAAACAATCATCAAAACAGGTATCATAACTTCAATATTGAAGAATTGATTACGCATTACTCTCGGTATAAGAAATCCTATACTTAATGCAGTTACGATAGTTATAGTATAGGCTTTTATCAATTTATAAGTAAGTTTTCGAGTTAATACTAAAAATAGTGCAACTAAGGGTAACAAATCTAAGATATATCGGTAAGCTCCCCAACTTCCAATTAGAAATCCTAAACTTACTCCAGAAAGAAAAGAGGCTAATGTTCCTCCTCGCTTTATTGCACGAATAAAGAAGTACAATGTCAGAACCGTGAAAAGAATACCCACTGATTCATTGTCGAAAAATCCTGCCGTGCTTCTGGAAACGAATGCTGGGGATATAGACATGAAGAATGCCGTAAATAATCCTGTACGTGTGCTTACAGCTTCTTTTCCAAGATAATAAGAAGCAATAATTGTGATGAAACCATAAATTACTGGACTGAAAAACGCTATTTGTTGAATTGAAACATTAATTGAAAACAGACTAACTAATCCGTGGATAATAACTGCACTTAATGGAACACCCCAGTAGAGCTCTCTTCCAGTTTGAAATCCATAAGGATACCAAGAATTTGATTTGAACCAATGTATGAAAGGAACAAAACCATTTTGACTGATATATTCAGCACTAACCAGTTGAACATATGGATCAAATGCTTTTATGAGAGGATCAAAACCTTTCATTACTACAAATAATCTAACAATTACTCCTATTGCGAGAATAAGAAGTAAACTAATTCTATTAAGAACTGTTTCTCTTTTAATCTCATAATCTTCAAAATGATCTACTATTTTTCTCCAAAACTTGCTTAACATATTTGTTATACCTGACCCACTTGACAAGATAATTCACCTTTTCTACATAATCACGAAACTGGCTAAGCTTTTAGTTGAAATTCATTATAGAAAAGTGTTTAAAAACATTACTTAATAATAGACATTCGATTTTGAGATATTAAATTCATAATTTTATGAATAAATTGATTAAATGTATAATATTCCTTAGAAACTAGCGAACATTATAGTAAAATTAATTAACTTATTTCTTGCATAAATTGAATTAGATAACTATGAGGCTTGAGAGAAAGATAGCATATGCACTCGCTAAAGAGTTGAAAGATATTACTCAAGAAGCAAAATTGGAAGCTCTTGCTGTATTAACAGCAACTGGAGATAGGATAGCATTCTATGCAGGAGATAAAAAGGCAAACTCTACAGAATTATCCGCGATAGGTGCTGCACTTGTAGCAGCAGCTAGATTAGCGCTAGAAAGATTGAATTTTTCTCCAATTAATGATGTGATGGTTCGAGGAAAAAATGGTTTTCTGATCCTAAAATCAATCGGAGATTTCCACTTAGTTGGGGGAACTAGTGATATTGAAGAGTTCAAAAATGCAATTGCTGTTCTCTCTAATCATGCACCAAAAATCGCAGATATACTATCGTATGTTCAAATTGAAGAAGATGAAATGCCACTTGAGTAAATAATGTAGATAGATGAAACTAGTTAATTTTAGTAAAATCTACCATTGTTCTCTGTAAATTTTCTAAATTTATTACATAAGTTAAACCTGTTGTAGGATTAATATTCATGCTTTTCTGATATGAAGTCTGAAACTGGAAAGTACCTGAATTAATCAATGTAACACCCTTATAGGTTTCATCTCCAGCAATATGAGTATGTCCTGCCTGAAGTATATCAGGAATTTTTGTAATGACTAACTGATCCACTGGATTCGGTGCTATCGGTGTTCTTTTTCCATATATCGGAACCAAATGACGATTTTTAAGCATTTCAACCATGGCAGGCATTGAAGTTTCATGAGGAATTGCAGGAATGGCGGAATTAATGTCCATTATAGAATTACCGTGTGTCATAAGAACCTCCACATTATGAGCTTTCAAATAAGCAGGACTACCAAGAAGATGAACATTATCCAAGCTATATAATTCTGGAGCAAATTCCTTTTGTATTGGTGTCTGAGGTTCCGCAGCTCTAGCTCCATCGTGATTACCGGGGATAATTACTATTTCTATATCATCTCTAATCCCCTCGAAGAATTCAGCAGAACGTTGATACTGAAGATGTATATCTTCTAAAACAAGATCTTCAACTTGGTCTGGATAAACACCCACACCATCCACAACATCTCCTGCAACAAACAAATATTTTACTTTCAGTCCTACTTGATTATATTTATCTGTTTTAAGATTACCATTTAGAAAACTAATTGCATTTTGAAATAATTTTTCTGCAAAATTTTTTGATCCTATGTGTATATCTGAAAGAAACAATGCAAGAGCTTCTTCATATGCTCGATTAGGTTTATGACTAAATGGAATATCTGGCCATTGGATATCTTTTATTGTAAACAAGTCTTTGTAATAATTACCAGAAAAACAGAGAATAGAATCTTCTAGAATGAATTCACCTTTATGAATTAAATCAATATTAGATTGTGGAATAAGTCCTTTTATTATGCCTTCTTCATCCTCCAAATCCAAGATTACATGCCCCTTTTTAGTCACTTGTTTACTAGTAACTATAGCAATTAAAGATTGAGCATCTTTGCTACTGCTGGGTTTAATTGATGATGTTTTAACTGTATTTTGAATATCTTGTCTGCGAGTAAACATTTTGCTAATTAATTCAAATCTACTCTCGAAATATTGGCGAAAACTCTCTACAGAAGAAGAAGATTTAGTAGATTTGGGAGTGCTAATTATTTGAAGATCAGCTAAAACCTTCTCTTTTCTTATATGAGAGTCAACTGTTTTTTCCTTTTTTGTATCTTTCTTAGAAGAAGTGGTTTCTGAAGAAACTTTAGCTTTAGTTCTCTTTTGTACGCTAGTTTTACTTACGGAAACATCAGTTTTCTTTTCTTTTTGCTTTTTTGTATCTATTATGCTATTGATATCCTCAGCTGAAAGTATAGCTTTGTCAAATTTAGACAAAAGAATCTTCTCAACTAGTGATTCAGTATCGTCAATAGATTCTATTAAAGAATAAGCCTCAGGTGTAAGTTGATAACCAGCAGCAAATAGTTTTCGAAGTTGCTTTGGAGTAACCATTATTACGCAATTTTAGCTTTTAATTTCATAATATATATATTTCTACTCAACATAAAAAAAATAAAACCTACCAACAAAAAATTTAAGATATAAGTTAATCGAATGACAATAAACATTGATTGACCCCGTAGCTCAGTTGGATAGAGCACCAGCCTTCTATATCTTTTTACTGAAGAAAGTTGGGGGTCGCGCGTTCGAATCGCGTCGGGGTCGCCATAACTTCTTCTATTTTGATGATTCTTTATTTGCAAAAAAACAAGTATCAAATAAAAAACAATATAAATCATTGGTCTTAGTTGCTCTTGGTAATTATGAGTAAATCTCAGAAAAAAGCAAAGCGAGATACCAGTCCAATGCCCGCTACAGGTGCGGGATTGATGAGATATTATGATGAAGAATTGCCAGGAGTAAAAATTGGACCATGGTATGTAATTATCTTTTGTGTTGTTTTAATTTTAGCAGTTATTGTTGGCAACATATTTTATGTTTCTCCAGCATAAATAAGGTGCTTGTAGTAAAGTATTGGGTGTGAGAACCATTCGAAAATACCAAGAATTAATGGAAAAATTGTATATCGAAAAAGATCAAGAAAGAGGAAAATCTAAGACTATGTTAAAATTAGTTGAAGAAGTAGGAGAATTATCAGAAGCAATTCTAGTTGATAAGAAAGAGAAAATTGAGGAGGAATTAGCTGATATTTTAGCTTGGACACTGAGCTTAGCTAATCTTTTTGATATAAATTTAGATTATGCTTTTCAAAACAAATACAAAGATGTTTGTCCTGATTGTAAAAACTGTCCTTGTTCTTGTGATTCCATTTAATTCTAGTTGCTAGTTTTTTATCAATTTTCACAAATGTAATCTGCACATATTATCCTAGCTAGTCCCAAAATTTTTGTTGATTTTTTAATATTAAAGCAAAGAAAATGTATGGAATGAAAGAAATCATACTATATACAGCTGAAGACTGTCCCTATTGTAACATTGCAGAAAGGATATTAAAAACAGTTTTAGATGAATATGATGGATTATTCGATTATAGGAGCATAAAAATCAATAAGAAAGATTCATCTAATGTGTCATCTATTCCCACAATATTAGTAGGAAAAACAAAAATTGAAGGATTGCCTGAAAAAGAACAAATTCATACTGCCTTATTTTCATAGAATAAAAATAAATTTTAAGTTTTAAAAATAAAAAAATTTTGAATTAATAAAATAAAAATTATTAAAAAAATAAGAAAGAAATGAGAATGTTAACCAAATAATGCACTAAGGCCTAAATCGGTATCATCTTCAGGTTCTTCTTCTTTTTCTTCTTTAGCTTCCTTTGCTTCTGCTGGTGCTGCTGCAGCTGATGTAGGTGCTGCAGCTGGTGCTGCAGCTATAACAGCTGATTTCAAAGCTTGTTCTATGTCAACTTCTTTCAAAGCAGCAACTAGAGCTTTTATACGAGATTCATCTACTGTTGCTCCAGCAGCTTCAAGGATTCCTTTTACTTTTGCTTGTGTTACTTTTCCGCCTAATTCATGTAGTATTAAGGCTGCATATACATATTCCATTTTTTTTCACCTTATCCAAATAATGATCCTAACCCTAAATCTTCCTCGGGTTCTTCTTGCTCTTCTTCTTTTTACTCTTCTTTATCGGCTTTTGTTTCTACTTTAGAAGGTTTCTTAGGTACTTCTTTTAGTTTATCTTGTACAGCTGACGATAAAGCTTCAGGCTTTTTACTTGCTATCTGTGCTGCTACATTCATTGATCCTTGTACAGCTGTTGATAGTATCATAGAGAGCGTTTTTTCAGTAATAAAAGCACTATTAACAGAGAGATTAATAGCAAATTGATTTGCATTTACAATAATCATTGCTATACTTTGCTTTGTAATAATGCCTGCATTTATTGCTAAGTTCAAAGCTGAATTATAGGCCCATCGCAGATTTTGTTCATAGTAGTCAAAATCTATAATCAAGGCATCGCCTGGAAGGATAACTCCATTTTCAAATGCTACTACAAAACTTAAACCTGCTTCGAAGGGATCTATATTTAATCTTCTAAGAAGAAGGGCAACTGTTCTATTCACACGCTCTCCTTCCTTTGTCACTACTTCTTCTTCTACGATTCGAATTTGACCTCCTTCGATTTTGGTTTTCAATCCTAAAGATTGAAGCTCTGCGATAACAGGACCAGGAGGTATTCCAGTATCCATTGGTCTTATAAGAACATCATTGGGAGCTATTTGTCCAGCTTTTGCGGGTGCAGGTATTTTATTTTTATCCATAAATGAAGCTAATCTATAAGGATTAGTTTTAGTTAACAGAAAAGCACATGAACCTACGATGTAGTCCAATAGCTTCTCAATACCCTTGATCTCTTTCTTAACTTCAGATACGGCAATTCTCATCAAACTGTTCTTAGCCATGATAATTGTAGCTTCTGTTCTTAGTTCTTTACGCATCTGTTGTACAATTCGAGCACCAATGTTATCTATCTTGACTAAACCAATAATAGGGTAGGCTAGCAATTGTTGTTTCAAGTTTTCTATTGTTTCTCTCTTCTTTTCAGAAATTCCTATTGTTGTCATTTTGTCACCTACTTGACTTTTATTACAGGTCCCATGGTGGTCTTAATGAATATAGATCGGATATTGTTTTCACCTTTTTCTAATCTAGACTCTATATTTCTCACCACAGTAAGTGCATTTTCTAAAAGCGCTTCATTAGTCATGTCAACTGTGCCAACTCGTGCTTGAATCACAGGAGATTGTCTCAATCTAATCTGTACAGTTGCTGAGTAGTTTTGTAAAAGTGGCTTTATTGGTGCCGCTGGAGGAACTGGTTTAGGCATTTTACCTCTGGGTCCAAGATACTTACCAAGATTTCTTCCAATTAAGGGCATCAATGGTGCACTAGCAATGAAAAAATCATATTGTTGAGCTATTTTCTTTGCTAATTTTGGGTCCCTACTAATGTTTTCTAATTCCTCTTTATCGATAACTCTGGCAGCTCCAGCTGATTGAGCTTCAACAAGTTGAGAACCTTCTGCTAGTACACAAATCTTTATTTCTTTTTTTAATGGATTTGGTAACTGAACATCGAGTTGAAAACGCTTAGAGGGATCTTGTAAATTAATATCACGAATATTTATAGCTAAATCAATGGATTCTACGAATTTACGAGATGGAGATTGCTTTTTCATTTCTTTAATTGCTTCTTTGAGCTCTTTATCTACCATAATATCATCCTCTACCACTTCCGTTGACATGATGACCAACGGTCAGCGTGGTCAGAACTTAGAATGAAACAACTATTACTATCTTTTAAATTTTATTAATCAAGAGTATATTATTAAATTTTAGAATAGTACGACAAAGAATTAAACTATAGTTGTTTGCGGTCTAGGTGAGAATTTTTTAAGTAATTCATATGCTCTAGGGACAGATAATAAATTGTCAGAAGCAAAATCAAGAATAATGCTCTTTACCGTACAAAAAACCAAGAAGTCATTAAAATCAAGATTCCTTTTGTTTGCTATTTCTAATATCAATGAATAAAGTTTATCCTCGTCATTTAGTACAGAAACAGTATCCTTGAGTGAATTTTGTCTCAGTATAGAGGTTTTTATTATTTTTGCCCCCATATTATACTTCAAGCATTCTCTATTATGATTTTTATCAGGGCATAATCTTTCACAGATTAAATTCTCCGGAATAAGATCAGCTGAAGCAATCAAATCTAATGCTTCTTTTTCTGAAGGATCTTCAATCTGCTTTTTAGCTGTATCAAGTTGTTTGTTCTCTAACATAAAATTATCTAGTCTATTCTGATTGTTATTCAGATATTTTGTAGCTTTACCTCTACCAGGTTTATTGTGGGTGCGTTGACCGCTCCTTTGATAAAGGGATGTCCTCATATCAATGAAATTATTGTATAATAATGGGAACACACTTCTCCCATACCTCTTCAATAATTTTGTTCGATACTCTGAATAGCTCATTAAATCACCAACTACATCAAGTGTTTTAATTTGAATCGCTGATTCAGCGCCATCAAAGAAAGCATAACAATGTTGAGTAGGTAACCTTTGCATTCGAGATACTTCTTCTTCAGATAAATTCAAAGTTCTACCAATCAAATCAGCTTTCTCACTAGAACGGAATACTACTTTTGTTGCTGAGTTCCCATGTACTATATTGCTTACACTATCCCACAACTGAGATACAGTCACATGTCCAATACCTATACTTCTTCCAAGAAGAAAATTGTTTTCTGCGGTAATAAGAGAAGCGGAGCTTTCAGAATGGTAGAAATTCGGGATTATATTAATAGCTTCTTCTAGAATAGTAACAAAGCGTAACTTGCTTGTCATTTCTTTAGCTGCTGCATACCTATAAAGCATCTTTAAGATAAGATTACAAATCAAGAAGATGTCAGAGGGTCGAGCAGCTCTTCTCTGAAACTGACTTAAATCCAAAATTATGCTTTTACCGCCCTCAAGAGAAGAGAAGTCAAGAGTAGTTTGAGAAGATCCTAGGATTTCAAAATTAATTGGATTGAATATGAAATTTAATCTATTCAACACAGCATCAATTGTTTGCTGTATATAGGAAATATTTGTTTGGGATTGTACTTGTCTTGAGACAGTGAACAGATTTTCAACAAAAGTTTCTAAATTTCTCTTCTGTGATTTATGAGTTAGAAATAATGCGTTTTCAAAAAGGTTTTTCATTGCAGGAGTGAATTCTTGATTTGAAGCCATCATCATTTCTTCAATAATCAATAAAGTGTTGCGTACATCATCTTCATCTAAAGTTTCAAAAATATTAATACACAAAGGTCTTGGTCGTCCAATTGTAAAAATTTCTACTCGCGAATCTTCTGCAAAAGCACGGGAATACTCTCCTTTGATATCAAAAACGATGGTGCTTATACGTTTATCTAACAATTGGCTAAGAAGAGAAGAAACGAGTTGTGTTTTTCCTCTCCCAATCATACCATAAATTTCTACATTGAGTAAAAGATCTTTGACATCTAATACAATATCTTTGTTAGCATCATCTTCCTCAACAGATTTCCCAATAACAATAATATCTTGATTTCTCATTATGTTCGAAACAGTTTCATCATTTCGATGTGTAGCTAAAGATATTGAACCCCCTCTATAATTGTAGGGTATATGAATTAATGTTGCAATATCATCAATATCCCAGAAGCTTTTACTACGAACTGAAGATGCAAGTAACTTCTCTATCAAAGAATTTCGTTTTGAAAGACTCTTAGTTTTTTTATTCAAACCTGATGCATTTAACAAGAATGATTCTGTATCTTTATTTGCAGAAAGAGCAACTAAATCAATTACATTACGATTTTCTTTTTTCCCCTTTTCCTCTGTTCTAGCCAGAAAACAGATATCACTTGTATTATTCTTAATCATTATATTATACAATTGATCCGCTAAGTTAAATTGCCCCAAAGAATTTGAAGAAAGATCAATACTAGCTCTTTCGCTCAACTCATTTAAAGAAGATAAGAGATTTTTTGTTTGTTTTGATGATAAAAACTTAGTTTTACCATTATAATGTGTTTCAATTGAACTAGATATGAAGACAGTGGTTCTTCTAAGTTGTTCTTCAATCTTTTTCTTAGAAAAACCCTTTGACATAACAGGAAATAAAATACTAACACTATCCCGATGTTTGTATATCACGAAAGATAATCTCTTTATTTTCAATTTGAGACAATTCATGAAAGCTTGATGAATTCTATTTGCATGGGTTGTATACATATAAGTGTTAGATGAAGTCAATATAGGAGAATGAGCAATAACAACCCCTACTTTTCGGAAAAATGGTATCAACATTTTCTTTTGTGTAAAAAATTCACCATCTTCAACTGGACGAAAGGGAAGAAGTAATACAACTACAAATATTACAACTAGTATTACAATCGAGATTTGAAAAATTCTGTTTGAAAAAACAATCGTAAATACAGCAACAATAGAACTTGTTATTCTTTCAATTGAAATCCCGATTGTACCAAGACGCTCAGAAGGAAGCCACTTCAAAATTTCAGGAAAAACAAAAATAAAAGAGAGCAATCCCATAAATATTACAATTAAGTAAGGAGCTAGTGCCTTCAAAATAGTACCAAATCTACTATTGTAATTTCTATTCGCTTTATACTCTTTTTGGAAACTACTCTTCTTTACCATAGAGCATTCCTCTCCAAGAAACAATGGCTATTGTAATCTGCTCAGGTAAGATACTTTTCTACAATATAAAAGCCCATCAAAATTGAAGAAAAAAACTAATTTCTACAAGTCAGATAGTAATTCTTCCACAATATTCTAGATATATTAGATAATCAAAATTTTCCAGTAAACTAAAATTAGCTGACAAGAACTCTCCAAGAATCTGACGAACCGATCCCTATTTGGCCTAACTACGCTTGAGCAGTTAGTGGCAGTGGGCTAAACATCTCGCCGAAGCTCGACGCGTACACCCCTGCTCTATCAAACGGATCTTCTTTCCGCGCTCTCGTCTACTACGAAGGTTGTTGTCACCAACCCCCTTATGATGTAGCAGAGTGGGCGACTCGTTTCGAGAGACGCTTCGAGCGTAGATGCTTTCCGCTCTTATCGTCGAGGGCTTAGCTACCCGGCAATGCCCTTAAGGACAACCGGTACACCAGAGGCCCCAGCCGCCTGTTCCTCTCGTACTGTGGAGACTTTACTCTCAATCGCCCGCCAGCACCATCAGATAGAATCCGACCTGTCTCACAACGGTCTAAACCCAGCTCACGTTCCCTTTTAATGGGCGTACAACCCCACTCTTGGCGGCTGAATCACCACCAAGCTAGGAAGAGCCGACATCGAGGTAGCAAGCCGTGAGGTCGATATGAACTCTTACCCACGACAACTCCGTTCAGGGCTGCATTTGTGCTTAACGCACATCGGTCTTCAGGATCAGTTGTTAACCCGGTAAAGGGTAGTTACCATTCCTTGGACCTATCGTTTCCTCACGCTTATTTGGCTCTCCATCTGTTCTTTAGGGACTTTACTTTTTTCCATATTGCTATGTTGGATTAAAGACAGATTATGGATTCACTCTGCTCAAGTTATTTTGCCAATTTGACGAAAACCACTTAATTATTCCTCACGCATGGAAATGGAAGACAGGAGCTATATTTTGCTCTGCCATATTTTGAAAAGATGGATAGACAGATAAGCATGACCCAAACGAGAATATCTATTCGTTATTACGAAATGCAGATACCCCTGGGGTAACTTTTCTGCCACCTCCGCCGCCTACTAAGGGCATTGCGAAGGATCGCTAGGCCCTGCGTTAACATCTGCGAACTGTGTTGGTGAGTTCACAGTCAACCGAGCTTTTACCCTTGCGCTCTTCACCGGATTTCTGTCCCGGTTGAGCTCGGCTTTGGGCCCTCTTGATATCTTTTCAAGAGGCTACCGCCCCAGTGAAACTGCCAGGCAGGGGGTGTCCCCCTCGCGAGAGGTGAGTCGTACCAATGCACAAGGTCAGTATTTCAAGATCAACTCCCCTACATCCCGGAGAATGTAGGATTAACGTCTCCTGACTATGCTATGCATGCACACCGATACAACAGCCCCTGACAGCAGTAAAGCTCCACAGGGTCTTCTCTTCCCGATGGTGCGCTCCAGACTGTTCGCTGGACTGTGGGTTCAGTAGGCTTCGGGTGGAGACAGTGGGCACCTCGTTGGTCCCTTCATGGACGTCTGTGATTAGCAGACAAGGCATTTGCCTACCTTAAGAAGCTCATAGTTAGCTCCGGCGTTTACTGGGTCTTAGCCTGGTTGAACCCAGGTTTCAATCACCAGCACCGGCCAGGATTCACTAACTGTACTCAGGCTTTCGCCCTTGCAGTTAGCTATGTTTTTATTAAACAGTCGGGTGCCCCTAGTCACTGCGACCTGGTGAGGCATACACCTCTCCAGGCATCCCTTATACCCAAGGTACGGGACTAATTTGCCGATTTCCTTCACCCGAGCTCCCCTAACACGCCTTAGCCTTCTAAGCTAGCCACACCTGTGTCGGTTCTGGGTACGATCACGCGTAATCGTTCTCTTCGCCTTTTCATGGGCTGTTGGGATTGATGGCAGCCAGCAACCTATGGCCGGCCTCTTCATCTATTCTTCTGGTTCTCACCTTAACGGTTCTCCCCAGAGTTCTAAATTTAACTAGGATATACTCCTAGGCCACCTACCCACCAGCGTCAGCTCAGAGCTTGCGTTGCCGCGCCTATACGCATGGTACAGGAATATGAACCTGTTTCCCTTTCGAATGACTCGTGTTAAGATCATCCTTAGGATCGACTAACCCTTGGCTGACGAACAGTGCCAAGGAACCCTTGGGCTTACGGCGGTGGGGATTCTCACCCCACTATGCTCCTACTACCACCGAGATCTGCAAATCAGGTCGGTCCACTGGGAATCACTCCCCAGCTTCTGCCCAACCCGATCGCCCCCCTACCTGAGACTCTTTTGAAGTCCAAATGGGTATCGGGACCCGGTTTAGCCCCGTCCATTTTCTGGGCCCAACAACTCGATGAGTAAGCTGTTACGCTTTTTTTAACGGATAGCTGCCTCTAAGCTTACCGCCTCATTGTCTTAGTCGGTGGACGCCATTCTGTTTAACATTTAACCGGGATTTAGGGCCCTTAACCCATTGTAGGGTTGTTCCCCTTTCGGCCATATCCCTTGCGGATACACGCCCGTCTGTCGCCTTCTTCGACGCATGCAAGTTCGGAGTTGAAAGGGAGGGTGAGGATTTCACTCCCCAGGACCTCCCGTCCGTAGCTCTACCTCACAGGCAATCTCCAGCGACGCTATCCTGTGGTGATACTTCGGGGGGAACCAGCTATCAGCAGTTTAGATTGGTCTTTTGCCACTATCCCCAACTCATGGGAATGAATTGCATATCAATACCCCTTCAGACCTCCACGCTCCTTTCGAAGCGCTTCATCTTGGCCAGGGATAGATCAACTGCTTTCGGGTCTCAGACCTGTGACTTCACGCCCTTATCGGACGTCGCGCCTTGCCGAAGCTGCGCGCTGATTGCTTTCGCTACGCTACCGCAATTGCTTAAGCTTGCCACAAACCTGAACTCCTCGGCCCGTGTTTCAAGACGGAACGGATGACTCTGGTCCTCTCAACTCGTACTACCATCTTACGAGGGGTTCCTTCATTGAGACTCTACCCTTTCGAGCCATCCACGTCTGTTACCATGTAGTTTCAGGCACTTTTCACTCTCGGACTTCGAATACTTTTCAACTTTCACTCACGTTACTAGTGCGCTATCGGTCTAGGGGAGTATTTAGGCTTGGGAGTTAGTCCTCCCATATTTACGCGACAAATCCAAGCCACGCTAGTCTTGATACTACTAGGCCGTGAGCTTACATCTACGGGGCTATTACCCTCTATGGCATCCCTTTCCAGGGATTTTCGATTTCACTCTTACGGTCCATATTGTAGTCAAAAAACACCACATCTACTCTAATTTTTCAAAAAGAGAATTCGGTTTGGCCTGATCCGGTTTCACTCGCCGTTACTACCGGAATCACGATTGTTTTCTTTTCCTGCAGGTACTTGAATGTTTTGGTTCCCTGCGTTCCCCGCCATTTCTGGCTGTTATAACTTATTTGGCTATAACCGGAAATCCGATTCGGGAATCTGTGGATCGTAGGCTGTCTGCGCCTTCCCACAGCGTTTCGCCGCTTACCGCGCCCTTCATCGGCTCCCTAGCCAAGTCATCCACTACATGGCGTATGCATAGTGTAGGTTAATTTAGGAATCGGTTTTCGCCTTCTTGGAGAGTTCTTGTCAGCTAACCGAACGAAATGTTCAGTGGATAAAATCCAGGAGGTGATATACTCGCTTTTTATTGCGCGAGAAGAGGGTTTATTCCTCTTATTTATAATTATTGCGTTTTGAACTAAATTGCAGATTTTTATACTGCACTTCCAACCTGTTAAGGTAAGATACAACAGATAAGCAAATATCTAATATGATATTCGCATTATGGACATCATAGGTCTTAGATAAAAAGATATTGTTTGGTGATTCTTTTACCGCTATTTTTTGAAACAGAATGGAGGAAAAACTTTTAGGAAAACAATACTCTAGATAAATGATTTTGATGATTGAAGAAGAAGTTCTAACAAAACTCATTGAACGAGCTAAAGAAAGCAGTGAGAAAGCATATACTCCTTACAGTAACTTCAAGGTTGGAGCTGCATTATTAATGAAGAGTAAGAAGATTTACACAGGTTGTAATGTAGAATTTTCAGATTACCTAGCTCTTCATGCTGAGATGAATGCTATTGGAACAGCTGTAAACAACGGTGAAAAGGATATCCAAACAGTGGCAGTTTACTCTTATAGTTCCCCTCCTGTTTTACCATGTGGATCATGCAGACAAAAACTCTATGAATTCGCTTCAATGCATAAGCACGATATTGAAGTAATTGCGGTTAATGATAAAGATGAAAGAATTGAATCTCTTTTGAGTGAACTTCTACCATCTGGGGATATATTTGTGAAAAAAAAACATGACAGAATTAATTAGAAACTAGTTCGTAGCTCATACACCCACTACATAACCAAAATATCTTAATTTCTTTGAGCTCAAAATCATCAGGCAAATAATCTTGTTTTTTAATCATCATTGAACCACAATTAGGACATGTTTTAGTTTCATCATCATTCATTATGTGTTCATTACAAGGTAGACTTTTTTGAATTAATATCTTTCCAAAGCATCAATGGGTTTGAAAAAAAAGAAAAGGAGGAATCCTCATTCACTTTAACTAAAGTTAATTAACAGAGCTTTACTATCACCACCCTCAAATCTCTAAAAATATAAAATTAATTGAACCTAAAACTTCAAAAGAAAATAACTGACATCATAAAAATTGAATTATTAATGTAGTTCTGATAAAACGCAATAAGCTCATTTTAGAGCATTTTTTTAGTGTCAAGGAGCCATTTCTTTTCAGTGATGGAATCTTCGATTTCTGGGACACTTTGTGGCTTTCTAATACAAAATGGGTACTAATCGAGAGTCGTTTTTAGTAAAAACGGAAAAAGAAAAGAAATAGAGAATTTTAAAGCCACCAAAGAGGAGGTAATATATCGTAATCGCCTTCATCTGGACCATGTTTCAACTTCATCATTTATCACTCTCAATTAGTTACTTCTAGAATAACAAGAATCTTCTAAAAACCCCTAAAGAAATTTATTGCTAAATGATAAAAAAAGAAAGATATGGATATTACCAATTAGTAAGTGTTCTTCCTTGATCGTCCTTGAATCCACCAACCAATATGACAATCCAGTCTATTAAAATTCCTATGCCGAAGATTCCTACAGTTAGAAGATATAGAATTCCTGTACCAGTTTTACCTACATAAAAACGGTGGATTCCTAGATATCCAAGAAACCAGCATAATAAGAATGCGACGAGTCTACTTCGATCAGATACATTTGACATTTTTTTTCACCTGTTTTCGAATGATGTGAAAATCTCTTTGTTTCTTCCTTTTATCAAAAGAATGAGAATCTCAATCAGTAATCAATCCTTCACAGGAAGGATATAAATTTTTCTTAAAAAGGATGAAAAGGCCTTCAAAGAACAAATATTTTTCGATTAAGGAAGCCAAGCAGGAGGTAATATATCTCCATCGCCTTCGTCAGGATCACATTTTTGTTTGTTCATAAAATCACCAATTTTCTGAATCAAGGCCACCAAGCAGGTTGTAAAATACCATCGTCGCCTTCGTCTGGATCTAAATAATTCATTTTTTATCACTCGGAGTTTGTTACTTTCTTAGTAGAATGACAGTTCATAAACTCTAAAAGAAAAAGAGTGACAACCTTTCTCTAACACAAAATCGCGAGTAATCAGAAGTTTGGAAATTCTTACCACACTTTTAGAATATTTTGTGGTAAGACATTTTACCGCTTCTTTCGCTGGTTCATTTTTATTTTGTGAAACCACCACCAACTAGTTAAGCTATCTTTTTTCTTCTCATCAATCTTTATAAACCGCTACTTCAAACGAAATCTGATTATCATGAAGGATATTTTTCCTGAAGCAATAAGAAAATTACCAGAAGCAGATATTCCCATACCCGGGATTACAGCCTTTTTATCACAAGACAAAAATCATCAAATTGTTTTCATGCACTTCAGTCAAGATGCAGAGGTTCCAGCTCATTCACATGGAGCACAATGGGGAATAGTACTAGAAGGGAAAATTGCTCTAACTGTAGAGGGACATGAACAAACCTACAGTAAAGGAGACCGCTTCTATATTTTAGAGGGAGAAACTCATTCAGCAAGAATCAATGATGGATATGCTAGTATGGAGTTTTTCGCAGATAAAGATAGATACAAGGTTAAGGAATGAAAGAATATATTTCTATATTTATGATGACAACCTAAGTGCATCGTTTCTTTGCATATTGAGATAATCTAGTAAGTTATTCTCTAACCTACTAAAACCATACTGTCTGCATTTCTTTATTGCCATATACTGTAAAGCTGGTCCCAAAGAATCACCATTCTTGTAAGCTCCAACTTGTATGAAGGCTTCCATAAAGACTCGTAGTTCAAGGACTTCAATACGATGAAGTTGTTTTTCATATTTCCTTAATAGTGCGTAGATTTCTTCATACTGTTTCAACAAAAACAATTGTTGTGCAATAAGGAGATCTGCAAGAGCATTTTCAATGAAGGTGGTTTTTTCATTTCTTTCTCTTTTATTTAGGATTTCTATTCGTTGCAGATGTTTCCGATCGTTTGATTCTTCCTTAGAATCCCTTTTTTGAATGATAAATGAAATAATATGTTTAACACGATTTAAACTGAAATTGTCTGAAGTTATCAGATTTTTCATTTTTGCATATTCTAGGTTAGCATTTAGTATAAATTCACTTAAGAGCATGAAATCACTATAGAGGTTTTTACATCCCTCATATATTTCTTCAATCAAATCTTGCATTTCTTTTGAGTTAAATTCCTTAAAACGAGAATAAACATAGAACTTATTTAGATTTAAAGTATGAAATATCTGCTTCTTTGTGTTTAATTCCAGATTTTTGTTAAAAAAATCTTGTTCAAGAAGTTTTTCAACTTCTTTAGTCACTATCAACGATTCTTCCAGTCTTCCTTGAAGAGCTTTAACAGTAGCAATATGCGACTGTAGAATTATATAATTACTGAAATAAATTGTTTTCTTATATTGAGGTTTAAGAATTCTATCTGATTCTGAGAAGTATGTTTCAGCAAAAGATAGATTTGCATTAAGTAAATAACCTAAACCAATAAAATAATAGATGATTCCTTGAATATCTGATTGTAATGAGTTAAAGAATGTTCTATTAGCAATAATCTTCTTACTCATGTATAGAATTTCTTTACTGTTTTGATACCTAATATGAATTATACCTAAAAATCCCAATGATTGAGCAAAACTTCTGTAAAATCCGTTATTATAATAAAAATCCAAACACTCCTCTAGTATCTTAATTATTGATGTGTCGTGTTCTTCTAACCACCTTTCCATAGCATAGGAATATTGAACAAAATTGTATATGTATTCATCATTGCATTTTGTATTTCTTATTATACTCATAGCCTTTACTAGAGCCTGAGTACTTGCTTTTTTATTTCCTTTAAACTTCTCGATATACCATTTGTAAGAAAGGGCCCATGCCATTCCTTCTTTAAATTCTATTTCTTCAGATACATACAACATCTCATCTATTATATCTGAAGCTAATTGTATATTCTCTCTGTAATTATAAATAATAAGAATCTTGTGACCATATAATAGCACTAAGGTTTTTTTATTACCTAGTTTTTTGCATTTTTCAATTGCTTTATCAATTAATTCCGAAACTTGGAGAGTACGTTTATTAGACGCTAGAAACCTCAAATCTTTCTCTACGGAATTCAAGTCACTATTGTTCTCTATCCTTTCAATTAAACTAACCATGTCATCTAGCACAAATAAATCACTATATCACCAAACTATAGAACATTCTTTAATATCCCTAGAATTTTTGCAGTTTTTTTGCAGTTTTAGTCGTCGAAATTGAAGTAAACTCAACAAAAAGAAAGAAAGATGTGGCTATGGTTGCCACATTGGAGGAGTTAAATCCTCATCACCATCTTGTGGGTCATATCTTAATTTCATCATACATCACTCTAGATTTGTTACTCTAAAAGTAGAAAGAAAATATTAAAACTCCTCAAGAAAGAAGATGACATTTGATAAATCAAATTTCAAATAAAAAAAGAAGAAAAGAAGGAATTTCTTATCCTGGTGACCAAAAAGGGGGTAAAATTCCATCGTCTCCTTCATCAGGATCATATTGTAGTTTGTACATCATATATCACTCTCAATTAGTTACTCTTAGAAAAGTAAGAATCTTCTAAAAAACCATCACGGAATTTAGTAACAATCTAAGAACAAAATAGACAATAGAAGAAAAAAGATGACAAATAAAAAACCTCCAAAGAATACAAGAACCCCGAGAAGAGAACGCTACAGAAGTAAGAGAAGAAAGGGTAATGGAAACCCTAGGGGTTTCCAAACGTAGGAGGTGATCCACATGCGGTATGTAAGCTACAACTTACATACTTCCGCAGGTTCCCCTACGGATACCTTGTTACGACTTTTGCATCGTCGCGAAGCCCGGTTTCGACTAAGCTGATTCACCCTAGCCTCAACCGAACCACACTTCGTTGCAACGACGGGCGGTGTGTACAAAAAGCGGGGACGTATTCTCCGTGCGTTGATGACACACGGATACTAGGCGCTCCATGTTCACGAGGTCGGTTCCAGACCTCGATCCCAACTGCGAGCAGGTTTGGAGGTCCGCTTCTCCTTTCGGAGTTGCATCTCATTGTCCTGCTCATTGTGATGCGTGTGTAGCCCTGGGGATTTGGAGCATACTGACCTGCCGTGGCCCGCACTTTCATCCATCTTCATCGATGGCGATCCCCCTATTGTCCTCAGCCAAGCCGCAGCTTGCTCTTAGCAAATAGGGGCGCGGATCTCGCTCGTTTACTCACTTAAGAGCACACCTCACGGCACGAGCTTGAGACGGCCATGCACTACCTCTCTGTCTTATTCGTGTAAGGTCTTCAGCCTGACACACATGTGACAGTCGCCCCAGGTGAGTTTCCTCGCGTTGAGTCGAATTAAACCACACATCCCGTGCCTTGTGGCGCTTTCCCGTCAATTCATTTAAGTTTCAGCCTTGCGACCGTACTCCCCAGGCGGAGGACTTAATAGTTTCCCTTTGGCACTGACCAGGCCCTTAGCCATGACCAACACCTAGTCCTCATCGTTTACGGCCAGGACTACAGGGGTCTCTAATCCCTTTCGCTCCCCTGGCTTTCATCCATCACCGTCGGAGATATTCCAGTGAACCGCCTTCGCCACTGTGGGTCCTGCGGGAATCAACGCATTTCACCGCTTCTCCCGCAGTACCGTTCACCTCTCCTATTCCCTAGATTAGCGGTATCTCTGACAGCCTACAAGTGAAGCTTGCAGATTTAACCAGAGACCTACTTATCCGGCTACGGATGCTTTAAGCCCAATAATCGTCCTAGGCACTCGCAGAGCTGGTTTTACCGCGGCGGCTGGCACCAGCCTTGCCCTCTGCTTGCTGTTGGAGCTACTAACACTCCATCACAGCCAGGGTTCTCCCTGGCACTCAGATTCGCGGTCTCACGCTTTCGCGCATTGGGCACAATTCCTAACTGCTGCACACCGTAGTGCTAGGACCAGTGTCTCAGTGTCCTTCTCGGGGCGCCTACTCTCATAGCCCCTACCGATCATAGCCTAAGTGATCCTTTACATCACTTACTAGCTAATCGGCCGCGGCCTCATCCTATGGCAATCCGAAGACCCTTTGGGTATTGGCCCCTTCCAGGATTCCATACCTATCGGGGATTAGTCTCAGTTTCCCGAGGTTGTCCCCGTCCATAGGGCAGATTGGCGACGTGTTACTGAGCCTTTCGCCATGCCTCCGAAGAGACATTAGACTCGCATGTCTATTGCAAATCTGATAGCACCTAGGTCCGGCATGATCAACCGGCTTCCTATGATTATGTTGTACGACCTATCGACTTAATATTTACAGAATTAACTTTATTCGCGCACATACACGTACTAAAGCTTTGTACACAAAAATTGTTCTTTAATCTCTTATTCTTCTGTAGTTTCTACAGTTTCTCGGAGTTCTTGTTTTCCTTGGAGGTGAGTCTGCATATGAAACAGCAACTTTGTATGTTTTGACAAGCTTTTTTAAGTTATCGTTAATCGGCTTTTTTACAAAGCTTGTAATTAATGATAATTATAAATTCCTACTAATATATGTATTGCTTTTTCGCTTTTATTAATTATGTTCGAAGAGGTTTTTGCCTCAATTCTACAAAAAGAAAGAACTAAGTGTAAAAGGCAGCCCAAAGGCTGCCCCAAAGACATGGCTTACATCCACTCAGATTTCAAATTGAAATCTCGTGGCAATATACTTAGATTGACTTAGATATATATACTTTGCTCTTTTTGAAATCACCTAAAAATGAGTTTCCATTGGGTTTACGATAGTTCTAGCCCCTAAAAACAAAAAAAACACTTTCAGTGTGTCATATAATTTCCTTTGACATTAAGTATTCTTCTTTTGATAAATTTGTAAACCCGAGATGTAATGTATGATGAAAATTAGGTGCGATCCAGACCCAGCCGATCACGATGTTCTTCCACCTGCATGGTGTCCTTAAACATCCTCATTTCCTTTTTCTTTTTCTTTTTATCAGCGAAGATATTTTATAGTCTTTTCTCTATCTAATCTTAAACATTGGTTCAGGAATAATCACAACTTGAGTAAAGGTTTCGGTTGGGAAATAACTTGTTAGATATTGAAGAACTTCAAAAAATGAAGAAGGAACTATTCGAAAAAAAGGATACCATCAAAAAGGCATCTGATTTTCACGAATATATCACAAATTTAGAAATAATATGTGCAAATGAAAGATCTTCAAAATTATCTAATCTACTTCTGCTATTGATAGAAAAGTCAAAAGGAATTGATGATGAAGATCTACTTTTTCAGCTATATTGGTTGTATTTCCGCCAAACATACATTCTTATTAGTAACTTAGAAAAAACAAGAAATACTCTTGAAGAGATGAAAAGAATCTCAACAAAAAGTAGGAATAGGAAGCTTGTTGCAATAACTTATGCTGCAGAAGCTCTCATCGAACAGTTATGTGGTAATAAGAAGAATGCAGTTGATAATATTAAAAAAGCAATGGAATTAATAGAAAATCTACAAGATACACATCCTGATACCTTCATTAGGATTCTCTATATACACACTTTATTTACAGCACCTTCAAAACCGCCATATTCTGAAACCATAAAATGTCTAGAGAAATGTTATTCTTATTATTCAAAAAGTAACAACTCTCTAGGATTGATTCTGGCAATTTATCAGCTTCTTCGATTTTTTTCCCTTTCAAATCAGGATGAAGAGATTGAGAAACTAACTCATGAAGTATTCGAACTTGAGAAGTTACAAAATGGACTTTTAGATACACATTTTGTATCATTATACTGGTATTTCGGGATGATTTCAACAATTAGATATGATTTAGAGGAAGCAATCAGATACCTCATGAGTGCATACAATAAAATAGAAGAAAATGACTTGCAGAAAGAATTATTATATGAGTTTACAGACATTGTTAGACTCTTAAGTCGCTGTTTTGCACTAACAGGTGATTATCAGAAATCGTATGATCTTTTGGTTGAACTGACTAGTTTCATGGAAACCAGTGAAGTTAGAAAGAACTTCATTGAAAGAAACATAAAGAGAATTCATTTTAGTTCTTATAACACTTTACTATTTATTTTTGCACAGATTGAATTGGACATTTCCTCTTTAAAGGATGACAAGCTAAAAGAGATCTTTGATAATACTAGAGAACTTCTAGTAGAATCAAAATTAGTTAAGCATATGCTACTAGAGACTTCCTTTGATGATGAAGAAATAGAAGAGATATTAACTGATGGGAGGGATGAAGAAACCTATTTGATTCTACATCATTTGTTTATTACAAGGGAACCTTATTCAACTTCAGAAGAAGCTCTGAGCAAAATTCAAGCTATACGCGATTACACTTTCGATCCTTTATATGTAGATCCATTATATGTAGACATATCCTTAGGTAAAATTTACCTAGCAATGGGAAAATATGAAGAATTTGCAAAAATCACAAATAAGATTCAATTAGAATTAGAAGAAACTAGAACACCAATTCTAAGAGTATGGATTGAGGTTTTTGGTCTTATTCAACAGCATATTCTGAATCCCAATGATAAAAATATACTTGTAGAGCTCAATAGACTAGAGATGTATTGTGTTGAAAATAATCTAAGAAAGATGGAAAAAGAAATCAAACTATACAAGAATCTGATATTGTCAAATCTAGCAATAAAGGAATCAAAGAAGAGATTTCAGCAAGCAGCGTTCATTGATGTCTTTAATGAACAATCTAAGAACTTAGTAATTGAACATCTTGAAACCAAAGATGTAAAATAAACAATAAAAGAGAAGTAAGTAATTTTTGATTGAATTAAATCGGATAGACAATTTTCACAAGTTCCTTTTTATTAAAGGTAAGGTTTTTATCCTTTCATTACATCTTAAAGAAGAATAGTCATGAAATCATTATGGCGTAAGTTAAAAACGGGTCCAAATCCTCCTGAAGAAATATATGCAATCATTGAGAATCCAAAAAGTAGTAAAAATAAATATGAACTTGATAAAGATGGAGTTATATATTTAGATAGGGTTTTGCATTCTTCTGTTCATTTTCCTGGGGATTATGGTTTAATTCCTCAAACTTATTTCGAAGATGGTGATGCAATAGATGTCATGGTACTCATTTCTGAACCAACCTTCCCAGGGTGTGTAGTTACCGCTAGACCAATAGGAATACTTAGGATGAAGGATGAAAAAGGTCCTGACGATAAAATTCTAGCAGTAGCTTCCTTCGACCCCATTTTTCATGGAGTTTACAATCTTGAAGATGTATATCCTCACACATTAGATGAAATTGCGGAATTCTTCAAAACATATAAAGGATTAGAGCATGGAAAAAAAGTTGAAGTAGTAGGTTGGGATTCAAAAGAAGAAGCTTTCAAATGTATAACACACTCAATGAGATTGTATGAAGATCTCTTTGAGAAGAAATAAGATAGCTTCAACTGTTCTTTTATTTTAATTGTCAAAACATAATATTCTTAATATTATTTTCTTTGAGCTTTAATTGTAATTAAATAACATTATTGGAGAAGACTAGATAATGACTATTGAACAATGTTTAGATCATGATTGTTTAAATGAAGAAGATAAAGAGAAACTTCGTGTTCTTAATAATCCAAAAGTTATTAGGATTATTGACGAATTTCTTACTCTTTGCAAACCAGCAAAAGCTCGAGTTATTGATGATACACCTAAGGACTTAGCATATGTTCGTCAGTTGTCAATTGAAAATGGTGAAGAGATTAAACTTGCCATTGATGGACATACAGTTCATTTTGATGGATATTACGATCAAGCGAGGGATATCGAGCATACCAAATTGCTTGTACCACAAGGTGAACAAGATAATTATGGAAAACACATCAATACAATAGATCGAGATGAAGGACTTGTAGAAATCCTGGAAATTATGGATGGGTGTATGAAAGGTAAAACTGCACTAATACGTTTCTATTGCTTAGGTCCAAATAATTCTGTATTTTCAATACCTGCTTTGCAGATAACTGATTCAGCTTATGTTTCTCACTCTGAAGATATACTGTATCGTCAGGGATATAAGGAATTTAAGAGTCTAGAGGGTTCTGAGGAATTCTTCTACTTCATTCATTCAGCTGGAGAATTAACTGAAAAGAACGTTACAAAAAATATAGACAGAAGAAGAATCTATATAGATCTTCAGGAAAACAAAGTACTTACTGTTAATAACCAATATGCAGGTAATTCACTAGGTTTAAAGAAACTTGCACTCCGTTTAGCAATAAATAAGGCAATAGGTGAAGATTGGCTTACAGAACACATGTTTATTTCTGCGATATATCCTCTAGATAAAAGGAGAAAAACATATTTCTTAGGAGCATTTCCATCAGCTTGTGGAAAAACTTCAACAGCAATGGTGCCAGGAAACACGATAGTTGGGGATGATATCGCTTACCTCCGAATTAGCGAAGAAGGAGAAATAAAAGCAGTAAATATTGAAAATGGAATCTTTGGAATTATAAAAGATGTTAGCCCTGATGATGATCCTGTTATTTACAAAACACTCCATACACAAAATGAAACAATCTTCTCTAATGTTTTAATCTCTGATGGGAAACCCTATTGGGTAGGAATGGGAGATCAAGTTCAAATTCCAGATCGCGGAATTAATTGGACTTCATCTATGTTAGGTGAATGGCATGCTGGCTTCTGTTGTGATGAACAAGGAAATGAACTGAGGTTCTCACATGCAAATGCTCGTTATACACTAAAATTAGAAGAGCTAGAAAATGTTGATGAAGCGCTCCAAGATCCAGAAGGGATAGTAGCTTCTGGTATTATTTATGGTGGAAGAGACAGTGACACTTCTGTTCCTGTTTATGAATCTTTTAGCTGGAATCATGGTGTGTTTGTTGGAGCTTCTATTGAATCAGAAACTACAGCTGCAACACTAGGAAGAGCAGGTATTAGAAAGCATCAACCAATGGCCAATTTAGATTTTATAGTTGTACCTCTTGGAAAATACCTTAGAGCTCATTTTGATTTTGGTAATAGAATAGCAGAAGATAAACGACCATCAATATTCTCAACAAATTATTTCCTTAAAGATGAAAGAGGAAAATATCATGACGCAATACTTGATAAGAAGATATGGCTCATATGGGCAGAAGGAAGAGTACATGGAGATTATGAAGCTATTGAAACTCCAGTTGGTTATATTCCTAAATATGAAGACTTAGCCAAATTATTCAAAGAATCATTTGATCATGAATATAACAAATCTAGATATGAAACTGAATTTTCAATAAGAATAGAAAAGTTCCTGAAGAAGCTAGAAAGAATAGAAAATATTTTTCTTGAAGAAAAAGATGTTCCAAAAGAACTCTTTGATGAGCTAGAAGAACAACGAAAAAGGTTACTTGCAACTAGAGAAAGATTCGGAGTGGATGTAATATCTCCATTTCAATTCTAACAGAAAATAGCATACTCGAGAATTGTTGGGAATATATAGGATAGATTTGAATAGATATTGATCAGTTTGACATTAAGTTATGTTAAAGAAGATAAAGAGGATAGCAAAGGGATTAACAAATTTGCATTATTAAATATTATAATTGGAATACCAACTCTTATCTTTCTCATATTTCTAATAGTAAAGGGCTTTTTAGCTGAATTTTCAGTAATTGGTTATTGTTCAATTGCTATTCTTTTTGTTGGGATTTGTTATTCTTTATTCAAGTTAATCAAGAAGTGAATCAATTAAAGAAGTATATTCCTTGTTTAGTACACTTCTTCAGTAAAAAATTACATTTATCTAGAAATCGGTCTAGATTTACTTTCTTACCGATAATAATAGTTTAAACATGTAAAAACTCAGCTTTTCATCTTCTAAGTTGATAATCTCGACATTTTCATTTTCCTAGTTTTTTTGTCGGTACTTCTTAAAAAAAATTGTTGAATTAGGAAAAAAATATTGTTGCGTAAAATATACTTAAACAGATTCCTTTGATAGCACAAATTTAAGTAGATCTTACAGTTGATTATATCGGGTGAAAAGCAAATTGAACAGACAAAATTTAGGATTAAGTTTTGGATGAATGTAATTGCATTTTCTATAAATGATTGGTAGAAATAAATTTAGGTGCGTATAGTTTTGTAACAAGAAATTATTACAATATTTATATTTATTAAATATCCAAGCCAGTTCTAATCACAACTAAGAAATTCGATAGTTTAACCTATGATATAATAAAGTTTGTAATTTAGTTATACCAAAATAATACAAATATAATACGTTTTTATACCTTGGATTGTCTTGTGAATGATTAAAATTATTAATTGTTATTGCAGGAGTAAACAGAAAAGAATTTCAGCAAACTTAAATAAGAAAAAAAACAAAAGGATATTCACATGAGAAAGAAACTGAGATCAAGACGTGGAATAACTAGTATAATTTCTACATTGGTTATTTTCACTGTTATGGTAGCTGCTCTAGGTTTAGCATTCTCACAAATCGTTCCCTCCTTGGAAAAATTTCAAACAGAAAGTGATCTAACAGCTGCCACAAATACGTTTCTTTCATTTGATTCTGAAATTAAGAAATTAGTAAATACTCCAGAGAATTCTTCAAGTGTAGTAAGATATAATCTAGGAAATGGTATTTTAGACCTCACTAAAAATCGTGAAATTTCTTTTCTAGTAAAATCAGGAGGAGCTAATTTACTGAACTATTCAAGCATAAAAGGTGAGGTAATTTATAAGCTTGAAGGAAATTTCAAAGGTTCAGGAGGAGCTGTTTACGATTTTGGAAGCCCATTATTACTGGTTTACTCTCTAAACAGAACAGCTCAGATGACTAATATTGTACATCAAGCTTTTGATGGCTATAAATTATTAACATTGTATTATAGTGTATTTCTAAATGTTGAAGAAATTAGTGATAACGCTCTAGAAGTTAATCTTATAATGATACACCTGAATACAGAGAAAACAATAGATGGGCAAGGTGAATATTTCCCTATAATCAATGCACCAACAAAAATTCAGATGATTAAACAAAGCCAAGTAACAGAAACTTATAACTTGGGAAACCAAGCTGATGAGCTCATAATTGTGGCAAGTACTCAAGATTTTTCACAAAACGTTGTATATCCGTTCGCTCCATCTTCATTTGAATTAACTGTTAATATAGTTCATATCAATATTGACTTCCGTACAATATGAAGTTAATTCTTTATTTTATTCTAAGTAAATTATTTCACCACTCGAAAGTAGTATTTATTAGATAATAGGTAAATAGTTCTATGGCGAAGTTTTCTCGTGTGGGTCTGGACGTTTGGCATTCTGCCTTGAGTGATAGTCTCATTTCGAAACTTCGCCAATTTCTCTCAAAAGCTATTTTGTGCATATATTAAATGAAAATACTCATAAACGTTTAACATACATCATTCTTGGTTGTTTCAAATGGAACAGATAATACGATTGGAGAATGTTACTAAGAAATTTCAGCTGTTCTGGGAAGATATTGTTATTCTTGATCGTATTAATCTAGAGATAGAGAGAAATGAACTTGTCTTGTTTTATGGACCAAGTGGTAGTGGAAAAACAACACTACTAAATCTCATCACAGGTTTGCTTCATCCAGATGAAGGGGAAGTTCAGGTTGCAGGATTATATGTAGATCTTATTGATGATAAAGAGAAGTCAGATTTTCGATCAAACTATCTAGGTATAGTCTTTCAAGAAAATAATTTAGTTTCAACTCTAACTGTAAATGAAAATATTATTCTATTTCAAGAATTATGTGAATCGGATTTAGAAGGAAAAGAAGAAAAAATTGAGGAATTGCTTAAGAAATTACAAATTGATGGTAGGAAGGATAGCTTTCCAGCACAACTTAGTGGAGGAGAAAAGAAAAGAGTTGCAATTGCTCGAGCATTGTCTAACAACCCTCATATATTAATTTTGGATGAGCCTACAGGTAACCTAGATCGTGAATCAGCAGATCATTTATGTAATCTAATAGAAGAAATATTCCTTACTACAGATATAACAATTTTAGTGGCATCACATGATCAAAAAATGAAGGATATTGCAACATCAATCTACAAGATAGGATCTAAATCAATTGAGTTAGAAGCGGAATATCCTGATAGAAAAAAGAAAAAAACAATGGAATACCGTCCTATTGATTCTCTTGAAAGCCTTAAAGAAGAAATTGAAATTGCATCTGAAGAAGGGTCGGGTTTAACTGAAGAAGAAATAATGGATTTGTCTGAAGAAGAGTTAATGTTTGTAGAGGAAGAGATGAATCTGCAGGAAGAGGAATAATCAATTATCAGGTGATTGTTGGTGATAGGTCAGCTTAGGTTTGCTCTAATAGATTTTAAGAGATCTTTTCTAGCTTCGTCTTTTTCATTTGTAAGCCAGATAATCACTTATTCAGCAATAACTATCAGTATTGGGTTGATTTCATTCTCGTTACCATATCTTAACAGAGTCATTAATGATGCATTCTATAGATCTTACATGTTTATTTCCATATTATTTGTAGTCGTATGTGTGATAATAGGAGGGGTTGTAATATCGAGATCAATTGATCTTAAATTTCAGAGCCAAAGAGATGATATTGCAGTAATGAAAAATGTTGGGGGAAAAAGTAGATGGATTTATAGCTACTTCATTTTCAACCAATTGTTAACAGCAGTAATAATGTTACTTCTAGGGCTTGTTTTTGGATTAGTTTTAATCACAATTGTTCTTGCAGCTTTCAACAATCTTTCATTTTTCAAAAACATCAGGTTTCTATCAATACTTGGTGCAAACATTGCTATTCTTATCATTTCATATCTTAAAGCGCATTATACAATTTTAAAATTCATAGGTGAAAAGAATTTAGAAGTATCTTCTAGTAGACTGAGTAACTACAAGAGTATTTTTGAATTTGGAAATATAATAAATAAATTCAAATCACCAATTAAGATGGGGATCAAGAATTTCCTACGTTCAGGTAAGATAATTTCCAGTTTTGTATTTAGCTTTTTCCTCGTCTTTTCCTCTTTATCATTCTTGCTAGGACCACTGACTATCGCTGAAACACATCTGTATCATGTAGAAGCTAGATATAGCAATTATTCATATATGGT
>Ga0255055_10000330_pt1 | contig 36519 bp, 54 predicted proteins | sample JV7_2_27_MG_FD_188633 | JGI IMG/M metagenome (GOLD analysis project Ga0255055, IMG submission 188633) | Seawater microbial communities from Jervis Inlet, British Columbia, Canada - JV7_2_27 | ecosystem: Environmental > Aquatic > Marine > Inlet | place: Canada: British Columbia | collected... | reverse complement strand
AAGCGTGGCAACGACCTCGCGGACGGGCCGTTCCACTTTACTACGTGGGACAGGATCGTAGCGGACATCGTTGGATACGAGCTTGGCTACGAAGCCTCCGGCCCGTTCTCGGCGTCACCACCGCCGCCACCGCCGCCTGAAGAGGATTGCTTCGTGCGAGAGGATGGAGCACCGCAGATGCCACGCGCCATCAGGCAGGACTAACCTTGCAAGGCCGACCGTCGATGAGAGAAGAACTAAAGCTTGTGGGTTTTGCGCTGACACCGTTGCTGGTAATGGTGCTGACGTGGGCGCTCATCCATTCACTGTGAGGACCGCTTACCTCGAATGGGCTCTACGACAGGAGCAGTCGTTCAGCCCGGACATGATCGGAAAATTCGCGCACGAGCACGAGGACATCAGCGACCTCTTTGACAAGACGCTCGCGAGCAAGCAACGTGGTGCTCCCGAGATGGCGATGGGAGCGATTCAGAAACTCGACCTCGCGCAAATCTACGGCTGGCTTTGTGAGCACGTAGGCGACCTCACGCACCGCATGGCGCAGAAGCCGAGCTTCTTCGAGGGCGGTTACGAGTGGGTGAGTGAGAAGGTGAGGAAGACGCTGCGCTCGCTCAAGAACCAAGCGGACGTGAGGGACCTGACCGGCCAGATCAACAGCAACATCGAGTATCGGAAAGAGAAGCGCCCCGGAGAGCCGGGACCGCAGACGTTCGATGAGGCTGTCGCCCTGCTCATGCCCCGAGCGAGGAAGTACGCGGATGAGCATCGGAAGCTGCCGACCTACAATCGAGTTCAACGTCTCGCCAAGCGAGCGGCGGTCAAGCTAGGCGAGATCGACTTCAACGATCCTCGTGATGCCGTGCGCATGACCATTGAATCGCTCGAAGCACTGGATCACGAGCTACGCAGTCCTGAGAATTGGAAAGACGTTTCGATGCTGGTGGAGAACGCCCCGCGCTAACTGAACGAAGGAGAAAGTACAATGTCACTCGCCGCACTGAAGGACCTGCTCGGGATCGAGGGCAACCCGATTACGTGGATGTTGGAGCAGATGGCCGGGGGTATGGCTGCGAAGGGAGTCGGCTGTCGTGTTTGGAACAACGATGCGGGTGCGATAGGGTATACCTCGCCCGGTGATCCGCTCTTGATCCCGTGGACTCACAATGCGTTCGACACTCACAACCTTCACGACATCAGCGGTGGACCCAACACGAAGATCACGATTCCGTCATACGATCTCGTGCCGCGAGGCATCTGGCTGATCCATGCTCATCTCTCGCTCACATCGCTTCAAGACCCGCAGGCGAGTGGCTTGGGTGTTAACATCGAAAAGAATGGTCTTGGTGTCAGCTTCGCTAACGTCCAAGACATCTTCCACCACGTACAGGCGGGAATCACCGACTACGCCTTCAATGTCAGCGGGCTCTGGATTCCCGAAGAGGGAGATTACTTTGAAACCAAAGTGGTCTTGTCTCAGGGAGCCGATGTCTACGTCGAGATGCAGGAGCGTCCCGTTCACAGCTTCTTCGAGGCAGTCTTCTTGGGAGCGACCACGACTCCGATTATGACGTGGCCGGTTCCGTAGTAAAGAACCTGCTCCCACTCACATACTTTCGGCGCTGTGAGTTCACAGGCTGGCCCAAGCCTGATGAAGAGTGGCCGGAAGGCGAGGTCGAGATTGTGGACCTCGATTTGGTGTACTCGACGCAGACGTACATCAGTGAGAAGAGGTTAGAGAAGTGCAAGCGGGAATGGGAGAGCACAGGAAGGTTCAGTGCTCTCCCACAGCTACAGGACTACGAAGGATTGATAACGGTCCTCGACGGAAACCACCGGCTGTCGGTGTTGAAGTTTCTAGGTGAGTCGCACGTCGAGGCTCGGGTCGTTCGTCTCAACCTCGTGAGGAAATGAAAGTCTGGCTTGAGTTCGCCCGAGGGCTGACATGGAAGCTCACCACGAGCAATGCGTGGAACTCGCTCAACAACTACGACCAAGAGCAGATCGGCAACGAAGTGGGTGTCACCAACATGAGCGATTTCGAGTTCCTGTCGGACGTGGATCAGCAGAAGCTCATCGCCTTTATGAAGGAGCACGGAACGGACTCGGGTGACGTAGGTGCGATGAACAGGTGGCTCAGGCGTGACCAACCACCGTTCCCATCAGGTCCGATCAAACTACGATGACCAGCGGTGAGACTATTTCACGCAACGAGCGACCAAGCAGCAGAGAGCATTCTTCGAGGCGGCTTCGATCTCAATGTAGCGCGGAGCAGTGACCCCGGAGATTTCGGCTGGGCGATCTACCTCACTGGCAACCTCTCTCGCGCACGGGCGCTTGGCACGGCGATCATCGAAGTCGAGGCTGCGTTCAGAAACCCGCTGCGGTTCGCCACGACCGATGAAGCGTACAAGTGGCTTGAGGAAGAGGCGTGGCCGACGACAGGGAACACGGTGAGGGGTCCAGACCGCATAGGAGCATCGAGAGCGGTCGCACAATTCGTTCAAAGCATGGGGCACGATGCGATCATTGTAGAGAGAGCGCGTGCGCCGGGTGGCACGCCTTACGAGGTTGCCGCTTTTGACGCAGGAGCGGTGAAGCCAATCGCACTTCGTACCGAGCAGACCTATCACGAGTTCGACATCGCGTCTATCGGTGAGCCTCTGTTGCAGGCGCTCCAACAGTCGGACGCGCTGCGCTACGGAGTCGAGGGTCTGCTGCAAGAGATCATCGCGTTCGTTCGTGCGGCAGGTGGGCGCGAACAATTCAGCCTCAGCTTCCTCACGGCGCTGGTCGCGTGGGTCGGTCGTCAACTCGGAATGCCGCTCGGTCAGGTTCAGGCGATGACGGTGAAGATACCGGACGTGGTGAAGCGTGAGGGCTTGGTACACGAGGCCATCGAGGTTCGTAAGCTGACCGGAGCCGAAGGCTACGAGATCGGATCGTACAGTTCCCCGGCGCGAGCAGAGTGGGGAGTCTTCAAGGATGACGAACTAAGGGCTCGCATCTTCAATGTGGTCGGTGGTTCGGGCTTCTGGTCGGCAGAGAGCATCGACGGGTCTTGGTCGAAGACAGGGCTGGCTGACCGTCAGCGAGCCATCGAGGTCGCTACCTCGATGATCGGAGAGAGCCTGATACACGAGGACGCTCATTCTTTCTGTCGCGCTCTTCGCAGGGACGTGATGGAGAAGGTCAAGCTGGTGACGACTCCCGCCGAGCGGAAAGCTGCTCATGGTTACAGGTCGGGCGGCGGCGCTGGTAGCTACGCAGAGTTTCGTGGCCCCAACGATTTCTACTGGCACGGAAGAGCGGACTGCATAGCCGAGGCCGAGTCGGAAGGATGGATGGCGTGGCTTGAGAAGTTTCATCCAGAGATGATGGAATCGGTGAAGCACGAGCAGGACGATTCTGCTGTGAGGGAAATCCTGCTCGATCTCGCACAGCGTAGAGCCGACTTCACAGCGAAGGAAGCGGCGAGTGTCCTGAAGCTCAAGGGCCACGAGATGACGCCGCGTGAAGTCTCGACCGTGCTACAGAGGATGGTCAGAGCAGGCGAACTACGGGGTGGACAGGGTGGAAAAGTTTCGTGGAGATCGGGCTCGTCTGCGACCGGCTACTCTACGACCGCAAAATATTGGCGAGCGGAGAACGTGATACACGAAGCGCAACAGCATCCAGATCACGAGGCTATGGTGCAAGTAGTCCTCAGCGAACTCAAGCTCGGTAAGGGCGGTGGATTCTTCCCCTTGTTGAAGCAGCGGTTTCCTGATGCCCGCTTCGAGGACATTGAGGCTGCTATCGAGGACGCGAAGGACAGGTACGCATTCTCGTTTGGGGAGAGCATGGAGCAAGACTATAGCGAGATCGACAACGCCATCGAGATGCTGCTCGATGGGGAAGCCTCTATAGATGAGGTCGTCGGTCTGCTCGCGACTCCGTTCAAGGGCACCGGGATAGAGAAGGGCGTCGAGAAGGCGACAGCGGCTCCCGGTGCTGCTGCGAAAGCTGCGAAGAAAGTCGGCAAGGGCGTAGCGAAGGCTGCAAAGAAAGTCGGCAAAGCTGTCATCAAGAAGTTCAAGGGCTGTCCGAAGGGCACAGAGCGCAACGCCACGACAGGCGCGTGCGAACCGATCAAGTGCCCGGACGGTCAGGCGCTCGACAAAGAGACAGGCCAGTGCGTGTCGAAGCGTAAGAAGGATGAGCCCGAGGGTCCAGAGCAGGCGAAGACGGACGCCGAGCCCGAGCGCGACCCCGATGCACCCGAGCCCGAGAAGGACGTAGAGAAGACCTGCCCCGAGGGACAGAAGCTCGATCCCGAGACGGGCGGCTGCGTGCCGATCAAGGCCATCGCAGAACCCGAGCCCGAGGAAGAGCCGGAGCAGGAGCCCGAGCGCCCTGCGCCCGAGTGCCCCGAGGGAATGAAGTGGAACAAGGACACAGGCCATTGCGAGCCCGAGGAAGAGCCCGAAGAAGAGCCCGAACCAGAAGAGCCCGCTCCCGAACTAGAACCCGAGCCTGAACCGGAAGAGCCGCCACAACCGGGTGGGACTGAGCCGGAGCCCGGTAAGAGATGCCCGAAGGGCCAGCGGCGAAACAAGGAGACGGGCGAGTGTGAGCCCGCTGAGGCTGCGGAACGGGAGCGGGCGACTATGGCGTGGATCGATGGTGAACTCTCAAGGCTTGGTCTTCGCGATGAAGTCGTCTTCCGATTGGGTCGTGAGTAGGGAAGCGTGGCTCGAATGGTCGGTCCACGAGCAGGGTATGCCGTGGGTCCGATTCACAGACCAACCCGATACGATCACGGTTATCAAGCTGGCTGAGGATCAGGTTAGCAAGCCGGTCTTTTGGGACCTCGTTAAGAGACAGCTAGAGGCGCTACGCGGTTCGGGTCAGTTGGGCACGATGTCAGGCGACCCGAAGCTCGATGAGGCGCAGACGATTGAGTTACTTGCTCGCCTGCTTGTGTTCCCCGACGAAACCAGCAGGCACACGGGCATACCAACGCTTCAGAAGAGAGCATCGTGATGAGAAAAGGATTCCTAGAGTGGGCTCGCCGCAAGCCCCGACCGAAGGTTGAACAAGTCCAGTTGCCGCCCGGCACTCGCGTCAGAGTTGATCCGATGCGGAACCGTGCCCTCTCATCGCACACCGCCTTCTATGATGGGCAAGAGGGGTTGGTCATCGGACCCGGTATGCGCGGCGATTCGACGGTCGTTCGCTTCGACAAGGACGGCAAAGAGGTCCACATGAAGGCGCGTGACCTTGTGCCTGTCTCGGAGAGCATGAAGCACGAGCAGACTTGGGATTACGAGATGGCAGTGGACTACCTGCGTGCGGTTGGCTTCGGTTTGGATTCATCCGATGGTCAAGGCGCGACCCTTAGCATCAGTCCTCAGCCGTGGCACCCGACGGGTCCCACGATGACCATCCACGTCACGAAGCAAGGCGCTCGCTGGACGATTATCAGCGGTGGGCAGGGCGAAGGCATCGGGCGCGACACGCTCATGGACAAGCTCGACTCGATGGGCGTCTACCCCGAGTCGAAGAAGCACGAGCAGGTCTTCGGAAAGGTATCGGCCTTCAAAGGAACCGAGGCGGATGCGAGGCGAGTCGTCCAAGCGATCCGGGCTGAGTACATCGATGTCGATGTGACCTCGTTCCCGAACATGGGTGAGTACGAGATCACTCCGATCAGTGAGGAAGATGAGGACGATGTGTTCAGCATCGTGAAGTCGATCATGCCGAACGCTGAACTCAGGCGGGCTCCGACTCCCAACCTACCACCGTTCGAGTAGACACGATGAGAAAGTCATTCGTAGAGTGGGCTCTGAAGAAGGAGCTTGGCGGCTTCTCGGTTGACCTCGACATCGCGGGCATGGGAGTGATGACCCCCGATGGTCCGGGCTCAGTCGCGAAGATCAGGACCGGCGTATCACCGAAGCCGGGCTTCATGTTCGTTACGCTCGCCTCGGACACAGGACAAGATCACGCGAAGACCTATCCGATCTCGGCGCTCAAGTTCTCCGATGCCAACTTCGGCGGCGGTGGAATTTTCAAGAGCCCCGACGATCCTATCTTCGGCGGTGCGTTCAAGCAGTTCGAGTCGAAGCTGCGGCACGAGCAGACCGCAGAGATCACGCCCCGCGATGTGCAGAAGACGCTCAAGGACTCGGGCTTCGTCCTCAAGGAAGTTCATCCTGCCGATCCCTCGGTAGGCGACACATCGACGCAAGAGGTTTGGGCGCTAGAGCAGGGCCGAGCTATCGAGGTCTGGATCGAGGACAGTGGGGATTGGTCGATCCACAACGTCAACGAAGGTTTCTTCATCGCGGATCAGCGCAGCCACCGGAGCTTCGACATGAACCTCGGGCTCTCCGATGCGCTGCTCGACATGGCGGTGGACAACATGGACAGGCCGGGCTATGCGCTCAAAGGTGAGCTTGGCCGCGAGGCCGAGGACTTCTTCGCGAAGGAGCAAGGACGATGAAGAAAGGCTTCTTGGAGTGGGCACGCCGCAAGCCGAAGCCGGTGGCCGAATCGGTAGAGGAAGCCCTGCCTGCCGCGTGGAAGGCGTGGGACAAGATGGACGACAGCGAGAAGGCGATGATCCGCATCGGCATGGTCCCTCTCTGGTCTGTCACCGAGTTCAAGCCGCCGCACGTCACCGACCGCGAGTGGTCGCTGGCGCTCATGGACATCACGGAGAAGGCGGGCAAGGGCATGATCGCCTCGCGTGATCGTGCTGGTGCGAGGCAAGAGCAGGTACGTGGGTTCCGTTCGTCCACCCCGGAAGGGCAGGCTGAAGAGCTTGGCGATGCGGCGTTCCGCGCAGGTAAGCAGAGAGTCCCAGCAGTCGATCAGCAGTTGATGGCTCTCATCGGCCCCGGACGACCTGTAGGTGGTGGCGCGAAAGAATTGCTCGATGCGTGGCTCCGTGGATGGGACCGGGCGAACCTCGAAGGGAAGAAGCACGAGCACGTCGAGATCGGACGACCACCGTTCGAGCTTCCGTTCAGCATCAGCGGTTACGAAGAGCGCGGGCAAGCGAACATCCACATCGAGGATGCGACCGGCAAGACCGTCTGGTACATCTCGGAAGAGGACCTTGATGATGAGATCGAGATGGGCTTCATCGACATGAGGGCACCGTTCGAGTCGATGATCGACACGTTGGAGATGCGTGGACTGTTGGACAAGGCGACAGCGGACGAAGCGAAGTTCGAGGGACCGGCTGAGGTCAGCTTCACAGGTGGGCTCCGCATGGTCGGAATGACCGCGAGGTTCTAACGATGACGACAGCAACGAAGAAATACTATAGCGAGTTTCGCCACTTCGACCTTCAACACTTTACCGAAGAAGAGGTCGAAGGCAAAAAGGTATCGACCTTCAGTGGCGTGCATCAGGTCGCGGACATGGAGAACAGCAACGGGCGAGTCTACCCGCTCAAGCTGTTCGAGAACCTGATGGGCAGTGATGACTTCGCGTCGAAGCTCAAGCACCGGCAGCTAGTCGGTATGCTCGGGCACCCTGCGGACGGCATCGTTCCGCCGCAGGAGATCAGCCACGTCACCACCGAGATGAAGATTCTGTCCGATCAGAAGCTCGAAGGCGGCGGTACTCCCATCTGGTGCAAGTCGGAAATCCTCGACACCGCAGCAGGCGATACCCTCAAGCGACTCTTCAGGGCAGGGATCAGACTCGGTACGTCGAGTCGCGGATGGGGTGACAGTCATCAAGAAGGCCAGACCGAAATTCTCGATGAGAACTTCGACCTCGGCGGGTTCGATATGGTGGTTGAGCCGTCCGTCGATGCGGCCTTCCCGGTGGCGAACCTCACGGAGCACTACGACCGCTTCGCGAGGCAGGTGCAGGAAAGACTCGACCGCTACGAAGAGCAGGAAGACACACCCGTAACAGGTAGAGAGTTAGAGGCGTATCAGACCATCCTTGATTCGGTCTGCGAATCATCGCCGTGCAAGATAGATGACGATAGAGTGCAGGAGTCGTTGAAGTCTCTTCGGGCTCGTGTCCAGAGCACCATCGAGGCAGGTGCCTATGATGGGAAGAAGGATAAGGACAAGGATGCGAAGAAGAAGAGCAAAAAGAAGGATGAACTTCAACACGTAGCAGGAGATCACAACATGGAGCGTCCAGCAGCCGAAAGTTCGGCCATCGAGCGTATCGAGAGCACTCTGAACGCCACGGTGGGAGAACTCGAAGAAGAGAACGGCAAGCTGCGCCGCGACCTCGCTTACTCCCGTGAGTCAAGTACGGGTATGGTGGCGAAGCTCGAATCCGCGATGAAGATGATCGAGCGGATGACGGCGCGTCTCCGTGGCGAGACGAAGCACAGCGATGCCGCGAAGCGGCTGGCTGAAGCGGCACTCGATAAGGCCAAAGAGGCACGCAGGCAGGTGACCATCGAGCGCAAGCGCGTAGATGCTGCCGCGAAGGTCGTAGAGTCCTCTTTGAAGAAGGCCGCAGAGTCGCATGAGAACAACCTCGGTGAGCACATCGCCAGTTTGATCCAGCGATTCCCCGCACCGAAGCGGGAAGCAGCCGCGAAGGCACTGAAGAAAGCCAAGAACTTTTCCGAGGCTAACAGCCTGTATCGTACCCTCGTCACGTTCGGCGGCAAGCCGAAGACGGAACAGCGTGACGCACAGGTGTTGGCAGCCATCAAGGGCAAGGCACGCGCCCAGCCGGTGATGGAGAGCGTCGAGCACAGAGGCTCGGAAGAGTCTGGCAACGAGATCGTTGACCGAACCCGGAAGCTCGTGGAGCATTTCGAGCAGCGTGGGTAAACGGTACACCATTCACGTACTCACAGGAGTTTGAGTCATGCGTAGAACACGCGCACGCCGCTCTCCCGTCCGTGAGGCAAGAGGAATGGCCCGCGCCCTCGGTTCGGGTGTGAGCGAGTCCAACGTCTTCATGGAAGAGATGGAGCGGATCAAGGAAGAACTCACCTACAGGTGGGAGCCTCTTCTCGAAGGCATCCGAGACAACAAGATGCGCCGCGACATCGCGCTGCTTCTGGAAAACCAGAAGCGGTACGCTCGCGGATTCATGGAAGACCTGACGACAGGCGACATCGCGACTTTCGACAAGTTCGCGTTCCCGATCATTCGGGCGCTGTTCCCTCAGTTGGCCGCGACCGACCTCGTGTCGGTACAGCCGATGAGCGGACCCGCATCGTTGGTCTTCTTCCTCGACTACATCTACTCAAACACGAAGGGCACGGTAACAGCGGGCACGAAGCTCTTCGAGAACCCGAACGCGGCGTACTCATCGGCTACCATCGATGAGGAAGTGATCGGTACGGGTATCATCGCCGCGAATGCGCAGATCACAGCGACCCTCTCGTGGTTGCCGATCAAGCCGGGTACGGTGACGATCAGTCACGCCTCGGCTGCTGGCACGCAGACCATCGAGGACGATGGTGCTGGCAACCTTGCCGGTGACGTTGGTTCAGGTGGTGCTGACACCATCGACTACGCCACGGGCGCAATCGACACCAGCTTCTCCGCAGCGGTCGATGCTGCTGTGGACGTGATCGTGACTTACGACTACGAGCTTGAGAATCAGGAGAACATTCCACAGGTGGACATCGTTCTCTCGAAAGCTCCGGTCACGGCTGAAGAGAGGAAGCTGCGTACACGCTGGTCCTTCGAGGCGCAGCAGGACCTCAAGGCGATTCATGGTCTGGAAGCCGAAACCGAACTGACGGCTGAGGTAACCACCGAGCTTCGCTTCGAGATCGACCTCGAAATTCTCTCGGCTCTCTGGAACGCGGCTTACGATCCGCCCACCAGCGAGCTTCCTGACTGGAACAAGAACCCAGCGCCCGGCGTCAGTTGGCGCGATCATAAGTCGTCCTTCAAGGACATCTTGATCTCCGGTGCGAGCATCGTGAACCTGCGTACCGCTCGTGCGAATCCCAACTGGATCGTCGTGGGCTACAACGTCTCCGACATCATCGAGTCTCAGGAAGATTTCGTTCCCGATCCCAACGCATCGTTTCAGGGTCGTGGCATTCGGAAGATCGGTGATTGGAGCCGGTGGGCAGTCTACCTCAACCCGGCGATGGATACTCTGTCCGGTGGTTCTCAGGACCACTTCATCATGGGCTACAAAGGACAGACGTTCTTCGACACGGGCTACATCTATTCACCCTACGTGCCGCTCTACGCGACCCCGACTGTGAGTCTGGATGACTTCAAGATTCGCAAGGGTATCGCCTCGCGGTATGGCACGAAGCTCATCAACGGCGACTTCTACATCAAGGGGAAGATCGTCCAGAGCTAAGGCTGTGCTCGGTAGGCGGGGGTTCAACTCCCCTGCCTACCAATTCGCGAGTGGCGATGGGTCGCGTGGAAGCGGAGTAGTTTCACTCTCCACTCGCAAAGACCATGACACACAGAGAGGATTTTAGCATCACGGAACTTGTCGAACGGGTCCGTGAAGGTCAGTCTCCGAAGGAAGTGATCGAAGAGATCATGGAGCGCGACCGACACAAGGAGCCGAAGCAGGAAGGCAAGAAGCGTGAGCGACCGGAAAGAGATAAGGCCAGCCCTTAGTTCGTTCTTCTTCTTCGTTTGAGAACGCGAGCAGGGGTGCTTGGGTCTAAGGGCTGGCTCATCTCTGAACAAGGAGTGCCCGCATGGATACCGATGGAAATCAGAAGTCTCCAACAGCAGCAGAGTCGAGGTACAAGCGTTACAGACTGAGGGCGTTCGTCGCCATCGTGCTCGCGGCTATGGCAGTTGCACTCTGTATGAGCATGGAAGAAGCAGGCGACCTCTCGACCGATCTCGGTGATGCGAACCAGCAGGTTACGAGCCTCACCGAAGAGCGCGACGAAGCTCGGGGGCTCGCGACCTCACAGCAGCAGATCATCGAAGAGCTAGAGGACACCGTTCGCACGGTCAGGCAGGTCTTGATCGAGACGGTGGACACGCTCGAATCGACTCAGACCCGGCTGGCTCAGGTCGAGGAACAGATGGTCGATACGATCACGAAGCTCAACACCGTGATCGAGGTATTGCCTGAGTCCGTGATCGTCATACCGCCGCCGCGTAAGGTGACGGTTCCGGTCAAGGATGAACGATTCGATGGCGAGATCGAGGTCGAGATTCCCGGCGTGGTAGATGTCGTGCCTGTCCTCAACCTCTCGAACATGAACATCAGGCCCGTGCCTGTGGCCGTGGACCTTCGCTGCGTTGCGGTCAACCGACCCGCCGTAGACCTCGAAGGCCCGGCGTGGATCAACATGGATGCGCAGGTCGATAGCGTGGTGCCTGACGTGTGCCAGCCACCGGAGATCGGCCATGATTGGTACTCACCGCAGGTATCGGACGGCGTGATAATCACAGTCGTCGGAGTCGCGGTGGGTGTCGCAACCTTCTGGTGGTGGGAAGCACGATGAGAAAAGTATGGCAGGAATGGGCGAGCAAGACGCCGCGTCCGGTTCTCGAACAGGGGTTAGAGAAGGTCACGTCCTCGAACGTGGATGAGTTCCTTGCTGCGATCAGGGAAATCCGCTACAAGATCGTTGAGGTCGAACAGGGCGTGCCCACAGTCGGTGGCATAGAGGCACCACGGGTCGTTTTGGCCGGGCCAAGTGCTGTCCTGAACGCGGAAGATGCCGGGTCATTCCTTGCGACCAGAATGGGGCTCCTGACGTTCGCGATGTCAACGAAGACGCTCATCGTTCCTGTGGATGCCTCTGTAGTGGGGAGACTCCCGGTCGGTGAGAGCCAGAAGCGCGAGCAGCGGATCAAGGTCGGTGACATCGTGCAGATCGACATCGGCAAGATGGGCATCTTCAATCCGTTCGAGGGCGAGGTCGAGCACGTTGACGGCGATGAGATCATGGTCATCGGTGACGATGGCGAGCAGCACTTCTCTTCGATGCGTGACGCCGAACTCCTACGGCGTGAGTCGAAGAAGCACGAGGATTTCGAGGGAACCGATTTCTCTGCCATCGAGCGGGCCGCCCTGAAAAGGATCAAGGAGACATATAGGATCGGTGAGATGGACATGAATCTCATCGTGGACCTAATCTCCTCGTTCTGGTCGGGCGGAATGATGCTCGATGACTTCACAGACAAACTGTTTCAGCAACTTGGCGGCGGGGCCGCTGTCGGTAACATCACTCGCGAATTGGAAGACGCGGGAATCCTGTGACCGAAGAGCAGCCACAGAAGCAGGACCGCCTCGCGCTTTGGATGAACTTCTTCGAGCGAATGAAGTGGTGGATTCTCATCATCATTATCATCGGCCTGCTCATGTGGGCAGACCTGTTGCCCACCACTCCGTCCGAAGCGAAGGAGTGGCTTGAGTCGGTAGGCGGCTTCGTAGAGAGGTTGAGCGATTGATGAAAGCGTACATGGAGTGGGCTCTGCGCCAAGAGCAGAAGTTCAAGATTCGCTGCCCCGGTTGTGGATCGGGGGATGTCGAAGATGCGATGGTGAGCGCCGGGCTGACGCCTCGATTCAGCGTGGTGTCCGACGACCCCGATGGGATTACGATTGCCGTTGACCGGGCAGTTTCCGTCGATGTGCTCCATGCGCTCTTGGGCTCGGGGATCGATGACGCTCACTTCGTAGAGGCCATGAAGCACGAGCAGGATGTCGCCAATACGATCCTGCAACAGATCAAGGCGATGGACCCGATGGCTCTTCCCTCGTGGGGAGCTAAAGATTTCGTGGGACTCCCTGCGGGGCACGCGCTGATCGGCATTCCGGGGAATCATCTCGGCGGCGTCATGTTCATGGTCCGGGGAACGAAGCCGGGTATGGGACGCGGCGGGAAGATCATCATCCTGCTCAATGGCAGGGACCTCTACGATGTCATCGCCGGGAACGCCTCGGGTGGCGCGTGGAAGGTCATAGGCGAAGTCAACGATGTCTACTTCGATCAACTCCTTCAAGCGATAGACGGATTGGTAGGGTAACGTGAATCTAGCCCGCGTGAAGAACGCAGTCGAAAGGCTGCTGCTGGTGTCGATCCTCGCACTGCCCGCTGCATTACTGCTCGCAGCGTGTGAGGTAGACCGGAGCACTCTCACCGAAGTCGAGGTCAAAGGTGACACGACCTTCATAGAGGTCACCATCTTCGACACGATCCTTCGGGTCGATACAGTCACTCAGACCGACACCATCTTCGTTGATTCGAGCCGCGTCGATACCGTCTTCGTGACGGACACCGTGCTGGTCACGGATACGGTCATCGTGGTAGACACTCTGATCGTCACAGACACCGTAACCCTCGTGGATACGCTGTTTGTGTGGGACACAATCGTTGACACTTTGACGGTCATCGACACGCTCATCGTGGTCGATACCGTCATCGTGGTCGATACGATCTTCGAGCCAGCAGACACCCTTGCGATCTTCGAGCAGTTCTGTGAGAGGCGGCGGGGCAACAGCAACAATTGGGTCTGTACGTTCCCTGCGTTCCCGTAGGCAGTTCTCGGCCTTCGAGCGCGTTACTTAGGAGAGCATGATGATCGGTTGGATGCAGCGCCGGGCGTACAGGCGCATGATGAAGGAGACAGCAGATAATGTCTTCAACGCCATCGGCTTGCTCAAGGGGCTGGTGAGATTGAGTCCCGGCACTTCCCGACAGCTTGGTGCGGTCATCGCGCTGCTAGAAGATGCGAAAGTCGATCAGGCGATTCGAGAGTTGCAGACGTTCGGGGCGACCTCGGGTTCGGACCCGAATTTTCAGGCTGCGATCAGGGGCGTCATCGATGAGTTGGGTGGCACGGCCACCTTCGATGTCACCGGCATGGCACCGACTAGGAGAATCTGATGAGTACAATCGCTGAAGACCTACGCATCGCCATGACAGCGTGGGAGAAGATGCGCGGACAGGAGCAACCGGCCCGGCCAGCGCAGCAGGCGAAGGGGTCGAAGGTTCCGCACCCGGTCGGACTCGTGCAGGAGCAAGCAAGCTCGAAGCATGAAGTCGCGATGGGAGAGATCGAGGAACTGATCGAGTCGTTCATCAACGGCAACATCTCAACCGTCATGGATCAGATCGGGAAGATGACTCCACACGGGGCGGCTCTTACAGGCGCGAGAATGTTCGAGGCTCTGAAGGACCCGTCCTTCATGCGAGCACTAGAGAACAGGGCATTCTGATGAGCAACATCGGTTGGATGCAACAGAGGGCGTACCGCGAGAGCGTCACGCTTCAGCCGGGGATGCGCGTCAAGGTCAACATGGGCGACCCCGAACTGAAGGCGAGGGGCGCTGGCGCACCGCCGTACCTGAAGCTCGTGAAGACGATCAACTCGAAGGGCGCGATAGTCGTGGCTGTTCGGGGCAACATGGCCGACATCTCCGAGAGCGGCACCGCGATCTTCGGCGTGGCTGAGGTCCCTGTCTCCGCGTTGAGGGCAGAGCAGTTTGGGTTCATGCCCGCACTCGGCAGCAGTCCGTCAGGCGGATGGGAAGTCATTCCAGATGCGTTCGATCCGGGCGCATGGAACGTCTTCTTCGGCGGCGAGATGGAGTTCATCGGCAAAGCGGATGAGGCATTGCGCTGGCTCAAGACGAATGCGCAGGCTGGCGATCCCGTCTCTATCAGGAACCGGGCTGGTCAGTCGGGCGGCGTGACGACCGTGGCGAACGTGCGTCTCTCAGACTTCACCGAGTCCGCGAAACACGAGCAGCAGCGGGTCACTGACCTCGGTACTGCGAAGGCGAAGTTCGGTGCTCGACTCCTTGCGACCGCATGGGATGCGTTCAAGGAAGATGAGTTCACGATGGAAGAGGCTGCTGAGATTCTTGACGATGGCGGTCTGCATCCCCAAGAGGTTCAGGATGTCCTCGATATGTTCGAGACGATAGCAGAGCACCCGAACCCGAGTGCTGCGATGCGTGCCCTCGGTCTTGAAGCCGCGAAGCACGAGCAGGCCATCGACCCGGACATCGAGCGCGTGCTGAGAGCGCGTGGCTTCGATACCGTCTCCGGCCAGTACAGCGTACCTCTTTGGATCAAGCGCACTCCGACGAAGGTGGTCGCAGGCGTCGAGGTCAAGAACAACGGCTCGTGGGTGATCTACGACTTCCCGGTTGATCGGAAGGACGCACCCGATCCAGTTGCACGGGGCACCGGAGCGAAGGAGCTAGAGAAGGACCTGCGACAGTTCCTCGGTGAGAGCATGAAGCACGAGCAGATCGATGCGTCGATGATCGTCGGTCGCTACGGTTTCATCCCGAGTCCCGGTTCACTATCATTCGGCCCGCAACTATTCCACCAGCCCCACGATGGGTCTTCGCTGGCCGGTGTGCAGTTGCAGGTAAACCGGGAAACCGGGGCTTGGGTGATGACGTTCAACAGGATCAAGCTGGCGGCTGGACCGAACCTCAGCACGTTCGATGCTGGTGTTCGCTCCGTCGAGCAGAGTAGGAGATAGCGCCGACTCCCGCCGTAACCGAAAGGAGAAGCGCCGTGCCCGCGAGACGCTTCAGAACAATCGTATGTGACCCGCCGTGGCCCTATGAGAAGGGCTGGCTGTGGCAGCGGCAGGTAAGCCGGAGCCGCGAACATTATCCGACCCTGACCGTGGAGCAGATTTGCAAGCTCCCGGTTCCCGAGGTCGCGATGAAGAACGGCTACCTGTGGTTGTGGTGCCCTACGCACCACGTCAACAAGGGCGATCACGTCAAGGTCTGTGAGGCGTGGGGCTACCGCCCGGTGGGTCAGTTGGTATGGGTGAAGACGGTGAAGCTCTCGGTGGCCCGGCCTCGGGGAGTGTACCGGCTGGTGCGGGCTCAACCGTCAGCGACAAAGGCTCGACCGATCCTTGATTTGCAAGAAGCCTTACGGATCGGCCTCGGGTACTACCTACGGAACGCTCACGAGACGGCCATACTTGCCGTCAGGGGCAAGAACAACAAGCTGAAGCGCCGAGATATGCCCTCGGTGATCTTCGCCCCGCCAGAGGGCCATTCGGTGAAGCCGACGAAATTTTACTCCGAGGTCATCCGGGTGTGTCGGGGGCCGTGGCTGGACCTCTTCGCGAGGAACGGTCATCGCGATAGGTGGATCGAGTGGGGGCATGGAGTCGGTGACCCATTGGGATGGGGATTCAAACCGGAGAAGTGGTGAGTGCATCAGACCTACCCGATCACGCAATGGGATGTGGCCGAAGTTCTTGAAGGGCTCGGCTTCGCCTTCATAGAGACGGTGCAGGAAGACCCCGGACTGAATGGCCGACCGCACATCGAGGCCGGTAAGGATGTCTGGCGTCACGCGGTCAACACGAACCTCGAAACGAAAGTCGGATGGCGCGGGTGGAACTGGCGAGTGCTACAGAGCGGAGAGAAGCTATCCGAAGGACTCGGAGCTACTGCGCTGACCGAATACTTCCAACGGTTCGATGAACTACTCCTTCCGTGAGATCAGTCGTCCCGATGAAGTGACTCGCTCCATCGAGATCAAGGGACGACCCGAGGTAATCGAGAAGGTCACGGCGCTGCTCGCAACGCTGTCGTGGCTCGGTGGTATCGGAGCCTCACGCGAGATCAAGTTCGGATGGGATGGTGATGGGTCTGAGAGGTTCGAGATGGAAACCGGCCTCGACCATCGCAAACTCGTGGACCCCTGCCGATTCGTTGACGACAAGCAGATGTGCGATGAGGCAAAAGAGAAGAGTGGGGAAGAAGAGAGCATGAAGAAAATCGACAAGATGATCGAGAGCGCAGAGCGCGGTGCGGACATCGACTTCCTCGTAGAGCGAGAATTGAAGGGCGAGCCAGTGCAGGAGCAGGAGCAGCCGCCCGGCATTTGTGTCGCTGCGTTACAGAGGAACGGCTGGTCACTGGATGGATTAGAGGACGCGGAAGCTCCGACCGGATTCCCAAAAGGTCGAGTTGCCGTCTGGTCGAAGGGCGATAAAGTGATTCGCCTTTTCCATGACGGGACGTTCAGAGCATTCGAGGGCGGGAGAGAACTCAAGAACATTGGGGATATGAACTGCGACGACCTTGCGCGGGAACAGAACTTTCCAGACATTTTGTTCTTCTAGCTTATGCACCGTCGAATCAAGTACGCTTACATCAGACAGCGCAAGCTGTGCGAGCAGCTAGGCGTCAACGTCCGACAACTGAACCTGATCGGCACTGAGTTCGGCCTGAGTCAGTTGGAGAAGAACAAGCTCCTTGAGTTCGTCGGTTCGCCGGGCTTTAACGATGGCGACAATCTGGACAAGCTGCACTTCTTGATGGGGTTCGCTGAACGTGACCTCGGCATGGAGCGCGAGCAGGAGCAGGAGAAGTTCGCGAAGGCTGTGATGGAAGTCCTCTTCCCGTCACTCGCTCTACCGTTCTAACGAAAATTTAGTGGCTCCGAGGTTCAAATCGGTCCCGAGGGTAGCCGTCTAAAGGGCCTAGTTCTCATCTCCGGCCTCGGAGCCACCCTGCCACACTTTGCAACAGGATGCAACACGATGACCGGATTCGTGACAAGAGAGTTGCGCGTAGGCGATGAAGTTTCCGGGCAGTCCGGGCCGGGGTTCTTCTTTCGCGGTGTTGTGGTCGGACTCGAAGGGCCATCGAAGCCGGGATGGTATGTCGTCAGGATCAAGGAAGCCTCGGGGAACATCCCACCCGATGAGTTCGGACGCCGGGATGTCGTCGGCACGAAGATGAGCTTCCATCAGAACAGCCTGTCGCTGTTGGAGAGTCGGAAGATGAATATCGATGCACTGGTAGAACAGGTTGCTCAGGGAGCGGACCCGAAGAAGGTAGTGGAGAGCGCGGTGCCGGAGTTCAAGCCCGGCCATCATGTGCTCGTGCAAGGTCTACCGGCTCCGCTTACCGGCAAGGTGATCGGGACGAAAGAGGGCGGTGACATCGTGTCCATCGAAACCGAGAAGGGTACGATGGACATCCCGGCTCGGCATCTCGTGATGCAGGAAGGTACGCTCAAGCACGAGCAAGCCTTTACGTCCCTACCGATGCAGAACTTCCTCTTGCAGAACGGGTTCACGTTTCAAGGCGCGAAGGGCCACTTCGATGAGTGGGTCGCCTTGCAGAGCTTGGCCGGTAACCCGTCTGAGCGAAGAATGATCGAAGTCGGCCCGATTTGGGGAGAAGGCGGTGAGATGGAGACAGAGATCGAGGGCTGGCAAATCTTCATCGGCGGTCGTCCTGCGCGTGGTCCTGCGGGTGAGGGTGGGATTGGGGCTGCATCGCTCCGAGACGCATTCGAGAGGCTTGGCTGGCTGTGAAGATCGACCTGAAGAAGACAGCAGGCGCGATCACAGCCATCGGCGTAATCGTTGCCGCTCTCTTCGCGATAATCAATTGGGTCGGCGGGAAGTACCTTTCGCCAGCGGAGTACCAACAGATCGAGATGCGGGAAGTGGCGCATGACACTGCTGAAGTAGTTCGTGAAGAGCAGGACGACTATCACGAAATGGAGCAACTTCAGTTCGACTCCATCGAGGCTGTGAAAGATGTGGGACGCCGGGCTCGCACAGAGATCATGGAAGATGTGCAGGTCGAGCAGCGTGCGATGAGAGAAGACTTCGGTGACATCAAACTCATCATGCTCACCGACCGTTGCCTCGCAGATCAAGCGCAACTTCTCGCCCGGATGCGTGTGGGTGAGATCAGCCTGCTCCGCTTCTGCACCGACTCTCTTGGGATCGCCCGACAGGTAGGCGACACACCACCGACAGAACGATGAGCTTTGATTTCGAGAAGGTCGGCCAGAAGGTCGGCAAGTTCTTCAGTCTCCGTGAGTCCTTCGTGGAGTGGAAGAGCGCGATTGATGATCTCAACACTACGAACTGGCTGACGTTCACAGGCGTAGGGATGGGAGTCATCACCGGGTTCTTCTATTTCGTGACGTGGATCATCAAGATCATCCTCGCCTTCAAGTACGCATCCGACCCGGAGTGGGGAGAGCCGGAGATCATCCACCTAGAGGTCTTCATCGCGTGGCTCGGTTTCGTCTCCGGCTGGATGCTCATCAGCGTGCGCCAGTTCAAGCACAAGCGCGAGACGCATTTCGAGGCCGGTCACGATTCCATTAGGCACGCTCAGGCGCGTAACGGAGAAACCAAATGAAGAGGTCCTACCTAGAGTGGGCGCTGAAGCACGAAGCTAAGAAGGCGTCAACCCTCGACCGGGGATTGCGCGAGCGAGTGAACGCGCTCATGTCTCAGAAGGGCCTCGATGGCAACCGTCCTTTTGACAGCATCGGTATAGGTCTGAACGCGATTACCGATACGCTCGAACAGCACGGTATCGAGGTCACCGGGCAGGGCTTCAACGCGATGGATACGTATTCGTTTGGAAGGCCACCGAAGACGTTCGACGTTGCCTTCTCGAACCGGGACGATCCGTTTTCTCCTATCGAGATCGACAACTCAATGCTCTCGGTGTCGTGGCAGGAGATGGGATCGGGGCGTTGGGAAATGATAGCGAGGCTGACATGAGTTGGATGGCATGGGCAAGCAAGGCACCCGAGGTTTTCATTGAAGGCCGGGCTCGGCGTCCGCAGATGCAGAAGCAGCCGCCCAAGCAAGAAGCCCTTGCGCCCGAAGATCAGGCGAGTTGGCAAAGGGCTGTGAGTAGCATAGGGACACAGCTTGATTGGGACATCTTCGCGGCGTACCAGTTCGTGCTCGACCTGATGGAAGACGTAAACGCACATACGGCGGCAGCGAAGGTTAAACCGATCCTTCAGAGTGATCTGAGCAGACTCGGGCCTGACTCTGGCGAACTCACGTAGGAGAGAACTATGACACTCCCAGCAGCGATTGAGTTTGGTTACGAGCGAGCTACGTTCGACTTCGCGATTGCTCAGGCAAGCACTGAAGTAATCGCCGCTCCGGGCGCGGGTTTCCGTCTTCGCATTCACAGTGTTCATGTGAGCGGAGAGGGAACGCTTGCCTTTGGGACCGGGGGCCAGCAGGTCATCTCGAACAGCGGTGCTGTTCCCTTCGTCCTGAGCCACCCTGTCGTGGTCGGCCTCACGGGCGATGACAACGATAACCTAGAGGTCACGTCAGCCGGTGCTGTGTCTGGCGAGATCGTCTACCATACCATCCCGGTTTAGTGTCTGGCGTAATCGGTGTAGCATCCGAGCGGAAGTTCGGGTACAACCCTGATGTAGATGCGGGCTCGACACCTGAAGACATTTGGGATGGCGGCGGTGTCTATACGTTCGCATCGGTAGCCGCAGCCTCGACCATCCAGAGCAGCGATGTAGATGACGCTGACGGTGACTCTGGCGCACGTACTGTAGAGGTCTATGGGCTCGACGCCGATTACTTGATGCGGAACGAGATCGCCACGATGGATGGGCAAACTCCCGTGGCGCTCAAGTACGAGTACCTTCGAGTCTTCCGTGCTGTCGTCCGTGCCGCTGGTGCGAGCGAAGGCAATGAAGGCACTATCACAGTCAAGATTGGCGTAGGAACAGGCGCGATCATTACCCCCGCAGCGGGCCAAACGCTCATGGCGATCTACACGATCCCGGCAGACTATGGTTACGCTCAGTGGTTGGGATGGGAAGCGTCAATCGGTAGGGTGCAGGCGACCACTGCTCTTCTAGCGTTTCAGGTTAAACCGTTTGGCGAAGCGTGGCAGACGAAGGACATCCGTGCGATCAATAGTCAAGGCGGGGGCTTTGAAATCAACCCTGCGGTGCCGTTGAAGATTCCGAGTAAGGCTGACATTCGAGTTCGGGCTGCTGAGTGCTCGGCAAATGACACAGGTATCTCAGCCGCCTTCGACCTATCGTTCGCAAGTAACTAGCTGCCGTCACCGCTCGCCTCACGGTGGGTCGCGAGTTACGCGGGCAACTCCGGTTGGCGGCAGCTAATAAATACGGCCTAGCTACAGGGGCGGATCACCGCGTTTCCCGGCGCGGCAGTAGCGCAAATCCGACAAGGCAGTAGCTAGGCCAAACATGGAGATCACGATGCCGAAGTTCAGTGAGCGTCCTCGTATTCAGCAGGCGATGGAGAAGTACCATCGTGAGAGAGCAATGCTGAAGGATGAGCAGATTGTCGATCCGAAGCCGTTCCGTGATCTGATGAAGCGGGCAGGCTTCACCGAGATGCCGGATCAGGCAACAGGCATGACGATCACGTTCAAGAACCCGAGGAACGGAATCGTGGTCACGGTGAACGGCATTGGCGATTGGACGATGCGCGGTGGCACTCTCGATTTCCCCGAAACAGGACACGGGCTGAGGGAACTCTCTTCCAGCCTTGAGACGCGATAGGCAATGCCTCTCTCTACACAGGGAATCACAAAGTACCTGAAGCTGATGCTCGGTGGCCCGCTGGTCGATTCCGAATTGACGACCGGGCCGGATGGGAACATCAGTGCGATCATCGAACAGGCGATGAGCGTCTACAGTCGGTGGCGTCCGACGATTCGCTGGAACCGATTCTTCATTCAGGCGAACCGCTCGCGCTACGACCTGACCGAGATGAGCATCGACTTCGGTGAGCGTGTGGTTGACTGCCGGGGGCCTGTGGATCGTATTCCCATTGGGAACATCGACACGAGCCTGCTCGGCATTCCGGGGAACCTGCTGCCAACTCATCCAGCGAGCGAGCTACCCGACTTCCTCGCGAGGTCGATGGAGCTTGAGAATCTTCGGAGAGGAACGGCCTCAGAGTTCGCGTGGGAGTGGCGGTTTGAAGAGATAGACGAAAATCCCGGTGGGACCCCCGACATCAAGACGCACGGAGTCCTCTACATCAACCCGCACTTCAACGATGGGAATCCACCGAACGAGGTCGAGTTCAGCTTCGCGAAGATTCCGGCGCTTGAAGATTTGCGCTCGACCGATGAAGATTGGTTCCGAAGCTACTCACTTGCGCTCGCGAAGTTGTCACTAGGCCACACGCGGCGGAAGTGGGAAGATCGTCTCAGGATGGACGGTAGTTCGATGGTGCAGGAAGCGACCGCCATGCTCAGGGAGCTTGACGAAGAGATCAAGAAGAGAGGCGTGTCGTTTGGCTATGGTCCGAGACAGTAACGGCAGTTATAGCCTTGAAAGATAGATCGTGTTCACCCCTAGAAACCGATAACCGTTGTAACCTTAGAAGAGGGTATTGAAATGGCGTTTCCAAATCCTCGCAGCAACGTAGGCGTGGCGAGCACCCTCAACGCAATCAAGAGGTTGCTCATCAAGCCTCGCGGGAAGATCGGAGCGAGCAGTGCTAACCTGACTGTCGGTGATCTCGATGCCGAGCCGTCCTATCCGCAGATGAACCCGCGTAAGAGCGATGTGCTCGGCGTGATGGATCAGCGTATTGGCCGGATGGGCGCGGGCGTCACGTACCGCAGGCTGGTCTTCGATCCGAGCGCGGCGGATGAAGTCTTCGCGGACATCTTGTTCGCGACAACCGACCTCGAAGACGATTGGGACGCACTGCCGGATGGAACAGTGGACGGCAGTGGCACCGACAAGTTCACCGCAGACCTCGCGTACCCGGCTGGCTTCACTCGCGTCCATGACGACAAAGAGGGTGCGATGTGGGATGCGTTCCGGGCGGCTGAGGGCTCAGTTGGTCGGTTTTAATCGCTGACCTCAACCTCGAAGGAGAGTAGCGTACAATGAAAGCGAAGAACTACGGACGCTCCTTGATCGAGCGCGTGGCATTCGAGCAAGAGGATGCCGAGGTCGCTGTCGATCAGGCGGTAGCCGACATGACGGGTGAAGAGCCCGCAGTCGAACCCGCTGCGAGTGAGGAAAGCGATCTGCCGCCGAACCTCTCGCAGATGATCGACCTGCTGGCCGAAGTCCGGGCCACGGTCGATAAGAACCCGACCATGAGCAATGCCGATGCCATCAGGAAGCAGATAGATGAACTGGTGGCCGGTGTCCACGGCCTAGCGGCCAACGTGGCGACCGAGGCACGGTTGCGCTCGAAGATCGGTGCTCCGCTGCTGAAGGAAATCCTCGGCAAGCCGGTGCCGCCCGATCCCGTACCAGACAACATAGGCGAGTTCGGTCCTATGTACCCGAGCATCTCGGGCGATACGGACATCACCGATCCGGCACAGGGCGCGAACGAGGGTGGGGTGAACCTCGCGTCAGGTGCTCAGGTCGAGAGCCTGTACCGTCCCGAGCAGGATGAGGAAGAGCCCGAGGAAGATGAGGAAGAGGGCGAAGAGGAAGAAGAGAGCCTTCGTCGCTCGACCGAGCTTCTGAAGGGTGACAGGGTGGATGTCCGTGGAGTCGGTGAGTGCAGGGTGCTCGCTGCGGACAACACTCACGTTCTCGTGGAGACTTCCAGCGGTACGCAGATGGTCGTGTACCGGAATCAGGCTCGCCTCAAGGGTGAAATCCTCGGCGTGCCCGCTGACGATGTGTCAGGGGATGAGCCGCAGGACATTCCTGACCTTCGGGAGAAGGACCCCGAAGAGGGTGAGGCCGAAGAGGAAGTCGTGGACTTCGGTTCCGAGACAGACATCGGCCCGGCCATTAACTAGCTCATGCCACAAGGAAACATCTCAGTCAAAGACCTGCGCTATTTGCGTGAGCAGGCGTGGGATCGTGACCGATGGGCCGGTGTGCCCGTACTCTACTTCGCAGTCAATGAAGATACGAGTGCGTTCGACCCGGTTACGAAGGAGACTGAGAACATGGGCTTCTACTCACACATCAGGCTGAACGCTCTGGTGACTGCTCGATCTCCTACGCAGCCGCACGCGACCCGGCCAACAGGTGAACAGGCTCCGGGTCCAGAGGTTGAGATGGAATGCATCATCAGTTACGAGCAGTTGGTACGTGCGCAGCTTGAGCCCAAGTCGAAAGACCTTGTGCGCATCTCTGACATCTTCTACGAGGTCAAGGATGCGCACAAGGAGAACTACATCACGAACACGCCCTTCAACCTCGATGTGAAGCTGGACCTGAAGAGGTTGGAGAAGATTCCAGAGAACCTAGACCTACCATTCGATGATGAACCGGGTCTACCGTCAGCGGTCTAAGGAGACGCCATTGCCGAGATGTTGGTGACAGCGAATATCCGTGGCGTGTCGCCAGCGGAACGGATTGAGTTGACAACTGCAATCGAAGACCGTTTGGGCGATCAGGTTGTCTCTCTGGCAGGCGATGTGTTGACTGTGAGAACGGATAACCGTGCTCGTGTCGCGCAGTTCATTCAGGGGTTCGGTGGCCGCTTGGAAGGCAAAGCCATCGACCATGCGGTAGCCATGATCGTTGAAGGCTCATCGGTCGAAGAGGCGATCCGCTACCTGAGCGAGATACCTGCCGGAACGATAATGGTCCCGCCTGATCCTCGGGAGTCATGCCCCGAGGGTCAGGTTTGGGACAAGACGATTGGCGAGTGTAGACCTACAGTGGGGTCCCAATGAGTGATAGCGACATCGAGGCGTTCGGCAGAGCGTCAAGACTAACGAGCGGCAGGGCTCGCACCGAAACCGTCCAAGACGTTTTCGATGAGTACCGCTTCGGCGGTGGTCGGGCTCCGTCCTCGTTCCGGGCTGAGGGCCTGACGGTGGAAGGCCCGCTCTATGATGAGAGCGGCGGTCATTACATCGTTGTGGCTGATGAAGAGAGCGGTGAAATCCATCGCTACTACGGCCCGCGTGTGGACCTGTCCTCGTGGATGCGCTTTGCTGAGGACGCGGGGCGTCAGTCACTCGATGCGCTTGAAGTCATCGCGAGTAGAAAGGAATCGCTCGGCAGGGCGAAGGAGACACTTCATCACGAGGACGGCAAATCGTGGCTCGGGCCTTGTCATCTTGTCTACTCGGGTGAGGCGGAAGAGCTTCGCGCTTACGCTCCGGGGATGTACGACATCCCCATCGACGTGCGCGATGTTCCACCGACCCGATACAAGGAAGCCGCGCTGGTACGCTTCGGTGCCGATCCTGCGAAATGGGAGCAGGGCGATCTACCGACAGGCTTCCTCGTGCCTTCAGGGCCGCAGCGTGGTCCCGCAGGGATGCACTCCCGGCTACCAGAGGCACCAGCGCCTTCGCTCGGTACGGCCACGAAGCAGCGGTCGTTCCGTCGAGGCCGTGGTCAAGAGCTTGTCCCGGCAGACGCCGTGAAGCTACTGCTCCGGTCGTTCGCCTCGCAGCTTCCGCTTGAAGAGATCGGTGCCATCGTTCAGGAGCTTGGTGGCAAGCGCGTGAACATCAACCGCGATAACTTCCTGACGTTTTGGGCGAGCCCGAGAGCGGCCTTCAACATCAAGCGCGGCCTCGAAGACGCCGGGGTGCGTAACGCTGATGTCCAGCAGGTAAGCACACGCGAGCAAGAAGAGCCTGATGACGACAAGAAGAAGGGGCTCGTAGCTCCGAAGCAGCCACCGAAGAAGGGCACCGATAACGATGGCGAGGTCGATCCTTCTCGTGCCGACAAGCCGACCGAGGAACCGAGCGAAGACCCCGAAGAGGTATCGCTACTCGGCTTCTCCGTCCGCTTCCTGACGAACGATGGTCAGATCAAGAACGGTACGGTCGTGGGTGAAGAGGGCGACACACTCATCGTTCGTGACGAAGAGGGCGCGAAGCACGAGATCACCATCGATCAGTTGCTCGGTGATGGTGCGGAACTGACGCCCGAGGAAGAGCCCGAGCCCGAGGAACCCGAAGAGGAAGAGCCCGAGGAAGAGGAAGGCGAAGAAGAAGAGGCCGAGGAAGAAGAGGGTGAGCCGGTGGATAAGCTGCTACTCGATGCCGAACTCATGCTGATCGAACTCGGTGAAGTGGTTGATCCAGCAGGCGGAATCGAGGGCTCGAAGAACACGGTCATAGGAGCGGGCTCCCAATTCGCTCGGCGTGCGGGACGCGATGCAAGCCGCGCCGCGTCAACCTCTCCCCGCAAGTGTCCCGAGGGCCAGCGCAGGAACGAGATCAGCGGTGAGTGCGAGCCTCACGATGAGTCGAGGTATCAGGAAGTAATACCGTTGCATCTTCAGACGCCTAAACAGGTCGGTGACCGCATCACGCTTCCGAAAGGCGTTGGCTTCTTCTTTGGGCAGAAGGCTTCGTTCCACCGCAGCGATGGCACGGTGACAGGCACGGTGACGGCGGTTCAGGACGGCGAGCTTTTCTTCAAGATCGACTCGGGCCAGTGGGCGGGAAGGGACGCGAGCACGAGGGCAGACCTCGTGGAAGCTCGGTATCAGGAGCAGGGGCAGACTCGGCAGGAGCTAGAGCGCGAGTTCGGGCAGGTTTGGGATACGTCTGAGCTACAGCGCGATTTCGAGGTCGAAGGATTCGGCGCTCCCTTCGTAGTGGTGCGAAGGAAGAGTGACGGCCAGCGCGGGAGTTTGGAGTTCCAACATATGCCGCGCTTCTACTTCAGCTTCACGCCAGCATGAAGCAATGGCTTGAGTGGGCAACACGCGAGGACCTGACGACCGGGATGATCTCGACAACGGATGTCCCGCTCGGTCCTGCGATCCGTGCGCCCTTTCCTCAGAAGCGGAAGAAGCGGAAGAAGAAAGAGCAGTTCCGTACCACCGATCTAGGTCGTGTCGGATTCGGTACGGTTGGACTTGTACTCTCTGATCGAGATGCGGGAGCAGCGACAATCGCTCTCGACAAGGAAGGCATCGAAAATTTGATGGAAGAGCCGTTCGGTGGCGGTGGTACGTCTGTGCTCGTAAGAGAACGAGATGCAGAGATTGCGATAGGCGTGCTTCAGCGAGCGGGCATTCAGATCATCGACATTGAGGACTGATGAAGGAAGAGATCAAGTTCCTCGAAATGAAGCTCGGGAAGATGCAGAAGCAGAAGGGTCCGAAGCGTTGGGCCGATGCTTTCCTGAGCAGGACTGATCCAACGGACCTAGACCCGCAGGTTGCGAGTGCATTGGATGCCCTTTACAAAGAGGCGTATCAACGTGAAGAAGCTGAGTCTCGAAGAGCTTGAGGCCATCTCGCCGGAGCTACGTGCTCAGGCTGAGAGGCATGGGTTGACCTCGCTCTCGATGGAAGAGGTCATCGGAATGAAGACTAAGGGGAGTAAAATGCGTAAGCGACTTCCTACGCAGGAACAGAACACGGTCGCCGCCGACATGGTAGTTGCGGATCGGCAATGGCTGTGGCGTCCGAGTCACTACGGCGTGGACAAGGCTCCGAAGGAGCAGGTCAACTACCGGACAGGGCTCAACGAGTCTCGCATGGAGCTACGGAATCAGGTCTGCGCTTCCTGTCGATTCCTGATGCCCCGAGAGGCGTTGCCCGAGTTCGAGGAACAGACCGACAACCCGGATGGCGTCGAAGTGCTCGGTCGCTGTGAGCTTGTCGAGGGCGATATGTTCTCCGAGCACACCTGCGATGTCTGGCAACCGAGCCACGAGCGGACGGGCAAGTACCTGCGCAATCTGCACGCTGCCGAGGCTGCGATCAAAGGCGAGCCCTTCCACGAGCGCAACGATCCCGAGTACGTCGAGTCGGCGCTTGAGTTCATCGAGGCCGGTGAGGACCCGGACGCGGTGATCGACTTCCTCGTGAATCCTTCGGGCAAGACTGAGGATGAAAACATCTTCGACATCGAGATCGTGATGCCGAGCGGTGAGGTCTACCGCAAGCTGTTCGACGGGATGAACTCTGCCGATGCCGTGGCGAAGGCGAAGGAGATGTTTCCCGCAGCGAAGACGGTCAGGGCAATGCCTGAGATCGAGTCGAAGAAGCACGAGGGCAGCGAGTCGGTCTTCACCGTGATGAGTGCGATGGGAGTAGACCAGCGCGACATGGCTCGGTTCGGTGACTTTATGATCGGCTTCTCAGGGAAGAGGCGGGATGTCTCGAACTACGCGAAGGAGAATATGCCTTCCGTGAACGACCCCGCTGCGTTCGCGACTGAGATTGGCAAGGTCCTCAACTTGGAGTAGCACGATGAGTTGCAACGGATGCCCTGAACATGAGACGGCCATCGACCGTGCGCTCTCGATGATCGAGGATGGGATGAACCCCGCCGAGATCGTTGACTCGCTACTGGCTGAGGCCATCGAAGACGACCCGGAGAAGTGGCGGAAATTTTGGGCTTCTCTGACCGGCCCCGTCGAGCACAAGATTACAAAGTGCATCGAGCGGTTGGGCGACAAGCCAGAGATTCAGGATGCCGGTGCGATGTGTGGTAAGCTCGGCAGGATGTTCGGTTCGGCCTCGACGCGATGAGCCTTCAGCAAATCGCAGACGCTATCGATGCGTCTCAACCACTAAGGCTGAACACCGTTAGGCCAGACCTCATCGAGTTCGAGGGTCAGCAATCGAGGCATAGCGGGCTCATTCGGCCAGACCCTTACGGCTCTCCGGGTGTCAGGCTAACGATCCACGGCCCGGACGGAGCCGAGGTATTCGATGACGTGTTCGATCCAGTGAGTGAAATCGAAAAGATGGTGGACATCATCGATGACTTCGTTGAGGGTGTGGACCGGCTCGTGACTCTGGTGGAGCAAGGGCACGACCCGGCTCTACTGGTCGAGCGTGTCCTGCGTTCGATGGTCGGCAAGCCCGGTGAGATTTCCGTGCGTAGAATTGGAAACGCCTCGACGGATCATTACCTCGGCGGGACCGTGCTCAATGCAGAGACGGCAGAGTTCGAGGGCAACTCGGTAATCGTTTGGACGATAGCGGATCGATGGGCAGGGCGGAAGATCAGCGGCGTGTAGCGTGGCTCGAATGGGGATTGCGTCAGGAGCGGGTGTGGACACCCGCAACGCGGTCATCGTTGGCGGGCGCGGCGAAGGGTGCTCCCAAGTTCCCGATTTGGGTATGGCAGGAGCCCGGCTTCGGCTACTTCTTTGGTATCGAAAAGAGCGGCTACGCAACCGCGCCTACCAAGAGAGAGTACAGGTACGGCCCGTTCTCGAAAGCGCAGGCACGCAAGTTCCTGAATGAGCTTCAGGCGGATGCACCGCAGGGCTCGATGACAACGGACGCGATGCTCAATACGCTGCTTGGTGGTAAGGGTAGCGCGGTCATTCAAACCGATGTCATGGCTGCAACGCTGGCCGAGATGTGGAAGGGACGCGGATGGGAAGTCTCTCCCGTCAACAAGTTCCCGTGGAGAGGCCGGTCGAAATCGAAGAGGGCTGGCACGTTTTGATCGTTCAAGAGATCATCACGAAGCGGGGTTCCGAGTGGTGCCTGATGTCCAAGAAGAAGGACTCGAAGGGCAAGCGGAAGAACCTCGGGTGCTATAGCTCGAAAGAGAAAGCAAAGGAGCGCGAGGGACAGGTGCAGTTCTTCAAGCATCAGGCACTCGACAGAGCCATTGATATGCTGATCGAGGGACACGCGACACCTGATGAAGTGATCTCCGGGGCGCTCTTCGACTTCGCTGGTTACCTGACCTGCCAAGACGAAGTAATGCCGGTCGGCGCGAGCGCGGATGCCGCACCGATGGCTGACGCGCTGAAGGAGTGGGCTGGCACTCGTGGCCTTGAGCTAGAGGATGCGGCTGTCGAAGATTGGGAAGACATCAAATCGGAGCTTGGTCTTGTGGACGAGGCTTACGATCCGGTGACCGTTCGGGAGTTGATTCAGAGAGTGAAGTCTGCGAGAGGACCGATTTACGCATCCTGCATGGCGCACGATGCTGTCGTTCACGTTCAGATCGTTAAGGCTGACCTTCTTCATAATTTGAGGCGAAGAAATCTCGATGACATAGCTCCGTTTGCAATGGAACAAGGCGCAGGCGGCGAGTGGTACATCGATTCTCCTGTCTTTTGTCCCTCTAATCTGGACTGAGTAAGATGCCTAAGAAAGTTTCGATCACGCGGGGTATGGCAAGCGCGATGGGAAGAGGCCGAACGAAGCTCGTGTGTCAGGAATGCGGCCTTCACGTTCCTGTCTACAGGGGTCGCTATCCCAAGATGTGCTCATCGTGCGGTGGCGAACTGACTCCGTTCCAAGAGACGGAAGAGGGCATGGAGCAGTTGATCTCCAAAGTCCTTGAAGGCGAGAGCGCCGAAGAGGTCGTGGAAGTCTCCTTGAAGGATGAGACGTTCTGGCCTCTCCCCGGTGACCGTGTGAAGATCAGACCGGAAGGTGGTCTTAATCGAGGCAAGACCGGAACGGTCGTGCAACCCGGTACGATTCCGACTTCGGGCCGGGGCATCCCCGAAGTGCCCGGAGCGTACAACCCGATCAACCCGAAAGAAGAAGTCGAGATCGAGTTCGATGACGGCACCTTCGATGTCGTGAACAAGCACACGCTCACGAACGAGATGCTGAGGCACGAGCAAGAGGAAACTCCCCCGCCTGTCGATACCGAGCGGGGCGGCATCCTTCCTTCTCAGTCGGCAGTGCCCGATGACAGGATGCTCCCGAAGAGGGACCCCGGCATCGATGAAGTCGGTCTATTCGGCTGGCGCGGGATGTCGATAGGCGACCGTGTTGCCGTGATCGAAGACACCGACGATGACCGCAGCACGCTCGGCACGATCTCAGAGATCACCGAGGATGGCGCGTTCATGGTCGCGCTCGATGGGGAGAACTCTCGCAGGCGCAAGTTCTTCAGCTACGAACTGAGTCTCGTGCTACCCGACACCGGCATCCTTCAGACGGGTGAGTTCGCAGAGAGCGTGAAGCACGAAGGACTCGAAAAAGTGATCGAGCTTCTTCTGAAGGATCACGGTTACGACACCTTCGACTTCTGGTTCGACAGAGGGATGTGGGCGCGTGACTCTGCGGCTGCTCGGGACATGGCCGAGATCATCAACAAGGACCCTGACATTCGCGGGACGATCAAACCCGATCCGACGAAGATGGACGGCGATAACATTCGGCTCGTGTGGGAGAGTGTGCAGCAGGAGTTCGCCCGGATGTCCTTCGAGGATTGGCTGCGCAAAGTCGATCAGGCTGTGGGGCAGATCGCGGGTCTGAGCTATATGGACCTTGCGGATCAACCGTACCGGGATTGGTATGACGATGGGGTAGCCCCCGGCACGGCTGCGAAGAGAGCACTTGCATCGGAAGGGTTCTAGTTGCCTGACATCAGGAGCATAGGAGCGCCGGTAGAGAGCGTCCGCATCCGAATGGATGGGGCCATCCTCTCGGCCCGAGCGAACAAGGTCGCAGCGGCCACAGCAGAGAGGATCGCAAAGGACTTCGCTCAGACAGCACGCGAGCACATTCAAAATCAGGACTTGCCGTGGGAACCGTTGAGCGTTGACTACCTGATGTGGAAACAGGATGTCGGCCTCAACGAAAACATCTGGATCGCTGGCGGCATCCTCATAGACCAGATCGAGGTAAGGCCGGGACGCGAGATCAGGCTGAAGGACGGCAGCACCGTGCGGGTCGGATGGATGGCCGGTATCTTCGATGACGCCGAGCATCCTCTGGACCCACTCGATCACAGCAAGGGGATGATTCCGACATGGATCATCGCGGAGTCGCTAGAGTTTGGAATGCCTCGTACCGGGCAGGAGCCGAGGCCGATCTTTAGGACGGCCTTACGCGAGACGTTTACGAGAGTACGGAGAGGGAAGAAGCGTAAGCCGCCAGAGGTTCCGGCGAGGCCGCTGTTCAGGCCGTCTCTGGATGAGGTCATAGCGAAGGAACGAGGCACACCGCCGCCACCGTCAAGAGGTCAGTAATGGCAACGAAGAAATTGCAGACGACAGACAACCTGACCTTCCTGATTAGCGACCGTGAACAGGGGAACCTTCTCACGGAGCGTCAGCAAGAGGTTCAGGACTTCATTCGGAAGAGCGTGACCATCGCGGCGAGCGCAGGAGAAGAGTCTTTCTTGCCACCCGAGTTGAGCACGCTTGAGTTCCTGTACGTCAAGGCGAACATCGGAGTGACGGGAGCAGTCATCTCGCTCAGGACTTCGGTAGGTGGCAATCTGTACGACATTCCCGATGGGGGATTCTTCTACCTGTTCGGCCCGACCGCAGGATTTACCGATGTCCTCATAACAGGTGGTTCCGACCCCGCCGAGGTAGACATCATCATCGGCGGCACATCTTAGGAGATGAGAGGTACGACATGACGAACGAGGAATACCTAGCTGCTCTCATCGCGATCAAAGGGATTGGCCCTGCGACCGCCGAAGAGATCATGGGAGAGTACGAGACTGCCGATGCGCTCGTTGCAGCCATCAAGGCAGATGAGTACGAGGGTCAGTTCGCAGATGAACTGATGGAAGCTCTGGCGGAAGAGGCTCCTGCCGAACCCGATGAGCCAGAGCCCGATGTCGAACCCGAACCGGAGCCCGCACCCGCTCCGAAGGCGAAGGCCAAGAGGAAGATGGTCAGGGTGAGGAATAACTCGCTTCGCGAGGTCAAGATAAACTCGAAGGTCGCGGTCGCACGCTGGACTCCCGGTTCAACGCTTCTCGTTCAGGAGAAGCTGACGAAGACGAAGGAGTTCAAGACGTTCGAGGCTCGTAAGTGGCTGGTCGTCCTCTAACCCCCAACAACTCAAGGAGCTAAACTATGCCGTGGTATGGAGCAGACGCTAACAAAGGCGTCCTGAATCCGTGGTATGGTGGTGGAATCTCGCCGCTACAGGGCCTCGAAGCGAAAGTCGTGGCTGGTGGAGCGGCAGGTGACATCGCCGTGACCGGGATCGGTGAGTACGATGATCTGGTAGCCGTGTTCTACCACGATGCGGCGACACCCGCGCTGACCGATCTCACGAGTGAGTTCACGATCACTGCCGACGACACCATCAACAACACTGGCGGCACGAGTACCGCAGCCGGTACGGTGATGGTCGTGTGGGCTGGCGCGAACGAAGCCGCGTAGCCCGTGCCGATCTATACTCCGTGGCAGCTTAGTGACAGGGTGTGGGACCTTCTGGTAACGCACCCTGCCACCGGCTCGGATCGCGGCGGGGTAGACATACGAAAGTTCACTCGCCCGACTGATCCGGTCGAGACAGAAATTGCCTGCTGGTGGTTCAATCGTGAGTTCAGGGATAACCCGCCGACGAACTACCCGATGGCGATCCTGAATTTTCAGGGCTACTCGATCAACAGTCAGATTCAGACGCGAGCCAACCCCGTTCGGTTCGTGCTTCCCGATGGTAGCATCTTGATGCGGGAAGCCCCGGAGTGGTATGACTTCAACTGGCAGATTTCGCTCTACGATGACAACAGGCGGCGCTTCGAGGATTGCGCTTGGGACATACTGCATGGCGTATTTCCGAAAGCGATGGGTGTCCGGTGGATGGACATCGATCCGCCGAACGAAGCGAACCGTCCCATAATCATCCAGAGCATCAACACGTCTGCCTTCCGTAGTGAGTCTGCGTATAGGAGAGACTTCATCGTGCAGCTTCAGCGTCTTGCGCTGTTCGGCAAAGCGTTGCAGCCCGAAGAAGTCGAGGACGCAAAACAGGATACCATCCTCTCTTGGTGTGCAAACATTCACTGGAAGAGACTCGGTGATTTGGAATTGCAGACCGAGGTTTTGGTAAAGGAGTTCTGATGCCAAACTTGAAACAGTCGCTAGTCGAGATCAGAGGAATCGGCATAGCAACTGCGAAGAGGATTACGGATGTCTACATCGACAGAGAGGCGCTTGTCCTTGCCCTTCGAGATGATGTATTCAGGATCGAGGGGATAAGCGACGAAGTGGTGGTGCGTCTGAAGGAAACTTTTTTGCCTGCGCCACCGCCGCCACCTGACCCGGTGAACAGCATCCTAATCAGGAGCATCGGTCAGCCGGTCACTATTAACTGGAAAGGGGCGGATGGGAAGCCTAAGTCGCTGTTCGTGCGTCCGAGCTTCGCACCGATTCCTTTGGACTTCATTGACATTCTGGACAGCGCACACTTCAACGATCTCGCGCTAATGGGGCGCGTGGAAGTCAAGGCGTAAAGGAGTAGGACAAATGGCACAGCCGATTGGCGTCACAGTAATCGAGCGTCCTGCTGCGACCGGCCCGGCTATCATCCCCGCTGACATCACTAACACGGGAATCATCGTGGAGAGTCAGCGTGGCCCTGTGAATACGCCGACAGAGGTTGCATCCGATTCGGAGTCAAGGCTTCGGTTCGGTGGTCCTCAGCCGGAGTTGGGCCGTTATGGGGCTTTGGCGATCCGGGCGTTGTATCGCAATGCGGCACCCTTTGGCGCAAGGGTATTCGTTAGCCGCGTGGTAGGAGCAGGATCGGACGAGGCCGAAGTCATCCTCGCTTCCGATGACAACGAGTTCGAGGCGACCGGCACCATCGGGAACCCGAACAACTACACACTGACCATCGAGGCCGGTACACTTGTCGGCAAGAAGGTCACACTCAAAGACGCGGTGGTTCCGACACGCACCGAGGTCTACGACAACATCGGGAACACGGCAGAGCTTTGCGATGCGATCAACCGTGGTGTCACAGGTGGCGCGGATTCGCTCGTAACGTATTCGCTGAACGCGACACCGGGGCCTCTGGCGGCTTCGCTACTTGTGACAGTGAACTACGCGGGTTACAAGCTGCCCGACGACCTGACCGAGACAGCCTTCTCAGGCAGTCCGATTGTGGTCGCTGGCGACCCGGCCCTGTACGTGTCAGCGGTGGTCGATCCGATCCCGCAGGCAGGGCAGCGCGGGCTTCCCGATCCCGGTGATTGGGGCAACGCCATTCGCATCACGGCCACACCAAGCGTGGCTGCGGAGTACAACCGCGACATCACGATCACTCAGATCATCAGCGGTGAGGCGGTGGTGCAGGAGACGTTCACAGGGGTCGCGGACTTCGCTGCGTTCCTGAACTCTGCCGATGTCGGAAGCAACTACGTGTGGGTCGCGAATGCTCCTGATACAGACCTCGGTAACCCGAACCCGGTCACGCTCGAACCTCTGGCGGGCGGATTGGATGGAGCCGATCCGGGCTTCAGCGAGTTCGAGGGAACGGAGTCAGCAGGGAGCGGCCTGTACGCTTTCGACGGCGAGAACATTCAGATGCTCACGACTGCGGACCTCACGACTGCGGACTTCGCGAAGGCGATGGCCGACTACTGTGAAGGTCGCGGTGATGTTGTGGCCGTGTGGGCAACCGATGAGAGTCTGACTCTCGATACACTCGAAGACGATTGGTCGCCGGTCGTCCTCAAGCAGAAGTCTTGGGGCGCTGGCTACCGTGGTTGGATCATCGTCAATGACGAAGCAGGCGGACGGGTGCAGATTCCGGGCGTTGGTCACGTCATTGGAGCGGGCTACATCAGGCGCGTGCTCACCAAGAGCAACTACCCGCACATCGCACCTGCCGGTCTGGACGTATCGCTGCGTGATCTCTTCGACTTGGAGTTCCGCAACATTTCAGATACGACTCTCGAACGGCTGGTGCATGAAATCGGGATCAACGCGATCATGTTCGTGCCGAACCGTGGCTTCGTGGTAAGGACCTCGCGGACGGTATCGACCCTGAGCCCGAACTACAGCGTCCATATTCGGCGGTCGCTGAACTTCATTCGCACAACGCTCCTTGATAACCTCGGCTTCTTGGAGCAGGAGCCGAACAACCCGACGACCCGCACGCGGACGCGGGACGTGCTCACCAACTTCTTCCAGACGCTCTTCAACGCTGAGATGTTTGAGCAGCGCGGTGGTTACGATAACAACGTGGCCGTGAAGTGCGACGAAGAGAACAACCCGATCTCGGTGGTCAACCAGCGGAAGCTGGTGGTCGATGTGACGCTCCGCTTCGTGGAGATCGCAGAACTCATCGAGGTCAACCTGCAAGCCACGAGGGAAGGCATCCTCATTCAAGAGTCCGTGGCGTAAACGGTCATCCCTTGAGGACGTAAAGCGCCTCTTGGTCCCGGTGGGCTACTGGCCCACCGGGGTTTACCCCTCACACGGAGTAGAGAAATATGTCGCCGCTTGAAGCAATTCAGGCTCCGCAGGATTACATGACCGTAAACCAATGGCTGTTGGAGATAGAGGGCGTTCCCTTCGCGACATTTTCCAACGTCAGCGGTCTACAGCGGAGCGTGGGAACCCTGACTAGGGCCGATGGTGGTACTGGCCTCGTCTACACGTTCCCGAACAATCAGCAGACGTTCAACGACCTGACCTTCACCCGGCAGCGTGACCCGGACGACCCAACCGACCCGGAAATCAAGTCGTTCGTGGACGCAGCCATCGCGAGCGGCACGAAGTTCGCCGGGGTCCTGACGAAGTTTCATCAGGGCGAGATGCAGTTCCGTGTCCGCTTCACAGGTCTACTCTTCCACACCGAGTCCATGCCCGCGTTCGATAAGAACTCCGGCGCAGGTTTCGACCAGAGCTATTCGGCCAGCGTGGACTATTGGGAAGAGGTTCCGGCAGCGGCGTAGGCAGGGGCTTTTCCGCTCCTGCTTACACCTGTAGTTTGTAGGCAGTTTGAGAAACCAGCAAAGGGGGAATCATGCCCGCGTCACAAAACCCCTCTCCGCAAGACGTTCCTGCGTCTTCGCACGTTATCCTACCCCCGCCTACCGTCAATAGCATACTCGACAGCACCCTTCCTGTAGGGCTTAGAATGCCTACAGGTGACCGCGTGCGTACTGTCGAGTTCCATGAGCACACCGCAGAAGACCTCACCGTGCTCAGGGA
>Ga0255055_10000329_pt1 | contig 36646 bp, 30 predicted proteins | sample JV7_2_27_MG_FD_188633 | JGI IMG/M metagenome (GOLD analysis project Ga0255055, IMG submission 188633) | Seawater microbial communities from Jervis Inlet, British Columbia, Canada - JV7_2_27 | ecosystem: Environmental > Aquatic > Marine > Inlet | place: Canada: British Columbia | collected... | reverse complement strand
GTCTCATGAGTCAAATCTATCTTTTTGTCAATTTTGAATTATATAATTAGTATAAAAGGGAAACATTTAAAATAAGAAAAGTTGAATAATATTAATCAAAATTTTTTATAAATTAAAAATTAAAAAATAAAAATATCTAAATATTAAATATTAGTGATATTAATGGTTGAAAATGTAGAAACAACTTCAAGACATCGTTTTTGGACATTTCTATCTTTTGGCACTTACAATATTACCTGGACAATTCCAACAGCAACAATGAATCTATTTATGTTTTTTTACTATCATACAAAAGTTGGTCTTGCTGCTGAACTAATCTTGGCTGTTACATTTGCAAATACAATTTGGGCTGGTCTTAACGATCCTTTAATCGGTTGGTTGACCGATCGTAATTTTAAGTGGACCAAAAAATGGGGCCGTAGATTTCCTTGGATAGTCATCGGTTTTGTTCCGCAGTCTTTATCTTTAATCATGATTTTTTCTGCTCCCGCACTCGATCCCGCAAATCCTTTACCAGTGATGCTTTGGCTTTTGCTCTCTCTATTCGTGTTTGATTTGTTTATTACGCTTGTAGATATTCATGTCGCTATGCTTCGTGCTGATAAATTTCGGACTGGAAAGGAAAGAAGGTTGTATGCTTATTCTTGGGGTGTCTTTGATATGGTGGCACAAGTCCTTGGTATGATGCTTCCACCGCTTCTTTTCTTTTTTGGAGACACACCATTATCGTACACAGTTATGGCAGCAATTATAGCTACGATAGCAATTGTTTTTGGTATTATATTCGTTACGAAGGGTGCTCGGGAAGACGAGATCATTATTGATCGATATTATTCAGTTGATTATAAAAATCTGAATATCTTCAGAGCTTTTTGGAAAGTTATTACACAGAGAAGCTTTCTGGGTCTTTATGCAGGGTATGTTGCTTTTCTTACTGCTACAACGATAATGACAGGCATGGTTGCTTATATGACAACATTTATATTAGGTTCTACTGATCCAGATGTGATGACTATATATTTCGCATTATTCCTCGGAGGAGCATTACTTTCCATTCCAATATGGCTTAAAATTCTTAAAAAAATGAATAACAATAAGAGAACATATCTTATCGGAAGCTTTATACTATGCGGTCTTATTGTACCGCTTGCCTTTTTCCAAACAGAAGTTGATTTAATGATCTTTATGTTTTTGATGGGTATGGGAACAGGAAGCGTGTGGTCTATTGGAATGCCCGTATTGTATTCGAACGCACAGGACGATTATATTGTGCGTACTGGGGTGAATCGGAAAGGCATGCTAGTTGGAGTTTGGGCTGTAATAGGTCTTTTAACTGCTTTTATTGATGAAATCTTAATTACATGGATTTTCAATCTTACCAATTTTGATGCTGGAATCCCGGATTTAGCAACATTGCAATCACTTTATTCACCAGCAGGAGTAGCATTGGTACAAACGGGAATTCGAGTCCTCCTAGGAATTATCCCTGCAATTGTCCTTTTAATAGGTACTGTGCTTTTTTGGGTGATCTATCCTCTCAATCAAGAAAAAGTCTTAGAAAATAAGGCTAAGCTACTTGAACTTGGTCTTTAAATTTTTATTTTTTTTTAATTTCCTATTTTTTTTTCGCAAATTTAATGGATATACTCCATATTTCTTTGTTGTAGAAACCATTGTTAGTACATTTTCCAGTTTACAAGAGTTCGTGATGTCCGTACAAGGACTCAACATATAGCCTCCTCCTTCACCAGCATCGCGAATGCACTTTTTCACAGCGTTCACCACGTCATCTTTTGTCCCATAAGGCAATAATTGTGAAACATCGATATTTCCAATTAGACATAGCTTATCTCCATATTCTTCCTTCAAGTGTCTTAAATCCATGCCTGCCATTGGTTCTAAAGACTCTACACCACTAAACCCTGCTTCGATCAATCCTTCAAAGTATGGTTCCGTGAATCCATCTGAGTGAAAACACACGTATTTGCCCGCTTTCTTTAAAATCTGGATTGCTTGCTTATAAGCGGGAATGATGAGTTCCCGATGGTATTTTGGGTTTATCATTGTAGTGTTCTTTAAAGCACTATCGTCCATTATGAAGAAAATGTCAAAATCTGTTTCTGCGTTTAATTTAGCAGCCCTAATTAATTTTTTCGCTCTTAGTTTAATATAGTGTTCAATTTTACTCCTTTTTTTTCTTATCAATTTTATGAGTAATCCTAAACCCAAACCTTCCCAAAGAGGTTCTAAAATAGGTTCGAGCTCACAACATGGTACAAATTCGTCTGTTGGAAATTTCCTTAAGCGTTTATTAATGTTTCTTGCGAAATCTGGAGCTTCCTCCCATTCTACAGCAAAATATGTCTCGTGAAAATAATCTGCTTTTTCTTCCGTATCAATATAATTTCCTAAGTAATAAGCGTCTACCCAACCCTCTTTTCTTTGCTTCAAAAAAATTCTACCGTTATAATCAACATATTTATTATCATCAGGTAATTTAGGTAATGGATGCTCTCGCATATGATTTATGGGAATAAATATAGGAAATGAGTTGAATCCCCATCCAGAAATATCAAATCCGAGTTTATGCTCCATATTATAATCTCTATAAGCTAGCTTAAATTTCCTTTCCGGAGTGAATGAGTCCCCCCAATAATTCAGAAGCTCTCGTTGAAATCCGGGCATGATAACTTGACAAAATAGAGGAATACGATCTGGTTCTTCGTGGTTTAACGCTTGTAACACTCTTTTCCGAGCACTCATATTTTAACACTTTCGAAATTTAAATCTCAAAATTAAATTTATCAATCTTCTAAATCTAATAAATTACATGGTAGTATTAATTGAGAAGAATTATCCCGTTTTTACTGTTATTATTGACAATCCCGAATCTAAAAACGCTGTCGATGGACCTACAGCTCAAGAATTAAGTTCTGCATTTATGGAATTCGAAAACGACAAACAAGCTTCAGTAGCTGTGTTATGGGGAGCGAAGGGGACGTTCTGTTCGGGTGCAAATCTAAAGGCGATTACAGAAGGACGAGGAAATAAAGTAAAAAAAAAAGGAGATGGTCCAATGGGACCAACCCGAATGCGGTTAGAAAAACCAGTTATTGCAGCTATAGCTGGTTACGCTGTTGCTGGTGGCTTAGAACTTGCTTTGTGGTGTGATATGCGCGTAGTTGAAAAAAATGCGATCTTTGGAGTGTTTTGTCGCAGATTTGGAGTACCTCTTGTGGATGGGGGGACTGTTAGATTACCAAGGCTTATTGGTTTAAGTCGCGCTATGGATATGATTCTTACCGGACGCCCTGTTGATGCTGATGAAGCCTTAGAATGGGGCCTTGCTAACCGAATAGTCGATGATGGTCAATCTAAAATAGAGGCAGAAGAACTGGCTAGAGAAATTGCTGTATTTCCTCAGATTTGTATGAGAAACGATCGACTTTCTACTTATGAACAGTTTGGATTAAATATTGATGATGCAATGAAAAAAGAATTAGAGTTCGGGTTAAAAACGCTTGATGCTGGGGAGTTTCTAATGGGAAGTCGCGCATTCATTAACGGTAAGGGGAAACACGGTACTTTTAATAGTTAAAAAAAATAATATATTTTTTAATAGAGGTGAAAACATGATCGTTTTCGAAGAATTTAGAGTTAAAACTCCACAAAGAGAAATTTTAGTGGAGATTACAGATGAGATAAGAAAAATTGTTAGAAATTCAAACATTAGTGAAGGAGTCTGCCGAGTTTTTGTCCCTCATACTACTGCGGGAATAACTATCAACGAAAACGCAGATAAATCTGTTATGAAAGATATCGTTAATTACTTGAACAAATTAATTCCAAAAGGAGGGAGCTTAGGTTATAGCTTTAAACACATGGAAGGAAATTCTGACGCACATATTAAGTGCTCGTTAACGGGGCATTCGATCGACTTATTGGTGCACGGAGGAAGCTTAATGCTTGGAACTTGGCAGGGAATTATGTTTGCCGAGTATGACGGTCCAAGAAATAGAAAAGTATATCTTCAGATCGAAGGAGAAAAGTAAATTCTTAATACTATTATCGACCAGAGTGAGAGCTATAATAACAGAAATAATCATCAAACCAAAAATGACATAGAAGGGAGCAAAAATATTAATTTCTCCATCGATAAAAGAACTTTAAATATATAATATTTATTTATGTTTCTAAATTATCCAAGCGTGCTTGATGGAGTTCTTTGAGTCTTTCTTGCTGCTCAGTGAATTTCGTCAGATTTAGAGGATAAGCTCTAAAGATTATTAGAGCAAATAATAAACCTATTGCTGGAATTATAGACATTGAAAATCGCAAACCAATTAAAGCTTCGGGAGTTTGAATTTTATATTCAGGATTAAATCCGCTAATTAATTGAACGGTTATTAAAGCAACAGCAGAAAGTACCATGGACAACCTCGCAATAAAAGCTCCAATTCCTCCATATGTAGCTTCCCGTCTTTTTCCCGTTATAATTTCGTCATAATCTATCGCGGCAGAAATCACAGTTTCGGTCATTAGAACCCCTGCAATTCCAACTCCTGGAAACAATCCAATAATCGTAAGGCTAATGAAGTCTTCTGCTAAAAAGAGTGGCACCATTCCTACGCAAAAAACGATCATAGATAAAGTCAACCCAAATTTGGGTCCCTTTTTCGAGTAAATTTTCCACCATAAGGGCACAGCGCAAATTATCCCTAATGCCACCCCAATCATAGCAAATCCCTCCATTCCTTCTTCTATGTGCAGAATAAATTTCGCGTAAAGCGGAAGAATCATCATTGTAAAGCCAAAACAAAAATCTATAATAGCATAGGTTATTGAGCTTATCATAAAAGGTTTGTTTGAAACCGATTCTTTAAACGCCTTAAGTATTGGTAGAGGTTCATCAATCTGGAACTCTTTTCTTTCTTTGGTTCCGAGAAGAGAAAGGTACATCGTAATTGGTATAGTAATACCCATAATTAGACCCGCTATTGCCCAACTACCCAGAGCAGTAGCTATCATAAAAGGGATCATAACTCCAATCATCGATGATAAAAACGCTATTATATCTTTTATTGCTACAACTGAGGCTCGTTCGTTCTCATCTTCGTACATTTCAGTATATAAAGCACTCCAAGCTGTTATAACCATTGTAAATCCCGTATCAAAAATAAATAACATTATCAATCCGTAAAGAAAAACTAATCCTCGTTCGTTAAATGGAATCCACCATAAACCTATAAAACCTAATGTCATTGGAATTGTGCCGTAGATGATCCAAGGCACACGACGCCCTTTTTTAGGTCTCAATTTATCCATATAATAGCCGATTAGAGGATCGTTTATAGCGTTCCAAACACCATAGAACATAAAAAGAATTCCAAATTCAATAGGCGAAAGTCCTGCTTCAATAGTATAAAACCATAATAACCAAGAACCAATCATATTAAATGGTAGTGCAGAGGGTACTGCTCCTAACGAATATAATAAATGACCTAATCGAGAATGTGTTCGATCCCTTTTATCTTTGTTACTAGAACTTGTCAACTTTTACAACCTACGAAATTAGAAAAATTTAAAAAATCTATATGTAATCTAAGAATGACCATTTTGTATTTTAACATTTTTATTGTTGGGTAACAATTAAGGCAAGAATAGAGTGTTACATCATTTTTTGATAATAATATTTTTATGCGATTAACAAATTTTTCAGATAAATACTTTTTAATCCTTTCTTTAATAGAACACATCATAGAATTATGTATGAGTTTATATAAAATGGGTAAAAACAATTCAATTTTAGAAAAAAAGCGTTTGTTCTTTAAAAAACCGTATCTTATAGTAATTGGGGTATTTTTTGTAGTCATAATTGCGAGTATTATTGGTGGTATAATTTTAATTAAACCTGAGCCAGATTTAGTTTCTCTTAGGGTAAACGGTTCTTGGGGGCCTGTAAAACTTGATCCAATTGAAGCTAGAGAGCCACCATGCGTTTGGGTGATTAGTCAAGTTGCTGAGGGGCTATTCGACTTTAACGAGACAACCAATGAAATTGTTCCAAATCTTGCTACATCTTATTCGGTAAGTGTTGATAAATTAGAATTCAGTTTCAAACTTAGGCATGGAGTCAAATTTCATGATGGAACAGATTTTAACGCTCAAGCTGTTAAGTGGAATTTTGATAGATTAGATAACATGATGACCCTTGTACCAGACGATATTCCAGAAGCTAGTTTATGGAAACTCCCGGGTGGTTCTCGGATTATTAATAACATTCAAGTTATTAATGAAACTGATGTGAAATTTGTGTTAAATGAGCCTTATTCTCCTTTTCTTGGATTACTGACTACATGGTCAGCTTTTATCATATCCCCTTCATCAACTCCTTTCTCGGATTTAATAAATTTATATTCGGGAGATTTAATAGGGACTGGACCTTTCATTTACGACGAATTCATACCAGATTCTGAGGTGAGATTATCAGCAAATCCAAGATATTGGGGTGGTAAACCTAAATACGACAAGTTGATTTTTCCAATTTTTGGTTTTTCTGTTGGATTCGAAAATATGGTTGCAATCAATGAATCAATATATTCAGGAGAGCTTCATTTGGTTCCGAAAATAATGAGATTCCCTTTTCTGGGGAATTTTACCGATTTTTCTGCTAAGATCCAATCTGAGCCGTCCCTTTTACTAAATGAAGATCCGCTAGATACAACATATAACTATATAGGCATGAATAATAATTTAATAAATGTAACTTGGAGGAAAGCATTAGCGCATGCATTAGATTATGAGTATATTATTGAAAACCTTCAAGCAGGTTGGGCGGATAGAATGAGCTCTCCTATTCCAGAGGGTATTCCATATTCGAATACAATCGATTTTGATGTTCCTGTTTTAAATCTAACGATTGCTCGACAAACTCTCAAAAATGCTTTAGGATCAGTTACATTAAGCTTACCCTTAGGCGATGATGCTCCATGGGTTGCATTAGTAAGCAATAACACTCCTCTGGCAACTTTTAACTTCAGTTATGATCAAGGGAATGCGTACCGAGAATCTCTGTTAACAACTATGCAAAATAATTTCGAAAAAATTGGAGTAAAGATCGTGGGCGCCCCCATGTCATTTACTAACTTCATAAACAGAGCTTATGAGCTTTTTGGTTATCATCGGGATATGTTAGAGCTTTATCACATCGGTTGGAATGCTGACTTCAACGATCCTTTCAACTATGTTAACCACTTAATGTCAAATGAATCAGCAGATAATTTTTCGCAGATAAACGATGCAGAAATACAATTATGGATCGAACAAGCGCAAATTGAATATAATTCAACAAAAAGAGAAGAATTATATTATAACATACAAGAAAGATTTATTGAAGAACTACATCCTTGGATCATGCTTGACATTCCAAAAATAGTATCTATCCAAGCAGCGAATGTTAAGGGCTTCAATCCAACTTCAATGCTTTGGAAAGTATCACTCAAAACAGTCTCGTTTATTTAATAGATTTCGTAGTAAAAGATTTAAAATTAGTTGAATAATTATGAATTCGAGAGAAAGAGTAAACGTTACCTTAAATCATAAAGAACCAGATAAAGTACCAATTGACTTGGGGGGTAATCAATCGAGTATACACATTAAGGCATACAAAAAATTACTAAACTATCTTGAAATTGAAGATAAAAACATTCAATACGCTGACTTCGTACAGCAAATCGTACGACCATGCGATGAAATTCTAGAGAGATTTGGAATCGATATAAGATATGTTCAACCTCTAGGAGGTATGGTTAGAGTTCAAGATATGGAACCGCTATACGAGGGTAAGTATGTTGGCCGTTATGATCAGTTTGGCGTATTTTGGGGAGATAACTCTGAAAAAGACTTGGAAAATATCTTATATTATGATCCAGTTATTCATCCATTTGAAAATTTTACTACAATTAAAGAAGTTAAAAATTATAATTGGCCTGATGGACGGGATAGAATACCGTTTAAAGGATTGAAAGATTATGCTAAAAAACTTCGCGACAAAACGGAATTTGCCTTATCAACTCCTCCTGTGGGTTGCGTTTACGAATATTGCACCTTCTTATTTGGATTCACTAAAACGCTAAGATATTTGAAAACTAAACCAGAGATTATAGTTGCAGCTATGGAGGGGCTTTTAAACTATTGGATTGATTATGTTACAACGTTTTTAGGCGAAGTAGGAAGTTTTTTAGACGTAGTATGTATTAATGGTGACCTTGCAGAGCAAGCAGGACCTATTATGAGCATTAAACTTTACGAAAAAATGATTAAGCCATTAGAACAGAAATTATCAAACAAGATACATGAATTGGTCGATGCTAAAATAAATTATCATTCTTGTGGTTCAATTGCTCAATTTATTCCTCATTTTTCTGAAATTGGGTATGATATCGTTAATCCAGTACAAATTAGTGCCTTTGATATGGAACCTTGCTCCTTAAAAAAAAGATTTGGAGAAATTATGTCGTTCTGGGGAGGTTTATGTAACTCTCAAAAGACATTACCCTTTGGAACTCCCAAAAAAATTAGAGAAGAAGTCAAAAGGAATTTTGAGTGTTTAAAACCACGAGGAGGTTTCGTTGCTTCTAATATTCATAATATAACTGCTGAAGTTCCTCCTCAAAACATTGTAGCTATGTTTGACGCTGCTCTTGAGTTTAGAAATTACGAATGAAAGAGTATTAAGGTTTTAATTAATTTCTTCACATAATATTAAGGTGATTTATCGTACCACAACAAAATTACAAAATTTTCGATGCTCATCTCCACACATACGGAACATTTCTGGGAAAAGATGAGGATCTTCTAAGTTATTTAGATAAGTACAATGTTGAAAAAGCGATCATTACAACGGTTAATAGAGCAGCAAGTTCTAAAATTTTTACTAACGATGATGGAGATAGTACAAATGAATCCTCTGAAAAAAATCTCGTCAAGAAGGCATTTGAAAATTTAAGGAAATTAATGCCAAAGGATCAACTGGATCACCAAGATGTTATCGATATATCAAAAAGAGATCCTGAAAGATTTTATAAATTCTTTTGGTTTAACCCTAAAATCGATTCTGAACAAGAAGAACGAAATTATAAGATTTTAGAGAGTCATTTTGAAAAAGGATTTTGTGGTGTTAAAATCCATTCGGGAATTCATCTAGTTAAAGTTCCTAGAGATATAATGAAACTAGCTTCTTTTATGCAGGATTTTAATAAAAAGTATCCTCTATTCATTCACTTTACTCCCAAATTCTCTGCATTTGGAGGGATAAGTAGCAAAGATATTGCAAAACTAGCAATTAGTTTTCCTGATTTACAGATTATACTTGGGCATGCTGGATTAGCAATGGAATTTGCGATAGACTTTGGTTTGAGTCTAAAACAATATAAAAACATATATTTTGAAACCTCCTGTTCCATACCTTATGCTATATTAAGTTTAATAAAGACAGTAGGGCATAAACGATTGTTATTTGGCTCAGATGCGCCAGTTACTAACCCTATGAAGCTTGAAATTGATAAAATATTGTGTTTATCCATTACGAAAGATCAAAAGCAAGATATTTTCTATAACAATATTAATAACTTGATTGGAATGTTAATCAATGTATAGCAATGAATTTTATATTTTTTAGATAATCTTCAAATTCTTCCACTGAATTTTTATTGTTATTAAAAATTTAATTTATTATAGTCTTCAAATTAATTGTCGAAAAATTAATTTGAGATTAAGTCAATTATTCTTGATTTAATAATATAATATATAAGTATAATTGTGTAATTTAATAGTATAATTAAGTTAAAAATTAATTGAGTGGATAGTGTGAAAAATTTAGGGGATGAGAATAACTACACAGAAAGCACTAATTGGGATGTAGTAGAACTTTCAAAAGTTAACGACAAAATTATTAGAAGGTTATTAGATTATCTGAAATACGACATATCGGATAAATTCTTCATTTCCTTTGAAAGCCTGTTAAAATTGGGAAATAAAATTCCAGAAACAACAATTAAAAACATTATTAACGAACTAGACCAGGCTCATAATTTCAAAAAAGAATTATTTCAATTTATTTTAAACTTTATAAAGAATGATACCGTTGAGTACCATTTGTTACCGCAACTATATAGTCCAGATTTTATTGTTAGGGCACGAGCAGTAATGAAGATTAAACAAAACAATGATGTGAGATATCTTAAATTCCTTCTTCCTCTCTTAGATGACCCTGACGATTCGGTAAGGTGGAGCGCAATAAAATTCTTATCCAAACATATAGATAATCCAATAATCTATTACGAACTAAAAAAACATCTAAATAAGGAATTAAATCCTATTATTTCTGAAAACTTGAAAGAAGTATTTGAAACGGAATAAAATACTGTTTTTGAAGATTCCCATTCTTTTTTAATTAATCCTCTATATTATCTGTTCTTTGATTTTAAAATTTCAATGAAAAGTAAACAATTAAAAAAGACATTTTTAATTATATATATAAATAGGATTTACGATTTACGACCCAAAATATAAAATTTAAAATAAAATCTATTCAACAAGGTTGAAGGGAAAAAAAAAATAAAAGGTGTAAATGATATCGTCGTATGATTATACGTTTAAGATATTACTTCTCGGAGATGCTTCTGTAGGCAAAACCTCCTTTACCAAACGATATTGCTACAATCTTTTCAATCCAAGCGAAAGGTTGACAATTGGAGTTGATTTTCACGTCAAAACGATAAAAATAAAAGATAAACTCGTGAAATTGCAGCTGTGGGATGTCGGTGGGGAAGAAAGATTTAGGTTCTTATTACCTACATACTGTTTAGGTGCAAATGCAGCATTTTTACTCTATGATGTTACCAGATCTCAAACACTAGATAATATTGGTGAATGGACTAATATTGTTCACCAAAAGGGCGGGGATATTCCAATTATGCTGGTTGGGTCTAAAATCGATATTGAGGACGATCAACACGATGTCCCTCGAGAGTACGGAATACAAGTAGCAGAAAAGAATAATATGGCTTCATTTGGTGAAATATCGAGTAAAACTGGCCAAAATGTCGATAAAACATTTGAGGTTCTGACTGAACTTACATTAGAAAAAATTGAAAAAAGGTGATTGAATGTCTGAACGCGAATTTTTAGCTCTCAGCTCTCTGTTTGATGCAATAGGAATTATCGAAAAAGGTATAGAGAAGATATACTACTATTTATTACAACATAAAAGAATCGATAATCTAAAGGAAGTTAGCACGCAATTTGATCTAACTTTAAAGAGAGGCTATAAAATTTGCGCTGTATTGAACGACTTAGGACTCGTTCAAATCTACGACCGACCAATGAAGATTTTGGCAAAAAGTCCACCTATAACAGTTTGGCAAAGAATCATAAATGAACGAATTGAGGATTTATCACAGCTTTTTCAGGAAAGGAAAGAAAAAGCAGAAAGTGCGTTGGAAGATTTCATACAAAATTATCATTTTACTGAACAAGTAACTCAAGAATTCGTTGAATTTATTAACTACGACTTAAATAACTTCGATGAAACTTATATTACTTTTTTAGCAGAAAAGGAATGTAAGATTGCGTTAGGAATTAGATACGAAAACGAACTGAGTTCAGTGATGAAAAAATATGGGATTTCAAATGTTCCAGAAGATTTAAATGAAGCTATGAAATCTGGTATGACAAAAATCAAAGAGAATCTAATAAATGTTGATATTCAGGCTATATTTAGCACTGAATTAATTAAAGAATTGTTATCAAGCGAGGAATTTAGGCTTATTTCTAATTACCTTGAATTATACAATTTAAAATTTAAGAACATTGATGTAAGAGTTACTGACGAGGATTTTAGCAATTTTAATCTCACCGACAGTGAATTAATACAACCTAGTTTCGATCCTACAAATAAATTAATTGGAGCCTACATATCTCGAAATGCAAATATCTATCAAGTTTTTTACGAAAAATTTAATGAATTATACGAAAAAGGAATTCCCCTTGCTCATTTTTTAAAAGAGCAAAAAGAAATTAAACACGAATCTTATTCTGAAACCCAATTTTTTGGATTATGCTTATTGTAAAATAACGCGTAAGATTTTAAAAATCAGAATTTTCTATCAAAAATAAAAAAAAAATAGTATTTCTTAAATTCTTAATCATATCTTTTGTATGTGAATAGCAACCAGATAAAACCAACTACGCCAATTATAAAGGCACCCAGAACTATATAATTTGGCCAATAAACCGGGTCAAATGATATAGGATTAGTTATCCATCCTATAACTGAGGATACTCCGCTAAGTGCCATGAGGGAAAGAACAACTAAACCGATTCCCATAGCATATTCTTCCTCTCTGAACATACCAATTCCCGCTACAAGACACCAGAAACCTAGGGCTATTGAGATTAAACCTTGACTACCGAACATTGTAAGAGCTGCAGCTACTTCAGGAGTAGTGGTGATATCTAACCAAGAAGGAACTATGATACCCGCCCATGCCAAGAAGTCCATAACGCCCTTAAACAAGAAAAGCAGACCCAGTATAATCATTATTACGTTTAATAATTCGTTCGAATCTTTTACCTTTGATTTTTCACTCATTTTACGATAAACCTTTTTATTTTTTATTAAGATTAGGTGTTGATAATGAAAATAACTTCCTACATATATAAATTTGATTCATTGAGATTATAAACCTAACAATAAACCCACCCAAAACCCACTAGTTTTAATTAAGTAAAATTATTTAAATCATAAAGTCAAATTAGAGTAAACTGTATCATATTTTTGTTTCAATTAAAAATGGAAAAACCTATATCACCAGAAACGATATACAATGGTGTGAAAAGTAAAGAAATCAATAAGAACATCGCTGTTAGTCAATTAATTTCTCTAATTGAAGGAAGTAATAATCCAAAAATCCGTTCTGAATCAATATCCATCTTTAATAGATTAAATATTCACGATATCAGAATCTTCAAAATCATAGAAAACTGTCTTTTATCGGATGAATCTCCCTTTGTAAGAAGCTCCGCTGTGAATCTTATTGGGTGCCAGTTTTTAAAAGAAGGATTAGAAATACTGACATGGCTGGTACAACATGATAATTCCCCATTAGTAATAAAATCTATTTTCGATCTGAATTTGGAACTTACTGATACGCGATTAAAGTCATTAAGTAAAGAGTTAGATAATTATTTAGAGAAAATTGCTGTAACTATTGGGGTTGTCCATAATGAAGCGAAGTTTATTTTAGATTTAGAGGGGAATTTTGCTTGCACAGAAGAAAAATATGAACTCGAGTTAGAGTCTTACAAGTTATTTACAAAGCTTAAAGATCAAAAACTAGGAGAATTCTGGTTGACAATCAAAAAGAAACATGTTGAAGCATTGAGCTTTAATTTTTTTAATTGGAGATACTTGAAACAAAACCCTAGTATGTTTGATTCTCTATCTAATTTACAGGATCCCATCATATACTTAAATATACTAAGAAAATATCATTTAAGCCACATTAAAGATTTTATAATACCAGAATCAATATCTCTCCTTACTAAACTTAAAAAATTTAATCTAAGCAAAAATAACATTCGATTTTTACCAAAATCCATGTTTTTACTTTCTAAACTTAATTATTTGGATTTGAGTTATAACATGTTGAGTGAAATACCAGAAGAAATCACGAATCTAAAATTTTTAAACACGTTACGAATTCATAATAATCAAATCAGTGAAATCTCTAAATCTGTAAGTGATTATTTAGATAGTCTTAGTAATTATAAATTTTAGTCTCCATTACATTTTTGTTAGGGTTAATTATTTAAACAATAAAATCCATTTCTAAAATCAATATACCAAATTAGGATAAAGGTTTTAAAATGAGTGAAGAAAAGAAAATGATTAATGGTGGGGATGTTTTAATTAAATGCTTGCTAAAAGAGAATGTAAAGTATCTTTTTGGAGTTCCAGGTGGTCAATTCTTAAATATGTATGATGCCATTTACAATTGGGGACGAGAAGCCGGAATACAAACAATTTTATTCAGACACGAGGCAGCAGCAGCACATGCAGCTGATGCATGGGCGCGAATAACAAACACCCCGGGAATATGCTTTGGAACTGTAGGTCCTGGGGCAACTAATTTAATTTCTGGGGTAGGTGCTGCCTGGGCTGACAATATACCTATGATTACAATTGTACCTCAAGTTAATTCTAAGTTCCAAGACTCTTTTACTTTACAGGGTAGTCTTGATCAAATTACAATGTATAAACCAATTACAAAATATCAAAAAAGTATTCGGAAGCTTAAAGAGATTCCAGATGCTGTCCATAAAGCATTTAGAGAATCATTAGGTGGGCGTCCTCAACCTGTCTTATTAGAAATATTTGAAGATGCTTTTCTTGAAGAGATCGACGAAGACGAGATAGATATTTTAAACAAAGAAAAATATCGAGCTTTAGAAAAGCCCGCTATAAGGGACGAAACAATTGAAAAGGCTTTAGATCTTATAAAAAAGGCCGAAAAGCCATTAGTAATCTCCGGGGGAGGTGTTTCTCGAGCAGAAGCTTGGAATGAATTAGAAGAATTTGTTGACTACTTACAGCTACCTGTAATAACATCAAGTAGTGGGATTGGAACAATATCAAAAAATACCCAATACCTGTTTGGAACAGGAGTCGCGGGTGTGGGGTTAAAAATAATCCCCGAAGCAGATGTTGTAGTTGCTCTGGGATGCAAGTTTTCATGGACTATGGCTCATGGTGAAGAGCCTTTTTGGAATAACTCTCAAACATTAATCCAAGTAGATATCGACCCTTCAATTATTGGGCGTGCTAAACCAGTTAGCTTAGGAATTATTGGTGATTGTAAACAATTTTTGACTCAAATCCTTGAAAAAGCAAAAAAGAGTGATAGGGTAGAAACGAGAGAATGGTTGGAAGAATTGAAAACAACTCGACAAAATACAATCGAGAAACTAAAAAAGAAATTGGAAAAAGATAAAATACCGATTGCTCCTAAAAGACTAATTAAAGATATATTTGAATCTATGGATGAAGATGCTATATTAATTCTTGATGGTGGAGATATATCAGTCTCTGCTGCAGAACAAATATATGACTATAATATACGGAAACCACTCTCAACACTAGCAGCTACTGGAATGGGTCAATTAGGTACAGCAGTACCTTACGGAATTGGTGCTAAGTTAGCAAAACCGGACAACCAAGTGGTTGCTATAGCGGGAGATGGAGCATTTCTGATAAATATTCAAGATTTAGAAACAGCAGTTAGATTAAATCTTAAAAACCTCGTATATGTGGTCGCAAATAACAACGCCTGGGGGATGATTAAATCAGGGCAGAAGTTATTTAAGGGGAAACGCTTTATTGATGTAGACCTTCCAGCATTTGATTTTGCAAAATGTGCAGAAGCTTTTGGTTGCTACGGAGAGGTTGTGACTGATCCAAATGAAATTAAACCTGCTTTTGAGAGAGCAAAGAATTCTGGGAAACCAGCAATTCTAGATGTAAAGATTGGGTTTCAAACTCCTGATACGACCAAACTAATGGGAGCCATGGGAATTCTTTAATGATTAATAAAAGGTGTTGAAATAATGAGAGGAGCTTATTTTTCAGAAGTTCATAAAATAGATATAAAGGATGATTTACCTAAACCCGAAATATCCGAAGATGAGGTTTTAATAAGAATAAAGAATTGCGGTATATGTGGTTCTGATGTTGGATCTTACTTGACAGGAGCCATGGAATCACAACAAATAATATTAGGCCATGAATTTTCAGGAGAAATTGCCGAAATTGGTGATAAAGTCAAAAAAATGAAAATTGGGGACCGTGTTACTGCTAATCCTAATGTTCCTTGTTTAGATTGTTATTATTGCAGACATGGTTTGGAGAATATGTGTATTTTCTATACAATTGGAGTCACTCATGATGGTGCATTAACTGAATTTGTGAAAGTTAGAGCTGATAGAATACATAAATTACCCGAATCGGTTTCTTTTGAGGAAGGAGCACTGGTCGAACCGTTAGCAATTGGAGTGCAAGCTGTTAGGAATTCTGGGTTTAAAGTTGGAGACACTGCCGCTGTTTTTGGGGCCGGTCCAATAGGATTAATAACTCTTCAAGTACTTAATGCAGCAGGAGCAAGAAAAATATACGTAATCGAACCAATTGAAGCTAAACAACAATTAGCGTTAAAATTTGGAGCAGATAAAGTTTTTGGTCCAAAACTGTGGGGTAAAATCATAAAACTAACAAATAAAATAGGACCAGATTATGTGTATGATTGTGTTGGTTTGCCGGAAACAGTAAGTAATTCGATGCAACTGGTTAGGAAGGGCGGTACAATCATGATGATTGGAACGCACCCAGAACCGTTTGAGATGAAAGGTTTCCTCCAATTTATGACTAAAAATATTACGATGATAGGCATGTATCTTGTAGATCAAGAATCGTATAGTACGGCTCTCAGGTTGATCGAGCAGAAAAAGGTTGATGTTCTCCCTTTAATTACTAAACGAATAAAACTCGATGAAGTTCCTGGCGCAATTGAAGATTTATCAAGAGGATTACATGACGATATAAAGATTTTGGTTGAGATAGAATAATTCTTTAATTTTTTCAATTTTTTTTTAACATTATGACATTCTTGAATTATAACCTACTGCCCTCTTTTTACAGATTTAATGATACGAAATTAGTAAATATTTATAAATTCATGTAACAATAAATAAGATATTCACCAATTTTGTAAATAAAAATTAAGAGGTTAATCTAATGGAAATGAAAATGAGCCCATATGATGCGAAAATATGGAGAAAATCTTATGATAAACATGTTAAACCGAATTTAGAATATCCCAAAGAAAGTCTTGGTGATTTATTCGATAAAGCTATGGCTAAATACCCAGAACGCGTCGCATGCTATTTTATGGAAAGTGCAATGCCTTTTGGAGAGCTTAGAGAATATGTAAACAGATTTGCAACCTTCTTACAAAAAAATGGCTTGAATAAAGGAGATCGAGTGGCAATAAATTTGGCTAATTGTCCCCAATATTTAGTAGCTCACCTTGCTACTTTGTTAGTTGGGGGTGTAGCTTCTGGTTGTTCGCCATTAATGAGCCCTACTGAAATAGCTTATCAAATAAACGACAGTGAGGCAAAGTTCTTTGTTACTTTGGATGCTTTTTACGAAAAAGTGTTGACTAAGGTTCTGGATAAAGTACCGAAGTTAAAGTGTATAATAACGACAAATATCTCGGATTACATGGGATTATCAAAAATTAAGGTTACCTTAGGAAAACTGCTAGGAAAAATACCTAAAGGAAAAATATTGCCTTTTACAGGTAAATTGGTTCTTGATTTTAATGAAGTGTTAAAAACAGATGTTGATTTAAAACACATTGACATAGACATCAAAAATGATCTCGCTCTACTTCAATATACTGGCGGAACCACGGGTTTACCTAAGGGAACAGAGCTTACTCATGCTAATATTATTACCAATATGGTGCAAATCTCTAATTGGATTGATAGAGCGGCAGAAGAACAAGAAGAGGCCAACAATTTGTCTGCTTTTCCTTTATTCCATCTTGCTGGTTTAGCAATGAGCATGGTTAGTCTTTATCTCTCCACTAGTCAGGTATTAATAGCTAATCCGAGAGATACAGACCATTTAATTAAAGAAATGATAGATAAAAAGCCAATGATAATGGTAAATGTTCCAACATTGTTTTTAGCGATTAAAAACAATGAAAAAGCGAAAAATATTCCTTCTGAAGTTTTAAAAAATAACGAAGTTTACATTTCTGGAGCTGCTCCATTCCCGGCTGAAGCTATTAATGATTTTGAAGAAAGCATGCAAGCTAAAAATAAAGTATTGGAAGTTTATGGTATGACCGAAACTTCTCCTATACTCACAATGAATCCCTATTATGGTCTTAAGAAGATTGGCACCGTAGGTCTACCTGTTCCTGACACTGATATTAGACTTGTCGATGTTGAAACTGGAGAACAAGTTGAGCTTGGAGAACCAGGAGAAATTATATGTCGTGGTCCCCAGGTAACAAGGGGATATTACAATAAGCCTGAGGCAAATTCCAAGACGATTATTGATGGATGGTTTCATACGGGTGATGTTGGTACAATGGATGAAGATGGGTATATTAAAATTGTAGATCGTACTAAAGACATGTTAATTGTGAGTGGATTTAAAGTATATAGTGTTCACGTAGAAGATATTATGACGAAACATCCCGACATCGAATTAATTGCAATTATAGGTTTGAAGGATCCAGAACGCCCTGGAAGTGAAATCGTTAAAGCCGTGGTTCAATTAAAAGAAGGAATCAAACCAACAGATTCTGTAAAAGAAAGTTTAAAAAAATATGCTTCTGAACATCTCTCGAAATATGAAAATCCAAAATTGTGGGAATTTAGAGAATCTTTACCATTAACTGTAGTAGGAAAAGTTTTAAAAAGATCCCTCAGAGAAGAAGAAACAAAATAATTACTATTTTTTTTATTTTTTCATAAAATTATTTTAAGGTCTTCATCAATATTAATCATACTTATAATTTAGTTCTAAGTCAAAGAGTTGATATTATTGGTTAATAAAAAAGGTAAAGTTCAATGTATAAATGATGAAATCTTGGAAAAACTCTCGCTAAAAACCCGAAATAAGTTTTTAAATTACAATTTGATGAGTTTTTTAAAACCAAAGCATTTTAATTTCCTTAAACAAGCCCAAAAGTTTTTTGTGAAATTTGAAAAAGATAATAATATAACCCATAACGAAGATTTCTACGAATGGATACCCGAAATTGGCAGAAACGGATATATTACTCGAATGCATAAATTTGATAATTTTGGATTGGATTTTGATCCCTACGGAATGACAACCGAATTTATGAGAGTTTTAGCAATGGATTTTTTCGATCCACAGTTATCAATGGGCGCCGGAGCTACAGTTTTAGCAGTGAATCCCTTATTACTTCACCACGAAGATGTTGATGTTCGATTGAAAGCTTTAAAGGAATTAGTAATGGGAGAAAAAATTGGGTGTATATGCATCACGGAGCCAGAGAGAGGATCTGATGCAGTACATATGTTATCTACATGTGATGAACAAAATGATGGAAGTTATATTTTAAACGGGGAAAAAATATATCAAACTAACGGAAGTAAAGCAGACTGGGCAGTTGTTTATGCAGTTACCGAAAAGAATAACGGTAATACAATGGCTCAGTTTTTAGTTGATGCCTCTTGGGATGGTTGGACTACTGAACGGGTTAATATTCCTTGGACTCCAAGAATCCATATAGGGAAGGAAACCATGTCAAATTTAAGAGTTCCTTCAGAATATGTCTTAGGAAAACCGGGCGAAGGGAGGTCACATTTGTTCGAAGGGCTCAATCTAGAACGATTAGGAATCGTTTGTTTAAATCTAGCAGAAGCATGGAACGCTATAACCCACGCTGTAATATATACTAACATGAGAAAGCAGTTCGATAAAGAAATCTTGAAGTATCAAGGAGTAGGATTTCCTCTTTCTGATTTATGGGCTCAAACTATGAGCATGACATTAGCAAATTTAAATGTTTGCCAAAAGATTGACGATAAGATGGAAAAATTAGGGACATTGCCAAAAGAATTCAATTTAGCATTGGTAGCCACTGCCTCTCAACTTAAACTTCTTAGCACACAACTATGCGAACGAGTTGTTTACGAATGTGCTAATCTTATGGGCGGAGCAGGAGTTTGTGATAACACTATTATGCATGATCTTTTAGGAATTACGAGAATTCAAGAAATTGGTGGTGGGACAAGGCAAGTACAACAATACATTATGAGTCTAGCGCTGAGACAGTTATTTAAACTGCTTTAAAATTATTTTTTAAAATTATATCTCATTTTTTTTATTATTTTATTAGTAGAAAACAATTATAAGTGAGAAAATCAAAATCTATATATATTTAAATTAAGGTTTTTGAGATATATTTATGAAAATTGAAGACATTCAAGATATTATTTATGAGAAGGAAGAAAATGGGATTTGTACTATCACATTTAATAGACCTGAAAGAAGAAATGCACTCTCATATGTAACCTTTTTAGAAATACGTACGGTTTTAGATGATATGGAAAAAGATAAGAATGCTCGTGTTTTAATAATGACTGGCTCACCGGAGGGTAGAGCTTTTTCTTCAGGAGGATATTTTAACATGAAAATGGTGACTCAAATTCCCGAAGAAATAATGAAGGATATTGATTTAATGGATATCGCTCAAAAAAAAACATGCATGAAATTATGGAATTTTAATAAACCTGTGATAGCCGCTATAAATGGGTTAGCTTTAGGAGCAGGTTTTACAATGCCCTTGGCGGGTGCTGATTTAATCTATATGGCTGATGATCCTGAAACTTATTTAGGATTTATATTTGTTAAACGTGCAATTATACCTGAGTTTGGACTTTCTTTTTTACTTCCATTATATGTAGGATTCCAGAAAGCAAAAGAATTATTATATTTTGGAGATAAAATTACTACACAGGAAGCATTAAAACTAGGATTGATAAATAAAGCAGTACCACCAAAACAATTAATGGAAGTTGTGAGAGAAGAAGCAGAAAAATTGATACCCCCAAAAGGACCTAGCGCTGCCTTAAAATTAATGAAGAAAACAATGCACGACTACTTCAGAGACATATTGTCAAAAACATTAGATAAAGAAAATGAAGCTCTGCAAGCAGCTTTTAAAACACACGATTTTAGGGAATCAACAAAGTCTTTAAAAGATAAAAGAGATCCAATTTTTAAAGGTAAATAAACTAAATTAATATCAATACAAATTAAGGTTAATTCTAATTAAAATGACAGATCAAAAATCTGGATTTGATAATGGAAAATATCTAAAAGAACAATCTAAGAGTATCCTAGATCGAGCAGCTCAATTTGGGAATAAATTATACCTTGAATTTGGTGGAAAGCTTGTTTACGATTATCACGCTTCACGAGTTCTCCCTGGATTCGATCCAAATGTGAAAATGAAACTTCTAAAGGAGCTTAAGGATAAAATAGAGGTTATTATTTGCATATACTCTGGGGATATAGAAAGAAGGAAGATCCGAGCAGATTTTGGCATAACTTATGACATAAATGCATTGAAATTAATCGATGATCTTCGAGATGGAGAAATTAATGTAAGTGGGGTGGTAGTTACACGTTACAATGGACAACAAATAGTAAAACAATTCATGAATAAACTTGAGCGCCGCAATATTAAAGTTTATACGCATAGGTTGATTAGGGGATATCCAACAAATATTGATTTAATCATAAGTAAAGAGGGATATGGTGCTAATCCTTATATCGAAACTTCCAAATCTATAATAATAGTTACTGCACCCGGTCCTGGTAGTGGAAAACTAGCAACATGTCTTTCACAAATATATCACGAACATATAATGGGGATCGATGCGGGCTATGCTAAATTTGAGACGTTTCCAATTTGGAATTTACCATTGAAGCATCCCATAAATATGGCGTATGAATCTGCGACTGCTGACCTGGGTGATTTTAATCAAGTGGATCCTTTTCATCTTGAAGCTTATAATATAACGGCAGTTAACTATAACAGAGATGTAGAGATTTTTCCCGTGGTTAAGAAAATAATGCAAAGAATTATGGATAGCAAATTAGTCTATAAATCACCTACAGATATGGGCGTAAATAAAGCAGGTTTTGCTATTATCAATGATGATCTGGTGCAACAAGCCGCAAAACAGGAACTCATCAGAAGATATTTACGTTATAGCTGTGAATATGCGATGGGTGTTTCAGATAAGAAAACTGTTCAAAGAGCGGAATTGTTGATGAAAGAACTGAATCTCACTGTACTTGATAGAAAAGTTGTAAATGAAGCTCGACAAGCTTCTATAGATGCTAAAAAAAAAGGGAAGGGGAACGAAGGCGTATTTGCCGGAGCTGCAATACAACTGGCAAATGGAAAAATTATAACTGGCAATAATTCTCCTCTGATGCATGCGGCCTCAAGTTTAATTCTAAATACGATTAAAGTTTTGGCAGGTATTCCTAAAAATATACATCTTTTATCTCCTAATATTTTGGAATCTATAAGTTATTTAAAATCAGAAATTTTCAATAATAAAAGGTTAAGTCTCAATCTTGAAGAAACTCTAATTGCCTTGAGTATCAGTGCTGATTTTAACCATTCTGCTAAGGTAGCCATAGATAAACTTAAGGAATTAAGTGGATGTGAAATGCATTCGACCCATATACCCACTCCCGGAGATGAAGCTGGTTTGAGACGATTAGGTCTTAATATAACATCTGATCCAAAATTTTCATCTAAAAGTCTTTTTATAACCTAGTCTAGACCCTACGCTCCTTCAAAGGTTTATTACAATTTTATTAACGCCTGTGTGATATATAAAAATAAAAGAAAAAGAAATTTAGTCTCGGATAGCTAACACGGTTAAATCTTCTAAACTCTTCATACCCCTTGACTCAGTATCGCTGTAAGCTATATATTCGTTTTCACATAACTCTACCTCTCCAGAATCAGTAGGGAAAACACCTCTTCCTTTTAATACTAAGAAAACAACCGGATGTGATCCATGATGAGGTTCGATTTCTAACCCTTTTTTTAAAGAGATCCGCATTACCTTAAATTTATCTGAGACATAGATAGGATCTTTTGAAGGTGTGTTTAAATTGAAACTTTGATTTTCAAAAATATTTTTAGACTCGATAATAATCACACTTTATATTTGTTTTAAATATTTTTTTTGTAATGTAGTCGCGATTTTAAAACTTCTTCTTCAGAATTATAAGATAATGATAAAAGCAGTTAGTAAAATTATTACTATTTAGGTTTTGATTTAATATTTTAAAAGTAATTTGGAAAAAAGGGAAGGTAGTATTATTTTGAATCGATTTCAAGAATTTTTTTTACTAAGTTCTTTTTTTCATCTAAATTTACTTGACGAGAGATCATTATTCTTTGGGCTTGAGGTGACCCCGCACCGTGCATAGACTCTGTTCTGTAGCTCACAGAAGCTACTCCCATCGTTAAATTTTCAATAAAACGAAGCACTTTGTATCTGTCTTCAGCACATATTCCTTCACATGTTGTTAGATATTTTTCGATTAAAGGTCCAATTTCCTTTGACTTGAGATCTGCCTCAGAGGGCATAGTACATATCATTCCTCCTGCGATGTCTTCGGCTAACCGCCCGATCTCGTAGGGAAAGCGTGTGACGTTCTGTTTACATACATTTGCTAATAACATGTCCATTTCGTAATTTCCTGCTTCCCTCTGAAATCCCAGCGAACTGCAAGCCACACCACAACTATAGAGCGTTTCGTTTAGATGGTTCATCTCAACTATTTTATCTCTGATATGTGATGCTTTATCAGTTCCATTATATTCAGATATTAAGGCTGTAGCACCAATTAATACATCTCCTACTCCCGCTTTACATCCTCCATAGGATTGTCTATGATAACCACCAAATCGGTTAACTAGCTCACCAGAAAAATCTATTTCACCATTCATGAAAATATTTTCATTAGGTACGAAAACATTTTCAAAAACCACGAAAACTTCTTGACCTCCAAATTTGAAGTTACCAATATCTAACTCATCGGGCTCAATTTTTCGTGTGTCGCACGACTGTCTACCATAAATCATAGTTATTCCCTTTTCGTTAGTATCAATTCCAAAGCTTACCGCATATTCCTCTTCTCCAGGTCTCAGCGCAAGAGTAGGCATAATAATCGTTCTGTGAGAGTTTAAAAATCCTGTTTGATGCACTTTAGCTCCTCGAACGATAATTCCGTCGCTATTTGTATCAACTATATGTAAATAGGCATCGGGATCCGCTTGATCCTTAGGTCTTTTACTTCTGTCTCCTTTAGTATCTGTCATAGCACCATCTACCATGAGGTCTTGTCTTTGAACCTCTATCCAATACTTTTTAAATCGCGTATGGTAATCAGTGCTATGTTTTTTATCCATTTCATAGGTAACGCTATATAAAGAATTTGCTGCGTCAAAACCCACGCATCTTTGAAAGCAACAAGCTGTATGCTGTCCTAACAATCGCTGCATTTTAACTTTTTTAATTAAATCATCGGTTGATTGGTGAATATGGGTAAAACGATTTATCATTTCTCCGGTTAAATGAGATGTTGTTGTCATTAAATCCTTATACTCGTCCATCTGGGCCATCTCATAAATTTTCATAACTGTGTTTATCGATGGTTTAATGATTGGATGATTCCAAAATTCTTCAACCTTTTCACCGAACATATACAGATTAACAGGTCGTTGGATGCTTCTTAAATACTCTTCCGGAGTTTTTAACGTCAATTTTTAATCCTTCTCCAATTTTTATTATAATTAGATATATTTCTCATAGTTTTTAAAAATAGTTCTAATATTTGTAAATTTATCCAGTTAATAAATAAGCTTAAAATAGGTTACTTGTTATCTATATGTTAAGAATATACGCGAAGATAAATACATTTTTGTCGATGATTTACAAGAAAGAAAGACCTGCTATTTTAATGTTAAAAGATGGTCGTTACTTCGAAGGGATTGGATTTGGAGCAACTAAAAAAGCTTATGGTGAAATCGTGTTCACCACAATTACTGGTGCGGGATATAATGAAACTCTTACAGATCCTTCATATAAAGGGCAAATTGTGGTCATGACTCACCCTCTGGTTGGGAATTATGGGGTTCCCGCTTGGGAAAAAGACCAATATGGTATTCACAAATATTTCGAATCAGATTCGATAAAAGTAAGTGGCTTTGTCGTTAACGAGTGCTGTAAAAATCCTAGTCATTATGAAAGCGACAAAACTTTAAATGAATTTTTATTGGAAGAAAATATACCTGGGATCGAGTGGATCGACACGAGAGCAATTACAAAGGTATTAAGAGAAGAAGGTGTTCAAGTTGGATTACTTGCAGTTTACAATCCTGGAGAAACTCCTAAAATTGAACAATTGAAGGCAGAAGTTGAAAAAGTAGAGGATCCTAATCTTAGACACTTAGTTAGCGAAGTCTCAACTGAAGAAGTTAAAAATTTTATTCCTTCAAATCCAAAGGGAAAAGTGGTCGTAATAGATTTAGGAGTAAAAAATAATATCTTGCGAAATTTTATGGAGAGAAAAATTGAACTGACTATAGTTCCTTATAATTATACTTATGAAGAGGTTATGGCTTACAAACCTGATGGTGTATTTATCTCCAATGGTCCCGGAGATCCTGCTAAATATAAAAATGCTATTGAAGTTGCTCGCAAATTAATAATAAATAGCGTGCCAACAATGGGAATTTGCTTAGGAAACCAAATCATAGCTTTAGGTGCTGGCGGTTCTTCTTATAAATTGAAATATGGTCATAGAGGTGGAAACAAAACTGTAATAAATCCCAAAACAAAGCAATGTTATATTACCTCCCAAAACCATGGATTTTGCGTAAAAAATTTTGAAAGTGAAGGTTTTACTGAATTTTTAACAAACATAGATGATAATTCTAATGAAGGTTTGATTCATGAGAGCAAGCCCATTTTTGCTGTTCAATTTCACCCTGAGGCTTCTCCAGGACCTTTAGACTCATTATATCTTTTTGACAAATTCGTTGAATTTATGGAACTGTGATATTATGCCATTAGATAAATCGATTAAAATTGCTTTAGTATTAGGCTCTGGTGGAATACGAATTGGCCAAGCTGGAGAATTTGATTATTCTGGAAGTCAAGTGTTAAAAGCCCTAAAAGAGGAGGGTATTAAAACCATCTTAATCAATCCAAATATTGCGACTATCCAAACCGACCCTGAATTATCAGACCAGGTTTACTTACTCCCTATTAATGTAAAATATGTTGAAAAAATTATAAAAAAAGAAAAACCTGATGGAATTTTATTAGCGTTTGGAGGGCAAACGGCTTTAAATGTTGGAGTAGAGCTAAAAGAGCAGGGGATATTAGAAAAATATAATATTCGCGTTCTTGGTACGCCAATAGAAGCGATCGAGGTCACAGAAGATCGATATTTGTTCGTTAAAGCTATGAATGAAGCAGACGCGAAGGTTTGTCAAAGTAAAGCGGTTACCTCCTATAAAGACGCAATTATAGTAGCTCAAGAGTTTGGTTTTCCTTTAATGCTTAGGGTAGCTTACACTTTAGGTGGTAGGGGTTCTGGTATCATTGATAATATGAAAGATTTTGAACGAATGGCAAGAAAAGGGTTAGCTCAGTCGCGAATTAACCAAATTTTAATCGAAGAATCCGTCTGGGGTTGGAAAGAAGTTGAATACGAGGTTGTAAGAGATTCCGCTAATAATTGTTTTATAAATTGCAATATGGAAAATTTTGATCCTGTTGGAATTCATACGGGAGAAAGTATAGTAGTAGCACCGAGCCAAACGTTAACTAATGAAGAATACCACATGCTTCGGTCTGCTTCAATTCGAATTATTAGAGGTTTAGGGATTATCGGCGAATGCAACATTCAGTATGCATTAAATCCTTTTTCAAAAGAGTTCCGAGTTATCGAAGTAAATGCCCGACTTTCAAGATCGTCAGCTTTAGCTTCAAAGGCAACGGGGTACCCCTTGGCATATATTGCTGCTAAATTAGCAATCGGATATACTCTACCCGAGTTAAAAAACAAGATTACTGGAATAACTACCGCTTGTTTTGAACCCGCACTCGATTATCTAGTTCTTAAAATTCCACGGTGGGATTTAACTAAATTTCAAAGAGTAGATCGCCGCATCGGAAGTCAAATGAAATCAGTTGGAGAAGTAATGGCCATAGGCAGAACTTTTGAAGAAGTACTCCAAAAAGCGATAAGAATGCTAGATATAGGAATGAAAGGATTGGTAGCAAATGACTTAGAACACTTTGAAGATATTAACGAGTTAAAATATGCATTAAGAAACCCAACTGATTTACGACTCTTTAGAATAGCTGAAGCAATTAAACGAGGAATTTCAATCGATGAAATTTACCGTTTATCCCGAGTTGATAAATGGTTTTTGTACAAATTAAAAAATATTGTAGACCTAAACCGTCAAATTCAAGATATTGAATTACTTGAATCAGATGAAGACGAAAAAAAATACTGGTTAGAAAGAGCCAAAAGATTTGGTTTTTCAGATGGTCAAATTGCTAAAATTATGGGTGTTAATTCTATTTTTATTCGACAAATGAGAAGAAGACTTAAAATCCAACCTTATGTTAAAAGAATCGATACATTAGCAGCGGAATGGCCAGCCGTGACAAATTACCTATATCTAACTTATAGCGCTTCTGAACACGATATTGACTTTGAAACCGAATATAAGTCCAATCTTAAAAAAGTTATTGTATTAGGTTCAGGTACTTATCGTATTGGTGCTTCAGTGGAATTTGACTGGGGATCGGTCAATTGTTTATGGGGCTTAAAAAAACTTGGTATCGACCAAGCTATAATGATAAATTATAATCCAGAAACAGTTTCAACTGATTACGATATATCCGATAAGCTCTATTTTGAAGAATTATCTGGAGAAAGAGTTTTGGACATTTGCGAGCTTGAAAAAGCTGATGGATTAGTAGTTTCCGCAGGAGGGCAAATAGCTAATAATTTGGCCGCTAAATTTTCTAAATATTCGGATTTTTTTAGAAAAGCAAGCATTAAGATTCTTGGTACTCACGGAACGCGCATAGATATGGCGGAAGATAGAAGCAAATTCAGCACTTTATTAGATCAGCTCAATATTAAACAACCAGAGTGGAGTGCATTAACAACTAAAGAAGACGCAATTGAATTTACGAATAAAGTTGGTTATCCTGTACTAGTTAGACCTTCTTATGTCCTAAGTGGCGCTGCGATGAGAGTCTCTTACGACGAGAAATCGCTAATAGATACTCTTGATCTCGCAGCATCTATCTCGAGTGAATATCCTGTTGTAATAACTAAGTTCTTTACGAATGCAAGAGAAATCGAGTGCGATGGCGTGTGCGATGGCGAAAAAGTATTTATCGGAGCTGTTGTAGAGCATATTGAGAACGCAGGTATTCATAGTGGGGATGCAACAATGGTGATACCACCTCAAACAATCTCTAGTGAAATTATCTCAAAAATAGAAGAGTATACAAGAAAAATCGCATTAGCATTAAAAATTCAAGGACCGTTTAACATTCAATATCTCGTCAAAAATAGTGGAGTTTATGTCATCGAGTGCAACCTCCGTTCTAGTAGAAGTATGCCCTATGTGTCTAAATCCCGCGGTATTAATTTAATGCGACTAGCTGCTGAAGTTATAATGGGCGGAAAAATTCCGACAAGATTGATGAACGTTCCAATAGGAAATTTTGTATCAGTCAAAGCTCCAATATTTTCTTTTATGAGACTTGATAAAGCAGATCCCGTTCTGGGAGTCGAAATGAGTTCAACAGGAGAAGTTGCTTGTATAGGCGAAAATTTTCCGGATGCCTTGATGAAATCGTTAGAAGCTGCAGATATGAATGTACCTATAGAAGGAGGAAATATCCTAATCTCTGTAGGTGGAGAAAAATTAAAATCTGCTGTAATTCCCTTAGCTAGAGAGATAAGCGAACTAGGTTTTACGATTTTTGCTACGGAAGATACAAAAAATGCTTTAACTAAAAATGGTATAGACGCAGTAAAACTTTATAAGGTTCACGAATATGGAATGGAGCCAAATATTATCCAATGTCTTCAAGATGGACGCATCGATATGGTAATCAACATTCCATTACCTACAACAGTCAAGGAAAAATTCAAAACAATAATGGAGGACGAATATAAAATCAGACGTATGGCTGTAGACTACAACATTCCAGTAATTATCAACCTACAACTAGCAAAAGCGGTAATTGACGCTATTAAAAACACGCGCAAAAGGAAGATAGAAATTAAATCGTTAAATGAGTATCATGACACGCTAAAAGAAGTATATTGGTAAATTAAAAAAAAATACAAATTAAAATTAATTATCTATTAATTTTTGTAAAAATCCACGGTACTACAGTTACAAGCACAAATGAAAGTACTAAGTATTGCAATAGATCCAAAATTTGGGCTTCTGGAATAAGATAACTCAAACCAAAATAAAGAACTAGAGTAATCACAATTCCAATGACCAAATTTACGATTCTTTGTTTGTTAGTTAACTCTCGAGGGTCATATTTTATTTTTTCCGTCTCAAGAATATATCCTAATGATATTCCCATCAGCGCACCACTTATCAAACCATAATCGCCTGTTGGATTTGGGAATATGTAGTTCCCTATTAAAAATAATCCAATCGGAATTACTACTGCCAATATAAGTTTAACAATCCGAGATAATGATGATATTTTTTCAGATATTACAGGTTCAAAGAGAATAAATAGGGTTAACCAAATGAATCCAAAAGTTAATCCACCCCAAACATCTTGTAAATCGTGTACTCCGATAATTACTCTCGAGCTTGCTACAAGGTACACTAAGACAGTAAAAATCCAACAGAGGATTTTACTATTCTTTACATGAGATTCATAGGCTAAATATCCATACGTAGAAACAGCTAGTTGAGAGTGACCTGAAGGAAAACCAAATCCCTCGGCAACTGGTTCACTATCTCGAATATTGGTATACGGTCTTGAATCTCTAAAAATATCTTTAGCAAAATTATTTACATAGCCCGAACCTAATACTGTAAAGGCTAGATTTTTAGCAAATTCCTTATCGTATACATACCACACAATTACAATTAGAAAAATGAAAGTCCGTGTTTCCCCTAGTTCAGTTATTAACGAAAAAAGAGCATACATAATGGTATTATCGTAAAAGAATTCATTAAACCAGATATTTAGCCCAGATAGTAATAGAATTAACCCAAATACAATAGTTACCCCAGCAATGATTAAAATATAAATAATTATTTTATTCAAATCTTGATTTTTTTCGCTCAATGTTTTTCACTTTTTATTTTAGATTTTCGTAAAAACAATGGACATGATATTATTTTTATGTAATACTATAAAAGGCTTTCTTCAAAAATTACCGGTAAAAATTTAATTTCACTATTAATAAAAACCATGAAAAAAAAATAAATAAGAGTTTAAATTTAGCTTAAGATAGCAGTTATAATTTGAAGTATATTAAAAAAAATTAGGTGTCGAGCATATTTATTATCGGGGATACATTTTAGTTCGTTTGAAAATCATTGGCACACAGTGGAAGATCGTAGAGAAATTAAAGGTATTGAAACCAGATAAAAAACAAGATTGGAACATTACATACGCATCACCTACTTACGGGGGATGGGATTTAATTATAGAATGTGTTTTTAATAATCTTGAGGATTTAGATAAAATTGTATCATTCTGTCGAACGGATAACGATTTGAAAGAATGGATCGATGCTACAACTACCCTAATTAGCACAAAAAGAAATTTTGATATCCAAACTTGAACGATTTCAAATCAAATTGTTTATGATTATTTCTGATATATCTGATGAATACTCACCCGTTCTCCTTATACTCTCGATAATGAATCCTATTTCGACGAGGTATTCTGAATTCGGGTTGATTTTAATGGTATTACAAGTTTCGGTTAAATTTTTTATGGATTCAATATTCTCATTTGCTAAATTTAAATCTTTTTGAAGCCACGCATCTAAACTCATGTTGAGTAATTCAAGAGAAATTTCACTTGCTTTCATTATGTTTTCGTATAATTCCTTATCGATTTTTTGATAATCTATTAAAATTACATTTTTAGCTATTTTAACAGCGTGATCACCTATTCGTTCTAGAAACCTACTTATAAATTTGTAATTACTAGCATCTTCTAATGTAATATTCAATTTTTGGCACAAAATAATATCTCGTAATACAATATGAGCTTGGCGCTCAACCAACCAATTTAGTCTATCAATTTCATCGTCAATCTCAATTACTTTTTCTGCGAGCCTTTTATCTCCCGTCTCAAGAGCTTTCAATGCGTCCTCGTGCATGCCGTTAGCTAAAATATACATTCTCTTTATAGTTTTTTCAAAGGGCATTTCTGTGGGATCTACTAAATCTTTTATCTTAATATTATTTTCTGATTCCTCTTCGATTTCTGTCCCGATAGTAATATCTCTAAACGCTCTAACTGTATGTTTAATATCTGAGACAAATTTTCTACTAGATGTCACTTCTATTATATTATACCCCATGATATAAGCACCTATTAAGAGTCTAAATAAGAAATCAGAATCCTTAATCTCGTCAACATCAAACTTCTTCTCTTTTATGTATTTCTCTGAACTCATGTATGGAGTAATCAACAAATTTCCATCGGGTTGTGAAAGTACTCCAATAGTATCTTTAGCTTCGATACCATGTTTATTAATCCATTCCTTAGGTAGACTAATAATGAAGGAAGATCCCCCTGTTTTTTGTACTTTTCTCGCTTCAATATTGAAAGACATAATTTTTTCTTCTCATTTAAATTTGTAATTTATATATAGAATTCTCTTATTATATATATTTTCTCTATATTCTATATATATAGTAAAAGCTAAAAATTCTCTTATAGACGACTTTCTAATTTAATATCTAATGTTTGGGATACCTTTATATAACTGGAATGTATCTTTTTTTTTATACAAGTAAACATCGAAGCATCCTAATAAAATGGAAAACAAATTCAAATTCTGTCCTAGATGTAAGAGCAATAAAATAATAGACATGGGTGATACCATTGACTGCCCAGATTGCAGATTAGAATTTGAAAAAATCGATATAGAAACCCTCGAATCTGATCAAATTCTAGCAGTTTCAGAAAAGCTCGAATTTGTGAGAAGTATTAAGAATAACCATAGTAAAAGCTAATTTTATTCTTCGAAATACTTTTAGTATTTAAAGGGTTGTATCGACATTTTGTACTTATAGATTATATATAAAAATTCTATTAAAGAATGATGATTTTTGTTATTTAAAGCTGAAAATTAGATTTAAGCTATTTTTTATAATAATTTTTGACAAGTTATGGTACTTGATAAGAAAAGTTTAACAATTGAACCAATGGTGGAGTTTTCTCCGGGTAAAGATCCGTACGTAAAATCGAGAAAAAAAGGGGCTACTAGATGGATTTTAGCTCATGTATTACACGGCTCGAACAAGTTATTTATAACAATTATAATTTTTACAATTATCCTTTCTGCTAATTTATCCTCTATTGCATTAATTATAATAGGCGAAGCAATATCAGCACTGTTGAGTGGAATGACGGCTTTATTAGGCAATTATATTTTAATTATATTTTTATTAGGGATGAGCGGCCCCACACTGAGATTAATGAGTCGAATGCTAATAGAGATTTTAGCGCAGAGGTTAGAAAGAGACGCGAGAAGAGAGTTCTTCTCAAATCTATTAGGAAAAAGTCAATCGTTTCATGACAGACAAAAAATAGGAGAGTTAATGGCAAGGGTTACTGATGACGTAAGGATGTTGAATTTTTTAATCAGCCCGGCTTTATCGTTAATTGTAGAATCTTTTACGTATCTATTTATCCCTATTATTTACATTGTTCTGTATTACCCCCTTCAGTTAATAATTGAGCCTTTATTCTTTTCAATTACATTTCTTTTCTTGTTAAGGTCTTATTCTAGAAAAATCGGTCCTGTAACAGCCCGGTTGAGGGGAAATTTTGGTTTAATGACTGCTTCTTTAAGCGAGACCTTATCGGGTATCGAAGTAGTTAAAGCTACAGTCCAAGAAGAAAAAGAGATGAAAAAGTATTTTACACATGCAGATAATTATAAAAAGGCGTTTATTGAGCGAGGTAAACTACAAGCAAAATATCTCCCGATTTTAGTTCTAGCGTTAGTTATAACAACAGGTTTTGCTCATAGTATTGTGCTCCTTAATTTTGGATTAATGAATATTGGGGAAATAATTGCTTTCATAGGGATTTTGGGAATGCTCTACTTTCCTACAAACATCTCTATGTTTGTTTTTGCTCTCTTTCGATTAGCAGGATCGAGTGCAGATAGATTGCTCGAGTTAATGAATAAAAAAACTGAGATTGACGAGAATAAAGAAGGTAAAGAGAAAGTTTTCAATGGCAATATAATATTTGAGAATGTGGATTTTATCTACCCTGGTGGTAAGACACCCGTTTTAAAAGATATCTCATTTGAAATTAAACCTGGGCAGACCGTTGCTATAGTTGGAACAACGGGATCTGGAAAAACTACATTAACTAAATTAATCTCACGGCTCTATGATATTTCTAATGGTAGAATTTTAATTGATGGAAGCGATATTCGGGAGTACGCTTTACAAACTTTGCGTGATCAAATTTCTTATATTGAGCAAGATGTGTTCTTATTCTCTACAACAATTTTTGATAATATATCTTTTGGTCGAGTAAGTTCATTGGAGCAAGTTATCAATGTAGCTCAACAAGCACAGGCTCACGATTTTATCAGTGAGTTGCCTGAAGAATACCAATCTAAGGTAGGTGAAAGAGGAGTTCAGCTTAGTGGAGGGGAAAGACAAAGAATTGCCATAGCACGAGCATTCTTATCCGATCCCCGGATTCTTATTTTAGACGATTCAACTTCTGCCATTGATTCTAACACAGAAGATAAAATTCAGTTTGCAATTAAAAACATTCTGAAAAATAGAACTACAATTTTAATTACACACCGATTATCACAAATTAGGTGGGCTGATTTAATTATAGTTTTAAAAAATGGTGAAATCGCAGCTAAAGGGAATCATGAAGAATTACTGAAATCATCTGAAGAATATCGTAAAATATTCGTGAAGAAATTCGATATCGAAGAGGATCAATTACTTAAGGAGGTGAAAAAATAGCTTGTGGGTAGGTCTTGAAGCAGAAGAATACGATCGCAAATATCAAGATAGGGACTTACTGAAACGAATTGTGTCTTATTTCTCGCCTTATAAACGAGCAATGTTTCTTGTTATTTTCTTCCTTACTATCTCTTCGCTTACTACTGCTATTCAACCTATTATAACTTCTCTAATTATTAGTAACTTGGAAACTACTCCAGATTTATTTTATATTTTATTCTTAATCTTGATCATTTTCATTTTTAATATTTCAAGCTGGGTTTTTAATTATATTAGACAGATATATTCTAATCGAGTAATTGGAAGCGTAGTACTAGATATAAGAAAGGCCGCTCACAAATCGGTCGTTAATCACGATCTGTCTTTCTTTGATAAAAATCCATTAGGAAAAATAGTTTCAAGAATTAACACAGACTCAAACGACTTCGGAGAAACTGTCGGATTATCTATTGATGTTATTTCTTCTGTTTTAGTTTTAGTTTTATTAATAGTTGTAATGTTCACAGTAAATGTGGGTTTAACTTTCGTTCTCCTTATATCGCTCCCCTTATTTTTTGTAGCAGCTATGTCATTTAGGAAATTAGCAAGAAAGATGACTCTTCTTGGACAACGTGCCTTAGCTTCAGTAAACGCGTATACAAAAGAAAGTTTTTCCGGTATTCAAATCGCTAAAACATTTAGGCGAGAAAAAAAAGTTTACGATGACTTCCTTCAAGTGAATAACCAATCCTATAAAGTGAATTTAAAAAGAGCTTTCTTGTTGAATGCTATCTTTCCTACTCTTGGTTTAATTCAAGGTTTTGTTACGATGTTGCTAATTTTAATAGGAAGTAACTTTGTAATAGAAGGGGTCGTTGGAGTAGGAGAACTTGTTCTCTTCATTCAAAGCATTAATCTATTATTTTTTCCCTTACTCGTTATTGCAACTTTCTGGCCTATGTTTCAAACTGGGATGGCAGCATCAGAGAGAATTTTTGCAATAATTGATACTCTCCCTCTTGTTGTTCAAAACGATAATGTAAAACCTTCAAAATTAAAAGGAGAAATTGAATTCAAAAATTTAACATTTCGATATGATAAAGCTAAATTAGTATTTGATAACTTCTCACTGAAGGTTAACCCGGGGGAATCAGTAGCTCTCGTTGGTCACACAGGGGCAGGGAAGTCCAGCATAGCTAAACTAATTGCCAGATTTTACGAATTCGAAGGCGGAGATATTATAGTCGATGGTAAAAGTATTAAAGATTACGATCTTACTGAATACAGGAAGCATATTGGTATTATCCCCCAAACACCGTTCCTATGGGCTGATACCGTAGAAAATAATATTAAATATGGGCATGAATCTGCTACTAAAGAGGAAGTTATCAACGCCTTAGATATAAGTGGCGGATCTGAATGGGTGGAAAGCCTTCCCAAAGGTTTAAACACAAATATCCGCGAAAGAGGGTCTCTACTTTCAATGGGGCAGCGTCAACTCGTTGTTTTTGCCCGAGTTTTGTTAGAAAACCCATCAATTCTTATTTTAGACGAAGCAACCGCCTCAGTAGATCCTTTCACAGAAACTCAAATTCAAGATGCGTTAGAAAAAACAATACAAGGGAGAACATCTATTATTATTGCCCATCGCTTATGGACCGTAAGAAGAGTTGATAGGATTATTGTCCTGGATCATGGTAAAATCGTAGAGGAAGGAAATCACGAGGCATTAATGAAACGCGGAGGAACATATGCTAACCTATATAATACATATTTCCGACATCAATCTTTAGAATACATTGAAAAAATGGGCAATGTGAAGATTTAAATTAATATCATACTTTTCTACACTATTAGGTTTCTCATAGAAATATATTAATAAGCTCTAAATCCAGAATTATTTTTACAATTAGGGGTGTTCTCTTTTACATTGAATATTAAAAAATTTAAGATTTTTGAATATTGGAAAAATAAAGCAGTTTTAATGTTATACTTGAGTTCTCTTGTATTTCTAGCATTAATTTTTCTTGCTATGGTGTTTTACACTGGCGGAACACGCGATAATCCCACTGTTTCAGGATATTCCTTTTGGGGAAATACATTAAGCGATTCTGGGCGTTTTATGGCTTGGTCTGGGGTACCTAACATAGTATCGATGGTCATATTTTCGTTGTCGTTGATAATCTATGGAATATTTTATATACCCTTTTACATTTTGGTTTCTGAATCTCTCACCGAAGGTAAACTAGAGAAACTTTCAAGCAAAATGGGTAAAAATTTTGGGATTTTATTCTCAATTTGTATAATAGGAATCGCATTTTCTCCAGGTGATACACTCTACATCTTGCACATAATTTTCGTCTTCATCGGATACCCTTCTGCTTTATTAAACGGCGTATTCTTTTCAATCGCATTTTTTAAAAATAAGAGATTTTCAAATGTTTATGCTCTAATATTCGCGATTTTTACCGTTTTCTATTTCATATCCATTGCTTTAGCTTTTATTGGGTTATTAATTGATTTTAACCTTACAGTTCTCTTTCAGAAGCTTGGAAGCTTTGCGGCACTCGCTGCTTTTCTTATTATAGGATATGGATTTTGGAAATTTAAAAAATCTTAAAATTAATTTAAAAAATTAAATGAAAAATTATAAACGTGTTATGTACCTATTTCGCTCCCATTCAGATACAACT